>ERZ1292630.4420-Hain-H41-02um-R3-4420-length-11908-cov-6_pt1 | contig 11908 bp, 5 predicted proteins | sample MGYA00564408_ERZ1292630 | MGnify/ENA primary metagenome ERZ1292630 (study PRJEB36523, sample SAMEA6512641) | groundwater metagenome | collected 2019-01-08 | study: AquaDiva: Metagenomics assemblies of 32 groundwater samples | reverse complement strand
GAGATTCGTGAGCGGGAACGATATCTTGAGATAGAGTTCCACCAGGTATTTCTGCACGCGGCTCCCGCTCTGATGCAGGCGGTCGATGTAGTCCTCCAACGCCCAGTAGGAGAGCCCCTTGGGGTCCTCCTCCGCCTCGGCGAAGTCCGCGGGGCGCTCCTTCAACCCCGGAATGGTCAACTCCGTGAATTGCGCGGCCGTCTCGCCCCCCTTGTCGAAGCGCCGCGTGTAGCCGTTCCGGAAGACCCAGCGCCCGTTCTCCCATCGCCCCGTGGAGGCGTCGATCCGCCCCGTGAGCGCGTTGTCCCGCACTTCCTGGATCACGACCTCGCGCATTTCCTGCTGGGCGATGAGGTAGGAACGAATGAGGAACGTCCGGCCGCCCGATCCGAGGTACGCGAGATTCGCGCGCGCCTGAGGTCCCTCGAGATTCTCCTTCTTGATGTCGCCGCGATAGAGCCGGGCCCGGCGCGCGTTCAGGTCGGGAAGGACCAGTTCGTTCACCGTGAAGGCTAGGAGGCTGACGAGCACAGCCATGGCGATGAGCGGGGCGGCAATGCGCACCGGGCCAAGCCCCGCGGTACGCATGGCGTTCAGTTCATTGGTCCGGCCCAACTGCCCCAGCGCCAGGAGGCAGGAGAGAAGCATCGCCATCGGGAGGACCTGCAGCGCGATGCCGGGAACGCCCATGGCGTAGTACGCCGCGACGATTCCCGCGGGAACCTGATTGTCCAGGTAGGTGTCGATCTTCTCGAAGACGTCCACGACGATGAAGACCGAGACGAAGAAGAAGAGCGCGGCGACGAGCGCGGAGAGCGTCTCCCGAAGGACGTAGCGATCGAGGATCTTCACGCGGGCGTGGCCGGTGCGTGCGGCCGCCGGGCACGGCGGCGTTTCGGCCGGCGAATCACCTCGGCCGCCTGGAGTGTGAGGAAGGCTCCGATCGCTCCGATGACGATGTTCGGCGCCCACATGGCGAACCACGGCGCCAGGATCCGGCGATCCGCCAGTTCCTCGCCGCCCGCGAGGCAGAGATAGTAGAAGACGAAGAAGAGGATCGAGAGGAACGCCACGGACATGCCGCTCTTCCGGGCGCGCATGCCGAGCGGAGCGCCGACGAGCACGAAGACGAGGCAGGCCGCCGGGATCGAGAACTTCTTCTGCACTTCCACTTCGAGGCTGTTGGCCCGGCGCTCCAGTCCGTCGATCTCGAGCTGCCGCATCTGGATCAGGTCCATCGTGACGGGAGCGATGACCCGGATCGTCGTTCCGGCGCCGTCATGCGATCGATCGGGCAGCCCGGTGGCGATCACGCCGACCGATCCCAGGGCCCGAAGGGCGTTCCGGAGCCACGCCTGGATGCCGCGCGGGGCGGAGTGCGGAACCGCCGCCCGGACAAAATCGTCGTACGAGTCGTAGCCCGCGCTCTCGAGAATCTGGCTTCGGGCCACCTTCGCCTCCCCCAAGTCATGACGCACCTGGCGGATAGCCTCCTGCATCATGCCCAGGTTCATTTCTCGGTCGCCGCGCGCTGACTTGTTCCTTCGCTCCAGATCGGTCCCGGGCGACCGAATATTGATGAGGTGGGTCTTGAACATGAGCCGCCGGTAGGTCCGCTCGTCGTCGTTGGGCGGGACCTCGTGAATTTCGCCGTCGTGGAGCTCCAGCGTCATCACCCGGCCGTCGGGTGTGTTGAGGATCTTTCCCCACTCCGCGAGGATCGTCGTCGGGCGCGCCGTGGTGCTCAGTTGATATATCTTCACGCCGCGAATCTCGTTCGTCCGGCTGTTCACTTTCTCGACGAAGATGTTGTAGCCCTCGAAGGCGTCGATGAAGACCCCTTCCGTGATCTGCGCGGTGGGGCGCTTTCGGCTGACGTCGGACATGAGGCTCGCCAGCGCGTGATTCGATTCGGGGAGAACCTGATTGTTGAAAAGGATCAAGAGCCCGGCGAGGACCGCCGCCGCGCCGAGCGGCGCGCCGATGATCCGCGCCAGGTTTACGCCGGTGGAGCGCATGGCGGAAATCTCATTGTCCTGTGAAAGGCGTCCGAACGCGGCAAGTGAAGCGATGAGGACGGCGCAGGGAAATGCCAGCGCCACCATGTAGCCGAGGGAGAGGACGAAGAGTTCCAGGACGATGCCGAGGCTCACGCCCTTTCCGATGGCGAGGTCGACGAGGTCGAAGAGAAAATCGAGCGTCAGCAAGAACACGACGATGCTGAACCCGATGAGAAACGGGAACAGGTGCTCGCGGAGGACGTATCGTTCGAGTATTCTCATGGGGTTCGCCGGGAGAGACCCCGGCCGGTCTTCCCGCAGTATAGGGAGCCGCGCCGATCCGGCGCAATCCTCTGGGTGGATTCCAACTCCTTCCGAGAGAATCGGTTCCGGCTCGAACTTCGATAGGCGATAGGGGTACAAGGAAGTCACGGGCCCCCGGCCTCCCGGGAAGCCTCAGCGTGTGAAGGGGAAGCCCATCGCTCGACTCGTCAGCCGATCTCTACTCAGCCAATTCCTGACGTGGCCAGGCCCGCCAGGGATAGGCACCGGCGTGCCCGCTGGACGTGTCGGCCGGGTGGTGGCGGCGCTCGCGGTGGCGACCATGGCCGCGCTCTCGACCTCGTCCCCCCCCCGCGCCGCAGCCGGCCTTCTCCTCGACCCGCTCGATCCTCAAACCCAGACCCTTGATCCGATGGCCCCGACGCTGCCGCCCGGCTTTCCGCCGGGATGGCGCTTGACGGTCGAGTCGCCTGTCCCCGGGACGCCCGCGTACCAGACTCAGGTCACGATCGATCCCAGCACCGGGACGGTCCGGGAGCGTTACCGAGCCGGCAACGTGGAGGTGCGTCCTCCCCTCGTCGCGTCGACGCTCGACTACAACGAGGTCCTGACCGACCGCTCCGGGCGGAGGCTCTGGCGCGAGAGAACAAAGATCACCCGCTCCATGAACAAGGCGGGAATTCGCCAGGCGGGCGGGCTCAAGTTCGTGGCCCCCTTCGTCCTCCCGAAGGCGGTCCGGAGCATCGTCGGCAACGGCGCGCCGAGCATCGAGGTCTCGGGAAGCGAGCGGATCACCATTCTCGGCACCAGCGACTGGATCGCCCGCGGAGATCTCTACGCGGGCGTTTCCGGCGAGAGGAAGCGCCAGGGCGCCTTCCCCTCCTTCGAGATGAAGCAGGAGCTGAACGTCAACATGACCGGCTCCATCGGCGACAAGATCAAGGTCGACATCGATCAGTCGAGCAACGTCAGCACCTCCCTCGACAACAAGGTAAAGCTCCGCTACGAGGGCGATGAAGACGACATGATCAAGACGATCGAGCTAGGCAATACCAACCTCTCCCTGCAGGGGGCATCGCTCCGGCAGGAGGGGCTCTTCGGCGTGAAGACGGTAGCGAAGATGGGAAATTTCGACCTCACCCTCATCGCGAGCAAGCAGGACGCGAAGACGGAAACGGCGCGATTCACCCCGTCGGGCGAGAAACGTGCGGTCAAGATCTACGACCTCGAGTGCATCCGCCGGACCTACTACTTCATCGCCGATCATCCGGTCGACGCGTCTACCCTGAACCTCGAAGTCTTTCGGGCCGACCCCTCGTTAAGCCCGACGGCGACGGACGGATTGGGCCGCCTCGACCCGACCGCCTTACCCGACAGCGTGACCAATCCGGAGAAGTACGGGCGCTGGCTGCCGCTGACGATTGGCCTCGACTACGACATCATCTATCCGTACGTGCTGACCAACACTCCGGGAAACCTCAAGATCCCGATCATTCGCCTCCGCGCGCAGCTGAGCATTTCGCAAATGCTCGCTGTGAAATACACCGACGGCGCGACTTCGGTAGGCGCCGAGGGGCCGGAGAACCTCGCGCTGGCGAAGCCGGACACGTACCTCCTCTTGAAAATGCTGAAACCGGTCGACGACGAATTTCAGACCGGCGCCAACGATCTCATCGATCGAACGGGGCCCTGGGCGCCGGTGCTGAGTTATGAGCTGCGCAACTTCTACGATCTGGGTGGGCGAGACATCGACCGTGCCTCGCTCTCGGTGAAAGTACGCAGAAGAGTCAACGGCCTGCCGACCGATCCCGACGACGTGAACGGCGTGCCGCTTGTGAAGATTCTCGGGCTCGACCAACAGGGGAAGGCCGGGAGCGAAGATCCCTTCCAGCCGGACGGGCTCGTCGACGATCAGTTCGTCGAATCCGAGACGGGCGTCATGTTCTTCCCCGACATCCATCCGTTCGCGCCCGACTCCGCCTCGTTCCTCGGGCTCGACAACGTGACGCGCAACACCCTCGGGAGCGATTCGTCGCTCGTGAACCTCAATGTCTACTACGACAAGATGCCGGAGCTGGGCAAGGATGATCGCTACTACATCGAGGCGGAATTCAAGAGCAGTCAGCAGGGTTTCTATCTCGGCCGCTTCGGGATTCTGGAAAACTCCGAACAGGTGAAGGTGGACGGCATCCCGCAGCGGCGCGACAGCGACTATCGAATCGACTACGACTCCGGCCTTCTCACCTTCACGAAGCCGCCCGGACCAGAACAGGTGATCACCGCGGACTTTTCCTACGCCCCCGGATTCGGCCAGGTGCAGCGCTCCCTGGTCGGCTTTTCCGGCGGGTACAACCCCGCTTCGAACCTCTCCTTCTCCTCCAGCTTTCTCCGTGAGGCGCGTGGAGCGCAGGAGACGAATCCGAAGCTGGGCGAGGAGCCGGCGAACTCGATGCTCGGCGACTTTGGCGCCGTGATGGCCTTCCGCCCCTACTGGATGACGCGACTGGCCGACCAGGTCCCGGGGATCACAACCGATCAGCAATCGGCGCTCAACATCCAGGGCAACTTCTCCGTGAGCCTCCCGAATCCGAACACGAAGGGCGAGGCATACATCGACGACATGGAAGGGAATCGCGAGTCGAACACGATCGGACTGGGCCGGCTCTCCTGGTTCTGGAGCAGCGTGCCGGTCAATCGCCGGAAGCCGCTCAAGTTCGGTTCTACTCCCGCGGATTCCGCCATCACCGCTGTCTCGAGCGCCTTGACCGACCACGCGGGGCTGGAGTGGTTCAATCCCCGGCCGGACGGTCCCACGGCGTCGCAGGAATGGGACCTGAAGCCGGTACTTAAAGAGTCGGAAGGGGGCGACAACAACCACCAGGTCCTGGAATTCAACGTGAAGGTCCCCCCGGGCGCGACGGCGATGGATGACGCCGACTGGACGGGCATCACGCAGTCGCTCTCCACGGTGGGCCAGGATTTTTCTCGCGTCCGTTTCGTGGAACTCTGGGTCAATGACTTTACTGTCCGCCACGATTCCACGAAGGCCTACCTCCACCTGAGCCTTGGCCGCGTCAGCGAGGATGCCTTCTGGGATCCAATCAACTTTCCGAACAACAGGCTCGATACCGAGGATCGAAACTTTGACGGCAAACTGGACCTGGGGAGCGGCGAGAACGATCCGAATTTCGAGGACACCGGGCTCGACGGGATCGTGAACAAGAACGAGCCGGGTTATGACGCGGCGACGAACCCCGACCCGAATCAGGACAACTACAATTACGACGTGAGGAACAACCCCGACGACTTTTCGACGATCAACCGATTCGAGCGGAACGGCTTGGGAGAGGCGAACGCGCGCCCCGACACCGAGGATCTGAACCGGAACACGATCCCGGACTTCAGCAACAACTACTTCGAGGCATCCATCGATCTCGCCGACACGCAGTTCGTGGCGATCGACGTGCCGGTACTCTACGCGGGCAATTCAAACGTGAAGGCCGACAATGGCTGGCGGCTCTTCCGGATTCCCATCACCGGGGAGACCTTCCGCTCCGTCGGCTCGCCGTCATGGCAGAACATCCAGCATCTCCGGCTCTGGGTGAGCGGTGTGGAGAGGCCGCTCAAGATCCAGGTCGGCGGGATCGAGTTCGCTGGAAGCCGCTGGCTGGAGGCGGCCATCCTCGATCCCGGCATGGTGGACCGCGACGTGCAGCTCGACATCCGAGCGCGCAACAACAAGGACGACGCCGGCATCTATGCCCCGCCCTACGAAGTTCAGAACCAGGTCGGATCATCGGCCGATCGCCGCGAGCAGTCGTTGGCGCTGGGCTACACGCGCCTCTCCGAGGGCGACACCGTCTTCGCCTTCAAGACGCTGGGCGATCCCGGCACCGGCCTCGGCTGGGCGCAGTACCGCCAGATCAAGTTCTACGTGCACGGCGAGCAGGGGGTGGAGACGCAGAATCTCCGTGCCATCGCGCGCTTCGGCCCCGACACGCTCAACTACTACGAGTACAGCCTTCCGGTGCGGACCGACTGGCAGAAGGTGCTCGTTCCGCTGGAAGCGCTCTCCAGGCTGAAAGAGGTCCGCCTCCGGACGGAAAACGTCTACATCGACTCCACCTCCGGCGCCGCGAGTGGCGAGGTGTTCACGGTCGTCGGCAACCCCAGCTTCACGCGCGTATCGCGGCTATCTTTCGGACTCGCGGTGAAGGGCTCAACCACCGGCGCGCCGCCCGCGAACGGAGAGGTCTGGATCAACGAGCTCCGGCTGGCCGACGTTCAGAAGGAATCGGGGACCAACAGCAATGTCTCCATCCAGGCCAATTTCGCCGATCTCCTGTCGCTGAACGTCAGTCTGCAGAAGCAGGACCAGGACTTCTTCCGCGTCGGTCAGGGATCGAATCAGGGGAGCGGGCTCAATCACACGGCTCTCGGGTTTTCGACGACGCTGAACGTCGACCGCTTCATGCCGGCAAGCGGCGTCTCGCTTCCGGTCCGCCTCTCGGTCCAGCACGCGACCGACGTGCCGAAGTTCCGCACCGGCTCCGACGTCTCGCTGGACGCCGGGCAGTCGGACATCGAGACGAGGCGGCTCGATCAGCAGACGCTGGACATCTCGTATCGGCGGAGCAGCCCCGTGCGGCGCGGAATCACCAAGTACACGTTCGACGCCATCAGCGGCACGATGTCCTACACGCGCCGCGCCTCGCTAAATCCACAGTCGGCGGAGTCGTCGTGGGCCTTCAGTTCGGGGGTGGGTTACGACCTCCCGATCGGAGGCGGCGGAATCCGGCTGGGGAAGAAGTTCAAGCTGAGCCTTCTGCCGGAAGTCGTCGGCTTCAACGTCGGCTGGTCATCCAGCCGTTCCCTTAACTACTCGCGGGAGATCTTCCGGGATGCCGACTCGGTGGCGCTTCGCTCCGACCTGAAAGTGCGGCTTCTCTCGCTCGGAACGACCATCTCCTATGTTCCCTTCACCTCCGTCCGGGTGCAGTACGCGCTCACCTCTCAGCGCGACATGCTTTCTCACCAGGAAGGTCCGCTGGGGTTCAACAAGGGTACGGAAATCGAAAAGTCGCAGACGGCTTCGATCAACTGGACACCACGCTGGCTCTCGCTCCTCCAGCCGAACGTGACGCTGAAGGGGCAGTATCTCGAGAGCGCGCGCCGCGAGGTGCGGCTGTCGGAGGACGATCCGGACGCGCTGAAGAACATCCGGAACTTGGGCGCCGCGAACCTGACCATCAGCCTTCCGATCTCGCGCCTGGGCGGCCTTGGCGGACGGCGGAAGGCAGGCGCGAAGCGGGAGGGTGGCTTCTCGCCGCTTCAGCCGATCCGGAGTGTCTTCGGGAAGATGCAGGACATCCAGACCACGTTCAGCTTCGACCGGGGCGCCACGCTTAGCCGCGTCTACGGCGACGCGGGATCGGCGTTCAAGACCGGCTTCAGCGAGGTGACCTCCGCGGACCTGGAACGCGCCGGGGGATCCAATGCCACGGCGAATCGGCGCTATTCCACCCGAGCCTCCACGGCGTTCCGTCCGAGCAACGCCATGACGATCGACATCCGCGGAGATCACAGCCTCTCCTTCGCCGACCTTTCATTCGGACAGCGCCGCACGGATAAGATTCAGTGGCCGGACGTTCAGGGACGGTGGGTCGACCTCCATCGCCTCCTGCGGCTGGATCAGGCGCTCACCAGCCTCACGGTCCGATCCTCCTACTCGCACATCACGGACGAGGACGGGCCCGTCGACGCGGCGGTGGAGCGGACGATCAAGACCGATACGTTCGGACCGATACTTGGATGGGACTTCGTCTTCCGGAATGGCGTTCGTGCCAGTCTGGCCAGCTCGCTCACGCGAGCCTCCACGCTCGACGCGCGCGTCTATGGCGTCACTCGCGACAAGCAGACGACCAATTCCGACTTCCGGATCACGAAAACCTTCCCGGCCGCGAAGGGAATCCGGTTTCCCTTCACCAAGAAGACCGTGCGGCTCCCGAACGACCTCAACCTGAACCTCACCTGCAATGTCACGGGCGACCGCCAGGTGGTGAGCCGTTCGGGCGAGCGCCAGTACACCGAGAGCGACACGAAAGGTTTGAAGGTGGGGAGTGGTACGACATACAATTTCAGCCGTGCCATCACGGGAGGGTTCAATTTCGAATACCGGCGGAACGATGACCGAAAGCTCGGGATCAAGCGGCGGGGAATCACGATCGATTTCAACGCGGCGTTCTCGTTCTAGCCTCTCGGTAGCGCTCCTCGTCGCGCTCTTCTTGCTCGCCTGCTGCGGCCGCCCCCGGGCGGCCTCCTACGACGGGAAGAAGGCCTTCGCCTGGGTCGAGCGCCAGGTCGCCTTCGGCCCCCGTGCGCCCGGCACCGCCGGCCACGACGCCTGCTTCGAGTTTCTCGAGGCGACCATGCGGCGATATGCCGCCGCCGTCGAGGTCGACACTTTTCGCTATTTCGTCCCGCGCCTGGAGAAGGACGTGCGCCTCTTCAACGTCCGCGCGCGCTTCGCGCCCGAGGCGGAACAGCGCATCGTGCTGGGCGCCCACTGGGACACCCGGCCTTGGGCCGACCAGGATCCCTATCCCGCGCGGCGGAGCGAGCCGATCCTGGGCGCGAACGACGGCGCGTCGGGCGTGGCCGTGCTCCTGGAGCTGGCCCGGATGCTCCACGAGCAGCAGCCGAAGGTTGGTGTCGACATCGTATTCTTCGACGGCGAGGACCTCGGAAGCGCCGACAACGAGGCCGGTTGGTTCCGCGGTTCGAAGGAGTACGTGGCGCGTCGCTCTCGCGAGCCGAAACCGCTCTTCGCGATCGTCGTGGATATGGTGGGAAAGCGGGACCTGGCGCTTAACTGGGAGGGGAATTCCTACCAGCAGGCGGGGAACATCGTCGACCTCGTCTGGGGAAGGGCACGGCAGCTGAACGTCCGCTCGTTCCGCTCCGACGTCCGCCATCGGGTCTTCGACGACCACATGCCCTTCCTGGAGGCGGGCATTCCAGCGATCGTGCTCATCGATTTTGCTTTCCCCGAGTGGCACACCCACCAGGACGACCTCGACGTCATCGACCCTGCCAGCCTGGAAGACGTCGGCCGCGTCCTCCATTCCCTCGTCAGCGACCCGAGCTACCTCTCCGACTGAAGTTTTCCCTTGTGCCACCGGGCCCCGGCCAGTAGGTTCAGGGGTCCGAGTGGACGCCTGTCCGCTCTTTCTTTTTCGGCCCTAGTTTGGGTCGATGATCCTAAGGACTAAGTCTAAGATGAGAAGTGAGTTACGGGAGGACCTAACCCGGCGCTTCCGGGCCTTGCTGGCCGAAGAGGCGTTCGACCTCTGGGACCTGGAGGTCACCTCCCAGTCAGGCCGAGTGGTGCTCCGGGTCTTCGTCGACCGGCCCCCCGGCATCGCGCCCGGCGTGACCGTCGGGGAGTGTTCGTACTGGAACAAGAAGCTCGGCCGTTACCTGGAAGCCGAGAACTTGCTGCGCGGGACCTTCGCGATGGAGGTCGGGTCGCCGGGCATCGAGCGGGCCCTGACGCGGCCGGAGCATTACGCACGGTTCGTCGGGCACCAGGTGGAAGTCCGCCTCCACGATCCGAAGGACGGGCGGCGCAACTTCCGGGGGGAACTCCGGGCGGCCGGCGCCGACTCGATCATCGTCGAGGACGCGGAAGTGGGAACGGTCTCGCTCTCTATCGCGCAGGTGAAGCGGTCGCACGTGATCGCCGACCCGTGGGAAGGGCTGCGGGAGCCGAAACGCAAGCATGGCCGTACTCCATAGATTCCTTACAGATTCCTTCGGAACGGGGACCCCATTCGTGGCACGAGAGCCGCAGCGAAACACGAACTATGAGCTGATCGAGGCGATGGCCCAGATCGCGCGCGAGAAGAGCGTCGACAAGGCCACCGTCATCGACACGCTGGTCGCCGGGCTCATGTCGGCGGGGCGGAAGCGTTTCGGTCTGGAGGCCAAGCTCGACGTCGCCTTCGACGAAGTGAGCGGCCGGATCGTCATGAAGCTCACGCGCACGGTGGTCGAGGACGCCGAGGATCCGGGCCTGGAGATCGATCTCTCGGAGGCGCAGGCCACCGACGAGAACGCGATCATCGGCCAGGAGCTGACGACGGAGCTGACGCTGGAGGACCTGGGCCGAAACGCCATCGCGGCGGCGAAGCAGGTGCTGGTCCAGAAGGTGCGCGAGGCCGAACGCGAGCGGATCTACGTGGACTACCACGATCGCGTCGGCGAGATGGTGCGCGGCACCGTCCAGCAGGTGGACCGCGGCAACATCTACGTGAAGCTGGAGCGCTCGGAGGCGATCCTGCCGCCGCGCGAGCAGATCGCGCGCGACCGGTTCCACCAGGGCGACCACATCAAGGCCTACATCATCGCCGTCGACAAGGCCGCGCGCGGGCCGCAGGTGGTCCTCTCGCGGACCCATCCGGAATTCCTGCGCCGACTCTTCGAGGCGGAAGTGCCGGAAGTGGCCGAGAAGATCATCGAGATCAAGGGCATCTCCCGCGAGCCGGGCTCGCGCGCGAAGATATCGGTGGTCTCAAACGACGACAAGATCGATCCGGTCGGCGCGTGCGTCGGCATCAAGGGCTCGCGCGTGCAGGCGATCGTGCGGGAGCTGGGCGGAGAGAAGATCGACATCGTGCCGTGGAGCGCCGATCCCGTGGTCTTCGTGACCCGCGCGCTCTCCCCGGCCAAGGTGATCGAAGCGCAGGTGATCGAGGTCGAGCAAAAGGTCCTGGTCACGGTGGCCGACGACCAGCTCTCGCTCGCCATCGGCAAGGGGGGGCAGAACGCCCGCCTGGGAGCGCGGCTCACAGGCTGGAAGATCGATCTCATTTCGAAGTCCGAGCGGGAGCGCCAGCGCGAGTTCGAGCGCCGCGCCCGCATCGATATCGAGGACCTGGAAGGCGCCGGCCCGAAGCTGGTGGAGAAGTTGATTCGCGAGGGGATCGAGACGGTTCAGGACCTCCTGAAGACACCGTTCGAGCAGATCCTCGCGATCCAGGGAATCGGAGAGAAGACCGCGGAGAAGCTGCTCGAGGAGGCTCGGGCGCTTCAGGAGCGGCGCAATCAGGAGCTGGCGGAAGAGGCTGCACGCGCCCAGGCCGAAGCGGCCGAGGCCGGTGCGGACGACGAAGCGGAAGCGGAGATCGCGGACGAGGCGCCCCCGGCGCCCGATGACGCGGTGGAAGCAACGGCGGCGGCGACGACGGCGGACGTTGAGCGGACGCCCGAAGCCTAGCGCGGGCTCCATCGGAGATTCATGACGAGCGGAAAGAAACGAGTCTACGAAGCGGCGAAGGAAATGGGGATGTCGAGCGAAGCGCTCGTCGCGATCCTCAAGTCCATGACCGTCGACGTGAAGAGTCACATGAGTTCGATCGGCGACGACGTGCTGGAGAAGGTGCGTGCGAAACTGGCGCGCGAGAAGGAAGCCGTGAAGGAAGAGGAGGCGCGCCGGAAGGAAAAGGCCGCCCAGGCAGCGCAGGCGGCTCACGCCGCACAGGCAGCGCGAGCGGCCGAAGCGCAACGCCGCACGGCGCCTCCGACTGGGGGTGGTGGTAGCGGGGGCGGCGGGGGAAGCACCGGCG
>ERZ1292630.4416-Hain-H41-02um-R3-4416-length-11912-cov-12_pt1 | contig 11912 bp, 13 predicted proteins | sample MGYA00564408_ERZ1292630 | MGnify/ENA primary metagenome ERZ1292630 (study PRJEB36523, sample SAMEA6512641) | groundwater metagenome | collected 2019-01-08 | study: AquaDiva: Metagenomics assemblies of 32 groundwater samples | reverse complement strand
GACATTCAGACCAACATCGTCCGGACGGACGGAACCAGAGCCGTCTACTTACGCGTCAATAAACAGCCCATCGCCAACACCGTGGAGGTGGTGGATGCGCTGCGCAAGGCCCTGCCGAAGATGGTCGGCATTCCGTCCAGCGTGAAGCTCGGCATTTCCTTCGACCAATCGGTCTACATCCGCCAGTCGATCAGCAACCTCATCGAGCAAGCGCTGCACGGATCGCTGCTGGCCGCAGCGGTCATCTTAATTTTCCTCCGCAATCTCACGAGCACCCTGATCATTTCCGTCGCCATTCCCCTCTCGATCATGGTGACCTTCATCGTGCTCTACTTCTCCGGGCAAACCCTGAACGTGTTCACGCTGGGAGGCCTGGCCCTCGGGATCGGCCGGCTGGTCGACGATTCCATCGTGGAACTCGAAAACATTCAGCGCCATCTCAACTCCACGCCCCGCCGCTGGGACGCGATCCTGGAAGCGGCTCGCGAGGTAGCGATGCCCATTTTGGCCTCGACCATCACCACGGTCGTCGTCTTCCTCCCGATTTTCTTCGTCGTCGGGATTGCCCGCTTGCTCCTGATACCCCTGACCATCACGATCGCGATCTCGCTCTTCACCTCCTTCTTCGTCTCCCGCACGGTAACCCCGGCTCTCTGCTACAAGTTCCTCAAGCCGGAACAAGAATCTCACCAGTCGATGCCGCGATGGTTCGTGCGCCTGATGGATTGGAGCCGTGAACGGTACGAGTCCCTGGACAAGGGCTACGAGGGATCGCTTCGCTGGGTCTTGGCCCATCGCCGGCTCTTCATCACCGGCATCCTGCTCCTCTTCGCCGCCTCGCTCGCGCTGGCACCCAAGATCGGCACGGAGTTTCTGCCTGTGTCGGATGAAAGCCAGTTCCGCATCGTCCTGCGCGGACCGGTCGGTCAGCGAGTGGAGAAAACCGAGCAGCAAGTGGCGGAGATCGAACGGGTACTGCGGGCACAGATCCCTGCCGAAGAACTGGAAACCATTGTCTCCAGTACCGGCGTGTTGGCCCAGGGCCGTTCCTCCCTGTTCAACCCGAATACCGGCCCCCATACATCGAGCATCTCAGTCCATCTCGTCACGCCGGACAAGCGGAAACGAAACCAAGTGCAAATCATGAACGACGTGAGGCCCAAAGTCCTCAAACTCTTTCCGGGCGTCGCGATGTTTTTCGATCCAGGCGGGCTCATCAAACGAGTCACCAGTTTTGGGTCGCAGAAGTCCATCGACGTAGAAATCTACGGCTACGATTTCGAGAAGGCGCGCGGGGTGATCCGGCAGGTCGAAAGCATCATGCACCAAGTCCCGGGCCTGGCCGACATCGAAGTCAGCCGCGAGGAGAACTATCCCGAGGTCAACGTGGTGGTCGATCGCGAGAAGGCCGCCCTCCTTGGGATCAGCGAAACGGACGTGGCCAATGCCGTACTCTTCTCGCTCAACGGCAACGGCCAAACCGACCCCATCATCTACACCGACCCGCAAAACGGGAACGAGTACTACATCAGCGCCTGGCTCGCGGAAGAACACCGCAAAGATCTCACGGACATCGAGAATATCATTTTAACTTCACGGACCGGGGAACCAGTCCTCCTCAAAAACGTGGCCTCGCTCAAGCTCAATGCCGGCCCGGTGAAGATCGAACGTAAATATTTTCAGCGGGTGGTCCATCTGACGGCCAACCCCGTGAACCGGGACCTCGGCGCCATCGCCGCCGACCTGGAGACAGGCTTTGCCAATATCCAGCTCCCCACCGGTTTCAGCATCAAGTTGGCCGGCCAGATCCAACAACAGAAAGAGACCTTCGAGGGACTGCTCTTTGCCACAATCCTGGCACTGATCCTCGTCTACATGGTAATGGCCGCCCAGTTCAAATCGCTGATCGACCCCTTCGTCATCATGTTTGCGGTCCCGATGGGCTTCCCGGGCGTGATCCTGATCCTCTTCCTGACCGATACAACCCTCTCCACCACATCGATGATGGGCATCATTATGATGCTGGGCATCGTAGTCTCAAACGGCGTCCTGCTGGTGGATTACACGAACGTCCTGCGGCGGCGAGGGCGGGAGTTACACGACGCGGCGGTCACCGCAGCAAGGACGCGACTCCGGCCCATTCTGATGACCTCCCTCGCCACCGTCGTTGGGCTGCTCCCTATGGCCATCGGCTGGGGAACAGGCGGTGAAACAAACGCCCCCTTGGCGCGCGCGGTCGTCGGAGGACTCAGCGTCTCGACGATCCTCACGCTCTTTCTCGTCCCGACCATCTATGTCATTTTAGAAGAACGGTTCCCCCGCCATGCGGACGAGGCACCACAAGAAGCCGACTGGATACCGGCAGAGCCGGAGCAAGCACCAACCGTTCGATAGCAGGCTGCGAGAAAAACCATTTCGGCCAGCAGAACATCAATGGCCTGCACCTGGGCCATAACAGAAGAGCACTCCCACAGGATGCTCAAAAAGACATCCAACTAGGCCGCAGACGAGTCAAAACCGGAGGCGTACCCTCTGGGGTACGTTGAGGATTTTGACGAACCGAGAACGACGTTGGAGGGCTTTTTCAGCATCCTGCTAGAGAAGCTGGTTGGTTACCCGAGGGTGGGAAAGAGCGCCTTCAGTTGCATCGCCAAGCCAATGTCCCCGCTGATCTTGAGTCGGCCCGACATGGCGACGGCTGGTCCACTCAACTGCCCCTTCAGAATCTTGATGCAATCCTCACCCGCCATCGAGAGTATGACATGCGGATCCTCATGCATCCCCTCTGCGACCTGACAGGCCCCCCCACGGATCGTGAGAATATACTGCCCGCCCTGCGCGCCGCTCAAATCGAATTGGTAGACCGCATCAAGATCCTCAGCGGCATCTGAATCGAGCCGACCTGGGAGCAGCTGGAAAAACTCTGTGATGGTGGTGGGATTCATGGCTCGTGGGAAGAGGGAGGAACTCTCGAATCGACACCGGGAGCCGCGTTACTGCGGCTCCCGGTCCCTTGCTAGTAACGGAGCGTAACCGTCGCAGTACTGCGACGCGCGCCGAAAAAGTCTTTGGAGAATGCCTCGACCACGGCAGGGTCATAGCCCTTGCAGCTGAAAATGTCGAGGTAGGCGTTGTTCGTGTCGTTCGCAAAATGGCCGCTGATCAACGAGGTCGAGATCAGCTGCACCATGGAATAGCCGGCGACGCGGCCTGAGCCAAAATCGACGACCTGGCACTCGCCAAAACGCTTCATGTCGATCAGCTCGCAGAGCTCAACGACGTAGCGGCGAATATGGTCGGCATTGCGGATCAGGTCGGGATTACAATCTTGGAGGTCAACTGAAGTACAAAGTCCCCACGCCTTCCCCTCGCCCACCATCTCTTGGGGGGCAATCGAGGCAGCTGCTGGGGACTCGGATGGAAAGATCGCGGACTCGGAACCGGTCAAGCTACTCATAGAGGTTGTGCACCTTTCTGTTAGGAGGGTGAAAAAGCTGTGACGCTGGATCTGTATTTCGGAATATACCACGAAATTTTTCGCATCAGGGAGGATGGAGAAACTTTTTTTTCAAACCGAGGCGTTCAGGGAACACTCGATCGGTTGACAAGGTTCTCAGCGGTCGGAGAGAATGCCGCGTATGACGACAACCCCAAACACATCCCTGATGGAACTTCCCGATCGCCTCTGCACCTGGTGCCAGGTGCTGATGAAGAAGCGCCTCGTCGGCGGCAAGCAGTTCGTCCACTATACCTGCCCGAAGTGCGTCTTCCAGCACACGACCCGGCTCGGCCTCAAGCCAGCGACCCCTGCCCACTAGTCATCAAGCTTCGACCTACTCAGACTGTGACGTGTCGTTCGCCGCTCATATCTCGCCTTAAGAGCCCCGTTTCATGTGCTCGGGGTCCAATTCAACAGCCGGCTATAGGCTGCTCAAAAAAACGTCCAGCAAGGCCGCAGGCGAGTTAAAACCGGAGGCGTACCCTCGTGGTACGTTGAGGATTTTAGCGAGCCGAGAACGAAGCTGGAGGTATTTTTCAGCAACCGATCGCTCGCCATGCCACTTCTCTCGGTAGATCGGGCAAAGACCTTGAGCCTGCAATAGCGCCCTCACACGCCCGGTACCACAGGTCCACCCCAAATCTGGCTGTGAAAGGGTTGTCACAGAAAAAACGAGGATGTTGCCGCACCAAGACTTGGTACTCCTTCTGATCGTAAAGGTCCCGCTGGCTGCCGGCGCTATAACTTCCCCTCAATGAGCTTCCGAATGTCTTCCATCCGCCGACGGTTGACGCCAAGATCGCTGTAGCCAGTCCGGGAGGCAGACCGGAAGTGGATCGTCTTCGCCTCGTCGTCGAACAGAAACTCCACATCGTCCACGAATCGCAGCAACAGGCTGGTGGACTCGTAGTGGAGATAGGTCTCGTCCTCCTCGACGAGCTTGGTGCGAGGAAGGGATCGAATGATGGTTTTCAGCGCTTCCTTCGCTTCAGCTCTCGACTTCTGGTAGCGAAAGGGGGCAATGGCGTGATCCGGCAAATCGCTAGCCGTGGAAACACAGTTGGGACTCAACGGACAAGCGGCTAATAGTCTCATGGTGGAAAGACGACTCGAAGATTTAGCATGCCCTTGTTATCGCTCCCTTCACGACCACGCTCAGGGGGGGCGTCTCCGCAGCGCCGAGCTGAGCAGGGGGTATCGCCGCGCTCCAGGTCACATGAGAGAGACACCGGCATCGGTCCTGCGATCCTGCAGGCCGATGTCAACGTCGAAGGACGCCCCCGCTACGCACCTCTGTACCACGGCGCTGCAGTGCTCCTCGGCAAGCTGAACCCCGTCGCCCCAGGCAATCAGACGCACCGATGTGCCAACCATACCAGCCCGTCTCCCGAAACCCGCCGACGTGCGGCGAGCCTGCCGTGGATGATGCCACAATCGACATCATCTCACGATCCTCACTCAGCCCAGACTAAGTCCTTCCCGAGAGACAGTATCAGGCTCACCCCAGTTCTTTCCATTCAAAAACTTAACATATAAGCTATTGATTTTACTTGATATAATGAATAGCCACCCCACCTTCCTGGTTACTGTTCACCCTACCGACGGTGGCTAGTCGTTCCGTACAATTTTCACTATAGTCGCTACAGGATGACGAAGAAACTTCGCCCCTTAATCTGGCAACAGTGAGGAGAAAGGTTTTTATATGGATACGATAATAATTCCTGGAATTGTGCCTCCCCTGTGCGCCATTCTCGGATTACTCGTGATCTGGCGACACCATCAGAACCGGGTCATCGTTGGACTCAGTCAGGCGGTCGACATCTTCAATCCCTCCGGAATACGGATGTACCTCTATGCGACCCCTGATGACGATATCTGCCCATCCTGCAAAAAATCCCAGTGGACGGTCTTCCTCCCTCACGGGGTGAAACAGAAAGATTTTTCGCCGCTCGAGGCCCCATGCAATAGTCCGGAGAAATGCAATGGAGTCCTGATCGGTTTCTACGGAGCGTGGCTGGAAGCGAACGATGTTATACGGCAGGCACAGGCGCTCAAAAAGCCGGGCCGGCTCCAGTTATCGCCGAAAGAGCTGCAGCAATTCCTCAAAGGACAGTCGGAGTTGAGCCCCCGCGCGGAAATGGACCGGGTGTCCGCGCGCATGTTGTCCGCGACGTTGAATGAACAGGCGAACCCGCAGCAGGCCATCGCCCACTATAGTTTCGTCCTAGACCAAGCAAAAGAGGAACGTCATCTGCCGCTGCTGGTCCCAGCGTACATACGCCTAGTCAGCCTGCTAGCGAGACGCGGCAACCTCCGGAAAGCCGTTCAGATCATCGACCATTTCCAGAAGCGATACTCACGTGAACAGTACGGGCCCTATTATCCGACCGCGAAGCACCGCCGTGCTATGTCCGTAATGAAACCCTATCTCATCTCTTTACTGAACCCGTCTTCCGACGGACCCACGGAGCCGGCCGGCACGAGCCAATCGTCGGATCAACCAGACATACCGTCTGCCGCCTAGCCGGCCCGCTTCTCGTAATGTAGCAGCTCGTTCAACGGCAGGCCGCACCCGCGTCAGTATCTAATCGTCGCCGGGTTCAACCTGCGAACGGGGCCTTCTTCCGCACGAACACTCACCCGTCCGATCACCCGGCCATCCTCGGCCTCAACATCCACACGCCAGTCGCCTGGGTCGAGCCGTTGTTTGAACGTATACGCCCGATAGCCGCCTTCGCGCCCGCCGTTGATCTTGATGGGAATCCTGTCGACATGAGTAAAGGGCTTGCCGCTGCTCGGACGGAAGTACCAGTGATGATAAATGGTCGTATTCAGATCGACCGGAGCAAAAACCGCCGTGAAACAATAGGTCGGCTCATTGGCCGGGAAGATATTGTCCGACCGTTTCCAGACTTCATACCACTGCTTCTCGAACGAGAGCTCGAACCGATCGCCAGTCTTCTTCACCTCATGATAGATCCCGCCGAACGCCATCGAGAGGGGCACGGGAGGTATCCAATTGAGGAAATAAAACCCGACCAGCAGCCCGATCAGCGCGAAGGCAGGCACCGTGACCCCAACCGCCTCGCGCTTTGAACGTTCGGGATTGTTCCAATAGATGAGCTGAACCACCCGAAAGGTCACAGCCGCACTCAGGCCGGCTCCGACCAGGAAAATCGCCGCATTCATGAGCCCGGTCATGACCGGAAGAAAGAACGTGAAAAAGGCGAAACACACCACCGCGTAGAGGCTCACGAGGAGGCGCAGGCTGGAGAGCCGATCGTGTAGAAATTCATTGCCGACCAGCAGCACGACCAACAAGGCGAAAAAGATCGCCGTGCCGGTGAGTGTGGCGCTACGGGAATAGAAAATCGCATAGGCGCTGAACAGCCCGCCCAAGAGAAACTGCACGGCCATCGGATAGTAGGGCCTCACGCGCAGCACCCAGCGTGCGAAGGGTGAGAGCTCGGCTAACTGTTCCCGATCCGGCACCGGCTCGATCCCCAACCGCCCGGTCAATACGATCAGCACGCCCAAGAGCAGCATATAGATCAGGAGCAACAGATTGTCTTGCAACCGATCGATGCGCGTCAGCGTGAGGATGTCATACGTCACGCCCGAAAGAAAAAACACGCCGGGCATGAAAGGCTTTGCCAACAGAGTTCTGAGTGTTGAGGAGGAGAGCATGAGCCCTAACGTTTCAGGATATTTACAGGACTGTCAAATAATACAGTAAAGAAACCGGATGGCTCAAAATGATCTCCTTTCTCACCCGCCCGACCCCGGCGCGCCGAGACACGCCTTGTCCCAAGCAAGACCGCAGGAGAGAAATAACCGGAAGCATACCCTCTGGGGTACGTTGAGGATTATTTCGATCCGAGAACGAAGCTGGGGATCGTTTTCAGCCGTCCGCTAGACGAAGGGAGGGAGTGGCGCATACACCACTGGATGCCCAATCAACCGTTCCAACCATGGAGCCATCAGGTCTTCGTTCAGTGGGGCTCGGTTCAGACGGGACTCGATATGAAACCCCGCCTCGTTGCCGACGATCCCGATAATGGCGGAGGCATCCTCTCCGGCTGGAAGCAGTTCCTGCGTTTGAAACTCGCAGAGGGTGCTGTAGAGGCGGCCATCCGGATCGATCGCAGATCGGATCTCCGGCAAGTCGTCGAGCGGACAATGCACCGAGCAGCGGTAGACCGAGCGGGCGGGCGGTTCAATCCCTTGAAAATCAACAAGCGCGTCCTCCGAGAAGCCCGTCAGATAGGCCCGGACGCTGGCAGGCTCCGGTGCAGAGGTCGCAGCCAATTTACTGGCCGGTACCAGGAACTCGTAGGCGTCTGAGGTGTTGAATTCGAACTGGCAAGGCCCGAAGGCATCGGGCCAGGAGCAGAAGAAAGGCACGGAAGGATCGACCGGACGCAAGACCAGCTGCTGCTTCTCAACCGATGTCTCGATGGGAAGCTCCAGCAGCGTGATCGCTTCGAGAAACGCCGTGCGCCGTTCCTCCAACCACTGCGCCCGCTCGGCATCGCCGCGCGTCTCACCGGGGGTAATGACGTCTTTCGTTTGGAGCCGTACGCGGATAAACGAATGGGCGTGGCGAAATCCCAGCCAGAGCATGCTGCGGGGGTCGTGCAGCCGCAACGGATCGCGAACGCGCCAGGGATGGCTGATCGAGCAGTAGGTACCCACATCCTGGTAGCGCTGGTAAACGGTGTGGTAGGCCCCGGCCAGGAGAAAGAAGTCGCCGCGCCAACCTTCTCGGACGTGGATCAGAGTCACATCTTCCGTGGACCAGGCGTCCAGCTGGTCGAAATCCTCAGGAGCCTCGACCGTCCATTCTTCGACGTAACAGATGACGTCTCTCGCAGGCACCGCCGGCTTCAACCCCAACGCAGCCAACCGCTCACCCACGGCGAGCACCTGACCGAAGGTCAGCGGGGTCGTCGTTTCCCAACGACGTTCACGCACGGTGGGTCATCTCTTCTCCCAGGCCCATCAACGTGCCGGTCGCAGGGCCTTCTGCTCGATCGTCGTATCGGCGAGGTACAGGTCGATGCCGTCCTTCAGGGTCGCCGCCAATAACTGTTGCACATCCTCTTCGCCAAACCAGACCACAGTATCGCGCTGTGCCCCCTCGACCGTTCTGATCGTCGCGCTCTTATCGCCCAGGTTCCTTGCGGTGATCACCATCTTGCTGCTCGTGTTCACCACTGTCGAGAACAGTCGGCTCTTGGCGTTGGCTGAAAAATCGAGCAGCTGCCCGCTGATAACGATGTCGGCATCGTTTGAATTGGTCGCCGCCGCGCTGAAAGCCACCCGCACCGTCCAGGCCCGATCCTTCCATCCGCGCGCCTTCAGACGATCGGCGAGGGCTTGGGCTATCACGTCTCCTGGCCGCTCCCCCGCCACATTGAAGTACGTCACCCCGCCCCACAAATGGGTCCGCAGACCGAGACGATTTTTCTCAGCCCGCCGGTCTTCAAAGGATTCGATGACGATCTTGACCGGCTCCGGCTCCATGTATTGGGCCGCTGCTTGTTTCTGCTGCAGGTCCAGATAGAACGTTTTCCCGGTACCAGCACAGCCAGCTCCCATCAGCAGACTGCCCACCAACACGATCCCGACGCCCAGTCGTCCCGTTGTCTGTTTCACAATATCGTCCTCCTTGCGATTGGCCGCCCCACCGTTGAGGCGAGCTCAGTCTACCCAAGTTGTTGATCAGAGACAAATGCCGAGACTGGCAGGATGCTGAAAAAATCCGCCGGCGTCGTTCTCGCATCGTTCAGACCCTCAACGTACCCCTGAGGGTACGATTCGGCCCTTCACTCGCTGCGGCCTTGCTGGACGGCCTTTTTGAGCATCCTGCTTGGAGCGCTTCTGGCTCTTCTGTTGGTTTAGCCCTGCCGACCATTGACTTTCAGGCGTATCAGCATAGCTTTTGTGCAGACTACTAGCGGGTCACGATGGGGAGCAGAGCCCGAAAGGTCTCGCGGCTGAATTCCGGCACCTGACCAGATTGAATCCTTGGATCGGTGAACGGCAGGAAGCGGACGATCTTCAAAAAGGACCGTTCGGCCAACACAGCGGCAATCTGCGCCTTGCGATCATGGGTGATCGGCAAGGTGTACCCCTCGCCTCGTTTCCATTCCCACAAGGTCGGCGCCAACGACAGTTCCAGCCCCTGCCCGGCGAGCTGATGAAACCGGTCCACGATCCGTGCCTTGTGCTGTTTGATCCCCTCCCCCTCCAACATCAAAGCGCACACGACATGGTGCCCCCACCAGAAGAGCGTCCGAAAGGCAAAGGCATTCGAGTCGTGAAAGTGTTTTGGAAAGTCCAGATATTGATAGGGAAAGAGTTCGAGATACTCTCCCTTCACAAAGTGACAGTTGGCGGGATCGAAATCCTGCGGGGTCACAAGAGCGGCCGACGCGGCTTCCTCTTTCAACGCCTCATGGGTGACCGTGAGCATGTGACGCACCTTAGCCATAATCTGCGCCTTGGCGCGAAAGAAGTGCTGATCAGCCAGCAGGGCCGCTTCTTCGTCTGTAAACTGTGATGGCATGGTCATCAATCGGCTGGACGTCCGGCTCGAAGGGCGCCGGCTATTTTTGATGGGTTTCGAACTGGGAAACTATCAGGTCGTACTGCGCCCGACATTCCGCACAGCGGATCCACAGGGCATCTTGAAACACATCCATCTCCCGAACCGACAGGGCGGGAGCATGGGTGCCCATACAGGTCTTGAGCGCCACGAGCCCGTCCGACTCCGCAAGCCCCGATTCAGGCGAGAACGAATCCCCTGTCGACGCCTGCCTGGCGATCGCGCCGGTGGTCACCCGATGCACCATGCGGCAGGAACTGCACGTCAGCACCACAATGCGCTCCGGCTCGACGCGCTTGACCGTCAGACAGAGCGGATGCACTGACCAACATTGTTGGAGAAAAGCTCCGCTGCGAATAACCTCTGCCATGGACTGTCCTCGCGCCAAAGACACGAACTAGACTACAGCGCCCAGAGGGCCAGCATCACCAACACACCGAGCACATAGGGGAGCACACAGGAATAGAGCAATGCCGAGCGCGCACGATCCGGCAACCCGTTGCGCGACAGTTGCTCCTTGTAGACGAATTCACGTGAGAGGATCAGCACCGTGAGCGTCAGCGCCAACGTCCGACTTGTCCGCGGCCAGGTATAGGCACCACTAATGATGAAGTTCGCGGTGAAAAATCCACTGAAGAGGAGAATCAGCGGCGCCAGGACGAACCGGACCGATTCGGAAAAAAAGGCATGCCAGCCCGGACGGGTTTCCACTGGGCTTGATTGTGAGCTGGGGTTCACGACCCCACGGCCACTGGAGTCTCTACCTTCGGCGAAGGAGAGGGGATGCCCTCTTGGGCGGCGCGGCACGTCTTGCACACGCGGGGGCGGACTTTCAGGAACGAGACTTTGCCGCTGGCCAGGCAACTGTAATGGACGAACTCGTCGCACAAGGTGCAGCGAGACCAGCCGCCGCTCAAAAACGTTTTGTTGCGGTAGAGCCCTTCCTTGCAGACCTTGCAGTTCCGGGGCTCAATCCCCAACAGCATCGGCTCCCAATCCCCGCCGCCTTTTCTAATGCTCATGACGCGGAGTATAGCGAAGGCGCCAGGCGAGAGGCAAGGGGCGCAGAGGCATGAAGCTTCTTGCTTCGTACCGCTCACCTTTCACGCCTAACGTTTCACGGTTCGTGGTTTGACAGCCTCCAGACCTTTTGTTACTCTCCGCGCCGATCTAGGGCCTATCACGGCGAGTTCGATTCGGCCTTCACCCCCATGAACATTAAGGACTATCTCGAACAGAAGCGGAACGACGTGGATCGATTCCTCGATTCCGTTATGCCCAGCACCACCACGGCGCCCTCCACGCTCCACGACAGTATGCGATACAGCCTCATGGCGGGAGGGAAGCGGGTCCGCCCGATCCTGGCCATTGCCGCGGCAGAAGCGGTGGGGCAACCAGCGCCAGGATTGATGCCGATCGCCTGTTCGTTGGAGCTGATCCACACCTACTCCTTGATTCACGACGACCTGCCCGCGATGGACAACGACGACTTCCGGCGCGGGAAGCCGACGAATCACAAGGTCTACGGCGACGCGATGGCAATCCTGGCCGGCGATGCCTTGCTGACGATGGCCTTCGATCTCTGCAGCCGTCCTGATCTCATGAAAGGCTGCGACCCGGCGCGCCAAGTGCGGCTGATTCAAGAACTGGCCTACGGCTCAGGGAACGTGGGGATGGTGGGCGGTCAGGTATTCGATATCCAGGCTGAAAACAAGGACATCGACCTTCCGACGCTCCAGAACATCCACAAGCATAAGACCGGCATGTTGATTCGCGCAGCGGTGCGGATGGGCGCCCTTGCCG
>ERZ1292630.4413-Hain-H41-02um-R3-4413-length-11919-cov-6_pt1 | contig 11919 bp, 9 predicted proteins | sample MGYA00564408_ERZ1292630 | MGnify/ENA primary metagenome ERZ1292630 (study PRJEB36523, sample SAMEA6512641) | groundwater metagenome | collected 2019-01-08 | study: AquaDiva: Metagenomics assemblies of 32 groundwater samples | reverse complement strand
TATGCTGTTCACCTGCTGGAATCCGTCATATCGCCGTGGTGTAAAAAAAATTTGATACCTTTTTCGTGCGGATCATGAAACAAATAGTCTATCCTGGCCGTATTAAAAAGAGACGTGCGCCGCTTCATACCATATACCTCATATCCCTTGCCTAAAAGGAACTCAATGTGTCTTTCTTAAATGTTTAAAAATTAGGTGCCAATAATAACTATTCTTGTAATACCGCACATGACCGCCTCATCCAATCCAGCGTAGCGTGCAGTCCATCATCCAGTGTGGTGTAGGGTTGCCAGCCAAGCTCTTTCTGTGCCCGCTGAATATTGAGGATGCTCACCGGCACATCAAATTCACGTTTTCCACAGAATGCACATTGGCTTTTTTCCCGGAAACACGCTCAATCGCCGCAATGATTTCTAACACGCTGTAACCACTGCCCGAACCGATGTTAAAAATGCGTTCTTTCCCCTGATAACGTTCGACCATTAGAAAGGCAGAAATAGCATCTCTTATATATACATAATCGCGCACCACGGAACCATCGCCCCACACTTCAACCGGCAGACCTTGCATGATGCGTGACAAGAATGTGCCAATCACTCCCTGTGTGCGATTTTCCTCCTGTCCAGGTCCATATGGATTGGAAAAGCGCAACTCGCGGTAATTGATACCATGCAATAGATGATAAAGCGCCAGGTATTTTTCAATAGTAAGCTTAACGATGCCGTAAGAACATTGAGGCTCGGTCGGATGCATTTCCGAGATAGAAATTTGCTGTGGTTTACCGTAGACCGTTCCGCCAGATGAAATGAAAATGAGTGGAACGTTTTTCAAAAACCGCATTTGTTCAAGCAGGCCAACGGTGGCAAGCAGGTTGCTCTGAATGTCAAATATCGGATCATCGTTGGAGGATTGTGGCTGCGTGGTGGAAACAAGATGAAAAACGGCATCTACATCGTGAAGCGCACGACGGACATCTTCGGCATTACCAAAATCACCTTCTAACCATTCCAAATATGGATGCTGAGGAACCAACTTTGTATGTTTGCGATAAGGCCGTTCCAGTACTCTAACGCACCGCCCTTGCAACAACAGGGCGCTAACCAGATGCGAACCTATAAAACCGCCGCCGCCCAGGACAAGAGTATGCAATGCTTTATTAACAGCCATGTGTTAATTTCATCCTCCATTCATATTTCATACGCAGCAAAGTTGCAGCCGGCACAGCAGGAATTAGGGTTACTGCCACACCTACCAATTTAAAACCCCCCATTCCCTCGCTAGCCGCTGCGGCAACGAAGAACCAAAAAACTTTTCCCACACCAGCTTACCGGCGTGACCGGATCGAAGGAATCGATCCGTGAAACGAAACACGCCGGACAGCCTGTTCCCGGTAGCGAAGAATGCAGCCCGGGCATCAACCCATGCCTTACTCCCCGATAAATACCCCGATACATCAATCCTACTTTCAATCCATTTCATAAACTGAATCCATTCTTCCGCACTCGCGTCTACAGAAGGATCTTTGTTGCCTGCTTTTTTCAAAAAATAGCAAACCGTTGCCGCTATTGCATCGCAAAGTTGACGTCTGCCATTATCGTCAAGAGACATCTGGCTGGAATGCTTTCTGATACGAACAAGAGGTTTGGACAGACATGCCATCTTTCCCCGCAACGCCAACTCCAACCATAGGCGCCTATCCTCTGATCTGGAAATGCGCATGTTGTACCCACCCACATCGCGAACATCCTTCACACGATAGAATGCCGATGAATGCGGAAAAAATCGCTGCAAACGCTCCAGGAAACAAACCAGCTTGCGGTTGCCTGATGGATACCGGTGTTTCTTTATGGCTCTGCCATGCTCTTCGATTTCAATACACCCGGTTCCGAGCAACACAATTTCCGGATGATTGCGCATAAAATAAACCTGTTCTTCAAGCCGCGTTGGTTCGCACAAATCGTCTTGATCCAGCCGGGCAATCCATATGCCTCTTGCCTGCATGATGCCCACATTAAGCGAGTCTGCCAGCCCGGTATTCTTCTTGGATATAGAAATAATGCGTTCATCACGAGTACGATATCTCTCGATGATGTCCCACGTTTCATCCGTTGATCCATCATCTACGAGGATAAATTCAAAGGACCCGAAGGTCTGCGCCAGAACGCTGTCGATAGCCTCTTGCAGCCAGCGGCTGCCGTTGTAGCAGGACATTAGTACAGAAACTTCCGGATTTCTGATGCGAGAGGAACGGTTCATACTTTCACCACCACATCTGATACCAACCACTCGATTTCCAAATGATACCTTGTCGACAATTTTCAAACATGATTTTACGAAACCCTCTCCACCTTCATTACCGGAAACTGTGTCATAATATTGTGAATATTACAAATTTATCTTCCGCATTTTAAAGAATACCGTATAGGCCAGATTATAAGCAACGGCGATCGGGTACGCAGCAAGCAGAAAAACAGCTTCAATCGCACAGCTTCGTCTAATATACCGGAACAGCTCAGTGTCTAATAGCACCCTTCTTGCGAAAAACAACAGTCTCGTAAAAATATCAGGCTTTCCTATCTCTGGTGTTACGCAACCACCAAGGCAATCTTTGTGAAGTCTTTTGTAATGGGAAACCGTCATAGCGTACCGCATTTCTATATGTTCCAATAAGCTGTAAATCATACCAGTCTCAGAATTTAATAACAAGAAATCGATTTCCCTTAATTTGCAAGTGGGAAATATTCCGTATATAGGGCCACTCTTGCCCATAAACCCCGGTTTTATATAAAATTTAAGCCTTCTGGCAAAACGACTTCCCGTAAATTTATGCTTTTGGTTATTGGCAGGATGCATTATTTTCTTGCCATTTGCATCTATGGTCTGCATGGAACCATACGCCACGCATTGATGTGCGGACGAAACGAGAAGTAAAGTTTCAATATATTTGACATCCCAAACATCGTCACACGCCGCCCACATAAAATATTCACCCCGAGCCTCACCTAGCACAAATCGAAAATTAGCCGCTGCACCCCGATTTTCAGTCTGCCGCACATAGCGAATACGCGAGTCCTTTTCCTCATATTCCCGACAGATCGCTTCAGTTCCGTCCGTCGAAGCATTATCAGATATAATCAGCTCAAAATCAGTAAATGTTTGCGCCAACAGCGAATCTAAGGCTTCCCGGATGTATTTTCCACCATTAAAAACCGGCATTCCAATACTGACGCACGGAATTTTTGCGTTTATGGCGCCAGGTGGCCGGGACAGACACTGTTCAGACATAACTAACCTCCCTTTTTTAATCAGTTGTCTATCAGTTTAGCGTAACTCCGGAGCGGCAAAAGCAGCGGCTACAATCGAAATAAGACCCTCTGCAATGGGCCAGCCAAACTGCAGCATAGCGAAGATGCCAATCAAGCAATAAACCTCCATGACCCAAAAAATTGATATACGGTGGGATGAAAACCAACCCCATCAAGGCTACCCAGCCCTGACCGAGGTAGTTGGCAAGGATGTTTTTTTTGAACGCGCTCATATGATTATTCCACAGGCAGGAACGAAGGGAAGAAAGGAAAAGGCTGAGCAGAACAGTTGTCACCTCACCCGCTTCAAGTAGCCGTCTGATGCAGCAGTAATCATCAACTTGTTTTCAATAAACTTGTCTATCTCAAATTTGATGAGCATCCCATCGGCAGCAGTTCGCCCATTGCTATCCAAACGGTGCAGGTATTCCCAAACTGCTGTCTTTGGATTATTTCCTTTGCCCCATTGCCGGTTGGTACAAAAACCCTCAGGCAAATCTTCGATAACCGTATCCCATACAACGCAATAGCTTCCAATAGACGCCAATGGCGCGTAAGCTTCTAACTCGGCCAAGACATGATTATGCGTGTGGTTTGAATCTAAAGAGACAAGGATTTTTTTGTAGCCTTTTGCCATCTTCTTCACCCGGTCAACAACGTCCGGAGCAACTGAGGACCCTTGTATCATTTCGATAAGATGCGCCATCGGATGCGCCTCAATCGCATCGCGATTGTGCGGCCGAATCTCAATGTCAACCCCGAGCACCCGCCTTTTCGACGCCTTGGGATCAAGGGTTTCGCCCGCCTGAACCGCCTCGCAATAATCCAACAAAGCCAACATGGAAGCGCACATGATTAAAGAGCCGCCGTGCGCTATTCCTGTTTCAATAATCAAATCAGGCTTGATTCTCCATACTAATTTCTGCTATCCATAGCCGAGTTAAGGCCTGCTAATCCTTATCCCGTCCCATTTTATCAATATTATCTGCAACTTCTTGCATAAAGTTCTTGTCGGCTTCATTCATAACTGGAACTCCCCATATAATATTTTATTTTTTACCGGCTTTAACAAATCCAAATTCACATTTTCTCATATATTTCCAGGCTAAAGTATTCAGCATATTCTTTCCAAACAGCATCATCTTTAATTATTTCAATATATTTATTTCTGTTTAACTCTACTAATTTAGGGCTTTCATTCATTGCTTCCTGCGCTTTTGCGAGATAGTAATGTGCAAATGCATGAAAAGGATAACGAGAAATTACATCTTTGAAACACAATATCGCTATCTTATAGTCACCTACTCTCATCCTGTGGTTGTTTACAAAATTCACATCTAAATTCATCAGGTACCTTTTACGTTTTATATCAGCGGGATTAAGATTAGGGGCATTAATAACATAATCATGCATACCTAATTCGCCAATACCATAATTAGGATCAATGTACCCTTTTTCTTTACAAATTTCATAAAGTTCACTTCCCCGTACAGGTGCTGCCAAATTAAAACCACTCCAATCAAGCCCTACTTCATTTATAAAACGAACAGTTTCAATTCTATCTTCTTCAAGTTCTCCAGGTAAACCAACAACGAAATATCCCTGAACAAAAATTTCGTTCCGCTGCAACATATCCACTACTGGCTTTACTTGCTCAAGGCGCAACGGTTTGTGTATCACATCATTTAACATGCGACTTGAACCAGACTCAATGGCTAAGGGAACAGTGTCTATGCCTGCAATTTTCATTACAGTTGCCATCTCTTCATCAATAAAGGCAACTGACATTCCATTTGGGGTTTCTACTCTGATTTTGTAATTGGCAAGTCTTCTAAAAAATTCTTTAGCTCTGGGACGATTAAGTAATATTTGATCGTCATAAATAGTTAAAACGTTTAAGCCATATTCTTTCACAAGATGGTCTACATGCGCAACAAGAACATCAACATCAGCATATCTAATTTTTTTCCCATGAAGAGATGGTCCGGAGCAAAAAACACATTCAAAAGGACAACCTCTGGATGTGACCAAATAAAACTGATTTATCTCACGATGTTCTTTTATAGATGAAAAAGGTGAAAACGCCTCTTTCATCCTATAGGATGTGACATCAATAAATTTATAGTCAACATTAATAACATCGTTAAGATTCTCAACATAAAGAGGCTGCGGAATACGATTTTCATCAAGTGATTTTTGGGTAACCCAGGCTGGAGTATTAGCAAAGGTATCAGAAAAAGCGCCATCCGAATCAACTAAAAGAAACATAGGACACTCTCCTTCTCCATAACAAAGTGCATCAACATAACCCTGTTCATGTAAAATCATATTCCAAGATACGGTTGCCGCACAACCGCCAACAACAACTGTTATTTCGTTATCATAATCTTTTATCTGTTTGGATATCCAATTAAGATGCTTATAAGACAAATCAAACATCATTGATACTCCAACAACATCAGGATTGTTTTTTTCTAATGTCTGAATAAGAACTTTGGGAATATCTTCAAGCGCATAAAGATTCAAATCCAGAATATCAATTTTTGGATTATTTCTTGCTTTTGCCTTAATATAGGAAGCTATTGACAATACCCCATAAGGGAATGCCAAAACACTCCTTGTATTATTATTCGCTGATTCCTTGCTCCAGGTTAGATATGGCAGGATTACAAATTGAATACTTCTGCTTTTTATCATATATACTTTTTTATTTCTTCTGCATGTGAAGTTAAATCAATTTCCGGTCGAGCTCCGCAATAATAACACTGGGAGATTTCTGCAACTCTGTTTTCTATATGAATTTTTCTTATTTGCCGAAGGGCATTACCATTTAATATTTCAGACATAGATTGTTCGGGAATACGACCAATATTTAAATTATCATAAATATCAACACAGCATATAGAAACGCGACCATCAAATTTTATATATGCTAAATAAAAAACTTGCTCACATGGTAGAGAACTGCTCTTTCTTTTTAAGACGCACCCATCATTATATAACTCTATAGGCATCAATTTAATATTGACATATTGGTTTTCCAGGTCTTTAAATCGCAAAATGGCTTTTTCCATATCTTCTTTATTTATGCCGTAATCTCCATTGGGTGTGGGCACAGGGATTTTAATAAAAAATTTCATTCTTTTTTGTTCGGTAACTCTTTTCATTGCATAATCTATGTTTTCTAATACTTTCCGGGAAAAATCACGGCCTTTAAATTCAAGATATTTTTCGGGATCAGCTGTATCAAGAGACACATGAATTTCATCCAATCCGCATTCTAATAATTTATCAAAGGTCTTATTATTCATTAAAACACCATTAGTCGCCAGCACATATTTCTCGGAGATATTTTTATCATAGGCATAACGAACCATTTCTGAAAACTTATTATGCATGAGAGGCTCTCCATTACCCTGAAAATGGACAACTTTCAATTTATAACCCAAATCTGCTATACTATCAATAATTTCTTTATAACGTACTTCAGTCATTAAACCCTTGTTATGCTCAACATCTTTGAATCGTCCTGAATGGAGGTCGCAAAACTTGCATTTTAAATTGCATAATGAACAAACTTCTATAGTTACAGTGATATGTCTTTTGGAACGAAGAGACTCTAAAAGACTTTCGATTCTTTGTTTGCTGAGATTGGGATCTTTGGCTTCTTGAATTATCATATAGTCCAGAACTAAATCCTGATGAAATGCTTAATCAGGATGTTAAAAGTAATGCCGTTGGAAGAAAAAGAGCTTATTCCAGAAATCAGCTCATTAAAAATGTTCGATCATATTTGAGAAGCCGTCAGCGTAAGCCATATATAGTCAAAAATTATTTCAATGAAAAGCATGTTCAATATGCTTCAATGTAAACTATTTAATGCTCCCGGTTGTAATTCATCACCTGGCAATATAGTAACATCCGGAATTTTACAGTTGCAACAAACTGGGTAGCGATCTTGAGTATTCCTAGCACCACTGAGCATCATTTTATGGAAAGACTTCATCTTTTCTCCACTCCAAACTTTCTTCAGGGTTGTTTGGGTAATATCTCCAAAATTGGTTGGATCATAATAACCACAACAGGGTAACACCTCACCTGAAGATGATATATTCATCATAAAGAATGGTTGTGGACAAACAATAACCGGAGGATGAAGTTGCCCATATTTGGAAAGAAACTGTTCAGAATTTAAACCTAAAGTTTGATCCAAATCATCGAATATCGGACGGATCGATTCAACAAACATTCGATCAGTGATATCTCGGAAAGTTGAATAGAATAATTCCTCCTCTGCTTCATCATGCAAAGCAATATCTGCAATTTTAATGTACACTTTGCACTTTTGTTTGTTTTTATATAAGAATACAACTTGCTTCACAAATTCATCAAAATTTATTTTAACACCACATACTTCCTTGTACTTATCGGATGAGATTCCCTGCAAAGATATTTTAATATAATCTGCACCAGCATCTATCAATGACAATACATAATCCTCCTTTAGCAATGTACCGTTTGTGATTATGGCAATGTTTACTGCAATATCGCTTTCTTTTAAATGCGACACCATACGGGGCAGGTCCTTATTCACTAACGGTTCCCCCCATCCGGCAAAGTTTATCTGTTTTATTTTATCATCAAACTCTTTCATTTGTTCACATAGTTTGAGGAATATGGGCCATTCCATTATTTTTTTATTTTTCATATTGGAAGAAGCATGGATACAATAATTACACTTTAAATTACACAGTGATGAGGATGTAACTTGTATTGAAAGCGGAGTCCTTAACGGAATAACATCTGCTAATATTTGTCTATTCTCATCGTAATTTGGTTTAATTTCTGAAGTCATAATTCCCCCCTCTCGTTTGGAATCGCATACAATACTATTCTAGCCTCTGCAAAAAAAATGAATACTTATGAAAAATTTGTAATTCTTTATTTTGTTTATCAGGAAAAGCGATATTTACCATACTCCGTCAGGGTTGCGGTATAAAGTCTCACATGTATCAAAATCCGTCGTAATTCAGGCAAATTAATTATTGGGAGTTGCCTAAATAAAAATGACCAAAAATATTGCTTATATATACTCTAATAGATCTTTCGCACACTTACTGGAGTCAACAACCGTGCGAGCACCGCAAAAAAGACAAATAGGAATCTCTTTAAAATCTTTAAGCAAATGAGATCTGCGAATAGACCGCAATTTTTCAGAATTCAATAAATTCTCTAGGCTGTCATCTCGAATATTAGCAATATTCAAGTGGTTGGTTGAATCCGCACAACAAACTGTAACCCACCCATTATACTTTACAAATAGGGAATAAAATGGCGATTCACATCCTGTATAATAAGCAGACTTTCTTCCCATGACCCCGTCCATCATGGATACTATTGGCATTATTCTGATTGAGAAGTGCTCACTATTTTCAGCGTACTTTCGATATTTTTCAATAATTTTATTAAGATCATTTTCAGTGAAACCATATTGTTCATCACTACTTGGCTGAACGCACTTAATAGAAAACTTGAATGGAGGAGTGTCCTTTTCAAACAACTCTATAATATTATCAATATTTTCTTCTACTTTCTGAAAAAGATTTCCACCCTTTAGATTTTTATAACGAACAGTATCAATAACATCAAGGCTTATGTGTATCTCGTCAACGCCACTCTCAACCAAAGAAGTCAGAACCTTTGGCACTAAAAGAGTCCCGTTAGTCGTTACTCGGTGTACATCAGCTACATTTTTTTTCTTGGCATACGCAATAAAATTTGACAATTCTTTATTCAGGAGGGGCTCACCATTTCCGTGATATTGCAGTTCTTTCAGTTTAAAGGGTTGGGAAGCGAACTCGTCAATAGTTCTCTGAAATGTTTCAATGGACATCACACCTTTGTATTGCTCAACATCTTTCATACGTCCAGAGTGCAGATCACACATAGTACAACTAAGATTGCATTTTGAACTGGGTTCAACAACAAGAATTATTGTGCGCTTCTCTTTTACCGCAGCGACCATAGATTTGAGTCGCGATTCTAAATAGCGAGAATTTCTTGCCTCGTGAACCATTATCATGTAAAAAGCCTCCTCAAGCGATCAACAAACATCTGTCGTAATGGGACACCCCTCTAAATTTGGTTCCCATATTGAAGCTGACAAACAAAGTCTGATCGCGGATTGATATTATTTATAACGAAATAGGCAAAATCCAGAGGATCATTTCCGCAAGAAGCTTCTTCCAAGAGAACCTCAAACTTGCGAATAAATCTCTCTTGTGGGACAAGATTCATGCCTCCACTGGTCAATGGATAACTCGATAAAGGGTGTCTAAATTTCTCCTCTCTCCAACGGATCAAATCCCAGGATGGGCAGAATTCTACTGTTTTCCAGTCACGATTAAAAATATCGATTCTTTCCTGGTGACATAGATTCAGCAACTCGTCTACAATCGGCTCATGCACCCCCCTCTCTGACGCAGGAACCATGGAGAAAAAAAGGTTTTTAAATAAAATAGGTGTCCATTTTTCCAAATAGATCAACCGTGCTCCAAATAGCAAATTCAGCTTAGGTGAGTTGACAACAGCACCAGTGCGATCAAATTTCTCTTGTAGTGCGCGACTAAGGGCCTCTGGGGTTGCATACAGTTCCCCCTCGGTAGCCACACGAAACTCTTGGCAGAAGGTATGGTAATTTTCTTGTAACTCATCAGGTAAAAACTCTGCAGCACCATTATGGATAAACTTACGCAACAACTCGAACAAAGATATATTGAAATGGCGCACATAATGAAAAAACCATTTATAAAATCCCATACTAAAAATAACATAAACCATAAAATTTAATCCACGAACCACAAAAAAGTCATCTAAACTAAATGTATCCGTAGAGACGATTACTTCCTCACACTCGCAACTAAAATCACCATTAATATAACCATTATTTCCAAAAGTAGCTCGAAAGCGGGTTTGTAATTGATGCTCTTGTCGGTAGGATTGATGGTTCATTTTGACACCATTGAGTACCTGCATGTTGTGTATCAAGATTGAGTCAAAACCACGAGCCACGGATCGATCTAAGATGCCCATAAAGCCACTCAATGTCTCTTTTGGAAGACCAAAAATTAACTCTGTAGTCACCGGCATTTTATTCTCAGCAGCCCACAAAATGGCTTTATCAACATTTTCATTGGACATGTTTTTCCGTTTAATTGCATTCAACGCCTCCTTACTCTCTGATTGGAGCGCGATAGTCAATCCCATTGTCGAGAGTTTTCCAAGATTATGAAGGATAGTTTTAGTTCGCTCTGTAAACTGTTTATTCGTATAAAAATGTACCGTTGAAGGATATCCAATCGTTTCTGAGAAATCCTTAATCCATTCAGAAATGATGACATCATCAGGACGAACACCAAAATTGTTTTCAGCTAACAGCATAGCAAAATTAGGATAATCTTTAAATTTTCGGCAGATAAATTCTAATTCTTCCCGGATTTTATCCAATGGAAAGGCACGTATTTTCCCTGAATAACGTCCAGCCACGCAGAAAGCACACTGATAGGGGCACATCCGTGACATCTGAATAATCGGACGCCACTTTCCATCCAAGAAGGGATTCAGGATGCCATTCAGGTAGGGAGACTCAAGCGTAGCCAAATCGATATTCAAACCAATTTGCTTTCCTGTTTGGTAGACATTTTCACCAGGCATTCTCCAAAAAACACCATCCAAAGGCGTTCTGGGTGTTGTTTCGTCCAGGCCACTCAACATCCATGCGACAAGCTGATAGAATCCCAATTCCCCTTCCAATGGAATCAAACCATCTACTTCTGGATAGAGATTAAATAGCCTTATAATTTCAAGATGTTCTGTATCAACGGAAGGCCCCCCCATAACAATCTTAACCGAACTTCCCAACCTTTTCCGAATCGATTTGATGACAACACCATTCAATCGAGTGGTCCAGTCATAGAGCGACAAACCCACTAAATCAGGCGGATCATGTGCTATATAATCCAATAATTTATCCGGATCCTTAAACAGGACAATGTCTACATCCCGTCCAAACCGCCCACGAATAAAAGATGCCAGATAACCTATATTAAGCGGAACATAGAGCGAAGTAGACATAATCTCATTAATATAGCTCAAGTCCCCAAGCACAACTTTAAGATGTCTCATAAAACGTTGCCTTAAATTTTGCTAAGCATATCTTCGCTTTTAATTTCTTTAATATTATGGGGGAGGAAGGTACCAGATTGTCTGAGAAAGAATTTGAAACAACTCCCGAAAAGCCTGGTAAGTTGTCAAGTTTAAATAGTTTTATTATAGATATCATTGCCTTTTTTTGGAGGATTCACAATCGCCTGCCTTGATATGTTTAGTATTTTTGACATCTCTACATTAGATAATCCAATAAAACGTTATTTATCGCATCAAGAATGCTTTTAACAAAATGATCTTAATTTAGTCACATTTATCAAAAACTTCTTTACCAGCACAACGATTGTATTGGGTCGGCGAAACTGCTTGATGTTCAGATTATTAATCTGGAAAATATCTCTCAAGAGTTTCTTAATTATGACACCGATAGCGGCAAATATCAATTGCC
>ERZ1292630.4412-Hain-H41-02um-R3-4412-length-11920-cov-7_pt1 | contig 11920 bp, 13 predicted proteins | sample MGYA00564408_ERZ1292630 | MGnify/ENA primary metagenome ERZ1292630 (study PRJEB36523, sample SAMEA6512641) | groundwater metagenome | collected 2019-01-08 | study: AquaDiva: Metagenomics assemblies of 32 groundwater samples | reverse complement strand
GGAGCGGCCGTGTCGGCGTTGTGCGTGTGGGCGACGGCGTCTGCGCGCGCGTTGCAGTGGAGACGGCCGCTGCTCTCATCTATACCTGTTTCGTTCGAAAGAAAGTAAAAAGCAAGCGAACGCAACCGATTAGGCATCGAATTTTTTGTTTTTGTTCATATCGTCGGCAAAATTTGAATGCCGTTTCGATCACTGTGACAATTTAAGATTGAGTTCGATCGCCTGCGAAAAATGAATCTTTTCTTTTTTTAAGGGACGGATGCGGTCACCAATTGTTGGTCTGATACGTCGTCGTCGTCGATTGGTCGCCGAACATGTCGGTGGTCGTCGTGGTGGTCGCGACCGTGGCGTCTCCAAACGCGTCCGTGGTGCGCGTGGTGTTAGAAACAGTGCGGTCGCCGAACATGTCGGTTTGTACGTCGGTGGTGCTGACGCGCTGATCGCCGAACATGTCTTGCTGAACGGTGGTAGTGCGCACATCACGGTCGCCGAAAATGTCTTGCGTGACCGCGGTTTGCTGTTGTTGGAAGCCGATCCCACCCATGCCACCAATATAGACGCCCGGGCCACTGTTGGTTGTGCTCGTGAAGGTCGGCCCGCAAGGCCCAAGGCCGAGTGACGTTTGCTGATAGGCTTGGGTCGAAGGAGGGTATGGTTGCGGAGGGTAACCTGGTTGCGGTGGGTAGCCGTAGCCTGGCTGCGGTGGGTAGCCTGCCTGCGGAGGGTAACTTTGCTGCGGCGGGTAGCCTGTCTGCGGCGGGTAGCCTTGCTGCGGCGGGTAATAGCCCGCCGGAGGGCCACCAGGGACGAAACCGGGAGGGCCGCCCATAACCACGGTCGTGCTTTGCTGGTAGCCGTGCGGGTGGTGGTGGTGGGGGTGGTGATGGTGATGGTGCCCGCCGAACATCGTGTGTCGAAGGCCTAAATGGGTTTCCGGACTATTGGACTACAGGGTGTTGGAATGGAAACAGGACAGAGCAACCACCGCAAAGCTCTCTCTTTTGGGCCGTGGCTTTTGGGCCGTCCACACGTGAATGTCAGTCGTGTGGCCACTCGCAACGGTTACCTCGTCACGTGGACGTTCTACGATCGCCAAACAAAGGGAAAACGCTCCAATAATGATGATATCGTTCGAAAAGAGTGTCGGGAAAATCATCTAACGACGCGCATACACCCGTTTGCAGTCCAATTGTTCACCAGTAGCAATCTTGTTCGCGAGGGATCGGCACACAGCGCCCTGACTTGCACGTCCAGCCAGTTCCCGCCGAAGTGGGCGGTCCGCAGTTGCCCACCAGCGCCGAGGTGTCATCGCGCTTGCGGACCCCTTTCGTCCGCACGACGGGCGGCAGTGCAGTTTTGTCACAGTCAGGATCCGCCACCCCACAGGCACAATCGCACCCGTCGTCGCTATGGTAGTATTCTGAAGGACAGGTCCACCCGGCTGGGACCACGCGGTGCACTTCCGACGGGGGACCAAATGGGACCGGGGACGACGTGTTGGCCCATGGGTTGGCGCCGGTTCGTCGTTGGTGAATCAGTTTCCTGGCAGCGATGGTCGCGAAGCGAGATGCACAGCCAGAGGGCGTGCAAATGTCCGTGGCATCGGCACAACCTTTCGACGGTTGGGAGTAGTCGTCACAGTCTGGATCAAACGAGCCACAGTTGCAGTCGCATCCATCCCCGGTGCCAAACTGTTCAGGGCGGCACGTCCACGCGGCTCGGCGCGATCGCATGTGCTTGGACATCATCACGTCGCGAACGTCGGTGCTGCTGCTGCTGGCGGCAGCTTTCTGAGGCTGCCACGTGGCGTTGTTGTAGATCAAGTTTTCAAAGGCGCACGTGAAACACCAGCAAACGTTGATGTCTTTCGGATACGATCCGGAACCCCAGAGGCTGCACGTAATGGCATCGGGGCCGGCCACCAACTCATAGGTCGCGCATTGCCATCCGTAGCTTTGAACGAGGCTGTCGACGAGCGAGCAAGATGTGCTAGGTGCGATCGGCATCGTCTCCCAGACAGGGCAACTCGTGTCTGTATTGTCCTCCACGACGCCGTTGGTTCCGCAGCCAGGTTCCGACCACGATTGCGGGGGACTTGGGGCCCAGGTGTCGCAGTTGAATCCCACACCGCGCCAGGGGTAGTTGGGCATCGGGCACGTGAAGCCGGCTGTCTCCGTGTGCAACACGAAGGTGTGGATAGGAAAATCCCAGCAGACATATTGCGCCGTACCAGGGAGGACTGCGAAGCACGCTGCCACGACGGACAAGATCGCGGTAAAGTAGCGCATGTTTCTCGCTTGTTGCGATCTGTTCTTTGTCGCCAGGGGGGAGTAACAGCGCAGTACCTGAGCGGAGCACAAATCAGTGAATTATGCAAAAAATTGTTTGTTCGTTGGTAAAGGAAGAGGGGGGGCGCCCCCCCTCAAGGAGTTGCAACACCGCCAACGCTGACGGCGGCCAACATGCTCTCGGCGATCTTGGTGACGATTGGGGGGCAAACGGCGTTACCCAGCAATCGGTAGGCAGTGTTGGGGGGCGATCCGACAGGGACGATTTGAAACGAATCTGGGAAGCCCTGTAACCGCGCGCATTCGCGCGGCGAGTAGAACCTTAGATTCATCTCTGGCACTGGCGGCTGGGTCGCATCGACCGTGACAAACTCGGAGTACAGCTTGTATTGATGGCGATAGCTCGACATGAGTGTCCGCGCTCGGCCGTCCAAGTCAGCCAGGCGCCAGGTCGGGTGGCGCTGAAAACTCGTCGACGTCGTGACGCCCAGCGCTTGTGTTGGAGTTAACCTCAGTGTCGCGAGCGCATCGCGAGGGTGGGTTTCCAAGATGGAGCGCAACGCCGCAACGGGAGCCCCACCATCGAACGTTGGCCAGCGAAACCTCGCCGCCGCCGCAGTGTCACGGCGGAAACCGACAAAGTACACTCGCTTGCGTACCTGCGGCAGCACAACGCTCGCGTCGATCACTTTCGTGAGGCAATCGTAGCCGGACGTCGATAACGCTTCAAGAATCGCCGCAAAGTCACGACCTTCGTTGATCGTCGTCAAATTTTCCACGTTCTCGAGAAGAAACATGGCCGGTTTCTTCGCATCCAAGATCCGAACGACCTCAAAAAACAGCACACCGCGTCTGTCCTCCAGACCGGTCAAATGGCCTACCTTGCAAAACGACTGACAAGGAAATCCGGCGGTGAGCATGTCGTGGTCAGGGATCACGCTGGTTTCCACTTCCGTGATGTCGCCGACCAGTTTCAAATCTGTGTGCGCGTGCTGCGGCCCTGCTGCCGCACGGCCAACGTTCAATTGATACACCGCACGGGCGCATCCGCTCAGCTCTGAGGCGAAGACGCACTCGCCGCCGACGGCTTCGAGACCGACGCGAAAGCCACCGATTCCTGCGAACAGCTCCGCGAAGCGAAAGCGCGCTTCGGCCGCCGCACTAGGAGGCCGTGGCGGTACGGCCGCCGCTTCCCTTTGACTCTCCATTGCGGATGGAAGTGGCGAGCAGCATTCGTCTGAGAACACACGGAGGCCGGGGATCCATATTGCGCCGAAGCTTTCGGCCTCCCTGATCGTGGACGCGTCCAATTGGGAGTGTGACGCGGCCACATGGACCGCAAACCACGGGGTGACGATCCCACGGGTTCCGTCCGTGGTTCGGGGGGCACCACGGTCGACGTACGGCGTGACGTTCGGCTTTTTCTTGAGCAACCTCCGCTTTCTCAGAAGCGAGACGACGTGGTTCAATGATGCTTGAACCACAGCGAATGCTCCCACGTCGGCGCCGACGTTCACCGGGGCTTGGCACCCGTCCCCGTCCGAAGCAATCCGTTGACGTTGCGGAAGGCCGTCGGCGCCGCCACCGCTGCGCGCGGGGCTGCCTTCGACAACGCGGACGGACATTTCACACACGCGCGATGCGGAGCAGAAACAGAGGGGGGCGGACGGAAACTTTCACACACACGTCGAACGCTTGTTGCTCCTGCAACTGGCAGGGGGACACACGAGGCAGAGGAGCGTAACGAGGCCGATGCAAACTTGGGGTCCGTTCCCCCTCAAGAAGAAGCTGCTGTGAACAAAGGTACCGCTCGACACTTGAAACTACGACAACAACAAGCTTGGTATTTCGAAAGACAAATCGATCAAAACGGATTTTTTTGACGTTCAACTGCCTCCCGCCGCTTGTCACACAACCTGGGCACCCTTCACTTTGCCCAGCACGTCGCTGAGCGCGGTGACCCACTTGGATTTCTCCACGTCGTTGGGCGCTTTGATCAACAAGTTGAACACGCCGTTCGCGAAGAGGCGGAGCATGATCATATTGCCCGCGCCGCTGCCCGAGGCCTCGGCGTGTTCCGCCGTCGTCGGATTCCGGAACAGGAGCGACACCGCGGAAATGGGAATTTCTAGCTTCGGTGTGGCGGAGGGCCCGTCACCGTAGGATAAGACCGATTGGGTGAGTCGCATGTGGCGCGTCTTCCAGTTTCGCGCGCCGACGCCGGTGCTTCTGCCGAGCGAGAATTTTTCGACTTTCCCCTCATAAACGACGTCGGACATGTTTCACTTTGTGTGTTGAAATAGCCTGTCGTGTGTTGTTTTTGTCATCCGAGTCCGAAAAATGTTGTTTTGTTTTGGTTACGGTTCCAAGACGCCCGACAGATTTCTCGGCTACGGAGAAGGTTGAAAGAGGGGACAGATGTCTCGAAATTGCCGATATGCTCCTTGGTCCAAGCAACACCGGTACAGAATAGGACCGTCATCGCCGACAGCACCCGCAGACGACAGCATCGAGGACGCCAGATCGAACAACGTCAACAAAGAGTTCGCGACGTCGCACGTCGTTCGCAATCTGACAGTGGATGCCCACGAACAAAGGGAGGCTCCAGCGGCGCTCGAGCACGGCACGTACGGCGAGCCAACGAGTTCGTCCACCGGCACGCGCATTCCCATACACCCTTCGGCGCTCGACGATCCCACTAGTGGTACCCCGCCGCATACAAGCGTTGTTTGCCTCCGAGCCACGGGCTCGGGCTCGGGCTCAGGCTGATACCCTTGCCCGAGATCCATTAACAGTATCAGACGATCCAAATCGGTCACTGGGAATCTCAAAAGCCGATGTCTGCTACTGGAGGACGAGGGAAAACGCGCCGAGTGAGCGGATGAAGCCTCGGTGTTACCATCACCCTGAAGCGAGCTCACCCATGCGGAGTCGAGCGCAAACTCCGCGACGCCTCTCACATCGCTGCCGCCTGTCGCACCGGTCTGTGCAAAATGCATCGCACCCAAATTATCACCGCGAAGGCCCTGGCCAAGTGTGACGTCGTCCACGATGTAGCCGGCGGTAAGGCGTAACACCAGCTGCATGTAGAGCCACTGAAACACCTCGACAAGGGACAACGGCGGGTCGACCACGGTCTGAGGCTGCCCGTAATCAGCGTCGAACTTAGAGATGGTGTAGCCGCTGTCTCCTGGATGGATGATGCGATTCAATGTCGCGGGCAACCGGTCACACACGTGGTAGAACACCGATCTGTCTGGTGGTAGCGATGGAGAGTTGGCGAGGCGAACTAACTCCTTCGGTCCGCCACTGCTCGCGTCACGTCCAGGTCGTCCTTGCCCTCGCTTCCCGTGGGCACGCTCGGACGGAAACAACGCAGCACGCAACCCGGGAGACCATCCACATTGACGAATGAGGGCCTCGACAGGGTGTCCCAAGGCCACCTCGATGGCGCCGAGAGACTCCACACCCACCCAATGCAGCCGTGGCGCGAACCATCCGATGCCACTCGTAGCCAGCGCGTGGCAAAGGGACAGGAAGCACGCGTCCACGATTGCGTCGCTGACATACCGCTGGGTTGCGATGACATCCTCCTCTTCGACGCTGGTGGACGGCGGTGCCCGCCAGTGCGCCAACTTGACCACTACCTTCACATCCGACTCCTGGGTCGTCATAGGTGTGTAGAGTTGGCGATGCGTTGGGCGAGTTCGACGTTGACGACCGCGGCGAACACCGCGCCACTTGACCCGCTGCCAAGGTACTCTGCTGTGGGGGTTGTGTTGCCAGCATCGTTGGCACCGATTAGTTGCGCTAACGTTGGCGACAGCCCGCTCAACACAGCCCACGGGGGATCGGCGACTCGGTCAAAATACTTCAATAAGACGTCCCCCGATCGCGATGTGCCGCCGGATAGGCTGTCGTTGACGGTTGACATGTGTGGCTCACGATCCAAGAGGGCTCTTAGAGCTGCCCATTTCTTTGGGGTGACTCATTGTTGCTTCTTGCAACCGACAAAAGACAACAATCCTTGATGTTGGGTGGCCCATACGCCCCCTCGTCTGTGACGTACCAGAGTTCTACGGCTTAGCGATTTTCGCCGTGTACAAATAACTGTGTTGCGTTCACAAACACGAATGTTCGATCGTATGCTCTCTCTCGGCTCTCGGGACGCGGATCGCGGTTGCTCTTTGCGTTTGCGACGTAGATCACGCCTTCATCCAAATCCATGGTCACGACTTGCAAATTGCCCGTCATGACAATCGACGTGATGTTGCGCAATGTGACGACCGGGTCAAGCTGGCCGTGGTACTGCAGCAGCTGATGCGCCATTTTGCGCTGGAACGATGGGCAAACCCAATCCATGCATTCGTACACGATGTCGGGAATGCGCGGGTGCCAAGTTTCCAGCGGCTGAAGGGTCGAGCTGTTAAAGAATCGAACCTGCGACGCGCTGTACTGCGCGATCATGTAGGGTTCAGGAGAAGTCGCCGCGGGAAGACTGGTGATGTTCGGAGCCGTCAGGCGCGATACCCCTTTTTGGGGTCCCTTTTTCCGACCAATGGCCGCACCGAACACAAGATGACACGTTCGGTGCGCGCACGAAATCATCGCCTCTACCTGACTGATCGACTTGGCGTGCTGCAACACTCGTCGTTGCAGGAAAATAAACGGCTCTCCGACATAACTTTGATTTCCGAACGTGTTGTCTGGATTCGTGATGCCGATGGACCCCATGCCGAGCAACTCAGACGACACCCCGGAAAGGGAGCCAATCCACCCAGCCCAGCCGATGTTCATCCAGGCATGCCCCAGCAAGGGTTGCTTCTCCCCCCCTAACGGATGGTACACGGTGATGGTGGGGTAGTTTTGGAGCCCAACGCCGGTGTTCCAGTCGAAGGCGCGGAGCATCACACGGTTGCCGCCCCGCGTCGCGCTGCTATGGGCGCCGAACAACGAACACGCCCCACGCGTGATTTCGCCGAAAAAATGGATGCGCCGTATGAGCAGATAATCCGTACCCGAGGCGTCGCTCATGCCGTGCATCTCCGCGAACACCTCAGGGTCCATAAAGGAGCGGCTTTCGTCGTACTGCCAGTCGAGAAAGAAGTCCAGCCCCTTCGTCGCAATCATGCTCGCGATGGCGGCGGGTATCCACGCAGCACCCTGCTCAATTTGCTGCGCAACAACCTCCGCAAATTTGTCAAACGCGTACGATAACGTTGCGTTGAGTTCGTTGCCCATCAGCTGTCCGAATGCGTAGCCGAAGTCGTAGCCGGAGTAACCGTAGACGTGGATGAGGTGGATGGCGTCGTAAGGGGACGCCGCGCCGATGAGGTACCGTTCACCGTTGGTCACGCGCCGTACGAACACGGCCGCCGAATCATCGATCGGAAGCTCATTGCGGTCGCCAAGACGGGAGTTGTTATGGCACCAGGAGCCAGACACGCTGTCCGGGACCAGGCTTGTCCATACCGCGAACATCAGCAGCAGCGGTACCGACACAGACATGTTTCGCACCAACGTTGACGACGGTCGTAGAGAAAGGATCGATCTTTGCCTAACGACCCAAAAACAGAATCAGAACCGATCGGAGGTTGTCCTCAACCATGGAGCCCTCCGGCAGTAGGGGGAAGCAAACCATAGAAATGAGCCGACAAGAGAAAGGTGACGGACGGGTCAGGGCGGCGTTGGCGATCCCCCGCGTCAGCTGGGGGGCACCGGTGGCATCCCCATCAGCTGAAGCCACTGTGCTCTGTACAACCGCTCGGTGAAGTGAACCGTCGCGTTGGGAGCAAAGGGAGAGCGGTAAGTCGGAACGACATCGTCGAGGCGTCGACGTTCTTCCTGTGTCAGCTCAACCCGGCTCGTATGAGCGGCGCCGCTGTCAACATCATTAACGCCGGTCTGGATGGATGTTCCCTCTGTTTCGTCCCTCTCACTCTCACGTCGGCCCTCCTCCTTCGCGTCGCGATGCTGTGGCTCCCGACGTTCGAACCATAGCGGCCACCGTTCCATCACCCAGCGCATTTCCGCTCTCAAATGGCCGGCGATCACACGGAATTGTTGCCAAAGCGACGTCTGACTCGCGAAGCTCGTCACGTCAGCTTCGGGTGGTGACGTAATTCGCAGTGGTGAGAGCGCCCCGCCTTTGCTCCTCATCATCATCTCCTCGGCGACGGCCCCTGCAAGGAGCAAGCCCTTAGAGGACGTTTCGTCGCCCAGCAAGACCTCTCGCACGACTGTTTTTTCAAGGTTGCCGATACCGGCGGTACCCTCAGCACCGTCCACATACCGGCGCTCGAAGGATACGCGCATTTCACGCCATTGAAGTGGCGCATCCGCCGCCGGAGAATTGGAGGAAAACGATTGAGCGGCGTCCGTCGGTAGCAACCACACCCAATCGTTCTCGAAGGCTTTGTCGTCCGTCTCCGTTCGAACGCTGCCATTGAGACATGCCAGCAGTCGGCGTCGCGCTTGTCCAATGGCAGAATCACAGTCGGCCTCTTGCGGCGGGGAGACCCACGCCGCCTCGTCTGTGACCGCAGCACCGGCGGACGCCGCGTCTTGCGCGGGGAGCTTCGTCGTCCTGATGTGGCGAGTCGTGGTGCCTCGCGAAGAGCGAACCACGTCAAGGCGGCCAGTGAGCTCCTTCACCGTGGCGTCCGCCAAACCTTCAAGCTCCGTCATGGCCTTGTCGAACAGCGCGTATTCCTCCGACATGCGGTCTGCATCGCTCTCTTCGTCGACGCGGACCGCGACGAGGTGAGTTGCGGGACGACACTGCCTGCGGGAATCGCCAGCAACGTCCATCATGCGCGGCACCGTCAGGGTCACCAGGGTGAGGCACGCTAACCACAGCAATGCGATGCGTAGCCACCAGTGCTGAATGGATGACGGATGCTCCCACGACCGGAATGCAGGAGGAGGAGCCACGCGACCGTGCCGAGGTGGACTGGCTTGCTCACGGTCAAAGTAAGACTCGGGATCCTCACTGGCGCCGGGATGCAGCATTCGAAGAGGAACTTGTCAGGCAAATTTCCTCCACACGAGCGTTTACACGAAGTGCTGCGACGTTGAAAGGAAGGTGAGACAAGTAGGTGGGGACAGACCGACAAAAAAAATAAAAAGCCATTTTCGCTCATGACCGTGAAATTTTAAAGAGACGCACGTTTCTCCTGAAGAACAGCCGTCAGCGAGAAGTAAAATCTGTGGCAGTGACACGGTCGGGAATACGTTTCACGTCGTCGGGCGAAACCTTTGGGTATTGAGTCGTGATTTTTTGCTCATCGATTGCTCAGCGCGAAAGGTAGGTCGGTCGCTGTCGAGAAAAAAGTCAAGTCGAAAGACAAATCGAAAAAGAAATGAGAAGCTTGTCGAACGCGAAATGTCAAATAAAAAATGGCAGGGGGGGAAGGTGGGTGACCCTGGTGGGTGCGGCGAGCCGAAAGCGGGAAGGAAGGAAGCGCTGGGCAGAACTAGCTTTGTGTGGGGTTGGGTGATTTACCGGAATCAAGCGAAAGCGGCGGGACGACCGATGGTGATGCGCTTTTCCTAAGACCCCCGGATGAACCCAACGACGTACGGAGAACAGCAGAGGAAGGAATGTGGGCTGCGACTTGAGGGGCGACCAAACGTTCGCCGAACAGATCGTCTCGGCAATTACATGTTTGAATGTTTACTCGACGATGACGAGTGACCTTGTTGATGGCATCTGATCGTGATGCGTGACATGCTGTCGTACTGTCTCCCCGCTGCCGCCGTCGAGGGGGACGGCACGCGTAACGGCGACGGAGATGGCGGCTCCGAGAGTCGCGGCAATGGGAACTTCGACGGTGCAGTCAACTGGCGGAACGCGTCATGTGATTCCCCGGCCGTAGAGCGATCCTCGGGACGAGGCTCCAACATGCCGCGAAGCACGTCGACGACTTGATCGAACGAGCCACCTGGGTCGACTCGCGACGGCGGTGTAAATGGGATGGGTCGACTCGCGACGGCGGCCGCGTAGCGAGTTCGCGGGTCGGTGCCATCGCGGGCGTTGAGCGGCACCGGAAGGCGGCCAAAGAGCATGACGTACAGTGACAATCCCAGCGCCCAGACGTCGGCTTCCATCGCCAACAGCTGCGACCATTGAGCATCTTGAGCAGGTTGAACTCCCAGGCTGACACCGACGGCGTGTGCCTCCGCCATGATGCTCACCATGTCGTTGTCGCTGGCGCCGAACGGTTCGCCAACGCTTGTTAGCGAGCTCATGGCCTCGGGCGGCAAGAATGCAAAGGTGCTACCGACCGAGCGTCCAACGTCGCCAGCCGTGGATTGAAACAAACGGCTGATGCCGAAGTCGCACAGCGCTGGCGTCCCATCCTCGTCCACGAGAATGTTGTCGGGCTTGATGTCGCAGTGGGCCACGCCATGCCGGTGCAGGTACGCCAGCCCCGCGCAAAGCTGGCGCCCGACGCTCGCAACCTCGAGCGCCGACATTGCTCGGTTCGCGCAACCTTCCGCGTCGACCTTCACGATGACACCCCGCTTCATGTACTGCATCACCAGGAATATTTCGTCGTGCTGCTCGTCGTCGATGACTTCGTACAGCGCCAGCAAGTTCGCGTGCCGGCACTGCTTCATGATGAGGATTTCGCGCCGGAGCATGTCCAGGCGGTCGACCTTGCGCAGGCGCGATCGCAGCGCTGCCGACGGCGCCCCCACCAGCTGCCGCCGGGGCCGCTGCACCACTTTCACCGCCACCTCCATTTGCGTCTCCGTGTCGCGTGCAAGGAACACGTCGCCCTGCGACCCGCGTCCGATGCGGCGCAAAAAGATGTACTGGTTCACCTGCAACACGGAGTCATTGACCGTGAGAGGCACGTCCCCTCGGACGATCGCCTCAGTCGTGTTAGCCACCGGGGAGGCGTTCAAGGAACACTCGGAAATGTTAGCGGGGAGCGGTGCCGACGCCGCTGCAACGGCCGGTGACCACAGGGGAGCCGTGATGTTGTCGGGCAATGTCGCGCGGACACGCAACGTCGATGTTTGAGGGCGCTTCACGGAAAGGGAGGGGTCGACTCCGTCGTCCTTCGGTAAGTCCACGTCGTCGGCATTTTCTGCGAGCAGCTGGCTGAACCGGGATGGCGGCTGCCGCGGAAGACCAATCGGGTGCCTTCCCGTGTCGGCATCGCGAGTTTCGTTTGGTGGAGCACCGAAGGAAATTTGGGACATCCGACGCTCCTCCGCGGGATCGACGAGAAGAAGTGTGCATAAAACGTGGCTGAAGAAATCGACTCCAAGGGTGCGGCTGTCTGACGTTGGCCCGAACAAGTCGGCGGCCAGAGACTGGCACGCGGCAACTAAGTTCGGCACGTGTCGCGTCGCGGCGACGCCGACAAGGCGCTGCAGCGCGCTCGCCAGCTTCGTCACCTCTTTGTAGTTGTCATCCGGTATCACGCAACGGGCGGGTGTGCAAGCGTGGAACGCGCGCTGCAGAAACATCAGGTACCACCGGGTCGTGCCAATTTACAATGAATGGTTCTACGGGGGCAACAAACTTTTGCAAATGTAATAAATGCCGTCGGAGCAGCACACGCGGTTACGCGTTAGGACCCCTTTCTTTTTTCATCACGCTGCCCTCGCGTTGCCAA
>ERZ1292630.4411-Hain-H41-02um-R3-4411-length-11921-cov-9_pt1 | contig 11921 bp, 9 predicted proteins | sample MGYA00564408_ERZ1292630 | MGnify/ENA primary metagenome ERZ1292630 (study PRJEB36523, sample SAMEA6512641) | groundwater metagenome | collected 2019-01-08 | study: AquaDiva: Metagenomics assemblies of 32 groundwater samples | reverse complement strand
CCCTGAAGAGTGCACCGCCGTCGGCGACGACGATTTTTCAAGGTTGTTTCTTCATTCTTTCGGAGAAGTTAAATTTCCCTACTTATCTGGGCTTGGTGGAAATTCGAAAGCATCGTGGGATCTCCATCCTTCCATCCCCTACGTTCCCGGTTAAAGAAGGCCAACTAGTGCGATCGATGATTTTGCCACACTTTCGCTTTCTTCACCAATCGACCGCTCGAGTGCGATTGGAAAGCGTGATCAAGTGGAGATGTGGAATTTCCACTGCAAAAAAAATTGACGTTTCGATTGGAACCACTTCGAAGAAGAATGGACCGATGTTTGCTTCCCTTCCCCCACCGGGCAGGCGGCTGCCGCCCCCGAATTGAGTTCGTGCCAACAAGCGGTGGTTGAGAGTGAGATGGTCGAGAATGCGGCGCATACTGCTTCGGCAGCGCTGCACGAGTGTGTCACCACCCAAGATGAGAAGTTGCCGTCGCCACCCTTGTCACACCACCCGCGTTCTCTTCCCTCTCGTCAGCCGCTCTCGTGGCGTTTACGGCTGCGTTTTCATCCCCCTTATTTTTTCCTCCCAACAGATAGTTTCTTCTGTGGGTTCAGTCATACTTAGTTGGACCATTGGATGGGAAATGTTGGCATCCAACCATCCAGCTGTAAAACATAGAAAACATGAAAAACATTTTCTCATCCAACGCGTGTGCCCACCTGGGCCAGAACCACAACTTCCTTCCTTCCCTTCCTTCCTCCCCAGCAGATCTGCTACCGCAACTATGTCGACGCCGCCGCCGCCGGTATTCTTCATTTTGGGCGGCCCGGGTTCCGGCAAGGGCACCAACTGTGCCAAACTAGTGGAAGAGTTTGGCTTCATCCACATCAGCGCCGGGGACCTACTGCGCGAAGAGATGAAAAAAGACACTCCCCTGGCCGCCCAGATCGCCGAGATCATGAAGGCAGGCCAAATTGTGCCGAGTGAAATTACCGTCGGCTTACTGTTCGCCGCGATCCGGGCCGCCACGGCGAGCAGCTCGCGTCAACCTCCGCTGGGCTTTCTCATTGACGGATTCCCTCGAAAGATGGACCAAGCCATGATGTTCGAGGAGCAGTTTCAAAAGGCCGCCGGTATCGTGTACTTCGAGTGCTCGATGGAGGTCATGGAGAACCGCATTTTAGGTCGCGCGGCGGCCGGGTCGACGCGTTCCGATGACAACATCGAAAGCCTTCGACGGCGTTTCCAATCGAACGTGGAGTCGTGCGTCCCCGTCGTCGAGCGCTACAAGGCCGAGGGTCGCTGCCACATTGTCGACGCGTGTCGCTCGGTCGATGCGGTTTACGCGGACGTCAAGAAGTTGTTCATCGAGACGTTTGCTTGCCGTCCTCTGTAGGCGGCCCGGGGGAGGGTGGTGGATGGTTGTAGCTATTGCGCCAAACTGGTCGCTTTTTTTCGGGACTTCCTGTTGACGCCGTGCCGGAGTGGGGGGGGGGGCCTCTCTATGATGGTGGCGCCCCTACATGGTTCACGGGACGTAATTGCGAACGAAACCGATTGTTTTTGCTTTTGTGGTGTTTTACCACACGACATGTCGATCCAACGTTTCAACACCCCGCGGGGACCTGTTGTTGTTGTTGTGTTCTGCGGGCCCACCGTCTCCCCCGTGAATCTCCACACACTCGGGCCCAAAAAGATTATACGTTGTAGGCACAAGGGCTGGTGTGTCGTCGCCGTCTCCGATGTCCGCGGCGTACCTTGTGGGTTCTGCTGGTGAGGCACCAACGATCGAAGGACGATCCGAGTCGACAGGGGGGTCATTGACGAACACGGATGCCGCACCACCGCCCGACACGTACGACGATCGGTCGACAGCCGATTTCACGTTCGTTGTCGAAGGGCGGGACATTTTCGTTCACAAGAGTGCACTTCATCAAGGCAGTCCGTTTCTTTCTAGATTTTTGAGCGAGGACCCCCTTTGTAGCCGCATCCACACCACGAACGCGAAGTACGCGGCGATGGATATCGTGCTCCGCGCGATGTACGCGAACCCCTCCGCGCAGCACGTCTTCGGCGTGCACGAGCACAACGCGACGGTCGTGCTCTCGGCGTGGGAGATAGCCATGCACTTCGAGATGCCACACATGTCCAACGCCGCGACGACTCGGCTCATCGCCATCGCCAGTCGGATTCACTCGGTCGCGTTGCTCAAGGCGGCGATGAAGTACGACCGCGGCGGGGCGGGGATGGCATCGTCGTCGACGACGACGACGACCGAAACCCAAGATTGGCAGACGCAGTGCAGTCGCGCTCTCTCACGGCACTGCATCAGCACGCTGATGCCTCCGCAGCTAACCACCGACGAAGACATGAAGGAGTGGACCGCGCTCCTCGCGAAGTATCCGAGCCTCGCCGGTCGCGTGCAGGACGCGTGCGGATTGACGGCAGGGGGGATGGCACAACAGACGTCGCGGTCGTCGTCATCGGTTCTCGTCGGTAGCGACGCTGTTGCGGCCAGTGGGAGTGGCCCTGTTCGTAGGACAGACGGGTCGCCCCCCACCTCAAGTAGCACCGACGGAGGGCCACGACCGTCCTCTGGGATCGCCGCCATACCGAAGCATGTCAGCCCCGACCTGCCCTTTGCCGCCGTGGCTGTTTCCAGCGCGGTCATGCGGGAGTCGGTTCCGTACGGCAACGCCGACCCTCGAGACGTGCGACGGCGGTTCGACACATTCAGGAAAGAGTACGGCACGCATCGCCTGGGATCGTTGACACCCCCGAAACGGCCTTCACAGTTATTGTCCGACAGACCGCAGGAAATCGCGCCAGAACATTACCGGCTCTCCGGAACAGAGGTGGAGACGACGGGGATTGCCACCAACGCTGGCACGAGGAGGGAGGAGGGACATGGCACATTAGCCTCCACGACGTATCAAATGCGTCGGTCAGCGGACCCCGCCGTGCAACGTCAACGGGCTCTGCGCATCGAGAGGCTGCAACGGCAAATAGAAGACGAAAAAAATCGATACGCGGCCATGCTGCAGCAGAGTAAAGCTCAAAAAGACGATCTGCGAACGAAAATAGAAAGCACCGATGGTGTGGACGAGGCGCCCGAGTGTGCGGAGTGGCTGCAACAGCGAGCCGAATCCAACGACCGCTTAGACAACATTCGAAAAGAGACAGAACGCGTCAACGTCGAGTCCGCGGATGCCACGACACGGATGACGGATCAAGCCGCGTTTCACAGGCACGCAAAGCAATACGCCACGGCCGCGGTCGCAGCGGCTGCGGAACTCGGCCGTCTTGTGAGTCGCATTTCAGCGCCAGGGACAACTCGTGCGGCGGCGCGGACGATCCTCACTCAGGCCGCACAGGCACTGGCGAATGAACAACAGCAAGCCGCCGCGGACCTGACCGCGTGCCACGCCAAGTGCACCTCGTTAGAATCGTCGCTGGCCACTGAGCAGAAGCAGGTGGCGGCTCTTCAGCTTGCCCTCGAGCATTCTATTCAGCAAACCTAGTCCCTCGTGAAAGGAATCTCTGTGACGACATCCGTTCCTCAATGATCATTGTCGATTGTGAAGCGCTTCCAACAAATGTCGTCCTTTGCCGTTCGTTCGTGCCTTAATTCGGGACCTCCCCCCCTCATTCGCGCGGTTTCGTTATTGCAAACAGATTTTTTTCCCCCCAATTCCTTCTAAACTTCTTCTCGGACAAAAGGGACGCGTCGTACAAAGGCCAACGCGGAGGAGGATTATTTTAAAAAGCAATGCTGAAGCGCATTGGGCTAAAGCTCCGGGAGGCGTACACGTCTCTGGGCGCGACCGGCGCCATCGTCTTCAACGACAGCTTCTTGCACCTGGACCGGTCTATCAACGAAGGTAACTTTGAGGCGGACAGGTGGACGTTCAAGCGGTTTCTCGCGGCTCCAGGGAGTGGTGCCGCGGCGCTGTCTGACTTGGAAATGGATACCCTGTTCGCGGAATGCGTGCGGCAGTCGCAGGAGACGCCGGTGGCGGTGGACTGTCTGGTGTCCAGCGGAGCGATGTCGGCGGTTCCCACGGCGCGAGATCTCTACGACGACACGGTGAGCGAAGCGGTTTCGGACATCGCCTTCTCGAGCAGGCGCCGATCCGTGTCGGCGTCGCACCGTTCGGTGTCCCATGCCACGACCTCGGGGCCGCCTCCTCCTTGCCTTGACCCAAACGCGGTCGCGGATCTTGCCGTCGCGCTCGTGCTGATGCGAAAGTTGATTGGCCGTCGCACGCAACAAGTTCACGACGCGATGAAAAGGTTGCGAAGCAAGTTCAAGGTTGCGGCCGCCACGGACCGCACCGTGAAAGGCAGTGACGCGGGACGTGCGCGACGTGGAAGCCGCCACAACGACGATGCCGATCCAATCGTTGACGAGGGTCAGTTCCAAGGCAAGAGCCGCTCGGAGTTGTACGAGCTGTTCACACGGCGGTGCGGCTTGACGCCAAGCGAAGCCTTTTTGGTCCTGGAGAGTGCCCTAGACGACGAAACGGAGCCAACAACAAGTCAACGACGACGAGGCGATGACGACAACGATGGGGGGGATGACGGTTACGACGATGAGGACGACGACGCTGGTGGCGAGCGGCCGCCGTCCGTCATGGGTGAAGCGGACTACACCGTCGCGGCGAGAATGGCCTTTTGCAAGATCGATGTGGATTACCTCGCCCAGGCGCTGCTGACCGAAAACCCTCCCGACGACATTTTATTTCCTCTGTTGTTGCAAAAAGTCGTGGACGCGATGACGGACACCGCAAAGGAATACACGGGCACGGTGGGCATGCTCCGGGCCCTGGGCGTACCGGCGCCCACCGGTCCATCACCAACCTCCGGACGACGTGCCGCCGGTCTTTCACAACGGGGGGGTGGGGCTGGAGGGTCGAGACGACGAGGCACCGCCGCGTCCATTGCCGAAAGCGGCGCGGGCGATGAGCAGGGAACGCCCGCCCTGTGGTCCGCGATCACGGAATCGTCCTCACCGGTGCTCGGAGGAGGCGGGACCGCAGGGATGGGCGACGCCGACTTCCGGGCCTTCACCTCCAAGTTCGGTTGTGGTCTTTCAGCCGGAGAGGCGAATCAACTGTTCGACTTCTTGGCGGATGCCGCGACGGGGCGACTCGACCCTCGCACGATGCTGACGCTCCTACACAATCGTCTGCCGGTGTTGGCGCCCACCGACTTTGCCTCCACAGTCGCGACCATGCGACACCATCTCGTCGCGAGCAACCTCGTCAGCAGCCTGAACGCGTTGCACTTCGAACTATTCCTCCACGAGGACCGACTCATTCCTTTGGCTGATTTCACGGCGGCCGTGCGACAAGCGGGAGTGGCGATATCGATGGTGCCCGACGTGCTTGTAGAGTACGTTCACCGGGAAGCACCGACGTGCGTCGCCGCCGTCCTGCTTCTTCGCGGTCCTATGCGAGACAACCGCGAGGGGCTTTTGCGGCAGCTCTTCGACAAGCTCGACGGTGATTGCGACGGATTGATCTCCCGGGCGGATTTGATCAACACTTTCGCGCCCGATCTGGCTGGCCACCGCATCGCGCCCCACCCGCAAGAGCGCGTCGACGACCTCAAGAGATACGTCGACGAGACACTGCCCGCCGGCGACACCCATCTCTCCTTTGCGGAGTTCGTGTATTACTGGGGAAACGCCAGCCTCAGCTTCGCGGATGACAGCGCCTTCACGTTGTACATGTGGCGCGCCTTCGGGATGCAACGCGATGGCATCGGCTCCACGGCGCCACCCACTGCGAATGCGCTCGCGAACCGCGGCAATCCGACGATCCACACCGCTAACTCGGCGATGGGGAGCGAGGTCGGCTCGCCCACGCCACGTCACTTGTCCATTAGCCGACGCCGCGTCGTTCCTAGCCCCGCGGTGGATGATCCTGCACGGGCTGCGGGACGGCCTTCAAAACGACGTACTGTGGGACATGGAACCCCTTCGTTCGAGTAGCGCCGAGAGAGAGCCCGTCCAGGACCACGCCTCCGTTCGTCGCGCGTTTGTGGTGGTTTGTACGCTTTGAGTGGCATGTGTCTCGCCAATCATCGTTCGTTGGCTTTTTTCTTCTCTCGTGATTTTTTTGTACCGGTCCACATTCGATTCCGGAGCAGCAGAGGTGAAGTCCAATGATGACGTTGATCGACGAGAGGCGCGTGTATCCCTCGTCGCTCAGCCACGAAGCGGACTTTCCTTCGTGCGTTAGATTTTTGTTGTATTTTCCTCTCTCTCGCGCCAATCCCAATGTCCGCCGCCTCGTTAGGCAGCGCCGGAGGGGGCGTCGGCACGAGTGCCCTCTTGGCGGCCGTCGTCGACGCAGAAAGGGTGCGGGAAGAGGCGCAAGCGGCGGCGTTCCACGGACAGCTCAATCACTGTCGCCACGACATGGACGTGGCGGCCACGGCCCACGCCAAACAGCTGCGCCTGCTGCACGAACAGCGGATGGAAGAGGTCCTCGATCTCCGAAATAAAGTGGCCGAGCAGCAGTCGCTCACGACGACCCTCACGGAACGGTGTGCGGCAAAGGACGCCACGATCGCCGCGCTCCAGGACGCCATCGACAAGCTCATCAACCATGGTGAGGCGGCGGTGCTTCGAACGGAAATCACAGAGTTGACCGCGAAGATTGCGCGGCGGGTGCAAGATGCCCATGTCATCGCACGACGGTGCTTTCAGACGCAAGCGGCCCTTCTCATGAGCGAATCGCTCGCCGATCGCCACCATGTGATGGCTCGCGAAATAGGTTTCCGTGCTCACTTAGCGCTACAAGCGACGGGAGAGCGCTCCAACTTGGTGATTTCGGTATTCAGGATGCACATGAACGCCCGGGATGCGGAGCACGTGCACTCCCGCGCCCGGCTGGAGTACGACATTGCCACCCTGCAGTCGCAGGTGGACGAAAGTTTGAGCGAAGTGGATCGTCTCAGGATATCCGGGGAGCAATCCGTCCGGGATCTCGAAACGGCACATGCCCATGCGGCACAGACAAAGGATGCCGAAATTGTGCAGCTCAGAGCCCATTTGGCTGCGGCGGAGGCGGCACGCGCGGGATTAGAGCTTGGGGAACGAGCGACCCAAGCGGCGCTTAAAGAGATGACGGCCGATCGCGACGCCCTCGCGTTGAGCCTCGCGTCGGAGCGACAGCGGCTCGACGCCGCTCGTTCTGAGCTCACCCGCGTCCAAACCGAACGCGACGACGCCATCGCCGGCGCCTCAAAACGCGCCGACAGTCTCGCGGTGTCCCACGCGGCCGACACGCAGCGCTTGTTGGCAACCCACCAAAGCCGATTGGGGGAGCTGCAAGCCATCGTCGCGGACACGCAACTGAGCAAAGCGTCGATGGAGCGGGCACTCCAAGACGCCCTCGACCACGCCAAGCGTGTGGAAGCCGCCGCCGCCGCCGCCGATCAGCTGGGCAAGAGCTCGATGGCTTCTTCCGCCGCGACGTTCCAGACGACGTTGATCGCGCTGCAAGCAGAGCTCGCGCAGGTCGGTGCCGAACGCGACGCCGAACGCGCTCGCGTCCTCGAACGGGATGCCACTGTTGAGTCGCTGAAAAAAGAGTGCGCCAGCATGGCCCAACATTTTGGCGACGAGACGTCGAAACACGACGCGGCCATCGCCGCTGCGATCACTGAACGGCAAATGGCACGAGACGCCGCCGCTGCGTCACGTTGCGACGCAGCGGAGTGTGCCGACCGGTGCCGCGCGCTCGATCGCGACGTCGCCGCGCTACGGCAGCAGGTAAGCGATGCGACGAGAACCGAGGACGATGCCAAATCCGTGGAGCACGAAGCCGCGGGACTTCGGGCCGCGTACATGGATCTGCAACACCGCCTCGCGGACCTCGAACAGGAGAGCCTGGAACCTCGAGAACTGGCCCAGAAGCTGTCGGTGCGCACTCAGGAGCTTGACGAGTCGCGCGAACAAATTGCGATCTTACGCGAGCAGTTGACGATGGTCGAGGCTCGATGTGCCACCACGGAGGTGAGGCTGCATCATCAGGTCGAAGAAGGCGTGGCGACGTCCATCCTACTCGACCGTGGACTGCGCAAGCTCAACGCCTCGCAAATGGGCAACAAGGAAGCGTCCGAGGTGCGATCTACGCTCATGCAAGCCGCGCTCGTCCTCCGCCGGACGTTGGAGCAACAGGGATTCGACGTGTCGACGCTGCCAGCCGCTCCCTCCTCCCAGATGGACGTTCCCTTCTTGCAACAGATTTTGACACAGCACACGGAATTGTGCGCCAATCATTTGAGAAAGGTCACGAGCCAAGGTGGCGTCGTCGCGAGTGCGCTCCGCACGCCGATGGTGATGCGTTCGAGACTGGATTGAAGACGAAGAGGATGGATGGTTGTGATCATCCCGACGTCGTTACGCGACATGACTGCGTTGGACAGGGTGAAGGTGAAGCAACGGTTTCGTACCATCGCACCACGACCGTCGCCGTTTTCACCCCTCCCTCCTCTTTTCTCTACCACATGGTATTCATTGACCGCGGTTTAGACTTTTTGTTCTTTTTAACATTTTTTCTGGGTGGACGGCTGGACAGTGGGAAATGAAAAAAACTACCTCCCTCTCATCTATGGTTGGTTGATATCAAATATTTGAGCAAGTCGGCGCGTGCATGGTTGTTGTTGTTGAGTACCCTTGATTGACGGTTTCAAACACAGCGACAGACGAGAGTGACTTGTCGTCTCCCGTGCGCGTCGGCCTGGATGGTCGTTCTGGAAACGTGCGTCGCACTACCTATCGTGGCCGTCCTCGCATCCCTGACGAAGAAGGTGGTCGCCCTCCGAGAAACCATCGACACTCACGAAGCGACGATTCAGCTGCAAGAGCAAACGCTCACCACCCTCCGGCAGCAAGTCGAGACGAGTCGGATTGAAAACAATGGCACGAGCTCGAGCGGTGGAGGCACGACCAGTACCGTGGCGGGCACCGCCGTTGTTATAGGTGCGGTCGCCTTGGCCGGGGTAGGCTTGGCCGCCAACGTGTATTTACTGTTCGCCTCGCGGTCTGGAACGGATAGAAGAGGAAGCATCGCCACGCTAAGCGACGTGGAGCCACCAGGTGGATCGAGGACCTACACAGGTCGACCCGCCGCCGGTGACGCCGATGCGTGCATCGTATGCTTTGCCAATCAGCGTGACACGCTGACTCTTCCCTGCCGCCACCTAGCCATGTGCTGGACTTGCGCGAAGCGGGTCACGTCGATGACGACGCCGTCCGGTGCCGCGTCCTGCCCGACGTGCCGTGCCCCGATCGAGCAACTGACATTCACCTACGTATCTTGAAGAGGGGGTGAGACAAGGCTCAAAGTCCCGTCGTGTGGTTTTCTTTCGCGTGGTTGTCGGTCGTGGTCGCTCGTTGGTTATCACTCGTGGGGTTGCGTCTACATTCTGTGCAGTAGTACTTTGTCGTCACACGCCTTGCCTCGTCTGTCGCACCCCTCTGCCTCACCCCCCTCACAAGGAAAGCCCTTCCAACCCAACGAAGAGAGGGGTTTGTGTGACACGTCGATGTTCACTGATTGCTTTTTTTTTTCTCCCCACCGTCACCGTGGAGTACATTCCCGTTTTTTGGAGAGGGGAAAACCCACGGTCCTTTGTGAGCGGGCGTGCATGGAAATGATGATCACACAACTTTATTCACTCACACATTTGTCTTACAGGGGAAACAGTTAGTTGCAAACAGAGAACCACACACCCTCCTCCTCCTTGGTCCAGGGGCAACGTCATTTGCTTTTTATCGATATCGGTCTCGCAAAATGGACGATATCGGCTTACGAAGGCTACTGCGAGAAGCAGAGATTGCCACCGTCCAGTGGAGAGAGACGTCCGACAACAACAGCGCGGCGGCGGCGACGGCTTCGTCGTCGTCGCGGCACGGTAAGGATAATGTTCCCCTGAAGCATCGTGCCGCCGCGGTGATTCGCGCTGCCCACCGCTACGTCCTCCCGAACGCGATGAAAGCCGATGGCGGTGTCATCGGGAGAACGACCTGCGTGGCGTTAGTGGCGGCCCATGAGCTTGAACGAGTTGCTCTGAGATGGGACGACGCGGCGGTTGCCGCGATCGGCGGCTCCGCTGCGCCCATCCCCTCGAGCGTCGAAAATGCCCCCGCCGGGCCTGCGGCGTTTGTCACACCTCGAGCAAACGGCTCCCCTCGCATGACTCTCCCTCCTTACCGCAGTGGGCCGAAAGCAACACGTCTCAGCGAGCCGACGACAACCTCACAAGAAGAGGCCGCGCATGCCAAATCGAGAGATGAGTTGCTGGTAGAAATCACGCGCCTCGTCGCCGAGCTGAAGGACCGCGCCAGCGGGGTGCGGGATCACCTTGCCAGTGGGACGCATCGAATCACCGAGGCCGAGAAGGCCGTCGCCGCCGCGTCGTCGGAAGTCACGAGAGCGACCACGACAGCGAACGCTCTCGCGGGTGGCGGTGGGGTTGCCTCGTCGTCGGCCGCCTTCTTGGGCAAGGCTGCGGTTCTATTTCATGGCGTGGCCGCGTTGGTCATTGCGCTCTTGCAGTGGGTGCTGCTCGTCGCGGTGGTGATTGCCGTGGCGGGTTTCATTCTTGTCGTGCCGAGAGGAAGCAACCCCCGCGCGAGCGCGGTTTGACGTCTAGATCAAACCCCGCCGTTTGATGGCCACGTGACGTGCGTTGCCGGACGTTGACGCCGCCGCGGTCAGTCGGAGGAATAATCCAGCGGCTCCTCAAACGAGTCGTGGCCTCCGGATTCTCGGGCCATTGCACTGAAAATGAGAGAGCAAGGTGGGCCGTCATGGGAGGATTCAATTCTTTTGTCGTTTGCCAAAGAGGAAAACGGCCCCCCCTCTCGCGCGCGTCACCGCCGTTTGACGTCTGTCGTCTCCATGTTCATGTGAAACAGCAACCGAGTCGTCCCATCGCAGTGGCACACGAGAGACACGAGGACCCTCTGCCGTCACCACACAGCGCTGATGTGATCACATTCGGCGGGTGGCGCGCGAGAGAGAGAAAACGAACCGGCCGAAGTCCGCATCTCTGTATTGGCTCGGTCGCAACCTGCTTGTCGATGAGCATCAGTCAACACAAACAGCTCCAAGACAGGCTATCGCAATGCGTTTCCGGCACGGTCGTCAGCGATGGGCTCTTGCGGTAGATACAATGTTTGCTGTGTTGGATGTGCGCGGGCAAGTGCTCGCGCACCGTGCCGCCACAAGAGAAAGTGCTGCACCAGAAAATTCTCATTTTTCGTCACTCATCGTTTTTACACCTTTCGTCCCATGCATCCGTCACACCCCAGCGTCCCCCCGCCCAAGCCGGGAATGCCGCAGCGTGTGTCGCCTCCAAACGACGCCGGCCTGGACGCTTCGACTTCTGCCGCCTCGCTGCAGGCGACCCAGCAGCTGGTGTACCTCGCCGCTGCCGAAGCCCGACAACGCGCGGCTGCTGCCCGAGACGCCGGCTCGCTGCTGGAAGCTCTGCGCCTCGTTGACGTGTCCGACCGCATGCAGCCCGCGCACGCACCCACCTTCGTGTTGCGCGCCATGATTCGCCTCGACCTTGGCTGTTACGGTCACGCGGAAGCGGACGCCGTGGCCGCCTTCAGCTTTGGGTTGCAGCTTGACGATGGCTTACTTGAGGCCTTGTACGCTGCGACGCGCGCACGCTTCGAGATCCACGACTACGCTGGCGTCCGTGAAATCCTGCGGCAGTTGAACCTCACTGCTGTGACTCCGCTGCTCGCGGTCGGCCGTCTCTCCTTTCTGGGCGATCTCGACATGGCGGAACGTGAGTGGCGATCGTTTCCTACAAACGCAGACGTCTTGCGTACGATGCCCGCCGAGTTGATTCGATGTTCGGAGAAAACCATCAAGCAGCTTCCGTGCCGGCCGCGCAGCGGACC
>ERZ1292630.4410-Hain-H41-02um-R3-4410-length-11922-cov-19_pt1 | contig 11922 bp, 17 predicted proteins | sample MGYA00564408_ERZ1292630 | MGnify/ENA primary metagenome ERZ1292630 (study PRJEB36523, sample SAMEA6512641) | groundwater metagenome | collected 2019-01-08 | study: AquaDiva: Metagenomics assemblies of 32 groundwater samples | reverse complement strand
GCAAGGCCTATGGCAAGGAACTGGGGATGGGCCATTATCAATTGCTGGCAACGGTATCTGGCGAGACCGTTGCCAGCACGCAAGACCAGAACATGCGTGCACTGTAGGAGAACTTCATGTCGTCAGAACAGAATAGCCGTCCTTCTTTTCCTCCTTTCCACTGGAACACCGCGGTTCAGAAAGTGCGCATGGCTGAGGATGCCTGGAACAGTCGAAACCTTTACTTCTAAACGCTAAGGAGGTGTTCTTATGCAACGCGTCACTCAGCAACTCGCTTTGATTGTGGGTGGCTCCAGTGGAATGGGGCTCGCCACCGCGAAACTGTTATTGGCGCGTAACGTGCCAATCGTAATTGTGGGTAAGGCGCTGGACAAGCTGGAAACAGCAAAACTCGACCTGTCTTCGCGTGGCAATGTCGAAATTCTCCAAGCCAATTTGTATGAGCCGAATGGCGTGCAACGCATCGTGGCGTTTGCCGAGGACCATTCCCGCCACATCAAGTACTTGGTGAATGCGGCGGGCTATTTCAAGCCCACGCCGTTTCTTGATCATACTCCCCAAAACTATGACGCGTACCTGGATCTGAATCGAGCCCTCTTTTTCATTTCGCAGGCCGTCGCAAAGAACATGGCGGCGAACGGCGGCGGCTCCATCGTACATATCGGATCGATGTGGGCGAAACAGGCCATCAAAGCAACCCCTTCTTCTGCCTATTCGATGGCGAAAGCCGGGTTGCATGCCCTCACGCAGCATATGGCCATGGAGCTGGCCGACCACCACATTCGGGTTAACGCTGTATCGCCGGCGGTGGTCAAGACACCAATTTATCAGGCCTTCATTGATCCAAAAGATATCGATACGACACTGGCCGCATTCAATAGTTTTCATCCCATTGGCCGGATCGGTTCCCCGGACGATGTGGCCAAGGTGATCGAGTTTTTGCTGGGTGATGGCGCCGAATGGGTCACCGGAGCTATTTGGGACGTCGATGGCGGCGTCATTGCTGGACGGAATTAGTGCATCGCTGCCGAGCGACAGGCGAGGCCGTGCGTGAATGTCTGCTATAACCGTTCGACAGTATTGGATGGTTGGACATCGCTGCTAACCTCAAGCTCAATGCCTGCACAAGATGCGACGATACACTTCAGAACACGCCGGGAGAGGCCTGTGCCTATGTTGGCACAGGCCTCTCCTTCATTGGTGCCGGACTTAAGCAGGTGATAGGCCTGTATCAGACAACTGTGGCAACATTCGATTTCCAGGCTTGCGCTGCAAAAATGGCATCGAGCGGGGTATGGGCAACGTGGTTCACATAGTTGCTCAAGGTTTTGAGCGACACGATTGTGAGCACATCCAACACATGCCGCTGGCTGTAGCCCGCTGCGACAAAGTGCTCAAGCTCCTCCTCCGGTACCCATCCGCGACGATGCAGGACGGACAGCACCAGCGTACGGAGTGCATTGAGTTTCCCGTCCGAGAGCGGTCGTTGATCCCGCAAGGCCGCAAGCACGTCTTCGGACATGCGCACCATCTGTGCCACAGCGGAATGCGCCCCCATGCAATAGGCACAGTCGTTGGTGGCGCTGACAGTTAACGCCACCACCTGCTGCTCCACCGGCGAGAGCGCACTCTGCTCAAGGGCCTTATTGATCGCTGCATAGGCTTGCACTGCCGTCGGTGACTCTGCGAGTACGCCGAATAAATTGGGAAGAAACCCGTATTTCTTCGCCGTCGCTTCGAGCGTCGCGCGAGACGCCTCCGGAGCCGTCTCCGTCGTATGAATGGGGAATTGCATATTTGTTCTCCCTCTTGTGATGGGTGGAGCCCCACGGCTTTACAGCCGTGGTCCCTTTATTGTCTTCGGCGGAACCCGCCAAAGCGTGTCCTCCTTCGCCAAGGCTTCGGAGGACACCCGCTGCGCATTCTTCCACAGCTTTACAGCTGTGGCTTCCTGCGTAGGCGGGTGATGAACGTCCGTTACTTCCCTTGTGCCGCCATCTTCTTCAGCGCCTCGGTCGTGACAGGTGTCCCGCCGACGCCCCAGTCCCCTGAGGGAACCCCTTCGATGATGACCCAGGTCACGGGCCGCAACCCTTCTCCTTCAACCGACACGATCGCGTCCGTCACTTTCCGAATCAGTTCGCTCTTTTGATCCGCGCTCAGAAACCCACTGAGCCCTTTCAATTGTGCGAGTGGCATCATTTCACCTCCTTTCGTTGAGATTTTGTTCTAGATCGATCATTCCAGAACCAGGCGCAAAAAACCCTCTCGTGCCTCACCCAGACGGACCCGTTTCGACGTCGAGATGGTACTGAGCCTGGCACGCATCGCATCGCACCATCCAGAGACATCCATCCGGGTAGTAATCGCAATGGAGCATCGGAACCAGTGCGTGACTGCCGCAGGTCGGACAGGGCAATAGGTGAAGTTGAATGCGCAATGCCATGAACGGGTCGTCTTCAACAGCCATCCATCACTTCCTCAATGAGTCCGTCACATCTCATGCCGCCACGAGCCGTGACATGTGAGGATCGGAAACCGTGCGGGTCTCGATTGTGCCGGTTGAATGCCGTCTATTTTCGAGAATCGTCGCGTCGACAATATTGCCGCAGAGCAGACAGCGATAGCCGTCGACACACAGATCGCTGCTCATTCCCTGAGGGTCGCAAATCCGCTCGCTTACCATCAGGCCGTGGCATCGTTCACAGGTCATAACGCACCTCCTTGTGATGAGAATGTTGTAAAAGCCCTCCAGCGTCGTTCTCGCATCGCTCAAGGCCTCAACGTACGGAACAGAGTACGCCTCGGCCTTTCGCTCGCTGCGGCCTTGCTGGGCAGACTTTTCCAGCATTCTCCTTGACCAGCATTGTTTCTCCATGCACTCCAATTGAGATACTCACGTGTCCTTCTGTTGGATATTTTCTAAGCGTCTCACGATCGATATTTGTGTTCGTTTCCTGGCGCGATCCTACCTGTTGACGCACACGCCATCTGTAAGGCACCTCACTAGTTCTGAAATAATGAATGGTGCTGCCCTGTGAGCCAGATACAGATGGATTGATGAGAGGCGCGCTAGAGTGCGTGCTTGTCGGTATGATGCCGCCTCATGTCGCAGTGAAAGATCAGATGGGGGCGCGTGCGAGTTCTGCGCGGGAGCGTTTGGCGTGAAGGGTGAGGTGGTGGTGTGCGGAGTGAAGCTGGCAGGAGAGTACGACGGACATCCGAGCTTCAAGAAGCTCGTGGCGCGGGGGTATCAGGTCATTACGTTTTGACCGGCATCAGCCACCGGCCGCAGGAAGAGGCGAGGCCTGACCGACACTTGGACCTGAGAAATTCAGTGTGCACAGCACAGATTACTCTCGCCCGGCGGTGTTCCGCCCATGTATTCCTTATAAACCTTGTATGCCTTCAAGGCCCATTCTTCCCCAGGGCAGCCTTGCATGGTCATGGCGACTTCGAGGAATTCGATCAACTCCTCTTGCGTGATGCCTTTGTCGCAAGCCATCTGGACGTAGGCCCGAATGCAGGGCTCACATCGAATGGCGATGGAGATCGCCATGGCCGTAAGCAACTTGTACTTGGCCGCGACCGCGGCATCGCGATAGGCTTCCTGGCGCATGCGTACCAGCCCGCCGGTGACTTTAGGACTCAACTTTCTGAGTTCGGCAAATAGTCCAGTTTCAACATTGGTTGTTTGATCCATGATGTCGTCTCCCTCCTCCCGCTCGCCTCGCGCCTCTTGCCCTTCACCTATTTTTCGAGCGACCGCGCCTTGTACGCTGACAGTGGACTGCTTGCCGCTTCGACGGCCTTGACCAACGCCTCCGCACCCACTTTCTCCGGATCAAACGTCACAGCAGCACGCGCGTTCGCGTAATCGGAGAAGAAGACCCATTTCTTCCCCACGGTGATCTCGACAGTGCTCACGCCGGATACCTTGGCGAGGGCTGCTTTTATGTCTTTAACGCAGGCTCCACACGTCATGCCCTCTACGTGCAAGGTGACCGTCTGAGTTCCTTGGATCTCAGCTGCAAATGCCTCCAGCCCTGCCAGGCTCAGCGTTATGATACCGACCAGGACAGTCATTCGAATCGATCGCCACATCAGCGTTCACCTCCGTTCGGAAACTAGCTGATAGCCCATAGCTATTCGCTGCTCTCACAGCCCCAACCAGTAAGGCGCCAGGATCAGCACCAGCGCGAACGCCGCCATGATCCAAAACCATGTCCGATTCCCAACGCTTCGACTCTCTGAAGTGCAGGCTACGCCTGGCGCACATGCTGCGGATCCTGACTTTCCATAGGCCAAATAAAAGCTGATACCCAACAGAAGTATCGTGAGGCCAATAAAGGCCGGGCGATAGGGCAAGAGTCTCTTCAAGAATCCGGCCGTGCCAGCCAAGAATCCCGTGGCCCCGACTCCTACGCCGAGCGCCGCGAAGACCAACGGCCCTATGCAGCACACAGAAGCCAGCAGCGCTGTACTCAATCCACCGATCGAGAGCATTGTCATCGAACTTTTCTGCGGTCTGGGTTTGTAAGGAGCTTCCTCGCATGGATTCATGGACAGCACCTCCTTGCTCCACCCTCAACCTAGGCTCCCCTTCCATTTTCCAAGCTTTTGAGAATCGGACAATGGTCCGTCGGCTGCCCGGCTCGGCAGGACCGAATCAAGCGCTCCAGCGCTCGAGCCAAGGCCCGTAAATCCTGCGCCTTGGCGTTCACACACTGCAGTTTTTCTTTGGCCTTCCGTTGTATATCGCCACAGCTCGCCCGCGAACTCACACGCAGGTTCAGCAACTCGGCGATCTCCCGCAGCGTAAACCCCAGCTCCTTCGCATTTTTGATAAACCGAAGCCGTCGTACTTCTTCTGGACCATAGAGTCGATACCCCGACGACGCTCTCGCAGCCGGGCCGAGCAGATGGAGCCGCTCATAGTATCGGACTGTTTGGATATGGACTCCGGCTGACTTCGCGAGTTGACCAATCGTTAGTTGTGAAGCCATGGCTTTTCCTCGGAAAGAGTCTACACCTTGTACTATGGTACCGAGTCAAGAAGGCAAGAGCGTTTTCTCCTGACTCGCTTTCTTGTAAGAATTCTCTTGAACGAGCGACTCATTTGTACCGCTTCGACGACGGGAAAACAGGTGTATCGTCACTGTAAGCCAGCTTACAGAAGCCTCATGCCCCTCGCTGTATTCTTATGTCGAGATATCCGCCTATCTGCAAAGACACGATTGACCTTGAATAGGAAGGGTTGATACATAGACGCATGTCGATAGGTGCCTTGAACAGTGAGGACGCCATGCCTATAGATGAAATCGCCAAAAAGGTCAGCGATCGCTATGCTCGGGCTGCCTCAATGGGCGAGCAGATGTGCTGCCCGACTAGCTACGACATGGCAGATCTCCAGTCGTTCATCCCGGAAGAGGTCCTCAAGATTTCGTATGGGTGCGGGACCCCGGCTGGGCTCAAGACCGTCTCCCAAGGGGAAACCGTGCTGGATATCGGTTCAGGTGGCGGTATCGATTGTTTCGAAGCTTCCCGGCTCGTTGGTCCCACTGGTCACGTCATCGGGATCGACATGACTGATACGATGCTGGCCATCGCCCGAAAGCATGCCCCCCTCGTCGCAACCAATCTTGGTTATCCGACTTCCAACGTCGAGTTTCGCAAAGGAATGGCGGACGCGATTCCGGTGCTCGACGGCGCCGTCGATCTGATCATCTCCAATTGTGTGATCAACCTGGCGCCTGATAAGCGGAAGGTCTTCAGGGAAATGTTTCGCGTTGCCAAACCAGGTGGACGATTTACCATCTCCGACATCGTGGCCGATCAGCCCGTTCCGCAATATTTGGTGCATGACGCTGAAAAGTGGGGTGACTGTCTCTCCGGAGCGCTGACGCTCACCGACTATATTGCGGGAATGGTGGGAGCCGGCTTCCTGGGCATTCATCTGCTCAAGTCCTCGCCCTGGCAGATGATCGACGGCATTCACTTCTTCTCCGTTACCCTGACGGGATATAAACTTCCCGCCGGTGCGCCTCAGTCGGACGTTCGTTACGCGACACTCCGCGGGCCGTTCAGCCGAGTGGTCGATGAACTGGGCACAACCTATCTCCGAGGCATCCCCCAACCGATCACGCCGGAGACTCTGTGCCTCTTGAGCCAGGCTCCGCTTGTTTCTCACTTTATCCTGTCCTCCGCCCCCCTGTGGTTGGATCGAACCGATGACCGATGGACCGCGGTCTATCCGGCAAACGCGCCCTGCCATTGGCAAGGACATTTCGCCATGCTCGCCGGACCCTTTGTCGAAGCCGCCGATGATGACCACCATATATACCGCCGAGGTGAACCGTTGGAGATCTGTTCGAAGACGCTACAGGTATTAGAAGCAGCCGACTACGCACCTCACTTTGCAATCATCAACCGCGCGGGCCAACACGTCAGCGGTGAGGCCGCGACCTGCGCCCCCACTGGGAGCTGCTGCTGAGGCTGGGTGACACTGCGTCACACAGACGATCTCGGTGATCGGTCCCAAAGCGGGCCGCGGGATTACGAAGAAGAAACTTATGGCGCTGACTCTGCTGGGACAACAGAACCCCCTTGCCTCCCCCACGGAGCAATTAAAGATACTCGGAAGGACCACGAGTTGCCTCCCCTTCGAGACGCAACTCGATCACATCGGACTGCTTCCACTTCGCGCCACCGGGATCACCGTCTTTCAGATCAATGTCGGCAAGCTCTGCAATCAGACATGCAGACATTGTCACGTCGATGCGGGACCTGATCGTACTGAGCGCATGTCCCGTGAAACGGCGGAGCAATGCATCCGCGCTCTCGCGAAGACCGATATTCCGACGGTCGATATCACGGGCGGCGCACCGGAACTCAACCCCAACTTTCGCTGGCTGGTTGAACAAAGCCGGGCACTAGGCCGCCACGTGATGGATCGCTGTAACCTGTCTGTGCTGCTCCTCCCCTCCCAAGCAGACTTGGCAGAATTCCTCGCCGGGCATCGTGTGGAAATCGTCGCATCGCTGCCCTATTACCGTGCTGGCCAGACCAATGCGCAGCGGGGCGAAGGAGTCTTTGAGAAATCCGTCGAGGCCCTGCAACGCTTGAATGCACTCGGGTATGGCCGTCCCGATAGCGGCCTCGCCTTGAATCTGGTCTGCAATCCGGTCGGAGCCTTTCTCCCACCGAAGCAAGAGGCGATCGAAGCGCAGTTTCGAAAAGAACTCCGATCTCGCCATGACATCGAGTTCAACCACCTCTACACGATCACCAACATGCCGATCAGCCGATTTCTTGAGTTTCTCCTGGAGAGCGGCAACTACGATCAGTATATGGAGCGATTGGCCAACGCCTTCAATCCCGCTGCCGCGGCCGGCGTCATGTGCCGCTACACCATCTCAGTGAGTTGGGACGGCACCCTGTACGACTGCGACTTCAACCAGATGCTCGATCTACCGATAGATCACGGCGCCCCCGCCCATATCCGCGACTTCGATCCGGCTCAACTCAATCGGCGACAAATCACGACGCGCAACCATTGCTATGGCTGCACCGCGGGGGCTGGGTCATCCTGCGGCGGGACAGTCGCCTGAGTAATTGCACATGACTAGATATAGAGATATGTAGATGGATCGACGTCACGTCCTGTTCATGCTGAAGAAATACGCGGCTCTGCTTGCTCTGTCGATGGTGGTTCCTATATGTGTCCCAGCATTAGCTGGAGCCCAGAGGACCGCCGTGGATCAACTGACAGGGAAGCTTGTGATTACCGGTTCGAGCACCCTAGCCCCGCTTATCGCCGAGATCGGCAAGCGCTTCGAGAGCCTTTACCCGGCCGTACGCGTTGACGTCCAGAGCGGAGGCTCGTCACGCGGTGTCGCCGACGTCCGCCAAGGCCTCTCCGACATCGGCATGGTCTCGCGGGCGATGAAGGAGGACGAGCAGGATCTTTCCGCGTTCCCCGTCGCCCGCGACGGGGTCTGCCCCATTCTCCATCAAGAGAATCCTGTGCAGTCTCTTACCAACGAGCAGGTTATCGCGATCTATACAGGCAAGATCACCAATTGGAAATCGGTCGGTGGGATGGACGCGTCGATCGTCGTCGTCAACAAGGCTGATGGACGATCAACGCTGGAAGTATTCCTGCAGTACTTCAAGCTGAAAAATATGGATGTCAAAGCCCATGTCGTGATCGGAGACAACGAGCAGGGAGTCAAGACCGTGGCTGGGAATCGCAATGCAATAGGATACGTGTCCATCGGAACGGCTGAATACGACGCTACCCACGGGATACCTATTAAGCTACTTCCGATCGGAGGGGTGGCGGCCTCAACCGAGAGCGTGAGGAAAGGAATCTTTCCGCTTTCGCGGCCCCTGCATATTGTGACTCGGATTCCACCGATAGGATTGGCCAAAGCCTTCATCGAATACGCCCAATCAAAGGTAGTCCATGACCTCATCAGGCAGCAATACTTTGTCCCGCTGGCAGACTGACCGGTTCCTGCTCTGGCTACTGCGAGGAGCCGCCGTGATCGCAGGAGGAATCGTGGTTCTGATCGTGGCGTTTCTTGTCATGGAAGCACTTCCGGTTCTGCGACATGTGGGCATCACACGGTTCTTTACCGATCCTTCATGGCATCCCGCCGAAGGTTTCTACAATCTCACGCCGATGCTGTGGGGAACCCTGTTCGCTATGGTCGGCTCTGTCCTGATCGCGACACCACTGGGGATTCTCTCCGCAGTCTTCTGCCGCTACTACGCGCCCCCGGCTGTGGCACGGCCCTATCGGAAGCTGATTGAGATCCTCGCAGGTATTCCCTCGGTCGTCTACGGATTCTGGGGCCTCGTCGTGCTTGTCCCACTGATTGGGGCGATCCATCCACCTGGGCCGAGCCTGCTAGCCGGAATCGTCATCCTCACGATTATGATTCTGCCCACGATTGCCTTAATGGCTGACGCCAGCCTCACCAATATGCCCCAACAGTATGTGCGTGGCGCGGCTGCGTTGGGGCTGTCGCGCTGGGCGACCATTCGGGGAGTCGTATTCCCAGCGACCAAATCGGGATTGTTTACCGGCGTCATCCTTGGGACCGGCCGGGCTATCGGGGAGACCATGGCCATTCTGATGGTCTGCGGAAACGTGGTACAAACGCCTGATAGTCTGTTCAGTCCAATACGTACGCTGACCGCTAATATCGCACTTGAAATGGCCTACGCACTCGGGGACCATCGCGCCGCGTTGTTTGTCAGCGGCCTGGTCTTGATGGGGATGATCACCACGCTCGTCGCCGCCGCAGACTGGATCAGCCATGGAAGAATCCATGGTTAAAACGATGGAACGAAATCTTGATGGGCGGGAATTACTCGCCTCGACCTTGGTGTGGAGCGCGGCGGCTCTCATGACCGCCACCTTCTGCTGGCTTTTGGGCGATATCATCTGGCACGCTCTGAATCACATCACATGGACGTTTCTGACTGCCCCCCCTCGGAACGCCGGGCGCGAAGGCGGAATCGGCCCCATCCTTATCTCGACGGCGTTGATCTTGGGTGTCTGTCTTGGCGTGTCCATCCCCATCGGCCTCGGCACCGCGGTTCTGCTAGCGGAGTTCACCACGGATGACAGTCTGTTCGGGCGGCTGACCCGCCGCAGTCTTGATGTATTGTCGGGCGTGCCGTCGATCGTCTTCGGACTCTTCGGCAACGCCTTCTTTTGCAAGACGCTGGGGCTAGGCTTCTCGATTCTGTCCGGCGGTCTGACGCTGGCCTGCATGGTGTTGCCGATCCTTATCCGTTCGACGGAGGAAGGATTCCGCGCCGTGCCGACCGGCTACCGGCTCTCCGCCGCCGCCCTGGGGCTCTCACGGACCACGACGCTAGTGCATCTCTTGTTACCCGCGGCCGTGCCAGGACTCCTGGTAGGTCTGGTACTGGGGGTGGGGCGGGCCATTGCAGAAACGGCCGCACTCATCTTCACGAGCGGCTATGTAGACCGTACGCCAGAGTCGCTACTCGATTCCGGTCGAGCCCTATCCATCCACATCTTCGACCTCTCGATGAACGTCCCAGGAGGGGACGCCAATGCCTATGCCTCGGCGTTGGTGTTGGTCGTCTTGCTACTCGCGATCAACGGAACGGCGTCGTGGTTGGCCGAGCATTGGCTGCATCGGAGGATCATCACGGCATGAGACCGACTGTTCCCACACCGAGTACACAGCCTTGGGTTCCCTTGGAGGAGCGACCGGCCTGTTGCGTACCCAAGCCGCTCATCGAGGTCGAGCAGCTCAGCTTGCACTATGGCCAGACGCCCGCATTCCATAACGTGACACTGGCGATCAACCAAGGATGTATCACGGCGCTTGTGGGCCCGTCAGGTTGTGGTAAGACCAGTTTCCTCACCGCGCTGAATCGTCTGACCGATCTCATCCCTGGGTGCCGGCTGTCGGGACGCGTCCGGCTCGATGGCCTCGACGTGTTGGCTCCGCAGACCGATGTGATCCGCTTGCGCCGCCGCGTCGGCATGATTTTCCAAAAGCCGAATCCGTTCCCCCTTTCGATCAAGAAGAACCTGGAGTTTCCCTTGCGCGAACACGGGCTCCGTGATCGGGAACAGATCGCCGTCACCATCGAGACTGGACTGCGCGACGTGGGCCTGTGGGACGAGGTCAAGGACCGCTTGAGTTCGCCGGCCTTGGCGCTGTCGGGTGGCCAACAACAGCGATTGTGCATGGCCCGAGCGATGGTTCTCTCTCCCGAAGTGCTCCTGATGGATGAGCCCTGCAGCGCGCTCGATCCGCTCTCCAGTGGCGTCGTCGAAGACCTGATCACCGGCCTGCGGGGTCGCTACACGGTACTGATCGTGACCCATAATCTTGCCCAAGCCCGTCGTATCGCGGATTACGCCGCCTTGTTCTGGGTTCAAAACGGAGCTGGGCAGCTGATCGAAACGGGGACGGCTAAGCATATATTTGAGGCGCCTAGTGAGCCACTGACCGCGGCCTATGTGAGCGGCATGCGAGGATAGATGTCGTCATTGACTGAAACACAGGGCCTGCCGGATGCCGGACACCGGTCAATTCATACAGGCAACGCTCGCAATCCTTGAGTCGATGAGAAAGTCCTGCTGCGCCTCATCTGCAAGTGCGCGGACAGTTCCGCTATTTTGGCCCACTTTTCCCCTAAGCACAGGCATCCCATCATGCACATCAAGAATGCAGGAGGAACCAATCCGAAAATTATCGTGATTGCGTCGCTTCTAGGCAGTCTGCTAAGGTGGGGCGGACAAAGATCCTTCGCAATTAATCTTCGGTCAAATATTCTGCATGGTCTGGGACCCCAAAGATCCTTGGAGTAAGAAAAGCGACCCGCTTGAGGAGGCCCTCAAGCAGGCCCAGTCGCAATTCCAGAATCTGCTGCCCTCATTCAAGAATCTGATGCCTTCAAGCGGGTTCAGAAACATTGCCGTGGCAGGGCTGTTCGTCTTTTTTGCCTGGCAGAGTGTCTTTATTGTCGCCCCGGATGAGGAGGGCGTCGTCAAGCGATTCGGCGCCCCTGTCCGAACCGTGGGACCCGGCCCTCACGGGAAAATCCCTTTCGTCGAAACCGTCCTACAACCGAAAGTCCAAAAACTCCACCGCGTCGAGGTCGGCTTCCGCACAGATCGGCAAGGCCGCCAGCAAATGCTGGCGCAAGAAGCCTTGATGCTCACCGGCGACATGAACATCCTGGCCATCGAATTCATTGTGCAATACAAGATCAAAGAATCTGCGAATTATCTCTTTAGCGTCGCAGAAATCCATGAGACGATCGGCAAAGCTGCCGAAGCCTCCATGCGGGAAGTGGTCGGCAAGGGTAAGATCGACGAAGCCTTGACGACCGGCAAAGCCCAGATCCAGCAGGACACCCAGG
>ERZ1292630.4409-Hain-H41-02um-R3-4409-length-11923-cov-5_pt1 | contig 11923 bp, 7 predicted proteins | sample MGYA00564408_ERZ1292630 | MGnify/ENA primary metagenome ERZ1292630 (study PRJEB36523, sample SAMEA6512641) | groundwater metagenome | collected 2019-01-08 | study: AquaDiva: Metagenomics assemblies of 32 groundwater samples | reverse complement strand
CCAGATGCCACCGAGTTCCTTGGTGAAGGCGTCGCCGAGAAAACTTTTGGCCACCGAGCCCGCCGCGATGGGCATGAGGCCGAGTTCCATGCCATCGAAGAGCAGGGCGGAGAAGGCGACGAATAGGACGGCATAGCGGGCGCGGGATGAGAGTGGCGGGGCGGAACTCATAGCGCGCGGGAAATAGGACCAGTGCGACGAAGGCGACGGGTGGATTTGGGGCGCGCCGAGGCGGGGCTCGGCGCTCCGATGACGCGGATGATGGCGCTGTTATCCAATTGCCCGAAGCCGGCGGCTTCGGCGGTGGAGAGGATTTTCCGGTGCGTCTCGCTCAACGGGAGTTTGGTGTGGGCGGCGGCGGCGGCGGCGATCATGAGGCGCACGTCCTTCAGGTGTTGCGAGAGGCGGGCCTGGGGTTTGAAATCGCCACGGAGCATTTTTTCGCCTTTCACGTCCATGATGCGCGAGTAGGCCATGCTGGCGCGGAGGATGCCGAGGACTTGTTTGCCGTCGAGTTTCAGCGCCCGGGCGAAGCTGAGTCCTTCAGCCAGAGCCGCACGGTTGAGGCCGAGGACGAGGTTGGTGACGAGTTTCATGCGCGCGGCGCTGCCGGTCGTGCCGGTGTAGATGGTGCGCGTGGCGAAGGTGGCGAAAAGTTTCCGGCAGACTTTGAAAGCGGGAGCGAGGCCGCCGACCATGACGAGGACTTCGCCGCGCCGGAGTTGGTCGCTGTTGCCAGAGATGGTGGCGTCGAGATAGGCCGCGCCAGTGGGGGCGATTTGACGGCATAACTCCTCGGTGTCGTGCGGGTCGCCGGTGGTGGTGTCGGCGATGATGTGGCCGTAATGCAACGTCGGCGCGGCTTCGCGCAAAACGCTGCGGGTGATCTTGGTGTCGGGCAAGCTGAGGAGGATGCGGTCGCAGCGGGAGAAGACGTCGGTGGCGCTGGTGGCGGGTTGGCCACCGAGTTTTCGAAAGCTGACGCAAGCTTTGGGAGAAATGTCCCAGCCGATCACCATGAAGCTGGCAGCAAGCAGGCGTTCAGCGATGGCGTTGCCCATGAGGCCGAGGCCAATCAAACCAATGGGACGATTGCGACGGATGGGCTTGAGCATAATGACGGGTTAGTTCTTCGCGGGCATCTTATACTCACCAACGAGGGAGTTGAGATATTTTTCCAGATTGGTGTAGCCGTCGCCAGTCAGGTCTTTGTTGCCGTCAACAGCATTGGCGGGATTCAACCCATGCTGCTTTTCCCAAGCGTCGGGCATGCCGTCGCGGTCGGTGTCCCAGTCGGCGGGGCGTTTGACTTCAGGATAATTGTCCCAGCCGCCGACATCGTCTTGCGAATCGGGAAGACCGGGCAAACCGGTTTTGCTGCCCTTGAATTTTGCCGTGCCGCTACGGACTTCGGCGATGATGCGAGTGTCGTGTTCGTCGAGCGCGGGGAAGTTACAGCCGACGTTGGCCAGGACATTTGTGTAGGCTTCCTCGGCGGTGTGAGTCTTCACATAGGAATCAAAGAACGGCTTTTCAACCCACGGTGAGTATTCCGTCGGCACTTGGCCGCCGCGTTCGGTGGTGGCAGTGCGTCCGGCGATCTGGTTGGTGAGGCCAAAGCGACCGACCATGATGTTCCCGTCAAAGTAATACCGTTGCGAACCGGGGAAGCCGCCGTATTGGGCGTTGAGGGCGTAAAAGAATTTAGTGGCGGGGCCGGGTTGATAGTAGTTGTTCACGAAATTGACTTCGTGGGCACCGCCGTCCGTGGCGCGCTTGGACCAGTTGTAAACGACGTTGTTGCGGATATCGAGGCGACCGGCGTATTCGTTTTTTGGTTTGCTGAGGCCGCCGGCGAGGCTCCAATTGCGACCGGCGCATTGGGCGAGGAGGTTATGATGAAAGCTGCCGATATCGCCACCGATACTGGCGGCGTAACCGTGCTGGGTGCCGGCTGGGTATTTCTTGTGGCCGGCTTCGTTGAGAGCTTCGGAGATCAACGTGCGTTGGAGCGTGATGTTTTTTGCGCCGCGCGTGCTGACAGCTTCGTCGAGGGTCCAACTGATGGAGCAATGGTCGATGATGCAATGGTCGCAACTGGCCATGCCCATGCCATCGAGAGTCATGCCGGAGATATTTCCCGGGCGGACGCGCATGTAGCGGATGATGACATTGGTCGCGCCGAGCATACCCATATTGTATTTGCGCAGGCAGATGCCATTGCCGGGCGCAGTCTGGCCGGCGATGGTGAGATTGGAATTGGTCTTGCGGATGATGAGCCGTGATTCGAGGGTGATGAGGCCGGAGATGTCGAAGACGAGAGTGCGCGGGCCGGATTGTTCGACGGCGTCGCGCAGACTGCCGGGGCCGGAGTCATTCAGATTGGTGACGTGGATGACGCGCCCGCCGCGGCCGCCTTGAGCAAAGCGCCCGTAGCCTTCAGCGGTGGGGAAGGCGAGTGTGTTGCTTGCGGAGGCGGGGGGAATCGCCATCAGGCACAGGCAAAGACTCACAAGGATTGCTGTTGGTTGTTTCATCAAGGTGTGACGTAATGCACGAGAATCTATTCTGGGATTGATAAATAAAACCGCCGGGGCACGACTGGCGCCGCGCCCCGGCGTTTGAGTATGACAACGGGAATTGTCCCGTCAAAGGATCACGGATAGTTCAGCCGGAAGAAGACCGTTCCGTTAGTTGAATCAACCGGTTGCACCGCGCGAAAGAACACAGATCCGTTGTTGGTATCCAGAAATGTCGCATTCGTGCCGCCAAGGCTGGTCGCAACGGTTACCCAGTTGCTCCCATTTGACGGGGCCAAACCAACGGCCAGGCTGTTGGTCTGACGTTCCAAGCGCCAACCCCGGGAACTTTCCGGCCATGTGAAGGTGATGTTGGTGCTGGTGAATTGATTGGTCATGAAGGGAGGTCCCATGACTGCCACAGTCAGGTTGGAAATCGTGCGGGAGACATCCCAGACCAGACCTGCTGCCGGAGCGGGAACGACCCCTGGGATGGCTTGGTTGGCATTGTCGGGAGTGTTTGCGGTCAGGTCGAACAAGTTAAGCGTGGTCAGGAGATCAAAGTTTGGCCCCGCAGTTTTGTTGATTACAATGGTGCCACCAGAACTGTTCCCCGCGCCAAAATTAACTTTGCCCACGGTAAATGACGGGCCGTTGAGGTTGATTTTGTCGTTCACGTTAAGTGAGTTGTCCACGTCAAACGTAGTGACGGAAGTGGCCAGCAAATCCAGCCGGACCGCGATCGTCATATTGGCAATTTCATTGGCAGTATTGCCAATCATCACGGAACTGCCGGCACCGAATGTCACCCGGACATCGGCTGAGGTATTCGTGCCGTGCTGGCTGATGGTGCCAGTGCCGCGCAGAGATCCATTCAAGGTCAATCCTTGGTTGCCACCAACGGTACCGCTGTGTTTGATGTTACCATTGTTTATTAAGGTTGAGTTGGTGGGAACAGTCCAAGGGAGAATCACATTGATGATACCACCCACAGTGTTGTTCAGGGTCACGTTTGTGGCCAGTGTTACCGGGCCGCTGATGGTACCCCCGTTCGAAAGAGAACCAGCGAGAAGGTTCAGCCCGCCTCCAACGATGCCGGTGACCGATGCGGTGGCATTTGACGTCGCCAATCCACCACTGATTGTCCCGGAGAATCCGGTCATGGTGGTGCCCGCCTCGAGGGTGGTAGCGCCGATGCTGCCAATACCAGCAAGGGTGCCCTGAATCACCGTAATGCCTGGAGAGTAGGCATTGTCAACCGTGAGGCTGCCGGTGCCGACTTTCCTTGTGGTTGCACCGCCTAAAACACTACCGCCAGTGAAGGTGTAGTTAAAAGTTGAGTTGCTGACCACCACCCCATTTGCAGCAGCAGTCTGACCGGGAGTCACGGAAGTGGAGATGTTGATCGTAGAAGAACCCGTTTTGGTATCATCAAAAACAACTGAATCGCCATTCACAAAGTTGGTCTGCAAACCGCCAACCTGAGTGATCCAGTTTTTGGTAGTCTCATCCCAGTTGTTGTCAATGTTACCACGCCAGACCAACACTTGAGGAGCGACATCGGTGAAGGTGACGTCAATGGTGCTGTTTGCAGAGTTGTCCACGATGCTCTTGACGAACAATCCGGCCGGGGGGGTCACGGTCAGTCCGGCGATGTTCGGTGAAGCAGTCACGTAAGCGATGAGTGGGATAGTTACCTGGCCAGAGGTGTAGCCGCTAATTGAGGGAATATTTATGCTGCTGGCCCCGCCAATGTTCGGCATGGAAAGGGTTTTCACAAACACATTGGTTTCGCCCACGACAACGCCTCGCAAGGTGATGGTCGAGCCGTTGGTGGCAACGAAGATGTTAATGCGGCCATCAGCCGTTCCAATCGCATTGGTCACGATGAGGTTACCGCGATTGATGAAGATGTTGTTCTGCACGGAGAGTTTGGTGACGCCACCAGCCAAAATATTGCTGGCCATCACAGTTCCGCTGGCGCTGATGTTCAGAATGCCCGAGCAGTTTTCGGGGTAGCTGGGAAGGCCGATTGAGGGTGCAACGGTGTAGCCTAGATGAAGAACATTGTTCACTTTCACCACGGCGTTGCTGGCGACATTCAATGTGCCGACCGGGCCGCTAACTGCCCCTGCACCGGTTCCTAGGTTGATGAAATGTTGATAGCCGAGAATGGCAGTATTGACATCAAAGACGCTGCCCAAAGAAGCCCCGCCGATACTAAGAGTCCCTTGGATGGTCATGCCGACTGTGTTTGTCCGCATGATGCCAAGTTCGAGGCGATCAACCATGGCATCCACCTGGCCATTTGCAAAGTTAACGACTGTGCCACGCACGTTACTTCCAGAAGGTCCAACGCCAGAGCCGTCACCTTGAGCCCAAACAGACATGCGATTAGCACCGGAACCGATACCGCGGAAAAGGGCATAGGAATTGGGTCTTTCAAAGATGAAACTGTTGCCACCGCCACCTTTGCCACTATGCGAATAGCAGATGCTATCCAGAAACAAGGCATTCGAGTCACCGAGGCGGAAGGTGATGTTGGCTGTAGTGCCAGAGGCTTCATCATTTCCGATTTCAAGGGCGTAGTCGCGGATCCCACCATCAGTGTAATTATTTGGGTCAACCCAAGCGCATTTGATGACGTTGGTTTTTGCCAAAAAGAGCAGAGGCACAAAGCGTGTCGGAGGATTGGCCAGATTAGCGCCACCCGAGCCAACATAGCCATTCGTATAATAATTAGGCCAGATGCGGTGATTGCCGAGGCCGATACGACTTACATCTGCCACAAAGTTATTAAGGTTGCGGAGATCAAGTGTGGTATTTTGTTGCCCATCGACAAGAAGACCAATTTCGGCATTGGCGTTGGTAACCATGAGCGTGCCAGCTCCGGAAATTGTCGTGGTGATTTGCTGGCCAGCAAGCTTTGTATCCCGATGCAAACTGAAAGCCAAACCGGAGCCTGAGGTTTTCAATGTGGCGCCGCTGAGAATTTCCATGTTGTGAAACCGGGTTGCACTTGCTTCAGAAGCAAAGCGGATCGAGGCGACTTCGGTGTTGGCAGAAACAACAATGTTTGTTGTCGTGGTACCGGATTGCCCACCCGTGTCGCGGAATACCACGGCATCAGTAGTGCTTGGGGTCCCAGCGCCTTGCCAGTTTGCTCCCGTATTAAAGTCAGTGCCTCCCCCAGCCCAAATCGCAGCCACTTGCACCGGCACCGGTAGCCGAAAACTTGCGGCACCACTCGCTACGACCGCCAAATCATAATCGCCTGCATTGATGGTCGCATCGTTAGTCAAGATGAGCGTCGCGGTATAAGTAAGATTGCTCTGAAAGCCATTGGTACTAAGGAAGACGGCTGCAGCTCCAGATCCCGGAACCCCGGTCACAGAAAGGGTCACGGTATCCACGCCTTCGTTGACCAACCCCGAGATGGGAATGGTTAGGGTGCAAAAATTACTGGATGCAACGCCCTTAGGGATTGTGAAACGGAGTGGCTGGGATCGCATCGTAACACTTTGAGCAAAAGCCGAGGAAGTGGCGACGGCAATAGTGACCAAAGCTAGAAGAATACGTCGAGTCCAGATATGTCGTGCTCGATCAAGACAAGGATTTTTGTAAGTAAGAATGCTTTTCATGGTTCTAATGGTTGGGATGGTGTGTTGATGGGGAAAGTCTGTAGAAATACTTGGTTGTTATTGATAAGGGATGCGTTCGTTAAGCCACTCGTAGTCAGGGCTGCCATTAACCGGAATGTTTCGTTTTACATCGTAACTGACGGGTAATGCGGTTCGGCCTTTGTCGATCCATTTTTTGATTTCAGAATGACCATCAGCGTAGGAGAAATTTGCGCCTCCTCCGTAGTGATGACTCGCTGGTAAATTCGCAAAAAATCCATTGGCGCGTTTTCGGCCAATTTGAGTGATAAAAAGGGCGTCATCAATGCTGTCAGGATGCTCGTCAAGAATCACAAATGTGTTGGCTGCCCCTGGCCTGTTTAGGCTGGTAGCCTTTTTAATTTGCGCGACATAGGTTCGCCCCTCGGCTGTAAACTCATTAAAAACATTGGCCGGCTGAATACCATTCCCCAACACTCCATTGGCGGAATAGCTCAAAACTCGCTTGTCCCAGCCCAATGTCTTTTGCGGGCCTGCAAGGTAATTGTCTGATGGGCATTTATATACCCCGGGGGTCTTTACATAATTCGCTAGTTGGGAATCATCCGGAGGGTTGGGATTTATCAACGAGGTTGCATTGGTATTGCCGGCTGTCGTGTTCCAATCAATAGCGTTCGGAACAATTTTCGTAGGCATGTTTTCATCGTTATCACCATTGAAAAGCATCCATCCAAGCAGGATTTGCTTCGTGTTGCTCATGCAAAGGGTCGCCTGAGCTTTTCCTTTTGCTTTGGCCAGAGCTGGAAGCAGCATGGCCGCCAAAATTGCAATAATAGCAATGACGACAAGCAATTCAATTAGGGTGAATGCCAGGTTTTGGCGAGGGCTGGCAGAGGACCGGTTGGTTGAAGGCGCAGTTCGCATTTTAGTTTTCAGTTGCACAAATTGTTGAGTGGACGGCTTGGCTGCTGGTTTATGTCGGGTTGATATGCTTTGTGTATAAACGAATATATTCGGAGTTCAAGCATTTTATGCGGCAGATTTTGAAACGATTAAATCGGTGTTTATACGTAACTGATAAGCGACGAATTCCCGATTGCAAATTTTTCTTTGGAAATTTTCATTTCACTTTTTAAGCGGGAAGGGATAGCAGGCCGCCGGGAACTGACTTTGGGGATTGCCACCAAGAATCCTGCGGAGCATGGTCAATGTGTGACAGGGTCAACTCCAAGCTGCGTTGGATATGCTGAGATACCAACTTACTGGCACGTGGGGCATCATGAGACTTCAAGGCAGCGAAAATTGATAGGTGAATTTGGTCAGCCTCTTCCATCAGTTCTTGGTTATGACCGAAGCGTTCCACGCCGAAAATTCGCGAGTGGATATGGCTGTCTCCGGCAAGCTTTGTAAGGCGTGGATTACCAGCAGCCTCAATGATGGTCATATGGAATGAGAGGTCTGATTGCAAAAACTCCGACAAGTTGTCGCCGGTCATGAGCTTGCTGGTGGGAGAAAACGATCTCGAGATGAGGGCACGCATTTTAATCAACAATTTATCGAGATGCTGAAGGCGGGCCTCAGAAATTTTCTCCGCAGCTTTGGCAGCAGCATAGGTTTCAATTGCTTCGCGAACACCGTAAAGTTGCACAGCCTCTTGGGAGCCAAGTTTCCGAACGATAGCGCCAGCTCGGGGAACCAGTTCTACGAGACCTTCACTGGCAAGTTTGCCCATGGCCTCGCGAACCGGAGTGGTGCTGACGCCCATTTCGGTGCTGATTTTTTTGTAGTCAAGCCGCGCACCCGGGGGCAGTTCGCCTGCAAGCAATTTGGTGCGCAGATGGTTGTAAATCTTTTCTGGAAGCAGGGTGGCCATAAATGGGTTTTGAAGTATCCGGGGTGTCGTTGAATATATGCGTAGTTTTAGTTAACGGCCAGTTGCAAATATGTCAAAGCCTATTTGAAAATTATTGAGAGCTTTGAGAAAGATGCGTGCGGGGGTTCAGCAAAACCATGTCGCAACTCATCGAATTCAAACTTTTCTCGCACCAGTGTGATTTTCGGTACAACTTCCGTCCGTATGGCTACTGATTTCAAACTAAAACTCGAAGAAGGTGATCTTGCACCCAAATTTTCGGTGGATACAAATGGTGGTGGCAGGGTGTCACTCACCGACTTTGCCGGCAAACATGTCGTCCTCTATTTTTATCCCAGAGATGATACTCCGGGATGCACGAAGGAGGCGTGTGCCTTTCGTGATCAATTTGCCGCTTTCAAGAAGAAAGGCGCGGTCGTTTTGGGGGTAAGCGTCGATCCGGTAAAAGCGCACGACAAGTTTGTGGAGAAATTTAGACTGCCGTTCACGTTGCTGGCAGATGTGGACAAGAAAATCGTGGAAGCCTATGGCGTGTGGGGACAAAAGACTTTCATGGGGCGGAAATACCAGGGTGTTCATCGGGTTACTTTTCTTATCGGCCCAGATGGCAAAATCAAAAAAATCTGGCCGAAGGTGAAGCCCGAGGAGCACGCCGAAGAAGTTCTGGCGGCACTTTAAGGGGCAAGTCTTTTTGCGAAAGGCGCCAAGATTAGTGCCAGGTTATCCAATTGACTCCGGGTGTGTTCGCTGGAAATGACGAAGCGATAATAACCGGCGGCGGGTGCACCCGGATAATGGATCAAGGCCGGAAGGATTCCCGCGCGTAGTAACGCCGCCTTTAATTTGGTCTTGTTGGCGCGGGTTTTTAAGTGGACTGGCACGATCGGCCCCGGAAAAACTTCGAGTGGAAAACCAAGTGCGCGCAGTTTCGTTTTAACGTATTGGCTGTTCGCGATGAGTTTATTGCGAAGGTTTGATTGTGTTTTTAGCAGCCGAATAGATTCTATCGCCGCGTACGCCAATGGGGGGGGCAGGGGAGTGCTGCCAACGAAAAGGCGGCCTTGAGTTAATCTTCGCCGAAACCTCTTCGAGCAGATTATCGCGCCGCCATAGACTCCAAACGCTTTGCTCAACGTGATGTTTTGTACGATACGGGCGCGACTGATGCCCGCCACTTCGATAGTTCCCTGTCCAGTTGCGCCCAAAGTTCCCGCACCGTGTGCGTCGTCCACGACAATCAATCCATCGCGCGGGAGAAGTTTCAAATACTCTGCCAGCGGCGCGACGGAGCCATTGTGCGAGAACATTCCGTCGGTCAGCACAATGGGGCGGGCTTGTGCACCGCAGCGCTTGAGTGTGTTTGAGAAATCACCGACATCGCGATGCTTGAAGCGGAACACGGGGCAATTGAGCCCAGCAACCGCATCGTTGAGTGCGGCGTGGGCGCGTTCGTCAATCAGCACATGGGAAAACTGTCCCGCGAGTGCTTGCGCAACTAGTAGATTCGTGACGTAACCGGAGTTTGTGAGCAAGGCGGTTTCCGCACCAAAGAACTGTGCGAGTTCGTTTTCCAGTCGGACATAGACCTCGTGGTTTCCGGTGGTCATGCGTGACGCCGCTACGTTCAGGCCGTAGCGCTGCATACCTTCGCGCACGGCCGCGAGAATTTTCGGATGGCTCGCTAGGCGAAAATAATCGCAGCCACCGAAGTAGGAAAGCGTTCGGCCACGATAACGGACGTAGGTGCGGTGCACTTGCTGCAACGGCTCGGCTTCTTGCATGGGATGGACGCTAACAATCTTGATGTGGGCGAGGCGAGGAAAGTTTCACAACATGAAAATGCCGGGCTGCTGTGCTTATAACACAGCTTGAGACGCAGGTCAGATGCTTGTAACGTGATTGCGGTTCTGGAAGAGCGGAGAATCGCTCGCGGCGCAAGTCGCGGGAGGAAAGTCCGAACACCACAGGGCGCGATGCCGCGTAACTCCGGTTCAGCCGGAGATACACGCGGGCGAAGACGACGCGAGTCGTCCCGACGGACAGTGCCACAGAGAATATACCGCCAGTGTTGCGCAAGCGGCGTTGGTAAGGGTGAAAAGGTGGGGTAAGAGCCCACCGCGCGAAGCGCAAGCGACGCGGCACGGAAAACCCCATCGGGTGCAAGGCCAAATAGGAAACCGAGGAGCGGCTCGTTCCGTGTTTGCGAAAGCAGACAGGTTTCGGGTATCGGCTGCTAAGACAAATGATTCTCTCCCCCGAAGAAATTCGGGGCAGACAGAAATCGGCTTACAGCTCTTCCAGAACCAATTTCTAAACTCGAGGGGATGTATTGCCACGAAGAGGCACAAGAGGCACAAAACCGGAAAGAATGAAAATTATTCCTTAACTTGACCGGGTGGATTTGGTTTTCCCCCTTGTGCCTCTTGTGCCTTTTTGTGGCTTAACCTTTGTCTCAATTCACAAACGACAACTCATTCGCCTGCAAGAGGGCGTGGGCGTATTCCTGCCAGCCGGTTAGTGGAGCGCGCTTTTTCTGTTGCACGTTGTTGGGGCGGTTGCCGCCTTGGCGTTCGGCACGGCGTTCTTCCATCATTTCTTGGCGACGTTCCTGTCGGTTTGCGAGCCGGTTCGGGCCGCCGGAGTTTGAGGCGACCAAAGTTTTGCCGGCAACTTTCTCTGTCAAAGGCGTCTGTCCAACAAAGTCGAGTCCCAGTTGAATCTCCTCCTGTCGCGGCAAGCGTTGATAAATTCGTTCGTAAAGAAACTCGATGCGTGCGGTGTCGTTGGTGCGCGCTTCAAATTCATCCAAAGCCACCAGTTTCTTGGCCTGCTCGATGACAACGGGGCTGTTCATCAGGAACAACGCCTGTTGCGGCACGCTCGTTTCGTGGCGGATGCCGTTCACCATGTCAGGGTTGGCAAAATCAAAATTCACAAATGCATCAAGCAGATCGGAGCGATCCACCACACCGTAAATGGTGCGGCGGGTGGCTTCCAGATTGCGCTCCAGATCAATCGGTCTGCCATAGAGCGTCCGATCCAACGAGCCGCCGATGGCTAGCAGCGAGTCGCGCAAGGATTCAAACTCCAGCCGCTGAATGTTCGCGCGCCAGAGCAGGCGATTGTAGGGATCAACCTGCGCGTATCGCGGATTATCCGTGGTGGTCTGCTGATACACACTCGAAAGCATGATGAGCCGGTGCAGCTTCTTGATGCTCCAACCTTCGTCCTGAAATCGCGTCGCCAGATAATCCAGCAACTCGGGATGACTTGGCGGCTCGGACATCGTACCGAAATCGTCGGGCGTGGTGACGATGCCGGCGCCGAAGTGATGTTGCCAGATGCGATTAATCATCACGCGTGGTGTGAGCGGATTGCCTTTGTTGACGATGGCGTGAGCAAGTTCGAGGCGACCGCTGCCGTTGGTGAACGGCTGGCGCGTCGCTCCAGCGATAACTTCCAGAAACTGGCGCGGGACGATCTCGCCGTTGTTCTCCGCTTCGCCGCGAATGAAAACCGGTGAATTTCGCGGACGCGCGGCGTCTTGCACGGCCATGGCGCGGACCACCGCGCCGGGATGCGTCATCTCCAGGCGCGCCACCTGACCGGCGTTCTCGCGTTGTTCGCGCTGCAACAGTCGGATTTGATCGCGGTCCCGGGTGCGCCGCGCGGCTTGGAACTTGGCTTCGATCTCATCGCGCTTCGCTTCGAGTTCGGTGCGTTGCTTGTAATAATCTTTATACTCCGGGGTGTTCGGCAGCTTTTGAATCACGGTTTCCGCCGTCGGTTCAACCGTGCTCGCGAAGACGCCGTGCAGCGAGTAGTAATCTTTGGTCGGGATCGGATCGAACTTGTGATCGTGACAACGCGCGCAGGAAACCGTCAGGCCGAGAAAGCCTTTGGTCACCACG
>ERZ1292630.4408-Hain-H41-02um-R3-4408-length-11924-cov-52_pt1 | contig 11924 bp, 3 predicted proteins | sample MGYA00564408_ERZ1292630 | MGnify/ENA primary metagenome ERZ1292630 (study PRJEB36523, sample SAMEA6512641) | groundwater metagenome | collected 2019-01-08 | study: AquaDiva: Metagenomics assemblies of 32 groundwater samples | reverse complement strand
ATGAACGGCGGAGCGAGCACCACCAACATCACCGCCTCGGGCATCGGATACTTCGCAACAGCATCAACGACAAATCTCACGGTTTCCTCAATCCAATCCTCGCTTCTTATCACAAGTGCAAGCGGAGTAGCAAGCGCATACGCAGGAAGCTCTTGTACTAATCAATTCGTCCGATCTACAAACGGAGCAGGAGTTCATACATGCGCGACAGTTTCTCTCACGGCGGACGTAACAGGAATTCTTCCGATTGCAAACGGAGGCACTGCAACATCAACCCAAGTTACCAACGGTGTGAATTATTTTGATGGGACGAGAATCACATCCGGCACTGCGCTTACCTTTGACGGCACTACATTCGGCACGCCGCTTTTCAACAGCACGCAGACCACAGGCACCTCCACCATCGCCACCGGCCAGGGCTTCACCATCGGCAGTTCGCAGTTCGTCTTGCAACAGGGGAGCGGGAGGGTGGGGATTGGGACCACCAGCCCGACCGAGCTCGTAGATATCGTCGGCGGTATTGATGCCGGTCATGTCGCATCTCGTGGCTACACAGTGGCCGTTAACAATCGCAAGGCGTATTACTCGTTCTCGAGCTCGACGCTCGATACTACGAACGATTGGGTCGATTCCGGCGTAGGAGGCACCTCGCAGGCCGACAAGCTGATCCTTTCTGGCGGGAATAGTGCTTGGAACGAAGGCATTGTATCCCAATCCAAGTTCCCTCGCTTGCAACAGCTCGTGCTCGAAGCGGATGTGAAGAACACTTCCAATGGATACATGATGATCGGCTGGAAGAATAACAATACGTCGAGCTTCTCCTATACACAGGGGCACCACTACATCTACTTTGTTTTGGGCGGCGACATCCAGATCTGGGAAGATGGCGTCGTAGCGAATAATCCTACGACTGCGTGGTCTGCGAACGTAAATTACCGCATTCGTATCGTGCTCAAGACGGCGGGTGGCGCAGAATACTACATCTCCTCCAATCGCGGCAGGAGCTGGACACTGCTCTGGGAGGGAGATTCGGCGCCGACCAATTCGCCGGTGCGCCTCGGTATCGCGTACTACAGCGGAGGATGGGAAGTCGACAATGTCGAAGTGTATTCCACCTCGGGCGCAGATACGTTGTATGGGGGCGCGGGAAGTATAGTCGAAGTCAGCGGTCTTCTTGGCATCGGCACGACCACTCCCTTTTGGGCCCTCACCGTCGCCTCATCGACCGGCCCACAGCTCGCGCTCGTCGACACCACTGCATCATCAAACGCATGGACATTCCGCAGTATTGGAAATACATTATATATTGCGACGAGTACGGCGACGGCGACATCCAGCCAATCGGCATTGACGATAAATCCAAACGGAGCGGCGACCTTCGGCAACAATCTCACTGTCAACAACACATCGCTATTCACCGGTCTCTCCACCTTCTCTGCGGGATTCCTATCCAACGCCTCCTCCACCATCACCTCCGGCCTCTTCTCAATGAACGGTGGCGCCTCCACCACCAACATCACCGCCTCGGGTACGGGATATTTTGCAACAGCATCAACGACAAACCTCACGGTCTCCGGCATTCAATCCTCACTCATCACAACATCTGCAAGCGGAGTAGCAAGCGCATACGCAGGAAGCTCTTGTACAAATCAATTCGTGCGCTCACTCAACGGAGCGGGTGTCGCAACTTGCGCCACCGTATCTCTCACCGCGGATGTTACGGGCATTCTTCCGATTGCAAACGGAGGCACAGCAACATCAACCCAAGTTACAAACGGTGTGAACTTCTTTGATGGCACACGCATCACCTCTGGCACTGCCATCACATGGAACGGCACAACATTCTCTGCAAGCAACATATCAACAGGAGGAACACTTGGAGTTACAGGACTCTCCACTCTCGGAACTCTTTCACTCACATCAGGAACAACCACCAACTTCTTCTCAACAACAGCTTCATCAACAAATCTATTCTCACAAACGGCAACGCTAGGTGCACTCACTGTCTCTGGAAACACCACACACACAGGCACCCTCACACAAACAGGTCTCGCCACATTCACCAACGGCTTCCTTTCAAACGCCTCTTCAACAATCACATCAGGACTTTTCTCAATGAAAGGGGGAGCATCCACCACAAACGCAACAGCAAGCGGAACGCTCTATTCCGCAACTGCAAGCACGACAAACCTCACCGTCTCAAGTATTCAATCATCTCTCATCACGACTTCGGCAAGCGGAGTAGCAAGCGCATACGCAGGAAGCTCTTGTACAAATCAATTCGTGCGCTCACTCAACGGAGCGGGTGTCGCAACTTGCGCCACCGTATCTCTCACCGCGGATGTTACGGGCATTCTTCCGATTGCAAACGGAGGCACAGCAACATCAACCCAAGTTACAAACGGTGTTAACTTCTTTGATGGGACACGGATTACGAGTGGAACTGCACTTGTATTTGATGGTACTAAATTTGGCATTGGCATTGCCGCGCCGACCTCGATGCTCCATGTATCCGGTACGACACCTGATTCTGTGAGTTCTGGTAACGGCACTGTGGCGACTTCGATGTTCAATGCGACAGGTGGCACAGGCGGCATTACAACTGATACGGGGACGCGAGTGGGAGGAGCGGGGAGCGCATTTGCGATTACCACCGGCGGCGGTGGCACCGCAACGACAGCGGAGGTTCTCTCTACTGGCGGAGCAGGTGGCGCGTTCTCTTTAATTCCCGGTACTGGCGGTGCGGCATCTGTCGCAGGTACAGGCAATAACACAGGTGGTGCTGGTGGGGGTTCCACATTGATAGGCGGCAGTGGAGGCGTGGCAAGCGGCAACACGACAGGCAACAACACGGCGGGAGCGGGCGGACTGCTCTCTTTGATAGCCGGTAACGGTGGAGCGGCGAGTAATGCAAACGCCACGCCGGGCACGCAAACGGGTGGCGCGGGTGGCGCAGCCGCACTGCGTGGTGGTACCGGCGGAATCGGATTGAACGCAGGCGGCAATGGCGGCCTTGTCTCAATACTTGGTGGCACCGCCGCCGCCGCAACGAGTTCCGCCGGCGGTGCAATCAATATCACGGCCGCCGCAGGCGCGACCGTTGGTTCTGGTGGCGCAGGTGGCGCAATCACCCTCACAGGCGGATTGGCAGGTGGCGATCAGACAGTTAATCGTATTGGTGGTGGAATCACATTGACAGCAGGTGCATCAAAAGGTACAGGAGCGGGCGGTCTCATGACATTTATCACAGGTGCATCGGGAATAAATCAGAATACAGGAACTGCCACAGGAGGTATCGGTGGCATATTTACATTTACCGGAGGCGCAGGTGGTACTGCTCCCAACGCAGAAGTCCTATCCACAGGTGGCGTAGGTGGCACATTTACAATGACAGGTGGTATCGGAGGTGCGGCTTCTGTCGCCGGCACCGGCAACAATACAGGTGGTGGCGGTAGTCCGTTTACATGGATAGCAGGTACAGGTGGTACAGCAACAGGAAACACAACAGGTAATAATACAGGTGGTATTGGCGGTGCTTTGTTTCTACGTGCAGGTACAGGTGGTGTTGCAAGCAATGCCAATGCAACACCGGGTACGCTCACAGGCGGGAACGGAGGACTTCTCACATTGAATGGTGGTCTTTCAGCCGCCGCAACATCCTCTGCAGGTGGTGCCGTTACAATAAATGGTGCCGCAGGATCTGTTACTGGAAGTGGCGGCGCGGGTGGCGCAATCACACTAACGGGTGGTCTTGCCGGCGGAGACAACAGCGTCGCACGAGCAGGTGGCTTGATCTCACTTACTGCAGGAGCATCGAAGGGACAAAACGCGGGAGGAGCAATCACTCTTACCACAGGAGCATCAAGCGCATCAAGTACGCTTGCAGGTGGTGCTCTAACACTACTTGCCGGTGCAGGCGGTACCAACACCAATATTGGGACCGCATCAGGAGGTATCGGTGGCGCGTATACATTTACAATGGGAACAGGGGGAACAGCTTCCGCCGCCGACACCGCATCCACCGGCGGCGCCGGTGGCACGTTCACCATGACAGGCGGAGTGGGAGGTGCCGCATCCGTCGCAGGCACCGGCAACAATACCGGCGGAGCGGGCAGTCCTTTCACGTGGACGGGAGGCACCGGTGGCGGCGCCAACGGCAACACGACAGGCAACAACACCGCAGGAGCAGGTGGTGCATTCACCTGGACGGCAGGAGCCGGCGGAGCGGCGACCAATGCGAACGCAACGCCGGGTACGCGCACCGGCGGAGTCGGCGGCGCACTGACTCTCAACGCCGGCACCGGCGGCGTCGGTACCGATACCGGCGGCAACGGCGGTCTCACAACGATCTCCGGCGGTGCCGCCGCCGCAGCCACCAGCTCCGCCGGCGGCGGAGTCAGCATCCTTGGCGACGCCGGTTCTGTCACAGGATCGGGTGGCGCAGGTGGCGCAATCACACTAACGGGTGGTCTTGCCGGCGGAGACAACAGCGTCGCACGAGCAGGTGGCTTGATCTCACTTACTGCAGGAGCATCGAAGGGACAAAACGCGGGAGGAGCAATCACTCTTACCACAGGAGCATCAAGCGCATCAAGTACGCTTGCAGGTGGTGCTCTAACACTACTTGCCGGTGCAGGCGGTACCAACACCAATATTGGGACCGCATCAGGAGGTATCGGTGGCGCGTATACATTTACAATGGGAACAGGGGGAACAGCTTCCGCCGCCGACACCGCATCCACCGGCGGCGCCGGTGGCACGTTCACCATGACAGGCGGAGTGGGAGGTGCCGCATCCGTCGCAGGCACCGGCAACAATACCGGCGGAGCGGGCAGTCCTTTCACGTGGACGGGAGGCACCGGTGGCGGCGCCAACGGCAACACGACAGGCAACAACACCGCAGGAGCAGGTGGTGCATTCACCTGGACGGCAGGAGCCGGCGGAGCGGCGACCAATGCGAACGCAACGCCGGGTACGCGCACCGGCGGAGTCGGCGGCGCACTGACTCTCAACGCCGGCACCGGCGGCGTCGGTACCGATACCGGCGGCAACGGCGGTCTCACAACGATCTCCGGCGGTGCCGCCGCCGCAGCCACCAGCTCCGCCGGCGGCGGAGTCAGCATCCTTGGCGACGCCGGTTCTGTCACAGGATCGGGTGGCGCAGGTGGCGCAATCACACTAACGGGTGGTCTTGCCGGCGGAGACAACAGCGTCGCTCGCATAGGAGGAGCAATCACACTTACCGCAGGAGCTTCAAAGGGTAATAACGCAGGTGCTGGGATTCTTCTTGCAACAGGTGCATCCAGCGCATCAAGCACCCTTGCAGGGGGTACTCTCAACTTTACTACTGGTGCTGGTGGTACCAACACCAATGACGGTACGGCAGTGGGAGGTGCAGGAGGTGCAAAAACAATAACCATGGGAGCAGGGGGAATAGCATCTATCGCAACAACACTTTCAACAGGTGGAGTAGGAGGCACATATGCAGTGGCAGGCGGAGTCGGAGGTGCCGCGAGTGTTGCAGGCACCGGCAACAACACCGGCGGAGCGGGTAGTCCCTTCACCTGGACGGCTGGTACTGGAGGTGCATCGAACGGAAACACAACAGGAGTAAATACAGCAGGTGCAGGTGGAGCCGTTACACTCTCGGCAGGTACAGGAGGTGCCGCGACAAATGCGAACGCAACGCCGGGTACGCGTACCGGCGGAGTTGGTGGCGCACTGACGTTGAATGGCGGTATCGGTGGAACAGGAACAGACGTCACAGGATCGGGTGGCGCTATCATATTCCAAACCGCTCTCACGACGTCGCGTTCCGAGCGTATGCGTATCGCGAACGACGGTACCATCGGCATTGGCACGACGAGTCCGGTTTCTACGCTCTCCATTCAGGGATCACTCTGCGTGCGGAGTACTGGCGCGTGCGGAACGACGGCGGGCACTATTTACGCGACCACGGCAACAGTTGTCGACATCGACCTCGCCGAAAACTATCCGACACTTGATCCCACACTCACTCCGGGAGAAATCGTCGCGCTCGACTCATCAGCAAGCTCCACAATAAAGCGTGCGAGAACGAACGACGTACCGCTCGGTATCATTTCAACAAAACCGGGAGTCTTGCTTGGTAAAGAAATTTCAAACGGGAAGCCAGTTGCACTCGCTGGCCGTGTGCCATTGCACATCAATATGGAGGGAGGCCCAATTGCGGTCGGCGATCGATTGGCTCTTTCGAGTGTCGCGGGTGTTGGGACGAAGGCAACGACGACCGTATACACCGTGGGTATCGCGCTTGAGCCCGCAAGCGAGGGCGGCATCATCGAAGTCTTTGTAGAAAATCAACTCACCTTTGCCGATCTTGAGATTAATACGCTCGGCGAATTGGCGGCCTTCGGAAGTACCACTAGTCCACCTGTTGCCGAAGGGTCGTTCGTGGATATTTTTGTGAAGAATCTCTTTGTGCGCATCACGCAGTGGTTTGCCGATGCGGCAAACGGCATAGGGGACTTCTTTGCCAATCGCGTGCATACAAAAGAGATATGCGTGAGCGATGAAAGCGGCGAGACGTGTATCACTAAGGGTCAACTCGACGCGATGCTCGCTGGAGCCGCCTCCGCGCAAAGTGCTTCGGCGAGTCAGGGCGGATCAGTCACGAGTGCTGGAAATGCCGGAGGAGCCAGTTCCGGTTCCTCCACGCCATTGCCCATCGAAGCTCCAGCGACGACGACAGTGCCCGTCATCCAAAACAACGACAATGCAACAAGTACGATCAGTGTTGTATTGCCGGATCTCGATCTCGGCGCGGGCACCACTTCTCCCAAAAGCGATCTGAAGTCTAACGTTGAGATTGCCCCTGACAGTACGACCACGAGTGTTGTTAGCGAGCCTACTACTAATAGTGTCACCTCGCCGGCAAGTGAACAGGTCGGCACGGCAGAAAAAATCGTGATCGTGGAAGATGCGAATGCATCGACCGCAAGCGCAGATACACCGGACGCGACAAGTCAAACGCAAACGACTCCGTAGGTATGTCCGATTGCCGGGAAAATCTGTGGAGGAAAAATCGGGGGAACTTATTTTCCAGAGTATATTCGTGCGATAATGTTCAAATGTTGCAAAGCGGCACCACGAGCGTCCATATCGTCGAAAAGCGCGCAGGTACGTACGCGTTGATCAAAGCGATTGGATCATCGAATAATCCTGATGAAATCGAACGCCTCGTCCTCAAAGCTCGCAATGGACAACGAACAAAAGACGCTTTACGGAGTTATCCACAAATCATGAGGGTGTCCCAAGTCCGAAGTCAGGAAAGACGCATCGCGTCAGCTTTCTGTTTTCTCGCTGTTCTGTTCGTTGTTGCAAACGGATTCCCGCATATCGTCGCCGCCGATGTCTCCGCGACTAATCTTCTCGGCCAATGGAATTTCACCGAAGGATCTGGTACCACAGTCGCCGATTCATCCGGCCTAGGCAATACGATGACATCCATCGACGCGCCGTCATGGGTACCGGGCGCAATCGCCGGGTCTGGCATTGCATTCAACGGCACGAGCCAATACGCCAAGCTCGCCACATCATCTGCACTCAACGTCGGCGCGGGCGACTTCACCGTCGCGGTATGGGCCAAGATCAACGCCGGAGCTGACCAACACAATGCGTTCGTTGCCAAGAATCTCGCCGGTGCATGTTGCGACCCGAAAGGATATCCAGGGTATTTTCTCGGTGAGAAGTACGGACAGATCGTCTTTCAGCTCGAAAGCGATGAGTCCGGGCTTGACACGGTGCGCCTGTCGGCGAGCGCCGCTCCGTATCGTGGCGCATGGCACCATTACGCCGGCGTGCGGCAGGGCGATTACGTCAAGCTCTACATCGACGGCGTTCTCGTCGCTTCCGCCACGCTCGCCGGGCACTACATATCTTCATTCAACCTTGACAACGGCTATCCTCTCGCCATCGGCGCCGTTTCGTATTTCACCGTAGGGCAATATCTCGACGGAGCGATCGACGATATGCGTGTATACAAGCGCGGACTAATGGCAGGGGAAATCATGAACATCTCCCGTTTCGAGAAGCGTGCCATCTTCCCCATGTATGACAACATCGGCGGATACAAGGACAAACCGTCTCCGCTTTGGGACACCGTCGTCCCCATATCAATCATCGGGAATGATATAAATATAACCGAGGAGCAGGTGCGCCACCATGCACGCGTGGCTTCGAAGGGAAAATATCTTGTAATCGACATCGAGCCGCTCGACGGATTAACAAATGCCAACCTCGCGAAGATGAAGCAGATCATCAATTGGATGCGCAATGAAAATCCAGATCTTAAAATGGGATTCTATGGCGTAGAAGCTGACCGGAATTATTGGGACCCTGTCTCATACGACGGCTCTCCGAACAACGCAACTTATCGCGACAGATACAACGCATGGGAAGCGAAAACTGTAGCGCTTCGCGCATTGGCGTTTGATTCTGATTTCGTCACTGTGAGTTTATATACTTTCTACAACAGTCAGCCGGGCTGGCAAGTATACGCCCGCGAGAATCTCGCGCAGGCCTTCCAGTACGGCAAGCCGGTACTCGCCTATCTTATGCCTCGTTTTCATAGCGGTGGTCAATACAAGGATTGGCACTTCATACCGGGTGATTACTGGCGCATGCAACTCGATTTCGTCAAACAGCAGGGCGGGGACGGTATCGTCGTGTGGGATGCGGGTGCTGTTTCGCCGACACGGTCGTTCGATACAACTGCCACATGGCTCGCACAGACCAAGGATTTCGTCGCGAAACGATCCCTTGACCAAGTGCCGAGTAGAAAATTCACAATCGGTCAGCGCACCACCGTGTCCGCTTCGGCGACGGTATACGCCGCCAAAGCCGGCACTACGAACGTCGGCACGCAACCAGCCGGCATGGGCGGCGTCGTCATGATGGGGACAGACGTCTTCTCCGGCACGCCACGATGGCACATCGATTTTGACGGCGGCGTCGATGGTTGGGTAGACGAGACACCGCTCGCCGTCGAGCCACCCTTTAATGGCCTGCTCGCGCAATGGGACTTCGAAGAGACATCGGACAAAGCCAAGGATTCGACGCTCCACAATTACACGGCGTTTCCCGTTTCCGCCCCCGTCCGTGTCGCGGGCAAAGTCGGCGCAAAAGCAATCAGCTTCAACGGCACGACCCAGTACCTGAATGCGGGCAACCAGACGGCATTCAACTTCGGCGCGGGTGACTTCACGGTTGCGGCATGGGTCAAGACAGACGATGCCACAAGCCAGTACAAGACCTTCATGGCGAAGAACATCGCCAATCAAAACGCGTATCCGGGGTACTTCCTCGGACAATATGGTGGAAAGGTGAGGTTCATGCTCGAGAATACGGAGGGCGGTACGCCTACTTTCGCACAGGCGACATCGACGTTACAGATCGGCGGTTGGCACCACTACGCGGGCGTACGAGAGGGTGACTCCATAAAGCTCTATATCGACGGCGTGCTTGCCGCTACTTCGACGCTCGCGGGCAAATACACAACTTCGTTCAATGTCGACAACGCTGCACCTATTACGATCGGCACTGCGTATAGTTTCCAGACAAACTGGATGATGAACGGATCGGTGGATGATGCGCGGGTGTATAGCGTGGCGCTTACGGCGGAAGAGGTAAAGAATCTGTTCGCTCCTACAGTACTGCCGACACCTACGCCACCTGTTCTTCCTACACAGCCCATCATTCCGTCCACTCCCGTCGCAAGCTCGGGAGGTGGTGGCGGTGGTGGAGGCGGCGGATTTTACCTACCTTTCGTATCGTCCGTCGCACCACCCGCGGCACCTGCACAGTCGTCCTCTCTCTCCGTCGCCCAGCGCCAGTCGCTCATCGCAGAGCTCCTCGCCCAAGTCCTCGAACTCCAAAAAAGAATCGTCGAGCTCGGTGGAAAGCCGATTGCGATTCCCCCCGGATTCTCCAGCAGTACCCTGACACAGTCGGCTAAAACAGGAGTGTCCTCATTCACCCGCAACCTCAAGCGCGGCGATCGCGGAGAAGACGTCCGCATGCTCCAAAGCTTCCTCAATACACACGGATTCCTGATCACACCATCAGGCGACGGATCTTCCGGCAAAGAGACGACGTACTTCGGCTCTGGAACCGTCTCCGTGCTCATCCGTTTCCAGAACGCCTACAAGAGCGAGATCCTCACTCCCGCCGGCCTCTCCGCCGGCACCGGATTCTTCGGCACGTTCACGAGGAAGATGGTGGGGGAGATTGAAGGGCGATGATGCGTTATGTGGAAAATCTTTCCGCTCGCCATCGTTGCGGAAACGTATCCACAGATGCTCATGCGCGCCCGAAATTATGTGATATTATCAGGATAATTAGCAGATTCGCTAATTATTATGACAACTTCCGCACAACGTCTAGACATTCTCCACAAATCCGGCAAGACGGTTTTTTCTACCGCCGATCTCGCAATCGCGTGGGGAGTTGAGAATAAGAACGTCCTGCGCGTAGATATCGCGCGTGCCAAGCATGCAGGGTATCTTGTCGCGATACGCCGCGGACTCTACCGTATCGCAGGCACCGATGCGGATACCCTCGAACTTGTCGGCAAGCTGAAGAATAACTCGTATGTAAGCTTCGAGACGGTGCTTGCCCGCGAGGGACTTATACGCCAGTGGTACGATACTATCTTCTCGGCGTCCGACAGGAAAACGGAAATCAAGAACGCATATGGCACGTTTGCGTATCGGCGTTTGCCCACATATATATTGAATGATCGCCGCGGCATCATACACACGGGCATGTACGCGATTGCCTCGAAAGAGCGCGCCGTGTGCGATTATTTCTATGCGGTCGGATATATGCACCTCGACGATACGTCGACGCTCGACAAGAAGACATTGCATGAAATCGCCTCCCTCTACGGCAACAAACGCCTTGCCGAAGACATCAAACGACTCGCCGTATGAGATTGAATCAATCAGAACATCGGCGCATCATGCTGCGCGTCTTGGCGGACATTTCCGCCGATCCGGCATTGTCGATCAATCTCGGTTTCAAGGGCGGCACCTGCTGCTACTTCCTGTACGGTCTCGACCGTTTTTCGGTGGATCTCGATTTCGATTCGCTCGACGCCCGCAAAAATGAAACGACCATGACGCGATTGCGTACCTTGCTTTCAGTATACGGAGAAGTAAAAGATGATCAGCGGTTCTCGGTGCGGTACCCGGGCGGCGAGCAGGCACTCATCGTCGATGTCTCCCTCCGCCACGACATCAACGCGCGCAACGCCTACGATATCCGCGATATCGTCTCCGGCGTGCCGCTCAAAACGCTCCGCAAGGAAGACATCTTCGCGCACAAGCTCGTGGCACTCACCGATCGCAGTGCGCACAGGGACGAACGCGACCGATTCGTCGCCAACCGCGATCTGTACGACATCCATTTCTTCTTCTCGCGCATGTGGCACTTCAATGAGGATATCATCCGCTTGCGTACCGGCATGGAAGCGAAAGAGTATCTCGCGCACGCGGTGCAATTCGTTGAGAAGCATGTCGATGATACGCATGTGCTCGAAGGGCTCGGCGTGCTCCTCGATGAAAAGAAGCGCGCGTGGGCGCGTGCGAATCTCAAGCGCGAAGTCATCCGGCTCCTTACGGTCGAAGCGGCGGTGTGAAGTGGGTGCGATGATCGTCGGCGGCCTGCTGTGCACAACTCCTCCCTCCCGCCGCATCCCATGCGATAATACCCCTATGCCACACAAGAAACGCATCACTCTCGCACTCGCCGTCTGTATCGTCGTTGCGGGCGCGGCGTTTTCTCTCGTCCCGCCAGCACGCTCACACGCACAATCAACACCATCCGACGGCTGCCCCTCCACTCCTTCCGTCTGTCCGTCAGGTCAAGTCCTCTATTATGTCCCA
>ERZ1292630.2421-Hain-H41-02um-R3-2421-length-17280-cov-10_pt1 | contig 11929 bp, 9 predicted proteins | sample MGYA00564408_ERZ1292630 | MGnify/ENA primary metagenome ERZ1292630 (study PRJEB36523, sample SAMEA6512641) | groundwater metagenome | collected 2019-01-08 | study: AquaDiva: Metagenomics assemblies of 32 groundwater samples | reverse complement strand
GGAAGCGGTCGCCGAGCCCGAAGCCACCGAGGCCGAAGCCGTGGAAGCGGTCGCCGAGCCCGAAGCCACCGAGGCCGAGGCCGTGGAAGCGGTCGCCGAGCCCGAGGCCGCCGAGCCCGAGGCCGCGGAAGCGGTCGCCGAGCCCGAGGCCGCCGAGCCCGAGGCCGCGGAGCCCGAGGTGGACAAGGACGCGTCGACGGCCTGACGTCCAACCATTCGCGCGGGCAAGCCCGCGAAGCCCCCGCTGATGGCCCGCCGATGCCGGTGGGCCATCTGGATTCTCACACCCGTGGTCTGGCCGCGTCCTGGATCCGACGTCGTGCCAGCGGCGAATCAACTGGTGAACGCCCTCGTCGCCACGAGTTCGACCCGGTACCATCGGCTGTAGGGCAGAAACATAGGGAAGATTGCGGAGGGGGGTGGTCGTGCTAGAGTGGCCGCGGCGTCGCGATCCGGCGCCTCGCTAAGGAACGGATGTTCGACTCGATGGACCGCTTCGACAAGTTCACAGACCGCGCTCGGAAGGTCCTCACCCTCGCTCAGGATGAGGCCCAGCGCTTCAACCACAATTACATCGGTACGGAGCACCTCCTGCTCGGCCTCGTTCGGGAAGGCGAGGGCGTCGCCGCCCGGGTCCTCGAGAACATGAACGTCGAATTGGCCAAGGTTCGGACGGCCGTCGAGTTCATCATCGGCCGCGGCGACCGCCCGGTGGTCGGCGAGGTCGGCCTGACCCCCCGAGCGAAACGCGTGATCGAGCTGGCCATTGACGAGGCGCGCCGCCTCGGCCACAACTACATCGGTACGGAGCACCTCCTCCTCGGACTCGTTCGAGAAGGCGAGGGGATTGCCGCCGGCGTCCTGGAATCCCTGGGCGTGAACCTCGACAAGGTTCGCCACGAGGTCATCCGCGTCCTGTCGCAGAGCTCCGGCGCAGGCCCTACCCAGGAGACCAAGCGAGCTTCGAAGACGCCAACCGTCGACCAGCTCGGGATCAACCTGACCGACGCCGCCCGCGCGGGCAAGCTCGATCCGGTCATCGGTCGCGAGAAGGAAATCGAGCGCGTCATCCAGATCCTGTCGCGCCGAACCAAGAACAACCCCGCGCTCATCGGCGAGCCGGGCGTCGGCAAGACCGCGATCGCCGAGGGCCTGGCCCACCGAATTGTGAGCGGTGACGTCCCGGAGACGCTTGCCAACAAGCGCGTCCTGACCCTGGACATCGGATCCCTCGTCGCCGGCACCAAGTACCGCGGTGAGTTCGAAGAGCGCCTGAAGAAGATCATCGAGGAACTGCGCAACACGAACGACGCGGTCCTCTTCATCGACGAGCTTCACACGTTGGTTGGCGCCGGCGCTGCCGAGGGCGCGATCGACGCGGCCAACATCCTGAAGCCGCCTCTCGCGCGCGGCGAGCTCCAGTGCATCGGCGCCACGACGCTCGACGAGTACCGCAAGTACATCGAGCGCGATGCCGCTCTCGAGCGCCGCTTCCAGCCCGTCATGGTCGAGGAGCCAACCCGCGAGCAGACGATCGAGATCCTCAAGGGCATTCGCGAGCGCTATGAGACGCACCACAAGGTCACGATCACCGACGAGGCAGTCACGGCTGCCGTCGACCTCGCCATCCGCTACATCACCGACCGACACCTTCCCGACAAGGCGATCGACCTCATCGACGAGGGCGCCAGCCGTGTCCGCCTTCGCCACGCATCGGCGCCGCCCGCACTGCGCGAGGCGCAGCGCGAACTCGACCGCGTGACCAAGGAGAAGGACGCCGCGATCAACGCCCAGGAGTACGAGTCGGCTGCGACGCTGCGCGAAGCGGAGGCGACCTCCCGCGAGACCGTCGAGCGGCTGCGAAGCGAGTGGCAGTCGACCGTGGCCGGTGAGACTCCGACGGTCGGTGAAGAGGAAATCGCCCAGGTCGTCGCGATGTGGACCGGGATTCCGGTGACCCGGATCGCCCAGGAGGAGTCTGAGCGACTTCTCCACATGGAGGACGCGCTGCACGGCCGGGTCATCGGCCAGCAGGAGGCGATCGAGACGGTCTCGAAGGCCGTCCGGCGCGCTCGCGCCGGGCTCAAGGATCCCAAGCGCCCGATCGGCTCCTTCATCTTCCTGGGCCCGACCGGCGTCGGCAAGACCGAGCTGGCCAAGGCGCTCGCCGAATTCATGTTCGGAAGCGAGGACTCGCTGATCAAGATCGACATGAGCGAGTTCATGGAACGCCACAACGTCAGCCGGCTCGTCGGGGCTCCCCCAGGCTACGTCGGGTTTGACGAAGGTGGCCAGCTCACCGAGGCGGTTCGTCGCAAGAGTTTCGCGGTCGTGCTCCTCGACGAGGTCGAGAAGGCGCACCCGGACGTCTTCAACATCCTCCTCCAGATCCTGGAGGACGGACACCTCACCGACGCCAAGGGCCGCCGGGTCGACTTCCGGAACACGATCATCATCATGACGTCAAACCTGGGCGCGCGGCAGCTGCAGACCAATGCCGCCCTGGGCTTCCGGGCGCGCGGCGAGACCGAGGACGAACAGGCGACCACCTCGCACGAATTGATGAAGGAAAAGGTCCAGACCGAGCTGAAGGCCAGCTTCCGGCCCGAATTCCTGAACCGCATCGACGCGACGGTCGTGTTCCGGTCGCTGACTGTCGAGGAGATCCGGCTGATCGTCGACCTCCTTCTGGCGCGCGTGCGCGATCAGCTGAAGGCCCAGCAGATGCAGCTGGAGGTGACGCAGGAGGCCAAGGATCACCTGATCAAGCTGGGCTACGATCCGGCTTACGGCGCGCGACCGCTGCGCCGGGTCATCCAGAACATGATTGAGGACGTGCTTGCCGAGCATCTCCTGCTTGGGCGCTATGAACCCGGAACGACGATCGTCGTCGATCGTGACCCGGAAGCCGGCCTCGACATCCGCGCGGTAGAGGCGAAGACGCCCGTCGAGGCGCGCTAGCCGCCCGTGGCGCGGCCGCAGAGCCGCTACGTCTGCCAGTCGTGCGGTGACGACTTCCCGCGCTGGGAAGGCCAGTGTCGTGCGTGTGGCTCCTGGAACACGCTCGTCGAAACGGTGGTTCGAGATGCCCGTCGCGCGCGCTCGACGCCATCGCCTGCCGGCGCGCCGGTCACCGCCAACCCACTTGGTACGGTTGCTGAAGCGATCCTCGGAAGGATCCCGATTGGGATCGCCGAGGTCGACCGCGTCCTCGGCGGCGGACTCGTGCCGGGGTCCCTCGTGTTGCTCGGTGGTGAGCCGGGGATCGGCAAGTCGACCCTCCTGCTCCAGGCAGCCGCAGGCCTGACCCGCAATCACGACAAGGACCCCACGGCCCAGGTGCTCTACGCGACCGGCGAGGAGTCTGCCGCCCAGGTGCGTCTCCGCGCCGACCGGCTCGGATTGCTGGAAGGACCATCCGCCACGGCCATCCATGTCGCGGCCGAGAATGATGTCGGGCGGATCGCCGAGCTCGCACGGCGGCTGCGCCCGGCCGCGATCGTCATCGATTCGATCCAGACAATCACGAGCGACGACCTGGACGGCCCGGCCGGCAGCGTCGGGCAGGTCCGCGAGTCGGCGCTGCGGATCATGGAACTCGCCAAGGGTGAGGGGATCGCGGTGATCCTCGTCGGGCACGTGACCAAGGACGGCAGCCTGGCCGGCCCAAAGACGCTCGAGCACCTGGTCGATGCGGTCCTCGCGCTCGAGGGCGATGCGCACGGGTCGCTGCGACTGCTGCGCGCGACGAAGAACCGCTTCGGATCCACCGAAGAGGTGGGCGTATTCGAGATGGGCGAACTCGGTCTCAGCGAGGTCGCCGACCCGAGTCGGGCGTTTCTCGCCGATCACGAGGGACCCGCCCCGGGGAGTGTCGTTGCGGCCACGCTCGAGGGGAGCCGCCCCCTGCTCGTCGAGGTCCAGTCCCTCGTGGCGCCCTCCGGTTATGGGACACCCATGCGCAAGGCGATCGGCGTCGATCCGAACCGGCTGTCGCTCCTCGTCGCCGTTCTCGGTCGACGCGCGGGCATCGCCCTGGGAACGCAGGACGTCTATGTCAACCTGGCCGGCGGCCTCGCCGTGGACGACCCCGGCATCGATCTGCCACTGGCCCTGGCCATCGCCTCATCGGCTCGCGATCGACCGATCCCGAGTCGAACCGTCGCGATCGGTGAGATCGGGCTCCTCGGCGAGCTCCGTCCGGTGGCCGGCCTCGAGCGCCGGCTCCGCGAGGCGGCGCGCCTCGGGTTCACCCGAGCGATCGTCCCGAGCCGGTCGCGCGGGGGCACGCCGCCAGTCCTCCCGGAGCTCGACGTCATCGCCGTTGCGACAGTGGCCGACGCGGTGCGCGAGGGACTGCACGACGCCGCCGGCGGCGCGACCCGGGTCGCGGCGTCCGTCGACTGACCGCGCGCGGCGCGGTCGGCTGGAGTTCCCCCGGCGCCGCCGCAGCAGCCGGGCCGGCCTCGGGGGCGCGACGGATCATGGCAGCGCGTTCGCGGCGATGCTAGGCTGACCCGCGCCGTCGTCGTTCGGTGTGCCCTCGGGGCGGACGCGGCGCGCGAATCAGAGGATGCTCGTTGATCCGTTCCATCCGGCTTACCGGGGCTGCCATCGGCGGCCTGATCGGTATCGTCCTGGTCGTGTCCAACCAGAGGGTGTTCGACGACGCCCCGAGCGGCGGCGCATTGATCGCGGCGTGGGTCGTGGCGTGGGTCGTGGTCGGGTTCTCGATCCTGCCATATCTCACGATCGCTCCGGCAACCCGTCTCGTCCGCGGCGTCCAGGACCTGTCGACGGCCGAGTTCGTGACCGCTGTTGCGGGCCTGCTCATCGGCCTGCTCATGGGCCTCCTTCTCGGTTCCCCACTGGCCGGCATTGAAGGCCCGCTCGGGACGTGGTTGCCGTTGGGCGTGTCGCTCGCCCTGGGGCTCGGCATGGCCGGCTTGACGATCGCCAAGCGAGCCGACCTGCTGCTCGCGGCCGAGGCCATCGGTCTCGTCCGGCGGAGTGACGATGACGATGCGACCCCAGGGCGGAGCGGCGACCCACGGATCGTCGTCGATACCAGCGCGATCATCGACGGGCGGATCGCGGACATCGTCGAGTCCGGGTTCATCTACGGGACGCTCCTCGTCCCCCGGTTTGTGCTCGAGGAGATTCAGCACATTGCCGACTCCCCCGACACCACGCGGCGAAATCGCGGGCGACGCGGGCTCGAGATCCTGGGCCGCATGCAGAAGGACGCCGCCACGCCGGTTCACATCATTGATGAGGACGCGCCCGAGGTTGCGGAGGTCGACGGCAAGCTGATCGCCCTGGCCAAGCGCTACAGCCGAGCGATCCTCACCAACGACTTCAATCTCAACAAGGTCGCCGAGTTGCAGGGGATCCGGGTCCTCAACGTCAACTCGTTGGCCAACGCCGTGAAGCCCGCCGTGCTACCCGGCGAGGAACTCCGCGTCCGGGTGATCCAGGAGGGCAAGGAGCCCGGGCAGGGCGTCGGCTTCCTCGACGACGGGACGATGATCGTGGTCGAGGGTGGCTCGCGGTTCGTCGATCGCGATCTGGACGTTGCCGTGACCCGCGTCCTGCAGACCGTGGCCGGTCGAATGATCTTCGCGCAGCCTCGCCTCGAGTGAACGACGACGGTTCGACGACCGTGTCGGGCCGGGTCCCTCCCGCCGAGGCCGTGGTCGTCGCGGCCGGAGCATCCCGACGGATGGAAGGGCGTGACAAGCTCCTGTCGATCGTCGGCGGCCGCCCGCTCGTCGCCTGGTCACTGGCTGCCGTTGCCGCGGCCTCGACCGTCGGCCGGATCGTGCTCGTCGTGCCTGCCGATCGTGTGTCGCACTACGCCGCCGCTGGCTGGCTGCCGGCCAAGGTCGCTGCCGTGATCGCCGGGGGCGCTCGGCGCCAGGAGTCGGTGGCCGCCGGGGTGTTGCGCCTGGATGCGCTGGCCGGCGGGTTGGATTCCAGCGCCCGCGTGGTCCTCATTCACGACGGGGGGCGTCCGCTGGCCAGTCCGGGCCTCGTGGATGCCGTCGCGACTGCGGCGGCCGTTCATGGTGCGGCCATCCCCGTCCTGGCGGTGGCCGAGACAATCAAACGCATCGACGGCGAGCGGATCGCGGAAACGGTGGATCGATCCTCGCTCGCGACGGCCCAGACGCCACAGGGCGTTCGCCGCGACATTCTCGCCGCCGCCTGGGCCGTTCACCCCCCAGGCGCGGTGGAAACCTATACCGATGAGGCCTCACTGCTCGAGGCCTGTAGAATCCCCGTTCATGCCATCCCCGGTGAACCCGACAATCTCAAGGTGACGTTGCCCGCCGATCTCGATCGCGTTGCCGCGACGCTCCGCAGGGTCGAGCCGGGCGTGGGTCTGGGCCGTGACTGGCACCCGTTCGGACCGGGCAGCCCGCTCCGTCTCGGAGGCATCGAGATCGAGCATGCGCCCCGGCTCCACGGGCACTCGGACGGCGATGTCGCGCTGCACGCGGTCGCCGACGCTCTGCTCGGCGCCGCCGGTCTCGGCGATCTCGGGCGCCTCTTTCCGGCCGATGATCGGACGCCGCGCGGCGCGGACAGCGGCGACCTGCTCGTCGATGTCGTCCGACGCCTGGCGGGCGTGGGCTCGAGGCCGCGTTCGGTCGACCTCACGATCGTCGCCGGCCGCCCTCGATTGGACACACATCTGCCGCTCATCCGGGATCGGCTCGCAACGCTCCTGGGTGTCGATCCGGGAGCCGTGAACGTCAAGGCGTCGAGCGGCAATTTGTCCGGCCCCGAGGGGGCGGGTCGCGGGATCGGGGCCGAGGCGGTGGCGACGGTGGGGCCGGCGTGATGGACGGGATCCGCCTCATGGACACGCTGACCGGCGATGTTCGGCCGCTTGTGCCGCTCGAGCCCGGTCACGTCCGGATCTACAGTTGCGGGCCGACCGTGTACGGTCCTGCCCACATCGGGAACTTCAGGTCGTTCCTGTTCGCGGACCTGCTGGTTCGGCACCTCCGTTGGCGCGGACTCCGCGTCACCTGGGTCATGAATGTCACGGATATCGACGACAAGATCATCCGCGGTGCCGCGAGCGAGGGGGTCGGCATCGACGTCCTCGCCGAGCGTTGGCTCGAGCGCTTCCTGGCCGATGCCGACACGCTGCGCATGACCCGACCCGATGTCCTCCCGCGCGCCACCGGCCACATCGCCGAGATGACGGCGCTGATCGAAACGCTCCTGGAACGTGGGAACGCATACCGGACGCCCGACGGCTCGATCTTCTTTCGGATCTCGTCGTGGCCGGCGTACGGACGTCTGGCCAGACTGGATCCCGATCAGCTTCGGGTCGGCGAGCGGGTCGAGGCCGACGAGTATGGCAAGGACGACGTGCGCGATTTCGCCGTTTGGAAGGGCCCGCGCGGCTCGGAGCCGTCATGGGACACTGCGATCGGCCCCGGCCGCCCCGGCTGGCACATCGAGTGCTCCGCGATGAGCATGGCCCATCTCGGGCAATCGTTCGACATCCACACTGGCGGCGTCGACCTGGTATTCCCGCACCACGAGGACGAGATCGCCCAGAGTGAGGCCGCAACCGGCCGGTCCTTCGTGGGGACCTGGCTGCATTGCGCCCATCTCCAGATGGCGGGCTCCAAGATGGCCAAATCGACCGGCAACATCGCAGGTGTGGACGACGTCGTTGCCAGCGGGATCTCGCCGCGCGCGCTTCGGTACGCGCTGATCGCCGTGCACTACCGTCAGGGTCTCGACGCCGGCGACGCGTCCCTTCAGGCGGCCGCTGGAGCGGTGGACCGGCTGGACACGCTCCTGGCCGCCCTTGCCGCTTACGAGCAGGCCGGCCCGGATGATCCGGATCTGCCAGGTGTCCTGCAAGCTGCGCGCGCTGGGTTCGGCGACGCCCTGGACGACGATCTCAACGCCTCGGCAGCCCTGGCCTCGCTCTTCGACCTCGTGCGCGATGTCAACCGGCGGCTCGCTGCCCGCGCACTCTCCTCGGCGGACACCGGACGGGTGCGAGACCTCCTCCGCGACCTCGATCGCGTGCTGGCGATCCTCCCGGATGCGGACGATCGCCTGGATGCCGATCTTGAGCGCCTGCTGGCCGACCGTAGCGCGGCTCGTGCCGCTCACGACTGGGCCGGGTCGGATCGCCTCCGTGACGCGCTCGCCCGGCAGGGGATCACCGTCGAGGACACGCGCGACGGGCAGCGCTGGCGGCGAGCGAAGATCGGCGACCATGCCTGACCGCGGATCCCGACCACCCGGATCGCACGGTCGAGGCCCGGGTGGCGGCCATGGTCGCGGCCCGGGCTCTGGCCGCGACCGTCCTGTCGGTCGCGAACCACGAGGCGAACCGGAGGAGCGTCGCTCCGGCGCGTCCGAAGGTGCGCCGCCGAACCATCGCGGTCGCGGGCGTCCTCCGGGTCCTCCCGGTCGTTCCGGTCCTCCCGGTCGTTCCGGGCCGACGCGCCCCTTGCCCGGCGGCGGTCAGGCGATCCCGGGCGGCGGGCCACGTCGGGCCGGCCCCGCGCCGTACGTTGGCCACCCAGCCGGCGATCCTCGTCCCCCCTGGCCCGCCGGCGGGAACCGCCCGGGGACCGGGTTTCGCGCTCCAGGCCAGCCCTCGGGGCATGCTCCAGGGTCCATGCCGCCACGGAAGATCGAGCACGGCCGCGAGGAACCGGCGTCGCGGCGGGACGATCGTCGGTTCGACCGCGGCGGACCGCGCCCGGCGAGCGACTTCGGGGGGCCTGCTCGCTTCGGCCCCGACGCCGACCGACGCGGCCAGCAGGGGCGGCCACCCGCGGCTGGCCCGGGACGCCCCAGCGGGCACGTCCCAGGGCCTCGGCCGTCGTACCCACCCCGGGGCCGGGTCGTCGCCCCCGCCCGAAGACCCGCTCCGTCCGCCTCCGGCGGCCCACCCTGGGCCGACCGTAGCCCGTGGCCGGCCCCGGTTCCCGCGTACGAACTCGACAGCCTGGTCGGGCCCGAGGACGAACTCGTGGCGGGGCGCCGCCCGGTCGAGGAGGCATTCGAAGCTCGCCGGGAAGCTCGCCGATTGCTGGTGACGCCGCAGCGTCGACAGGCCCTCGAGCGGCTCGTGCTGCACGCAACGAGCCTGCGGATCCCGATCGTCGAGGTCGAGGGCGGGACCTTGACCGCACTGGCCGGTTTCGATGGACATCAGGGCGTGGCGCTGGCCGTGGCACCGCGGCGCTGGGCAAGCACCGCCGACATCCTCGCGCGGGCGATCGAACGCGACGAACCGCCGTTCGTGCTCGTCCTGGACTCGCTCGAAGATCCCCAGAACGTCGGCACGCTCATGCGCAGCGCCGAGGCCGCCGGCATTCACGGCGTGATCTTCCCCACGAGGCGCCAGGCCCCGCTCACGCCGGCCGCGGTCAAGGCGTCGGCAGGTGCCGTGGAGCACCTGCTGCTGTGTCCGGTCGACGACCTCCCGGGCGCTCTTGCCGACCTTCATGTTCGCGGGCTGCGGGTTGCCGGAGCTGAAGCCGGGGCGTCGTTGACCGTCCGTGAAACGGACATGCGCGGCCCGCTGGCCATCGTCGTCGGCAGCGAAGGCCAGGGCCTTGGTCCCGCCGTCCGTCGCCGCTGCGACGTCCTGATGCGCATTCCGATGCGCGGCAAGGTCGGTTCGCTCAACGCCGCCGTGGCGGGTTCGGTGATGCTGTTCGAGGCGCTGTCCCAGAGAGATGCGGCGTCTCCGCCCGCGGGTCTCGAGCGTTCCCGGCCCGCTGGCCTCGAGGACATGGCGGCCACCCCCGCGCCGCCCGCGGCCGCCGAGGACGACGTGCGGGTCGAACGTGCCACGGCGCCGGCGTCAGCCGAGCCAACCGATCCACCCGCGGCCGCGCCCGCGGCGCGGCGACGGACGCCCGCCGTCCGCAAGGTCAGGGTCGCGACCGCGAGCACCGAGGGGCAGGGAGCAACCCCATCGAGCGAGGATGCGGGGAACGCGGCGCTCCTGCCCGATGACCTGGCGGCGTCGCCCGGTGATCTGGCCGCGAATGCTCGTCCTGCTGCGCCCTCGATCGTCGATCCTGCCGACTCGGTCGATCCTGCCGACCCTCTCGCACCCGCGAACGTGACGGGCGTGGACCGGGCCCGCCGTCGTGCGCGAACACCTCCGAGTGGGCGTGCTTGACCCATCAGCCTGCCCGGCCCTATCATTCGCGGGCGCTTCGGGGTCTCCTGCGGTATGGCCCTGCGCCGCGCCGACGTAGCTCAATTGGTAGAGCAGCGGTTTTGTAAACCGCAGGTTCCGGGTTCGAGTCCCGTCGTCGGCTCCATGTGCAGTACTGGTGTCGGGTTCACCACGAGGCCGCAGTCTCGGCCCCGGCATCGGATGGCGAAAACGGGTAGGTTGAGCAGGTGGTGAGCTCCGCTGACTGTAGATCAGCCGTCTTCGACTGTGGGGGTTCGATTCCCTCCCTGCCCACCAGATCCTCGCACGCATCGGGTCCCGGGCCCACATAGCTCAGCCGGCAGAGCACTTCCTTGGTAAGGAAGAGGTCATCGGTTCAAGTCCGATTGTGGGCTCCATTCCAAGGGGTTCCCAACAGGCTGGCAAGTCACCGCGGCGTCGCCGCACGAGATGATGGAGAGAGAACGGTCACGTGGCCAAGAAGAAGTTCGAACGCACCAAGCCGCACGTGAATATCGGCACGATCGGCCACATCGACCATGGCAAGACGAGCCTGACGGCGGCCATCACCAAGTACCTCGCCCTGAAGGGTGGGTCCGAGTACCGCGCCTTCGACACGATCGACAACGCACCCGAAGAGCGCGAGCGCGGGATCACCATCGCGATCGCCCACGTCGAGTACGAGACGACCGCGCGCCACTACGCCCACGTCGACTGCCCGGGCCACGCCGACTACATCAAGAACATGATCACCGGCGCCGCCCAGATGGACGGGGCGATCCTCGTGGTCGCCGCGACCGACGGGCCGATGCCCCAGACCCGCGAGCACATCCTCCTGGCCCGCCAGGTGGAGGTCCCGTTCATGGTCGTCTTCCTCAACAAGGTCGACGCGGTGGACGACCCCGAGCTGCTCGACCTCGTCGAGCTCGAAGTCCGCGAGCTGCTCACGAAGAACAACTTCCCCGGCGACGACGTCCCGTTCATCCGGGGCTCCGCCCTGAAAGCCCTCGAGGCGCCGGCCGAGGCCGGCGATCCCGCCTACGTCTGCATCCAGGAACTCCTGGATGCGGTCGACAGCTACATCCCCAACCCCGTCCGCGAGATCGACAAGCCGTTCCTCATGCCGGTCGAAGATGTCTTCGGGATCAAGGGCCGGGGGACCGTCGCCACGGGCCGGATCGAGCGCGGCATCGTCAAGGTCGGCGACGAGGTCGAGCTGATCGGGGTCAAGGCGACCCGCAAGATCGTCGTCACCGGCGTCGAGATGTTCAAGAAGCTCCTCGACGAGGGCCGGGCCGGCGACAACGTCGGCTGCCTGCTGCGGGGCATCGAGCGCGAGGAGATCGAGCGGGGCCAGGTCCTGGCCAAGGCCGGGAGTGTCAAGCCCCACACGAAGTTCCAGGCCCAGGTGTACGTCCTGACCAAGGAAGAGGGTGGCCGGCACACCCCGTTCTACAACGGCTACCGGCCCCAGTTCTACCTCCGGACCACGGACGTCACCGGTTCGATCGGCCTGCCCGACGGCGCCGAGATGGTCATGCCCGGTGACAACGTCGAGATGAGCGTCGAGCTCATTACCCCGATCGCGCTCGAGACCGGTCAGCGGTTCGCCATCCGTGAGGGTGGCCGGACCGTCGGTGCCGGCGCGATCACGAGCATCACCGAGTAACCGGATGGCAAGAGTCGAAGCTCGTCCCACGCTCCAGCTCGCCTGTCCGGACTGCAAGGAGCGGACCTACACGACAC
>ERZ1292630.4405-Hain-H41-02um-R3-4405-length-11930-cov-4_pt1 | contig 11930 bp, 7 predicted proteins | sample MGYA00564408_ERZ1292630 | MGnify/ENA primary metagenome ERZ1292630 (study PRJEB36523, sample SAMEA6512641) | groundwater metagenome | collected 2019-01-08 | study: AquaDiva: Metagenomics assemblies of 32 groundwater samples | reverse complement strand
TGGGAATAAAGATTGTGCGATTTAGCGATTTAGAGGTGAAAAGAGATTTGGTGAATGTGATACAGAGAGTGTGTGATTTGATTGAGACCAACCCACCCCTACCCCGCCCAAGCGGGGACTGTTCAGGATGACAATAAATAATGTTATATTATGTCAGGACGTTTGGAAGAATTAAAAAAAAAGATTTTAGAAACAGAGGATCTTCTCAAAATTGAACAATTGAAAAAAAGGTTGGAATTATTGTCGGAGCAGATGAATGCTCCGGATTTTTGGAATAACCCGGCGTCGGCCACGGCCGTGTCGCAGGATTATCAGGATATAAATAAAGAGGTAGAGAAGTGGGCCGAGATTGAGAGGCAGGTAAATGATTTGATCGAGTTGTCTGAGATAAACATTTCGAGTCAGCAGGGAGGGCAAACCCCTCCTAACCTCCCCTTGGAAAGGGGAGGGAGCGAAATTAAAAAGGAAATCGAACAGCAGACGGAGGTGCTCGAAAAGCAATTTTCAGATTATGAATTTGTGCTGCTGCTCAATGGCCCATATGACAAAAATAATGCCATCGTAGCAATCCACGCCGGCAGTGGCGGCACCGAGGCGCAGGATTGGACCGAGATGCTGACGCGGATGGTGATGCGTTTCTCCGAGAATCAGGGTTGGTCGACGCGGATTGTGGACGAATCGCGCGGCGCGGAGGCCGGCTACAAATCCATCATGTTTGAAGTGAAGGGACAATTTGCGTATGGTTATCTGAAGTCCGAGCATGGCGTGCATCGAATGGTCAGGATTTCACCCTTTGATGCCGAGAAGATGCGCCACACTACGTTTGCTTTGATCGAGGTATTGCCGGAAATAAATGATGAAGCGGCAGTCGAGATCAAGCCCGAAGATCTACGCATCGACACCTTCATGTCCGGCGGCAAGGGTGGCCAGAGCGTGAACACGACTTACTCGGCCGTGCGCATTGTGCATTTGCCGACGAATATCACTGTGCAATGTCAGAATGAACGCTCGCAACAGCAGAACAAGGAAACGGCGATGAAGATCCTGAAGTCGCGCCTGCTGAAACTTGAGGAGGAGAAACGAGCCAAGGACCGGCTCGAGCTTCGCGGGGAATACAAATCAGCCGAGTGGGGCAATCAGATCCGCTCTTACGTATTACATCCGTATCACCTCGTGAAGGATCATCGCACTGAATATGAATCGACCGATCCGGAGAGTGCGCTGGAAGGAGAGCTGTTACCGCTCAGCGAGGCGTATTTGAAGTGGATAAAACGATAAATTACTGTCTCCTCCCCCTTTCCAAGGGGGAGTTAGAGGGGGTTTGCCTTCCTGTGAGCACACGTGACGGTTCGAACGGTTCGAGTCGCAAAGGACGGCAAACCCCACCTAACCTCCCCTTGGAAAGGGGAGGGAGCGAAAAATATTGTATGAAAATTTTATCAGAATGCAATTTATCAGAAATCGTCTTTGAAATTTTGAATGGCAAAACGCTCGTTTTCCCCACCGAGACCTCCTACGGCCTCGGCTGTGACGCCACCAATCAATCGGCGGTGGATAAAATTTTCAAAATTAAGGGGAGAAAATCAGACAAGCCGCTCCTCGTAGTCGTGCCGACCGTGGAGATGGCGAAAAAATTCCTAGTTTGGAATGACACATTGGATGAACTTTCAAAAAAATATTGGCCGGGGGCGTTGACGATCGTTGGTGAGGTGTTACCTCTCTCCAACTCTCTCCTTTGCGAAGGAGAGAGAGACGCGACCCTCGCCTCCGCAGAGGAGAGGGCAGGGAGAGGTCTCGCTCGTGGCGTCATCGCCAACGACAACACCGTCGCCATCCGCGTCACTTCGCTACCGCTGCTCGTATCAATCACCGAGAAGATCGGCCGCCCGCTAGTCGCCACTTCGGCTAATATTTCGGACGCTGGAGAAATTTACGACGCCGAAAAGATTTATCAAACCTTTGAAAGTCGTCCCGACCAGCCTGATTTTATCCTAAATTATGGTACACTGCCTGTACATCCGCCAACCACGATTATAAAGATTGAGGGGGAAAATTTTGAGGTGTTGAGGCAGGGGGAGGTAGCGGTGGAGTTATAGTAGATGTCACCAACGGCTCCTCCCCCTTTCCAAGGGGGAGTTAGAGGGGGTTTGCCTTCTTTTGAGAAATCGCGATTGTTCGAATACTTCGAGTCGCAAAGGACGGCAAACCCCTCCTCGCCTCCCCTTGGAAAGGGGAGGGGGCGATAAACCGATCTACAATTTAGAATATAGAATTGAAAAAATGAACCGAATAATAAATCGCAAAATTCTAACCGCAATTATTTCAGTCGTTTCCACGCTGTCATTTTTGTTTATCGCCAGCGCGTGGCAGGCGGCGAACGCTGAACTCGAGAATATCACTGCTCAGATTTTAGGCCCCCTCTCCTCCGCAGAGGAGAGGGCAGGGAGAGGTCTCGCTGTCTCATCGGAGCGGCAGAAATCTCCCAAGCAAACCGCGAAGGCCGTTTACCTCACCGCCTACTCCGCCGGCAGTTCCAAAAAACTCAATGAGATTATCTCGCTTATTGATCGCACCGAGCTCAATGCGGTCGTTATGGATATCAAAGACTACAGCGGACTGGTCCTATTCAAGACCAAAGTTCCACTCGCCAATAAATTACATCTAGTGGACAATCGTTATAGTAATTTATCTTCTACAATCAAGAAATTGCATGATCACCATATATATGTTATCGCTCGCCAGACGGTATTCCAGGATCCCGTCCTGGCCGAGAAGTCCCAGGACCTGGCACTGAAGAAGGTCGGTGGCGGTCTATGGCGCGATCACAAGGGATTGGCCTGGGTGGACCCCACCAAGAAGGGAGTCTGGGATTATAATGTGGCGATTGCGAAAGACGCGGTCGAATATGGCTTCGATGAAATAAATTTCGATTATATCCGCTTCCCATCCGACGGCAATATGAAGACGGTTGTCTATAGTAATTTGAAGGAAAAAAAATATCAGGTGATGGCTAAATTTTATGAGTATTTGAATTCGAAATTACGCCAACTTCCAGTTTGGATATCATTGGATTTTTTTGGTTTTGTGATGGAGAAGACCGGCGAGGACGATATGAATATCGGACAGCGCCTCGAGGATGCCCTGCCAATGACGGATTACATTTCTCCGATGATGTACCCGTCGCACTATCCGTCCGGCCACCTTGGCCTCGCGAATCCGGCCGCTCACCCGGCTCTAGTCATAAGAAATGGCATGACCCTGGGCGCGCCAAGATTTGAAGGCAAACGAGCGGAGCTACGGCCGTGGATCCAAGCTTTCAATATGGGAGCCGTTTATGATGGGTCTATGATCCGAGCCCAAATTGACGAGATTGAGAAATTTCCGAATGCCGGCTGGCTGCTATGGAACGCGGCGAATCGCTACTCGGGTGCGGGGTTGAAAGCGGAGTAGTTGTCTGGATTCCCCGCTTGGGCGGGGTAGGGGTGGGTTGGCAAAATTTTCACACATCTTATGTCCAACAATTCATTCACACAATACAACACATCACTAATCACTCGCGCCCGCGACCTTCGAAAAAATTCCACCCTTTCAGAAGTTTTGCTTTGGAATAAATTAAAAGGGAAGCAACTCTTAAATTATAAATTTCGCCGACAGGTTCCGATTTTAAACTTTATTGTCGATTTTTATTGTAATGAATTACGATTGGCAATTGAAATCGACGGTTTGAGTCACGATGCGAAAATTGATTATGACATTGAAAGACAAAAGAAAATTGAAGGACAAGGCGTTAGAATTTTACGGTTTAGTGATTTAGAAATTAAAAGGGATTTGGTGAATGTTGTACAGAGAATTTGTGATTGGATTGATGCCAACCCACCCCTACCCTGCAAAGTCCCCGCTTGGGCGGGGTCGGCCTCAAGGCCGGGGGTGGGTTCGACAATGTTGACCAACCCACCCCTACCCCGCCCAAGCGGGGAATCGAATGACAAATAAAAATATGCATGATTTATATAATTTAGACTATCTCCACCACCTATTTTCGAAATACGGCCTCAGACCTTCGAGACAATACGGTCAGAATTATTTGATTGACGAAGAGGTTATAAATAAAATTTTGGAATTGGCGAATATTTCGAAAGATGACACGGTCGTCGAAGTCGGACCGGGCTTTGGAGTTCTTACTTTTCCGCTGGCGGAGAAAGCTGGACGAGTGATCAGTTATGAAATAGAAAAAAAACTTCAGCCGTATTGGAATGAAAAAATTGCTCAGCATAAAAATATCGAAGTGGTGTGGGGGAATGTGTTGCGCGAATTTGCCAAACCTCTCTCCAACTCTCTCCTCTGTGGAGGAGAGAGAGTCGCGACCCTCGCCTCCACAGAGGAGAGGGCAGGGAGAGGTCTCGCCGGTCGTTACAAAGTCATCGCCAACCTCCCATATCAAATCACTTCGGCCGTCATCCGATTGTTTCTCGAGACGGATAATCCACCCGAATCGATGGTGCTCATGGTTCAGAAAGAAGTTGGGGAGAGGATCTGCGCCGAGCCTGGGGACATGTCACTGCTCTCGGTGTCGGTCCAGTATTATGCCGAGCCCAAGTTTGAATTTATTGTACCTCGGACTTGCTTCTGGCCGGCGCCGCGGGTGGATTCGGCGGTGATTACGATTAAACCAAAAACCTCTCCTAACCTCTCCTCTGTGGAGGAGAGGAAGCTTTACCCTCGCCTCCACAGAGGAGAGGGCGAGGGAGAGGTTTCATTTTTCGATCTCGTCAAAGCCGGCTTCGCCAATCGCCGAAAGTTATTATCCAAAAATCTCGAACCATTAGTCGGCAAAAAAAATAAAGAACAACTTAAAAAAACCTTCGAAGAATTAGGCCTTCTGCCGACAGTTCGCGCGCAGGAGCTGAGCGTGGAGGAGTGGAAGACACTATTTTCTAAATTATAGATCGGTCATTCGCCCCCTCCCCCTTTCCAAGGGGAGGCGAGGAGGGGTTTGCCTTCCTTAAAGCTGCCGAGAGCTATCTAAATCACTATGTCCAAAACCAATAATCTTCGTGAACAAAAGGATCGTCGTCAAGAATTGCGAAACAATATGTCTGTTCCTGAAAAAATTCTGTGGAAATGGATTAGAAACGAACAACTGGGTCATAAATTTCGTCGGCAACATGGAATTGGAAAGTTTATTGCCGATTTTTATTGTTCGGAATTAAATTTGGTCGTTGAGGTTGATGGACGGATACATGGCGAGGAGATTGTTGCAGAGAAGGATAAATATCGTGATGAGGTGATGTTTAAATTGGGATTAAAAATAAAACGGTATACCGCGAACGATGTAAATAATAATTTGGAGTGGGTGTTGGATGACTTGCGAAAATGTTGTGATTTATTGGCCCCTCCCCCTCACCAAGGGGGAGCGAGAGGGGGTTTGCCTTCCTTTGAGCAAACGTGACATTGTCCCCTAGTCGCAAAGGACGGCAAACCCCACCTAACCTCCCCTTGGAAAGGGGAGGGAGCCAGAACGCCGCCTCATACTTGGAAAGGGGGAAAGAGCCAAAATATTTATCCACTTACACCCAAAACTAGTTTGTGGTATAATATAAACGGTTGAAAATCCCAATAATCAAATTGCAAGTTCCAAATAAATCATAATTACCAAATTACAATTTTTAAAAACCTTTTGAATTTGTAATTTATTTGGAGCTTGAGATTTGGATTTGGTGCTTATCAATGTGTATGCCGGAAGAACAATCAGCAGGGGACGAAAGAAGAAGTCTTACTGCCGAGCAGAAGATTGGTTTTGTGTTGCTGTTAATTTTCGCGGCGCTCGGCCTCACGCTTGGGTTCCTTCAAATTAGAAATACGATGCTCGCGCCATTCGCGCTCAATAGCAATATTCCAGCGTCGATCAAGGATAAGATTAACGATGTTGACTCCTTGCGTTATCGCGACACCGACAGCGACGGCCTTTCAGATTACGATGAAGTGTATACTTATGGCACGAGCGTCTATTTGTTTGATACGTTTGGCTATGGTAAGAGTGATAAGCAAGTAGTCCAGGAGGGTCTGCCGCTCTGTCTCAATGGCGGCCGAGATTGCGCCGACGCCGGCACTTCGCTTGCACCGACGACTACGATCGCGCTACCAGCCGATCTTGCGAATCCTCCGACGGATTTCAATAAAATTTTGACTGACCCGTCTGAGCTTAGGCCGCTTCTCATCCAAGCCGGGATGAAGAAGGAAATTTTAGATAAACTTAGTGATCAGGAATTATTATTGATGGTAGCAGAGTTGATGGCGAGCAGTTCAATTTCTAACGCCACTACCACTCGTTGATTATGTTAAATCGATTCAGAAAATTCAGCCTCGGCGCGATAATGGCGATTTTTTTATTCGTGGGGACGGCGGGAGTATTTCTGCCGGCACCAGCGTATGCGGGAATGCCGGTATCGGTATTGGAGAGCGTACCGCAAAAGATGGAGGAGGTAGCGACCGTAATCTTTGATTTTATCAAAGCCGCCCTTATAAATGCCGGAGTGAAGGCTGCCTCATATGTGATCCGCAAGGTCTCCTATGATGCGGCTGTCTGGATCGCTTCCGGAGGCAAGGGTCAGGGGGCGATGGCGCAGACGAAAAGTTTCGGCAAGTATCTGGAGGACGTCGCCGGTGAAGCTGGCGGGTCGGCGATCGAGGAATTGAGCAGTAAAGCCGGAATGAATCTGTGCAAGGTCCCGGATCTCAAGATTGACCTCGCGATCAAGGTTGGCCTCCGGAAGGACTTCGTTGGCGGCGCCAACCCCAAGAAGCCGGCCTGTACGGTCGCCGAATTTGCGAAAAATTGGTCCACCGGCCTGAGTAAATTCTCGAAGCCCGAGGAGCTCACCAAGGCGTTCAATCTGAGCCTCACGACGGAGGAGAGCAGTGACTTTGGTATTTATGGCGAAGCCAGGGAGAAGATTGGCAATAAGGTAGCGGTGCAGAAGGAGGGCAAAACCTTCGAACGAGAGGAGGGCGAGGGGTTCAACGCGGGCAAGACCAAGGTTAGTGATCAGATTACAAATCCAGCTGCGAACGTGAAGAAGACAGCCGGCGCCCAGACTCCGGATGAGACCGTGAAATCAAACGAGGAACAGCTGAACGCCGCGCTATCCTCGGGAGACATCAAGGTTTTCCCGACTATCCTCTCTATTTTCCTCAGCACGCTCGGTAGTACCGTTATTAGTAATTTTCAGACCAAGGGCATCCTTCCATTTGGTCTCTGTATTGGCGGGATGGGCGGGGCTGATTGTCAGGCTAAGTCGCTCTCTGGAGGGCTTGATATTACGGATCCCAATAGTGGTGGTTCTGCTTCGGCGGGACGATTAGCGGCACAGAGCTTTTTTAGTTTCCTGACGGCCGTAAAAATCGCGGAGCCGACTCGGTATGATTTGATTTCAGAGCTAAATAGCTGTCCAACTGCGCCGGGTACGCCAGGCATTTACAATTGCCGAGCCGGGGATGATTTGGTCACTGCTATAAATCAGGGCTTGACTATTGGCGAGGCGATCAAGATCGGACTTCTGGATGGTAATAAGTTATTAATACCGCCGAGCATTGCGAGCAAGAACAACGATATTAATTGTTATAGGGATTCATATTGCCTGAACAATGTTCGCGTTCTTCGTCAGGTTCGTGTATTGCCGGTTGGTTTCCAAATGGCGGTGGAGCAAAGCCCTCCTGGTCAACCATGGAAACTGATAGATGTCGTTAACGGATTCTATGATTGCGGATCTACCGTTAATGATCCCGCGAAGCCATTCTGTCATTTGATTGATCCGAATTGGGTGTTGAAGGTACCGCTCGCGAAGTGCAACGCTCTCGTCAATAGCGCTAGTCTTGCAAGCGCGGACGTGCCCAATCGCTTGCAGGAGTGCGTGGATCTGCAAACTTGTGTGGTGACCAACCCCGATGGCAGCTGCGCGGACTACGCCTACTGCACGCGAGAGAAAAATACCTGGAAATTCCCGGCGGATTCATGCAATGAGCAGTTCGCCACTTGCCGCTCATATCAGAATGAAGCCGGGAGTACGGTAAGTTATCTGATGAATACGATAGATAAAAGTTTTTGTACTCCAGAAAATGTTGGCTGTCGCGCTTATAGTTTGACGGCCGGAATTTCGTCCGGCTGGCAAGATCCGAGATTTGATTCCACGAAAGGCGCCAATACCGGAATTTATTTGAATAATAATGTTGAGACTAATTGTCCGGCGAGTTCGGCCGGGTGTTCGGCGTTCCAGGTGGCGTCGTTGACTTCGGTCCAGCTGGCCCTGCGCAAAGCTCCGGATTATTTAGGTTGTTATGATAGCACGCCCACTACTCCCACAGTGGATTGGCCGACCGACAGGGCGTCACTCGATACGATCGCGGGCAGTCCGGATTGTTCGAAGTACGCGCAAGTTTGTACGGCGGCGGAGCAAGGTTGTAATTGGTATACGCCGGTCTCGGGCGGAGGAACGCGGATTCCCGGTAATTTTGAGCCAGCCGAAATTGTGAACAATCAGGTCGTGTGGAATGATCAGTGCGACGCGAAGTGCGTCGGCTATAATGTTTATCGCGAGATGCCGACTAATTATTCCAATGGCGTTCCACTCGCGTATATCATCCCGTCATCGGGCGCGACTTGTACGGTGCAGGATGTCGGCTGCTCCAGCTTCACCAATCTTTCTACTTCCACCGGTCAGGGTGAGCAGGTCGCGTATTTTACCAATCTTCGCGCCTGTCTGAAGCCGGCCGAGACTCCCGATGGCCGAGGCAAGACCTATATCACCTATGAGGGATCAGGTCAGACTGGCTTCCAGCTGAAGACCTATAGTCTCCTAAATGATAGTATCGGGAGCACGTGCGCATCTGGTGAGACAAATTGTCCACAGTATTTCTTCAAGGATCCGGATGAGCTGGTGGCATTGAATGCCGAGTGTACGAAGGATCGTTATCAGAGGGGCGTTGCGTCTCTCGACTGTCGTCAATTCAACGACGATGCCGGCACGATTTATTATCGTCTGCTTTCGCATACTATCCCGGTAACGAACGATTGCACTCCGTACCGCATCACCGAGCCGGCTTTTTACGTTGATCCTTTAGTTGGTGTCGTTGGGGCGACCAACAGAAAGGATGCTTGTCTGACTGAAAATGGATTCTGGGATGACAGCGTAGTCGGTTCGGAGGTATGTAAAATGTGCCTAAGCAATGGCAAATATAAAAACGGTATTTGTCTGTATGAGGGTCTAGCGGCCGGAGTCGCCAACAATGCCGGTACTAGCGCAACCTGCGTTGCCGCGGCCGATACTTGTCGCGCCTACAAGGGCAATGCTGGCAATAATATTCAGGAGATATTTTATGATACTTTCGAGGATGCGAGTTCGATTAATAATTGGACGGCAGTTTCCGGCGCCAGGAGCTGGTCAACCGTTTCAACTCACGTTGGTGAACATTCGATCGAATTTAATCCAATGGGATCTTCGTCTGGCGAAGTTCGACGTGCCGTAACGCTAGAAATCGGTAAAACATATGACTTAATTTTTTGGGCTTACTCAGACAGCGATGCTGAGTTATCGGTGAATATTTTTACTACGGGGGTCACGGCGATTCCTATTGGCACCGTAAGTACTGTTAGTATTAGAGCTGGAGTGTGGCAACAGTATCACCTTGGGCCAGTTGAATATCTGGCTAATTCAAGTAATGCGAGCCTGGTTTTTGGATGGGAGACGGCAGTTGATGGTAAGAGTATATATTTAGACAACATCCGCCTCACCAAAGTCACTGATTTTATTTATCTCGCCAAGAAAACCCTCAGCGTTGATCCAGTCTGCGATAGCACTCCGAATGATGGAAATCCGGGCGAGGCGCTTGGTTGCTCTGCTTACAAAGATCCGCAGAATCGACCGTTCTATCTGACAAATTTCAGCTCGATTTGTCGTGAAGGCGCGATCGGGTGTACGGGGCTATTCGATACGCGAAATACCGTGAGTCCACTCGACGATAGTTATAATGTTTGGTTTACCGGCGCACCCCTGTCAACTCCGAGCCATAATATACCAGCCACCGGTGGATTTTCGTACTCTTGTACCGTCCCGGCCGGGCAGACGGGGTGTTATATTAATATTACCGGCCGCTCGATTTCTGAGATTCTCGGTTCCGTTACGGATGGATCGATTGCTGTAAATAATTCTACCGTTACAATTTCATCTGACACGCCATCAAATCGGCCGATTTTCCTAGTGGCCGACCAGAGAGCTTCCTGTAGTCAGGCGGACCTCGGCTGTACCTATGCGGGGGCTCAGACCTACAATGCTTTGGGCGAGAAGGTATTTATCACGACCACGATCAAGAATGATCCGAGCCATTACAGCGACACACTCTGTCAGAGCGAGGCGGTCGGATGTAGCGCTTATTCGGCTGGAGCGGATGTACAATATTTCAAAGATCCGGCGCTCAGTGGGCAGAAGTCTTGCGAATACCGTACCAATGTCACAGTAGGTGGCGTAAGTACTGATGGTTGGTTTGAGAAAAATCCAGTCGGCACATGTACCAATAACACCGCGGTGTTATGTACGAAAGGTTCGGCTGAGGCAGATTGCGGCGCAGGTAAGACCTGCGATGTCTCGGACAATGTTGCCTGCGCTCCGATTTCGACGGATGTGTATGTGGTGGAGCTCAACAACCACCGTGTTCAAAAAAGGAATTCGCGGGGGATGTTTACGGGTAGCTTTGGTTCGAAGGGCACCGACTCAGGTCAGCTACAGTGGCCAGTCGGTATTGCCATAGATACGCCTGGAAATATTTATGTGGCGGATACATACAATAATCGAATACAGAAATTTGATTCCGAAGGATCCTTCCTGCTCGGAATTGGAGGTGGGACTACCTGGACCTCTGTCATCGCGCCAGCTACGCCGATAGGTTCTGGAGCCCAAGCGTTTAATTCACCGGAGGGAATCGCGCTTGATATTGCGGGCAATATTTATGTTGCGGACACAAAAAATAATCGTATTCAAAAATTTAATTCTTCCGGCGGATATCTCGCCAGCTTTACAGATACTCGGGATTTTGGCTCGTTTTATCGACCGTCTGGTATAGCGGTAACTCCAGATGGTTATATTTATATAGCGGATTTTGGTAATAATCGTGTTGTAATATTGAATCCATCAGGTCAAGGTGTGGATAGCACTGGTGGTTATGGGACTGGCATTGGTGAATTTTCCGGACCGTCCGGCATTGCTGTTGACGCCGCCAATAATATTTACGTGACAGACATGAGCAATCATCGTATTCAAAAATATAATCTATTTACCGGTCTGAATGTTGCATTTGGATCTCTCGGCTCAGGTCCAGGTCAGTTCAAATGGCCAGTTGGCATCACTCTTGACACTGATGGAAATATTTATGTGGCCGATCGAGGCAACAACCGCATCCAGAAATTAAGTTCTGATGGTGTTTGGTTGGCCAGCTACGGTTCATTTGGTTCATTTCCCGGCCAATTCGACGCGCCGATTGGTATTGCAATCAATTCAAATGCGAATCGTTTCATTAATCTCTGTCCCGCCGACCAGGATAAATGCACACAATTTATCGATCACGCTGATGTAAAAGACGGAGAGGCACAATCCTATTTCCTGATTAAGGATGATAAAGTAACCGAGGGTAATTGTAGCGGACAAGTAAGTCAGAAGGGTGGCTGCGCGCTATTTGAGGAGACCGGCCCCGACGTATTGGATAAATTATGGAATACGATTTCGTCCTATACTGATAGTAATACTAAGAATGGCGCTCTGGTGGTGCCGATCAGTAATAGCGGTAATGATGCCAACACTATTATGAAGGTAGTCCAGGATCGCGAGTGTGGGCAGTGGCTAAAAGCTCAACAATCATACTCGATTTATGATGATCAAACAAAC
>ERZ1292630.4402-Hain-H41-02um-R3-4402-length-11936-cov-4_pt1 | contig 11936 bp, 8 predicted proteins | sample MGYA00564408_ERZ1292630 | MGnify/ENA primary metagenome ERZ1292630 (study PRJEB36523, sample SAMEA6512641) | groundwater metagenome | collected 2019-01-08 | study: AquaDiva: Metagenomics assemblies of 32 groundwater samples | reverse complement strand
TTCTTCAGATGTAGAATTTATTTCAAATAAAGCACTTGATACATTATTTATTAAACCATCTTGTTTTGAAATTTCTTCAAATGTTTTTATGGTTATATCATTAATGTTTGACGATTCTTTATGTACACTAATAGAAGATTTTTTTATTTGAGAGACTAATAAATCTAATTTTTCAAGAAAAACATTGAAATTATTAGAAAGAGTCCCTATTTCATCCTTTGAATTAACTTTAAGTCTTTTGGTTAAATTTCCTTCTCCTTTGGCAATATCTTCTACAATAAGATTTAGAAGATTTATTGGTCGTGAAACAAAAATGTTAATAAGATGGAAAAAACTAAAAACAGAAGCTACTAATAATAATAATCCACCAGTAAAAATAATAGTTCTTGAGTAATTTAGAGTTTTATTTACATCATCTAATGAAAAAACTATTTTTATATAACCAACTTTTGTACCTTTATTAGATATTATTTGAGATGTCAAAATTAAATAATCATCAGTAATAGAAACTTTTTCTTCTTCTAGTATTTTATCATTAGACAAAACATATTTATTGTTAGAATTATTGTAATCTACAAAAAGTTTTTGATCTTTATCATATATACCAATAAAATATAAATCTTTTTCTTTTTTTACAGCGGATAATATTTCTTTCCCTGCATCCTTATCCAAAAACTCCATAGAAGATGAAATATTAGATGATAAAATATGACCAATACTAACACTTTTTTCTGTCATAAATTTTAGAAATACATTTTTTTGTATTCTAGGGATAAAAATTAATGCAAATACAGTCAAAGAAAATATTATTCCAAAAACTATGGAAGATATTTTAGTTTTTATATTAAAGGTTATTTGTTTCATATATTGCTCTCAAAAAAAATTTATTTTGTTCCACAAGACGTACCACAAGAAGTTCCACAACTTTTTTTTTCTTTTTTATCATCAAATAATACCTTATTTTTTATTTCAAAAACAGATAGTGACGCTAAATTTCTTTTAAGTTTATGAATTTTACATTCTATACAACTTTCACCAATATACAAACAATTAGAACATATCTCTTCTATAGAATTTTGTGCTAAGGAAAGTTTATTTTTTTCAAATTTTAGTTCAGGTATATCGATTGTATTAAGAGAAAGTTTTTTTAAATTAAAATCATCTAAAGATTCATTTATAAGACATGTATTACAAAACTCATTTAGACCAATGCAAGAAAAGCAAAAATCATTCAGAGTATTTTCAACTAATTTAATATTATCATTTATATAGGTTTCTAGCATTTTATACTCTTAAAAATATTACATTTGAGAAGTATATTTTATCATAGTTCTCAAATATTAATAATATTATTTACTTTCTTTTAAGAAGTTTCTAAGAACTGTTTGTAAAATACCACCATTTCTATAGTAATCTACTTCTACTGGGGTATCTATTCTACATAAAGCTTGAAATTTAAGTTCTGTTCCATCAAGTCTCTTAGCTGTAACATCAACTAATTGTCTTGGTTTTAAAGAATCATCAATATCAAAATCAAAAACTTCATCACCAGTTAAACCTAATGAATCTGCTGTATCACCTGCTTTATATTGAAGAGGTAAAACACCCATTCCAACTAAATTTGCTCTATGTATTCTTTCAAAAGATTCAGAAATAACACATTTTACACCTAAAAGATAAGTTCCCTTTGCTGCCCAATCTCTTGAAGAACCAGTGCCATATTCTTTTCCTGCTAAAATTACTAATGGTGTTCCAGATTCTTTATATTTTACAGAAGCATCATAAATAAATTCAACTTCACCTGTTGGATGATATTTTGTGTAACCGCCCTCTGTATTTGGTGCAAGTTGATTTTTTAATCTTACGTTTGCAAAAGTTCCTCTGGTCATTATTCTATCGTTACCTCTTCTTGAACCATAAGAATTAAAATCTTTTTGTTCAATTTCATTAGAAAGTAGGTATTTCCCACCAGGAGTATCTTTTTTAATGTTTCCTGCTGGTGATATATGATCTGTAGTAATAGAATCACCTAGTTTTGCTAAAACTCTAGCTCCATTTATTGATTTTATTGGAGATGAATTTTCTGGTAAATCTACAAAAAATGGAGGTTCTTGAATATAAGTTGATTTATCATTCCATTCAAAAAGTTCTCCTCCAGAAAGAGGTATTTTATTCCATTCTTCATTAGATTCACCTACATTAGAGTATTCTTTTTCAAAAAATTCTCTTAAAAATGAATTACTAATACAATCAGTAACTTCTTTTTGAGTTGGCCATATATCTTTTAAATAAACATCATTTCCATCTTTTCCTTTTCCAAGAGGTTGAGTATCAAGATTAATATCAACAGTTCCTGCGATTGCATAAGCAACAACTAATGGCGGCGAAGCAAGATAATTTGCTTTTACACTTGGATGAACTCTACCTTCAAAATTTCTATTTCCTGATAAAACTCCAGCAACGATTAATTCGCCTTCTCTTATAGCAGATTCAACTTCATCAGAAAGAGGTCCAGAGTTTCCTATACAAGTTGTACAACCATATCCTACTGTTTGAAATCCTAATTGATCAAGGTATGTTGAAAGTCCTGCATGTTCTAAATAGTCTGTAACAACTCTAGAACCTGGAGCTAAAGAAGTTTTTACAAATTCTTTAGTTTTTAATCCTTTTTCTACCGCTTTTTTTGCTAATAAACCAGCACCAAGCATTACACTTGGGTTAGATGTATTAGTACAACTTGTTATCGCTGCAATAACAACATCCCCATGTTTAAGTTCATTACCTTTGTATTTACCAGTTCTTGTAGTTGATTCTCCACTTAAATTAAAACCTTTAGGATCTATTAAAGCACTTTCAAAAACTTCTTTCATGGTTGATAAAGTAACTCTATCTTGTGGTCTTTTAGGGCCTGCCAAAGAAGGTTCTACAGTCGATAAATCTAAAGTTAGGGTATCTGTAAAAATAGGATCAGGTGTATCATCTGTTCTAAATAAACCTTGAGCTTTAGAGTAAACTTCTAATGTTTTTACTAATTCTTCTGGTCTATTGGTATTTCTTAAAAAGCTTAAACTTTCTGAGTCTATTGGGAAAAAGCCCATAGTAGCACCATATTCTGGAGCCATATTAGCAATTGTAGCTCTATCAGCTAATGTTATATTACTTAAGCCAGAACCATAAAATTCTACAAATTTACCAACAACACTTTTTTTACGAAGCATTTGAACAATTGTAAGGGTTAAATCTGTTGCAGTTACACCCTCTTTTAATTTTCCTGTTAATTTAAATCCAATTACTTCAGGAATAAGCATATAAATTGGTTGCCCTAACATAACAGCTTCAGCTTCTATACCGCCAACGCCCCAACCTACAATTCCTATACCATTTATCATGGTTGTATGAGAATCGGTTCCAACTAAAGAATCTGGATAAAAAACTTGTTTATCTTCTTCTGGTCTATCCCAAACACCTTTTGCAAGATATTCTAAGTTTATTTGATGAACAATTCCTCTTGATGGAGGTACTGCTCTAAAATTGGTAAGTTGTTGTTGTCCCCATCTCAAAAATTCATATCTTTCTCTATTTCTTTCAAATTCTATTTTTGAATTATATTCAAAAGCATCTGCTGAACCTGCTTTATCAACCATTACAGAGTGATCAATAACTAAATCAACAGGAACAATCGGATTTATTTTACTAGGATTTCCACCCATTCTTTTCATAGCAGATCTCATTGCTGCTAAATCAACAACTACAGGAACTCCTGTAAAATCTTGTAATATCACTCTGGCAGGTTTAAATGGAATTTCATCTTCACCAGGATTTTTTGGATCATAATTAGCTAATTTTTTTACGTCTTCTTTTGTAACAATATAATCATCACATTCACGTAAAACAGATTCAAGCAAAATTTTTATAGAAAAAGGTAATTTTTCTATATTTGAAAAACCTTGTTCTTGTAATTTAGAAAGACTATACATATAAGCGGGTCCATATCCGCTTTCAAAAGTTACTCTAGTTTTTAAGACATCTTTAACCATAGCAAACTCCTTTGTTTTCAAACTTTTAATAGCTTATACATTATATATCAAGAGTAATATGATAAGGGTAAAAACTTAACAGGATTAAACAGTATTTATTTTTTTAATAAAATAAAAGTCAAAGTTATGGTTAATGAATTTGTAATTATAGAAATTATCCACTTCGTAGTGTTTTAAAAATATTTCTAAATAAAGAAAATTATGTAATTCATGATATTAGGTGTTGTTTTATTTAGGCAAAAAAAAGTAAGGGACGAGAGCGGGGTCTATCGATTTAGTTGTCTCTTTTGTTTAATCTATAAATATAAGTATATCCAAAAGTGAAACCAAACTGCCTAGTTTTTATTATTAAGTTTTATTAATTTAAAGTTATCTATTTTTCTCTATTTATAAAATTATGAAATTAAGATAGAATTATTTTTGATATTCAAATAAAAATGGATATATTGAATTTATTTTAATTATATTTCTAAAAAATAAAATGATAGAAAATAAAAAAAGCAACAGTATGATAAGGGTTATCTCTTATCCAAATGTTTTCACTCCTGAAGAATGCAATAAAATTACTTCATTAAAAGGACTTAATCTACAAGAATCATCTGTTTATATACAGAATAAGGTACAAGGTTTAGCTCCATCTTCATATCCAAATGCAAAAGATATTACACCAACTAAAGAAACTCAATGGATAGAAAAAAGAATTGAACATATTCTTGAAACAGTAAATAATAGTTATTTTAAATTTGATATAAGGTGTATGAGCGGTTTAAGAATAAATAAATATGAAAAAGGGAGTTATTTTGATTGGCATGTTGATATGTCAAATATAAAAGATGGCTCATTAAGAAAATTAACTTTGCTTGTTATGCTTTCAAAAAGAGATTCTTATAAAGGTGGAGATCTGAGATGGTGGGGAGTTAATAATAATATAAATGATGAACAAGGTTCTGTAATAGTTTTTCCTTCTTATATGCTTCATTCAGTAACTCATTTACTAGAAGGATTGCGTTATTCTATTGTATGTATGGCTATGGGGCCATCTTTTGTTTAGAATAAAAAATAATTACATTTAATATAAAATAAAAAAGGGCATTTGATGCAAGAAACTAAGGAAGAAATTGAAATAATATCAAGAAAATTTACTGAATTAAAAAAAGAAGTTCATAGAACTATTGTTGGGCAAAAAGAACTTATAAATTCTTTGATTTTATCTATCTTATGTAATGGACATATTTTGATAGAAGGTTTTCCTGGATTAGCAAAAACTTCCGCTGTAAAATCTTTTTCTGATCTTTTGGGTACAAATTTTAAAAGAGTTCAATTCACTCCAGATCTTTTACCAAGTGATTTAACAGGTACTGTAATATATGATAAAAGTAAAAATGATTTTAGTGTAAAAAAAGGTCCGATTTTTACTAATTTTTTATTAACAGATGAAATAAATAGAGCTCCTGCAAAAGTTCAAGCTGCTTTATTAGAATCTATGCAAGAACGACAAGTTACTATTTATCATGAAACACATAAATTACCTGAAATTTTTGTAGTAATGGCAACACAAAATCCTATAGAACAAGAAGGCACATACCCCTTACCAGAAGCTCAACTTGATAGATTTATGCTAAAAATTAATGTATCTTATCCTTCAAAAAATGAAGAATTTGAAATAATATCTTTAAGTGAAAAAGATATAACTTTAAAAGATGCTTTTATTGATGAAGATGTAATTTTAAAATCTAGAAAACTTATTAAAAAAGTATATGCAGATGATAAAATAAAAAAATACATTATAGATATCGTTGATTCTACTAGAAATCCAAAAAACTATAATTTAGATCTAAATCATCTCATAAGTTATGGTGCATCACCAAGAGCTTCTATTTTTATGTTAATTTGTGCAAAGGCAAATGCTTTTTTGAATAACAGAGATTACGTAATACCTGAAGATATAAAAGAAATATCTAATAATATCCTTAATCATAGAATAACTCTGTCTTATGAAGCTATAGCAGAGAGAATTGAATCTTCTTCACTTATAAAAGAAATTTTATCTAAAATAAGTGTCCCATAATAAATTTTAAAATAATTTAACATTTTTGAAATATGTAATATTAGATGATATAATTTCATTTTGATTTTAATTTTAATTTTGGAGTTTTAATTGTGCTTTATAAAAAAGCCGTTAGTGTTTTATCAATATTATTATCTTTTTCATTAGTTTTTGAACAACTTTCATTTGCTGAAGAAGCGGTTAATCTTGAGCAATATAAAAAAACTGCCAATAAAAATCCTAAAAAAGAAGAAGAACAGTTAAAAAGAGTTAATCCAATTTCATCAGAAAAAAAAGAATCTTTAGAAGAAGAGAAAACTAAAGAAGTTATAAAAAAAGAAGTAAAAAAAGAAGTTAAAACTGATGATATTAAAGGTAAAAAACAAGAAGAAAAAACCAAGGAATATGAGGATACCGAAACAAGATCAAAAAATATTTATCCTTGGTTACCTTCAATGAATAACCTTTTTAAAGGTCAAGTTTTACAAAAAAATCAAGAAATAAAACCTTTTGGTTATGAAATTTTTAACCAAGATTCAAGTGTTTTTGCTCCCAATGAAAATCCTCCTGTTAGTGATAGTTATGTTATAGGATACGGAGATACATTACAAGTTAATTTATGGGGGGCTGTAAATACATCATTAGAACTTGTAGTTAATAGAGATGGTAAAATTACACTTCCAGAAGTTGGTACTTTTTCTGTGTCTGGAAAAACATTAGGTTCTTTAAGAGAACAAATTAAACAAAAAATGGGTGATGTTTTTAATAATGTTTCCGCTGATGTAACCATTTCAAAATTAAGAACTTTTAAAATTTATGTTATGGGTGAAGCTAAAAAGCCTGGTGCTTATGAAATAAATTCTGTAACCACTTTATTTAATGTTCTTTTTATGGCAGGAGGTCCTTCAGCTATAGGTAGTTTAAGAAATATTGATTTACTTAGAAATAATAAAGTTATAAAAAAAATTGATCTTTATAATTTTATTTTAAAAGGTGAAAAATCAGCTGATATTAAATTAGAAAATGGAGATACAATTAATTTTAATATAAAAAGTAAAACAGTTTTTGTTCAAGGTTTAGTTAATCGTCCAGCAATTTATGAAGTAAAAAATGAAAAAACATTGGATGAGGTTATGAATTTAGCTGGTGGTACAATTTCATCATCTTATTTAAAAAATGTTCAAATAAAAAGATTTCAAGATAATAAAGAACAAGTTATTATGAATATTGATTTAACTTTAAAAGATAAAACAAAAAAATTTATAATACAAGATCAAGATTCTGTAAATATATTTCCTATTTTACCAATAGACAAAAAAACTATATATTTATCTGGTCATGTTTATAGACCTGGTTCTTATGAATATAAAAATAATATGAAATTATCCGATGTTTTAAAATCTTATAACGAAATTATGCCAGAACCTTATACTCAATATGCACAAATAGTTAGATTACAACAGCCAGATTTAAGACCATTAACTATTATGTTTAATCTTGATGATGTAATAAAAGGTAAAAAAGATATTGATCTTCAATCTTATGATACTATTATGATTTATTCAAAATGGGAGCTTACAAGAGTTTCTGAAGTAGAAGTTTCTGGTGAAATATTTAAATCAGGCAAATATTCAATAGTAAAAGGAATGAAACTAATTGATGTAATTTCTTTGGCAGGTGGAATTACAAAAGATACCTATTTAGATAGAATTGAAATAATAAGAAGAGATGATGTTTATGGAAATAAAAAAAATATTTCAGTTAATTTAAAAGATGTTTTAAATGGAAATTTTAAGGATAATTTAGAATTAAAAGACGAAGATTTTATTATTTTTCATAGCAATAGAGATATAAATGCAGATAAATTTGTTTATATAGATGGAGAAATTACTAAACCAGGCAAATATCCTTTAGGTAAAACAATGACTGTTAAAGATCTTATAAATATTTCAGGAAATTTGACAAAAGCCGCTTATCTTGATTCTGCAGAAGTTGTAAGATATTATGTTGATGGAAAAGATGTAAAATTTAAAATATTAAATGTAAGTATAAAAAAAGCAATTGAAGGAGATCCTGCAAATAATATAACATTAGAAGATATGGATAGATTACTAGTTAAACAAATTCCTGCATGGAAAGAAATTGGTAAAATTGTTAGTATCTCTGGGCAAGTAAAATATCCAGGAACATATACAATATATCCAAATGAAAAAATTTCTGATGTAATAGAAAGAGCTGGGGGATATTTAGATGATGCTTATCTAAAAGGAGCTTCTTTTTATAGAGAAAGTGTAAAAACTATCCAAAAAGAAAAAATTAATAAACTTGCGTCAGATTTAGAACAAAGTATATATTTATCATCTATAGATCAAAATGCCGATTCTACTAAATATGTTTCCCCTCAAGAACTTGCTTTAAAAGAACAAAAAAATGAATATAGAAAAAAACTTATGGATAATTTAAGACAAGCTACTGTAACAGGTAGATTAGTAATAGAATTAGATGAATTATCTAAATTTAAAACAAGTTACAATAATATTGCTTTAGATCCAGGAGACGCTTTGTTTATACCAAGAAAAGTTCCTTTTATCTCTGTTCAAGGAGAAGTTTTTAATCAAACAGCGATACTTTATAAATCAGGTAGTAATTTAGGTTATTATTTAGATTCTGCTGGTGGAATAACTTCTGATGGTGATAGTGGAAGAATACATATTATAAAAGCTGGTGGTAGAGTAATTTCTGGACAAGGAAAATGGTTCTATGATATAAAAAATGAAATATTAGAACCTGGTGATACTATTCTAGTTCCTCAACAGGCAGAAAAAACAGATACATTTGCTTTAGTTAAAGATATAGTTGATATAGCATATAAAACAGCCATTTCATCTGGAGTTATTATTAGTGCAATTAATTCATCAAGAAGTTCGACAACGACAAAATAGTTAACTAAAAGTTATATTTAATTTAACCTAAAAAAAGAAAGTATTGCAATTGATAGTACTATAATCATATAATATTATTATATTTCAGAAGTAATAAATAATGAGCGGAATAATAAATTGGATTTCAAATACACTACACATTAATAATAGTGCTTCTGCTCCTGTTCAAAATAGACCTCAAAACCCTTCTGAAAATAATGTAACGGCTCATACTTATAAAGCTGATTCTGGTAATTTCCCTACAAATAATTCTAAAATATTATCTAGCAACACTTTTAATCAGTTTTTCAATAAAGCTCAACATGTTCAAACTGATTTACAAATAGCTCAAATTAATAAAATACCTGATACTAATGAAAGATCAATTAAATTTAGAGATGTTTTTATTGATGTATTAGATGATGATAATTTTACAGATGCTGCAAAGATAATAAATGCAACACCATCGCCTTTATATAGAAATTCAATGTTCAAAAGTTTAATTCAAGAAATGATTTCTTCAGGTCATTATGAAACTTCAATAAACCTTATTAATAAATATCCTGATAATAGAATAAAAAATGAATTAAGACAATTTGCAGTAAATTATATAAATAATAATGATAATAATTCTGAATGGGCTGCAAAAGCAGAAGGCGATGATTCTTTTATCAATGTTGCAAAATTAAAAACAGAAAATGTAATTGGAAGTGTTGGAAGTTTTTTTGGCGATGTAGGCGGTTCAGTTAGCTCTCTATGGTCTGATAAAACAAAATCTCAAGAACTTGCTCAAAATGCACACAAAATAGTTGGAAAACAATATAGACAAGCTTCTCTTGATTACGGAAATAAAGCTTGTGCTTATGCTGTATCTCAAATGTTAAAAACAACACCTGGTTTTGAGGGAATAAGTTCAGCTGAATGTAATGAATTAGCAAGACAACTTAAATCTAAAGGTTTTAGTAAAGCTTATGATAATGGTTTTAAACAAATAACAACTAAAATAGATTATAAACCTGGTGATGTAGTATTTTTTACTAGAAGTAACAAACAAGGTTATGGACACGTAGGAATGGTAGCTGAAGTTAAAAATGGTGTTCCATATATGATTCATAATTCTAGTTCTAAAAGAGAAGTAATTAAAGTAAGATTAGATCAATATTACAAAACACCTGTAGCTGTTTTTAGAAAATAATTATCTAGTTTAAAAATTGAATTCAAAAAAAATCCCACTGTTTTTTGTTTTTTTAATTTTAGAATTTTTATTTGCTTTTATTCTCATAAAAATATTTTCTGATATTTCTTTGTTAGATTTTTTTTTAGAAGAAAACCAATCAGAAAAAATAAAAACGTTTTATATTATTTTTTTATATATTTCAATAATATCTAATATTTATTTAGTTGACTCTACAAATTTTAAATTAATCTTTTCTGAAAAAAATAAACTACCGAATTTTTTTAAAAGTTGGTTATATGGTTTTTCAATTCTATCGTTCTATTTTTTTATAAATATAATTTTAGGATTTATTTCTATTAATAGTAATTTAGATTATATTTTTTTATTTGAAACAAGCTATAAATTTATTTTTATCAGCTTGTTTGTTGGAATTATTGAAGAATTATTATTCAGGAATTTTATTTTTAATAATATATCAAAAGATACTAGTTTTTTTAAAGCAGATCTAATATCTGCTTATATTTATGCTCAAGCTCATTTTTTTAATTTTTCATTGGGTTTAAAAAATATTATTTTACCATTTATTGGTATTTTTATTTTAGGAAGATTATTAAATAAATTTTATCAAAAGGAAGGGCTATTTTTCTCAATAGGTTTTCATTCAAGTTTGGTTTTTATAATATCAGTTGTAAATATAACTAATTTTTTTAAGATAAAAGAAGATTATCTTTTTTTGAGTGGAGGTAATTCACCTTTATCAGGGTTATTAGGTGTTTTATTTGTTTTTATATTATTACAACTAGTAAAAAGTAAAAAGTGATGAGTTATGAGAAAAAAACATATATTCTTATCTCTTTACTTTTAACTTTTTACTTCTTACTGTTTTTGGAGGAAAAAAACTATTTAGCTAAAAAAGGATTGCTTTGAACAGATTTAAGTGAGCCGAATATTTCTGACCTTCTATCTAATAATTCTTCACTATGTTTGCTTATTTCTTGTATTTTATTTTGTGTTTTAGACACTGTTGCAGATACAGATGAATTTCCAGAATCAACTGAATTAACTTTTTTATCATCTTCTTTTTCTTCTAAACCATGATTTCCTACAAAAAGGTTATCAGAAGCAGAAGCTTGTCTTTTAGATTTCATTACACTCGCTAAATCTTCAACACTTATTTCAGAAAACCCTTGATCAGATGCAGAAAGTTTTACTCCATCAGTAGTCAAAAGCTTGTCTGTAAGACCAGCTGCCGCAGCTCTTCTTAGTTGTGAATTTTCTAAAGCCTTACTTATTAAAGAATTTAATTCCATTTTTTTAACCCTGTAAAATATTACTTAAGAATATTATATTAGAAATAACAAGAAATATTTTTTTATAAAACTATCATTTAATTAAAAAAAAATAATTTCTTAAAATTAACGAGAAATTTGAATCATCATATTTGCCAAACTTCCATCAAAAAAACCACTAGAATTCGCTCTTTTTCTTGACCAAGCTCGAATAAAATCAGAATAAGGCTCTTCTATTGTACATCCATCATCAGAATCATTATAAAAAATAAGCTCTTTTTCATCATAATATCCAACAACAACAACAACATGTTGTATAGATAATTCGTCAAAGGCAACAATTATAGGAGAACCTCTATTTATTTGAGTTTTTAAATCTTGAAGCTTTCCTGTAGAAGTTCTTGCTTGTAAACCATATTTTCTTATTGTCCAAACAATTTGTTCTAGGCTCATGCCCAAAGCACC
>ERZ1292630.4399-Hain-H41-02um-R3-4399-length-11938-cov-5_pt1 | contig 11938 bp, 10 predicted proteins | sample MGYA00564408_ERZ1292630 | MGnify/ENA primary metagenome ERZ1292630 (study PRJEB36523, sample SAMEA6512641) | groundwater metagenome | collected 2019-01-08 | study: AquaDiva: Metagenomics assemblies of 32 groundwater samples | reverse complement strand
TCCGCAGGTTATTTTCTACGTCTCGTGCAATCCCCAATCCCTGGCCCGGGACTTGAAGACGCTTTTGCCGCGCTACCGTGTCGAGGAACTGCGGTGCGTGGATCTGTTTCCCCATACCGACCACATCGAAACCGTCGCCCGCCTGGCGCTTCGGATTTCATGAAAACCATAATGGGCGTTCGGACGCGCTTGCTCTACGCTTTGGGGGCGTGTCTGTCAGTGACCCTGCTGCTGGTCGCAATCAACGCGATGATCCCGGACCGCGATCAGCGCATTCAGCGGGACTTAAGCCGCGTTCTAGCCCGAGGCTTGAGCGATGACGCTCAAAATACACGGTCCGCCGAGTCGAGGGCCGAACTCATCGATTTATTTATTCTCTTGCGCGACCAGGGCGATGAATGGGGCATGTATTCCTTGGCTCCGATTTTTATCCGGTCGGACTTTTTCACCGACACCGAATTGGATCTGGTGATCGCCGTCGCCCTGCACGACGCAACGACATGGAATACGGCGCTGCCCCAATGGAAAGCGGATTTGCTCAACAAGCGAATACTCCGAGGTCATTCTCCGAAATGGATGAGCCGCCTCTTCGAGCGATTCGAGGTCGCATTTGTTTTTCCGGATCAAAAGGACCGATATCGGGAGCTGTTCCTGGCGGGAAATTGGAACGGCCAAGGAGAGATCGACGACGTTCGGGGCTGGATGTATAAGCCCATGCGCCGCGAAAATGGGCGATGGGTGCTGCGCGAACGATTAAGGGGAACCCTGTCGCCCAGCGCCTATCACGGCGTCGTTCGAAGCGCCCCGTGGCCGCGAGGCGAGGCGGTCGCCCATGCCGCTTTTTTTGTTCCGAGTCAAAAGGAGGTCGTTCTCTTGCCGGAGACGCTTTCCGAACCAGGAAATCCTTCATCAGCCCAGGCGGTGTCATTGAGCTCATCCATTGCGGTGGCCGTCGCCCTGCTTGACGGGGCCAGCTGGCAGAGCATCCTGCCCCTGGTGCATCGCGGCCTGCTGCCCAATTTCGCCAGGCTTCTTCGGGGCTCCTCCTGGGGGACGCTGGTCTCGTCGGGCGATGGATATCCCAGCGAGCCCAACATTTACAGCGCGTTGACCGGCAAGCCTTATTACGAGCATGGGATGATCAGCTATTTCGCTTTTTCGATGTCGCTGCGCAGCGCCCCGCTGTGGAAAATCGTTTCTGATCATTCAGGGCCCGTCAACATCGTCAACATCCCGAATACTTTCCCTCCCTCGGCCCTCCACGGCAATATGGTCAGCGACGTTTTTGTTCCGGTGAGGACGGGTCAAATCGTGGACATCGTTCAATTGGGAACCAGTCAGTCCGTGCTCGAATTCGCCGATCAGTTCGGGGTGGGAGAACGGGAAATCAAGTGGCTGCTGAAGTTGGTTAGACACGTGACCTGGGCGGTGGACACGGCCTATCCGGGTGTTCTCGCCGAACAGTTGTTCAAGGACTTGCCGGCGCTGAAACTCTCGACGCAGGGAATGTCGGCGATCTCTGAGGTGTTCGACATCAATCTTTTCCAGGTCTTGCAGTATTTGACCCCGCGACATCCGTCCCAGTTGTCCTGCGTCTACATGCAAAGCGTGGATTTCGCCCACCATACCGCCTGGAATCAGCTGGATATGGACGATATCTCCCGATCTGGGGAATTTCTGCGGACGTATCAAAGAGCGGATTGGCTGATCGGCTATCTTTTGGATCACGCGCGCAGCGTCATGGTATTTTCCGATCATGGAGGCGGCTCATCGGGCCGCGGCGACGATGCGGCCTCCACCCCGGGGCGCGTCCAGGCGCGCTTTAACATTTCGAAGTTGAGCACGATGTTGAAGACGCTTTTGCGCGAGGACTTCAAACAGGGGATCACATCGCGGGTCGATGGCCGCCGCCACACGCTTCGCGTGTCCCGTCAGGATCTTGGCGCCGCGACGCTCGCTCAAATCACGGAGCTATTAAACAAGACCAAATACATTCCTTCGGGAGAGCCGGTTTTTTCTCATATTCATGTGGCTCTAGAAACGGACACGTGCTCGATTAGTTTTGATCAGGAGCAGCCGCGATCTTCCTCCTTTGTCGGAATCGAGCTGCGAGGTCGAAATTATCCCGGCTATGAATTCTTCGATATCGCGCCCCTGCAGGGGATTCATTATGGAAACGGCATATTCGCCGTCGCAGGGCCCCAAATCAAGCCGCAGCCGATGAGCGAACTTTCCTTCGTCTCGGACATCGCGCCCACCGCGCTTTTTATGCTCGACCTTCCGCAGGCCCGGGATATGAAAGGGCGCGTCATGAAATCCGCGTTTACATCCGACTATGTTGACCAACATCCGCCGCGTTATGTTTCAAGCTACGGCGACGCCGGGCCGAGGTGGTGGAAATTAGCTCGCGCCATCCGGTGGCGAAACCTCGTCTTAGGGATTTTTGATTCGCGGACTTGACTTTGAATGCCGCGTGTCTCTGGCGGCGGCGTACGACGATACGCTATAATGACGCGTCGGGCCGTCGATTGCGCTCGTAACACAAAGGATAGTGTGCTGCCCTGCGAAGGCAGATATCCAGGTTCGATTCCTGGCGAGCGCAATGGACGGCCCGACGTTTTTAGTGCAGCACCGAGTACAAGACGCGGCCAGGACGGCGATCATGTACCGGTGGCCAGCGAGCGGATCATCCCCCGTTTGGACGCTTCTTGTTCGGAGAAAGGAAGCTTCGTGCCGGAGTCGTAGACCGCGCCCTCGAAAGAGGTTCCTTCGGTCACGGCTCCGGTCAGATCGGCATCCTCAAGATGGGCCTCGGTGAAGTTCGCTTCGCTCAGATCGGCGCCCTTAAGCCAGGCATGCTGCAGCTTCGCGTTGGGCAGGTTCGTTTTGCGCAGGCTGGCCCCCGAAAGATCGGCCCATTCGAAAAAAGCCCCATGGGCGTCGGCCTCATCGAGTTTGGCCGAGTTGAGGTCGGCCGAGGAAAACACGGCGGTTCCCAGGTGGCTCTTGGAAAGATCGGCTCCTTCAAAGTCCGCTCCGATCGCGTCGGCTCCTCCCAATACGGCCTCGACTAGAGACGCGCCCGAAAGCTTGGCCCTGAAGAAATAGATTCCGTGAGCTTTCGCGCGGTCGAATTTCGCTCCGGAGAGATTGGCTTGCGAGAAATCAGCCGCCATCATCATCGTGTCGCTGAAATCGCATCCCGCGGCGTCAACTTGGTTGAGATGCGAGGAGTTCAGCTGCGCTTTGACGAACTTCGAGCCGGTCAGGATCGCTTGGAAGAAGTTGACTCCGCTCATCTGGGATCCGCTGAAGTCCGCTTCACGGGCCGTCGCCTCAATCATATCCACTCCGGTGAGGTCCGCCGCGGAAAGCTTGGCCCCGGAAAGATCGGCGTTGAGAAGGAATGAACCATGCGCCTGCACCCCCGTGAGGTCGGCGCCCCGCATATTGGCGCTGGTGAGGTTGGAGCCCCGCATTTGGGCCTTGCTGAGATTGGCGCCGATGAGCGAGGCGCCGCGAAAACTCGTGCCAAAAAGCGACGCTCCCGAGAGATCCGCGCCGTCGAAATTTTTTCCGCTGAAATCCTGGCGCTGGAGGTCTTTGGAGGACGGCGAAGCGGCGGACGCTCGCGGGGGAGCCCAGAGGAGGCACAGCAACAGGCACATCGAGATTATTTTCATGGGGGCATTTTCGCCGTTTCGCGGCGAGAGCGACAGGGTCCTAAGTCCTAACGACGGCTGGTCTTAGGGCCCGCCGGTCAAATCGACGCGTTTGGGAGGAGCGCGGCGATCCTTCTTATGCATCACGGTTCCCGTCAGAAGACAGCGCACGAGCGCGCGGCCGCGCCGCACCGCGAAACGGACCTCGAAGTCATGCAAAAAAAAGCCGAGCTCAAGGCCTTCCTTGTTTTGGGACCGGTCCCGGGGGTTCCTGAGATCTTGGGCCAGGATGTCGGCGAGCAGGGCGCGCACTCCCGTCAGGCTGAGACGCTTTTCGGCCGCGCGAATATCCTGGAGCGCCCGCTCGCTGAAGGCGGCCTTCAGCGACGGAAACCGCGCGTCCGCGGTCCAGCCCGAGGTGGCGTGGCGGGCGATGTCCCACTCCGGGATGTAGGGCTTGACGTCGAGTATCGGAGTGCCGTCGACGAGGTCGATGCCCGCCAGATGAATGGTGTTTCCCGATATTTTGACCAAGCGCGCGAGCGACAGTCCGATCGGGCTCGGGCGGTGCGGCGAGCGCGAGGCGAATAGCCCGACGGTGTCCCCCTGGAGCCTCGGGGGATGGACCTTGGGGAGGAACTTCTTGTTCGTGTTCAGGTGAAAAAAAGAAATCAGCCAGACATGGCTGAAGCGGGAGAGGCCGATCAGGGAGTGCTCGGGCAGGAACTCGCGAGCGATCGATAGGTGGGCGCTGGCTCCCGGCACCAAAAGCGGCTGGCGCGGAGTGCCGAATTTCTCCCGGAAGCAGGAGCGCAGATGCCCGATGACCCGTAAAGGCTGGGGGATCGCCAAGCGCCGCCTACGAATCGACCTGCTCGAGAATTTCGGCCCGGTCGTTGAGCACGAGGAAGGAGGCTTTTTCGCCCGTCCGCACGGCTTCTTCTTTTCCTCCGTAGGCCGCATCGACCGCCGCGATCTGTTTTTCGTAGTCTCCCAGCCAGCGCACAAGACCTTTTGCGTCGCGGCGGGCGGCGCGAAACCACTTCGGTTCGATGGGCCTTTCGGCGTACAGCGCGGCCACGGCGGGCGACGGGACGAGAGGGGCGCTGCGCTGGATCCAGCGCACGACCAGCACCCCGACGCAGACGGGGACCACGACCCAGTAGACGAGAGGAAAAAACATTCTTCGGCGTCTTAGACGGAAACGGGAAGGGCCGCGAGCATATCCTCGATGCGGGTGAACTTCTCCCGGATTTTGTTCGCCTTGGCGCCGTTGGCTTTTTCCAGGGCGTCGAGGGCCTGCCAGTCGGCGAAGCTCAAAGCCCGGATTTTTTTGCCGGCGAGAAGGCGTTGAGTGGCATCGGGAGAGGGATCGCTCGCGGCGGGCAGCCGCCCGGCCTTGAGATCCTCGAGCAGCGATTGGACCGTGAGAACCGAATCGGCGCGATTGGTCCCGATAAGGCCCGAGGGTCCGCGTTTGGCCCAGCCGACGACGAATTGTCCGGGGATGGCCGGCTGTCCGGGCGCGGGGAGAACCCGGCCGTTTTCGTTGGGAATGTGTCCGGACTTTTCGTCGAACGGAACCCCGGGAATCGGGATGCCGCGGTAGCCGACCGAGCGCAGGACCATGCCCACCTGGATGGTTTCGAATTCGCCGATCCCCACGCATTTCACGCGCCCTTTGTCGTCGCCGATGAGCTTGTTTTTTTCGATGCGCATGGATGTGACGCGGCCGTTCGTTCCGATGAGCTCGACGGGAGAAACGCGATAGCGCGCCCGAATCTTGCGGGACTTGCTTCCCTCTCCTTTCAGGGCATGGGCCTGGACGTAGTCGACCTTCTTTTTCACGGCGGGGTCGCCGAGCTCCTTCTTGGAGACCTCGTCGAGGGCGGCCTCCTTGGGATCGACGACGAGGTCGCAGCCGGGCAGCTCGCCCAGCTCGGTGATTTCAACGGGAGAATAGGCGGCTTCCGCCGGGCCGCGCCGTCCCAGCAGCCAGACGGTCTTGACCTTGCTGGCCCTGAGCGCCGAAACGGCGTAGCCGGCCGCGTCGGTCTTGGCGAGGTCGTCGACCTCGCAAGACAGCACGCGCGCGACGTCCATCGCCACGTTTCCAATTCCCACCACCGCGACGGCCGCGCAGGAGAGGTCGAATTTCAGCTCGCGGTAATCCGGGTGGCCGTTATACCAGCCGACGAAATCGGTGGCCGAGTGCGAGCCCGCGAGGTCTTCGCCGGGGATCTCCATGCGGCGGTCGCTTTCGCAGCCGACGGCGTAAATGACGGCGTCATGGCGGGCGCTGAGTTCCTCGGCGGTGATGTCTCGGCCGAGCTTGACCGCGCCGAAAAAGTTCAGGCGCGGGTCTTTGGCGATGCGCTCGTAGACGGCGACGACCGACTTTATCTTTTGATGGTCCGGGGCCACACCGCCCCGCACGAGGCCGTAGGGGGTGGGCAGGCGGTCGAAGAGGTTGATGCGGACGTTGAGGTCGGGAGCTTTGAGAAGGGCTTCGGCGGCATAGAAGCCGGAAGGACCGGCTCCGATGATCGCGACGGATAGGGGGCGCTGCGGGGTTCCAAGGTTGTTCATGGTCGGTCTCCAGTGCGACGAAACTGCCAGCACCCGATTATATCATGACTCCAGGCGCTGAGAAATTTATGAGAGTTAACTAAAAACGTCAGATTAGAAACTTAATTGTATAGTCCGTTTGGCGGATTCTATTTTCCCCGCGTGTTCCGAACACTGGGTGAACGCCCATGCTAAACTGCGACAATGAGAGCATTGGTCTGCATCGCGGTGGCGTGCGCGCTTCCGGCCTTCGCCGCGCCGGCGAAGCGGTCTTGTCCCTCCGTCAATTCCTTGTCGAAGCCTTGGGTCGAGCATGTCGGCCCCGTTCCGGAAAAAATCCTAGCCGCTCACTTCAAGGCCGAGGTGGACGATGCCCGGGTGATGCTTCTTTCGATCGACACCATTTACTGGTGGGTCGGCTCCGTGCGTCGAGGACGAGGCGAGGAAGAGAGCATCCAGGATCCCGGATGCTTCGTGTTGGGCACCGCCGCCTTCTACGTCAACGGACCCGAGCGGGATCCCATGGTCGACTTCATCAAGGTGATCGGCGAGGGAAATGAGTCTGCTCTGGCCGCCATGCTGATGGAGCTGCGTTGGTACGATCCCAAGGACGGGCGCAAGCATCGCTGGTACAATACGGCCCTTGCCGACCGTCTCGGCTGGTCCGTCGACGGCCGCGGTCAACCCAGCGGCAACACCCGCCCGATTCCCCCGCCCCAATCCACGACGGAACTGGACGGGTAATCCACGCAGACCCTCATCGACCGGCTAAAAGCCGCGCGATCAAGGCCGCGTGCCGCAGCAATTCGCGCCCGCGGTGAAGTTTTGACGTTCCCGAAGTCCGGGTCAGCAGGGCGACGGGAACTTCCGCGATCCGGCCGCCCTCGAGCAAAGTCCGCGCGGCGATTTCCGCGTTGATTTCGAATCCATCCGATCGCAACGGAAGCTTCCTAAGGAAGTCCGCCCGGTACAGCCTCATGATCGGAGTGTAGGAGGTCGGCGCCAGACCGAACACGCCTCGGTAAAGGGCGTTGAGCATGAGGCTTGGAAGCCGCCTTGACCAAGGCACTTCTTTCAGATCGCCGGGGCGCAGAAAAGGGGAGCCCGACACGAGATCGGCGTCTTGAGTCCGAGCGGCGGCAAGCATCTCCTTGAGCGCGGAAGGCTCGAAGGTGAGGTCGGCGTCCAAAGTCGCGATCCATTCCCCTTGGGCGGCGTCAAATCCCGCCCGCAAGGCGGCGCCCAGACCGCGATTGGGCGAGAGGCTCACGAGGCGCACTCCGGCGAAGGCCGCGCCCAGCGCGGTTGCGGCCGCCGACGTCGCGTCGGTGGAGCCGTCATCGACGATGACGACTTCGTATGGAACGCCCAGCGTCCCGAGAGGGGGGAGGAGTTCGTCGGGCGTGCGCGCGAGGTTGCCTGCTTCGTTGTGACACGGGAGGACGACAGAGAGCGTTGGCTTCAGAGCTCTTGGCGGAAGTAGGAGATGGTGCGCTTGAGCCCGTCTTCGAGAGGAATCTTCGGCTCCCATTTGAGCGCCCGGCGCGCCAAGGAGATGTCGGGACGGCGGACGTTTGGGTCATCGACGGGAAGGGGCTTGAAAACGATGCGCGAGCGGGACTTCGTCAGGCGCTTGATGATTTGGGCGATCTCAAGGAGCGTCATTTCCCGCGGGTTGCCGATGTTGACCGGACCGGTCGTTTTCGAGCGCACCAGACGGTCGATGCCGGCGACGAGGTCGCTGACGTAGGTCAAGCTGCGCGTTTGGGAGCCGTCTCCGTAGACCGTGATGGGTTTTCCCCTCAAGGCCTGGGTGATGAAATTGGGAACGGCTCGTCCATCCTCGGTTCGCATGCGCGGGCCGTAGGTGTTGAAGATGCGCACGATGCGAACGGGGACGCCGTGGTAGCGGTGATAGGCCATGGTCATGGCCTCTGCGAAGCGCTTGGCTTCATCATACACGCCGCGGGGTCCGATCGGATTGACGTTGCCCCAGTACGTTTCGGGCTGAGGATTGACCTCGGGATCCCCGTACACTTCGGACGTCGAGGCCAGGGCGAAGACGGCCTTTTTGTCCTTGGCCAAACCCAACGCCTTGTGGGTTCCCAGGGCGCCGACTTTGAGCGTGGGAATCGGCCAGCGCGCGTAGTCGATGGGAGAGGCGGGGCTGGCGAAATGCATGACGAGGTCGAGGGGGCCGGGGACGTGGAGATAGTTGGTCACGTCCATCTTGATGAACTCGAAACGCGGGTTCTTCAGCAGATGCTCGACGTTCGACAGGCTGCCGGTGATGAGGTTGTCGACGGCGATGACGGAGCAGCCCGCGGACAGGTAGTGCTCGCACAGATGGCTGCCCAGAAAGCCCGCGCCGCCGGTGATCAAAATTCTCTTCATGGCCGTCCGACCCCCGCGTATTCGAAGCCGGCGGCCCGCGCCTTGGCCGGGTCGAAGATATTTCGTCCATCGAGAAGCACGGCCGTGCGCATCAACCGCTTGGCCTGGCGCAGGTCCAGATCCTTGAAGCGAGGCCATTCGGTCACGATGACCGCGGCGTCGGCGCCCTTGAGAGCGTCGTACTCGTCCTTGGCGAAGAAGACCCCCTTGAATTCAGGCAGGGCCTTGGCGCGGGCGATCGCCACGGGGTCGAAGGCGCGGACTCGGACGCCCCGGCGCCTGAGCCCGGAGACGACCTCGATGGCGGGAGCGAAACGAATGTCGTCCGTGTTCGGCTTGAAGGCCAGGCCGAGGATGGCCACGGTTTTCCCCTCGGGATTCCAAAGTTTCTCCTCGATTTTACGCGAGACCCAAGCCAATTGATGGGCGTTGATTTCCTGGACGGCCTTCAAGAGTTTGAAGTCGTAGCCTTTTTGCTTGCTGATCCAGTAGAAGGCCTCCAAGTCTTTCGGAAAGCAGAACCCCCCGAATCCGATGCCGGCGTTGAGAAACATGGGGCCGATGCGGCGGTCGAGACCCATGCCCTGGGCGACCAGCTTCACGTCCGCGCCCACTTTTTCGCATAACGCGGAGACGGCGTTGATGTAGGAGATCTTGGTGGCGAGAAAAGAGTTCGACGCATGCTTGATGAGCTCTGCGCTCTTGAGGTCGGTGACCAGAACCAGGGCTTTCAGCGGCGCGTAGATCTCGCGCATGATCGTCTCGGCGCGTTTGGAGGAGACGCCGAGGACCACGCGATCGGGCTGCATGAAGTCCTTGACCGCCGAGCCCTCGCTGAGAAACTCGGGGTTCGAGACCACGTCGTAGGGGGTGCCCGACTTGTTGAAGCGCTGGATGGTCTTGGAGACCCAATCGCCGGTTTCCACCGGGACGGTGGACTTGTCGACGATCACGGTGTAGCCTTGCATGTGCTTGGCCACGGTCTCGGCGACGTTTTCGACCGCGGATAAGTCGGCGGATCCGTCGGGACGAGGAGGAGTTCCCACGGCGATAAAGACCACGCTCGCGCGGCGTCCCTTGAAGTTGAGGCCGTCGACGACGGAGGCGGCGAAAGAGAGGCGCCCGGCGCGAACGACGCGGGAGAAAAGATCATCCAATCCGGGCTCGTGGATCGGGACTTTCCCTGATTTGAGAGCTTTCAGCTTGCCGGGGTCCGAATCCACGCAGACGACGCGGTGGCCGATTCCGGCCAGGCAGGCTCCGGTGACGAGTCCGACATAGCCGGCTCCAACGACGCAAATATCATGGCTTTTCATGGCGGGCGGTCATTGTTTCATAAATGGGCGGGGGTGGACAAGTGTCCCCCCATCGTCTATACTTGCGCCGTGACCCTTGACCAAAAAATCGCGGCGAAAAAGGCGCGCGTCGGGGTGATGGGTTTGGGCTACGTCGGTCTGCCGCTGTCGGTGGCCTTCGCCCGGCGCGGGTTCCGGGTGACGGGCATCGAGGTCGATGCGCGCCGCGCTGGCCAACTGCGCCGCGGCCGCTCTTATATTGAGGATGTTCCCTCCGCCGACATTCAGCGCCTCATGCGCGAGGGGTTTTTCGAGGTCCGCACCGATGACGCCGCCCTGGGCCGCCTCGACGTCGTCGTGATCTGCGTGCAGACGCCCTTGCGCAAGACCAAGGAGCCCGATATTTCCAACATCCTCTCCGCGTGCGGCCGCATCGCGCGCCGCCTCAGGAAAGGGGGGCTGGTGGTTCTCGAGAGCACGACCTATCCCGGCACGACGGAGGAGGCGGTGCGGCCCGCTCTCGAGGTGGGAGGGCTGAAGGCCGGCCGGGATTTCCATCTCGCGTTCTCTCCCGAGCGCGTGGATCCGGGAAATCCCCGCTGGAACATTGAAAACACGCCCAAAGTGGTCGGCGGGATCAACGCCGCGTCGACCCGGTCCGCCGCGCTGCTGTATTCCCAAGTCATTTCCCGTGTGGTTCCCGTGACCAGCGCGACCGCCGCGGAACTCGTCAAGCTTCTCGAGAATACGTTTCGCGCCGTCAACATCGCCTTGGTCAACGAACTGGCTCAAATTTGCGATCGTCTCGGCCTCAATGTCTGGGAGGTCGTGGAAGCCGCCGCCACCAAGCCCTTCGGCTTCATGCCGTTCTGGCCGGGTCCCGGCATCGGGGGCCATTGCATCCCTAAGGATCCTCAGCTGCTGACCTGGAAGATGAAGACTCTGAATTTCGAACCACGCTTCATCACGCTGGCCTCCACGGTCAACGGTTTGATGCCGGTGTACACGGCGTCGAGAGTGGCGCGGGCGCTCAACGAGGATCGCAAGGCGGTGAGGGACAGTCGCGTGCTCGTTTTGGGCGTGGCGTATAAACCCGATGTGGGCGATCACCGCGAATCTCCCGCGCTGGACGTCATGCATCTATTGGCTGAAGACGGCGCCCGGGTGTCCTATTACGATCCGTTCGTGCCGGAGGTGCGGGCGGCGGGACGTGTCTGGCGCCGCGCGGCGTTGACCGACGCGCTCATAAAAGCCGCCGACATCGTGGTCATTCTAACGGCGCACAAGGCCGTGGACTATCAACGCGTGTGCTTGCTGGCGCGTCGGGTTTTTGACGCGCGCAACGCGACGGCGGGCCTGCGAGGGCGTATCGAGAGGTTATGATGGGGGATGTCCAGGGGGCCGCGTCTTCGGGTTCCGGCGCCGGTTTAGAACGCCAAACGCTGGAGGCTCTCAAGGCGCTTGGCAAGGCTTTGGGGCAAATGGCGCTATACAAGGTCGGTCATCCGGCCGTGGCCTCAACCATCTCAATGGCCCACGAGAATCTCGCCGCCGCGCTCTCATTGTCGGCGAAAGGGGATCTGACGATCGGCATCGACAACGACAAGCTCATTCTCAACGGCCGCATCGTCGGCACCACATCCCAGCTGCCATCCTCCCTGGTCACCCTCTTCAACCGCTTCAAGCTGACCAGTCTCGGTTTTCAGGCCGGTTTGGCGCCCGAGGAGTTGAGCGCTTTCCTCGAATTGGCCGCTTCGCGTCCGGACGCGACCGCGGCGGTCGACCCCAAGGAATTTCTCGCGCAGCGCGGCGCCGCCCATGTCGTTTTCAACGAGGCGGTGTACCGCAAGGCGGGCGATAAGGGAGCCAATCCCGCGGTCCCGGGGGGAGCCGCGGACGCCCAACCCGAGAGCGAGCTTCGCGAGATCAAAGAGGCGATCGCCGAGGGATCCATCGAACGAACGATCATGGCCCTGGTCGAAAAGGCGGTGCCCGATCCGCTGCTCAGACAACAGGTGA
>ERZ1292630.4397-Hain-H41-02um-R3-4397-length-11941-cov-4_pt1 | contig 11941 bp, 2 predicted proteins | sample MGYA00564408_ERZ1292630 | MGnify/ENA primary metagenome ERZ1292630 (study PRJEB36523, sample SAMEA6512641) | groundwater metagenome | collected 2019-01-08 | study: AquaDiva: Metagenomics assemblies of 32 groundwater samples | reverse complement strand
TCGAGTTTCTTGCGAGCGTCTGTAGCCAGGATCCCCAGCGCCTGGCCTTGCTTGTGGCAAGCGCCCAGTGCGCGCGAGATCTCTTTGCAGAAGCCTCGGAGCGTGTCCCCGAATCCATCTTCTACGCATGGTTTCGCGAGGGACTGCCGACACAACCTGCCGCCCTATTGGCCCAGACCGGCGCACAGTTGCGACAAACGCTCACTCGAGCTGTCGCTGAGAAGATCGCGCCACCGTTGGCCGAGGCGGATCATAACCGGTTACGCACGGTGACTGCCGCTGTGGCTCACACCAGGTTGGTGATTTCGGCAAGTCCTACGACAGAGGGCCCTGATTGGCAGAACGTCCTCGTCGACGCGCTGCGGCAGAAACGGGTTGCACGCGAACTCGGCTCATCTGGTGACGGAGAGCGGCTCACAGTGGCCGATCTCTTCGGTGCGCCAGCGCCAGAGATTCTGGGTATTCCGGGTTCTGCAGCTGGCGGGCCACAAGGCCGGCTCAGTGACGCCAAGCTGCGCATCGTCGCCGAACTGATCGCTGCCGAGGTCGGCACCTCCCATGAGCTTCTGGATCGCCTGAAGGACAACGAGTTTGAAGCCTGGGAAGTAGGCACGGTGCAGCGCGGCTATGCCCTCGCAGACCTCACGCAGCATCATCTGCCCCTCGTGCGTTCCCTTCAACAGCTCGAGCCAGTCGGTCCCGACCGGCCGTCAGGGGCACTTCAATACCTGGCCCAGTTGACTGAGGAAGATTGGCAGGCGCAGGGCAGGGAAACTGGTGTGCCGAGCGCGATTGAGGGGGCGAGCGAGGAGGAGCGGCGGGCAAAGTATGCTGCGCATCTGGAACGTTCTATTGAAAAAGCATTCCCTACCGCCGTGGTAGCGGAGCGTATTAAACAGGACCGCTTTGCCGTTGAAGCAAACGCAAAGTCAGATCTGGTCACCTTCTTTAAGAACAATCCGGAATTTGCATTTGGGCAAGAGTATGTTCAGGTCGTGCTTGGCGAGAAGGGTGTTGCGGTCACTTCTGGAATACAGGACCTGCCAAGACTCAAGAAGAACCTGCTGAACATGGAACGAGTAATTAAGATCACCAACAATTACAAGGAGCACAGTGCACTCTTATCACACGATTTCGATTCCGCGTACAAGGTTGTTCTAGCTGGCAGGCGAGCCTTTATCGACAGAATGCGCACTCACCCACATGTCGATGCCAGCTCGGCTTCCGTCATCTATGATCGAGCCGAACACACCACGGCCATTGCAACCACGCTCCTCCTTCGGCACCGAGATTCGGGAATCAACTGGCCAGTTTTGGCACCGCCAGACAGGGTGGCAAGTCCGGCAGCAGAAGCGACGCGAGCCGCGCTGAAGGAGATCCCCGATCTCCGGACGCTGTTCGGCTCACTTGATAGTTGCTCCTGTGAGCCTTGTCTGTCCGCGCTGAGCCCGGCCGCCTATTTTGTCAATCTGTTTGGTTTCGTAACCAGGGGCGTCAGTTTCTCCTCAGTCAAAGAGGTTGACCAGAAAATCGAGCATACAGGCACAACCACCTCGGGCGCAGACGGGCGCTATGTGCGCGTAGAGGGCTTGGAATTGCTCTTTACGTATGGAGGGGGTCCGTTGAATCTGTCTTTAGGCGGCTTCACGTTCTCCTATGAGTCGGATGCAAGCCAGATGCTGTTAGATATCCGGCTTGAACTTGATGGCAGCTTCTTGTCTCCAGGTCGCGTGGGGCGTGGAGCAAGCAATATCAGCAGGAGTGTTCCCTATCTGACCAGTGGGACACACAGAGTGCGCGTCTGGGTAAGATCTGTATGGGAGGAGGGACAGGGCTCACCAATATCGACCACTCTGTCTGGCCATTTGAATTTGTCCGCATATGACACGACCTCCCCAGGGTATAAGGTCCTGAGAAAGCGCCGAGCGGATTTAGTGGAAATCGAGCTGTCCTGCGAGAACAGCGATACGAAATTGCCTTATGTGGATTTAGTCATCGAGATTCTGGAAAGTGCAGCGGGACCTGCGTTTCCTCATCGCATTGCTGTCGGGGATTCTGACGTAGCCTCAGTAATTCAGGATTTGGATAGAGGACACATTAGTGAACTGTTGATCAAAGGAATGACAACCATTTCTCCACCGCTGTCCTCAACCGCAAGTGTAGAGATTGTCTTCCCGGGCATCGGGATTTGGCGACTTAGGGATAGCGGGCGGCTTATTCTTGTCAATCGGCAAGTGTTCGAGCTGACGCAAGAAACAGGTGCGAAGGTCTCACTCTCAACTGACAATATTCGTCAAGATATTGGACGCTTGGATGCTCGGGAGGTTCCGCCAAGCGTTCGTGCTGTGATAGGGGCCAGGACAGTCGGCGATGGAGAGGGGACATCTGAATTTCGTCCCTTGTTTGAGGTTAACATTGTTCGTCCCAGCGAGAGATGGACAATTACGTATCGCTATAAGCTTGTGATTAGCAATATTAGTTCACGCAGAGCGATCGTTCGGGATATGGAGGGGAATCTATTGAGGGGGTGGGAGTTGGAGCCGCTGATTGAGGCCCTGAATCGTAATGCGTTACCGGAGGATTTTAAACAGTTCTTTTTTGGGCGGCTCGATCGGATTGTTCTAGAGAAAGATCTGAACGCTGCGCTGAAGTGGTATGCCTGGAGTGAGGATGTGGTCACCATTGACTATCACCCCTTGGCCATTCGTTTGGTGGCATTCCAGACGTCGGGGCGCCAAGAGGACCTGGGCGGGAATCCCGAACATGGGAATGTGGAGGCCTATCAGCAATTGAAAGATGCGGTCTACCCGTGGCAGTTGCCATTCGACCGTTGGATGGAGGAATCGCGCTCCTATCTAAGTCATTTGGGGGTCCCTCGCAGTGAACTGATGGAGGCATTCTATACCGGGGATGGATTTGACAAACCACGACTGCCTGGCCAGACCGAGATTCTTACGAGGAACCTATCTGTTCCGGCCGAACGGCTCGGGTTCACCAAGTCAGACATAGATATCATCTCGGGGCGGAAAAAGGGAGCCGGTAAGGATGGAGATCCCAGCTCGGGACCATGGAATTTCTGGGGATTCCAGCAAAAAGAACTGAGCCCTACGAATACTATTCCTGACCCGGCGGATAGCACTGCACAATTAACAAGTGGCTATTGGGTAACAGTCCTGACAGAACGAGTCGATGTTCTGCTTCAGCAATCCGGGTTGTCCTACGACGAACTGCGAGAGCTGCTCGACATGCGGTATGTCAACACTACTGACAGTGGTGCGCGTGTAGTGCAAATTCAGCTCGGGACTGTGCCGCTCCAATCCAAAGATGGCGAACCAAGGGCAGGTCTGACCTGCGATCTCAGCAAAGCGAAACTCGTCAAGATTGGTGAGGCTGTGATCGACGAAGAAGTCGAAAAGGTTCTGAAAAGGCTTCATTGCTTTGGCAAACTGTGGCGGAAAATGGGTTGGCCGATGGGCGACATCGATCGAGCCATTGTGCCGGCCGGTATTCGGACTCCCGGGATGGTATTGGACGAGGTATGGATAGGAAGGCTGTACCGACGTCGACTGTTTATCCAGTCCTATTTACATCGCGACGAGTATGTGTTTGACCTATTCGCCAATCAACAATATCGCGATTATGCAGTCGCGACTGAGCCGCTACGTAAGTCCCTCTACGAACGGCTATTTCTCAACAAGTCTATCATCAGTCCTACGGACCCAGTGTATAAAGTTTTCCGTTTAAATGCGGCACGCTCGGGACTGGAGACACAGGATCCGCCTGCACTTGTGAAAGACTACCTTCCGCACATTGCAGGAGTCTGCGGGCTGTCGCTTCAGGATGTGCAGATCATTTTAGACCGCATAGGTGCGGATCAGCCCGTAACCATTCCGAATCTCTCGCAGCTCTATTTTACGGCGCTGACTGCCAAAACCGCAGGTATATCCGTGCCGGAATTGCTCGCGCTGCATAGTCTTCGTGACTATTCATTCTTCTATGGTAGTACTAACCAGCCTCAAAGCGTTGTGGGGTCATTAGTTGAGCCGTTGGAGTTGGGACTCAAGTTCAAAACAAAAAGAAATGTCGAAATCAATGCGGTGCGCTATTGGAAGCCGGTCGGGGAAACCGGTACTCACATTGGTCGGATTTGGAACGCCACTTGAATCCTCCTTGCCAGTATCTCGTTCCGATACGAAACGGAATCGGGATGGCAAGAGCAGCGACTAGCAGAATCGATACTGCTTCAAGCAGAGAACGTCTACGTGGTGTCGGTCAATGCGAATACCAAGTACGCCTTTACGGATAGTGGCATGACGAAGACGGAACGGGGACCTGTCGAAACCGTCGACGATGGCCTAAATGGTGTGCAGGGCCCAATTGGCACTTTTCCAACCACCTCCAACAACCGGCCAAACTATTTTCGTGACATTGGGGTTGTAGAAAACTTTGGTGTCGGTATCGGGTCCTTCCCAATAGTGAACGCACAGGCGATAACCGCAGCAGGGTTTAGCTATGCGGAAGCCCTGTACCTCTTGAGACACCGAATTTCGCAAGGTATGGCAGAGGCTGAGAACACAGCAACAGCGGCCGTTCTCCACGACATTCGCGACCGGCTTGCCCATAGTGGTGACGAGGCAAACGGTACGTCTAGTGTTTCGGCAGAGCCCAGTGAAGCGGTTCGTCGGGAGCTCACCTTGCTCAGATGGCACCCGCAGGTTATCAACGAAGTACTGGAGGTCCTTGGTGAGCAGCGCCCCATTGTGGTCGATCTGAATATCCTACCAGCCGGTGTCACACTTCCGATCAATGAAGTACCGTATGTTTGGTTTAAGGACGGACAGCTCATCGCGACCAAGATCCTGACGACGGACCACAAAAACACACTCAAAGCGCTCTCGAGTAATAGTGCATTTCAAGGCGCCATCGATAAACTGTATGAGGCACCAGTCGCGTATGTCGTTCGCGACCTCGCTTGGTATGAACCGCGCGAGAGCAGTGTCGCTTCAGGAAAATGGCCTGTGGGACAAGTGTTTCCGCCTGAGCTTGCGAATCGGGTCTACTATGATGTGCAGAACAAACACCTCCATTTCGTCGGGCCCATGGATGACGGAGCCTATGCTCGTCTGCTAGCGATGGTCAAGAGCCTTCCCGATGCTGCTGAGTTGACACAGAACATAACGGAACTGCGGAAGGGGTATTCATCGTTGCCTTCCCGCGATATACGACTGATTAACGAGAACGAGTGGACTCAACTACGTGACGATCTGAGGGATCCTTCTCGCCGCTTTCTTTTTCTGTTCAGCAAACTCTTGCCATATCGGGAACGGGTCCAGAGTTCTCGTACTGTGCAGGAGAAGCTTGCAGGAGCCACGGGCTTACAGGCGACCACGGTGGGAAAACTCCTCAATGGATGGTTAACATCATCAGGCGAGTCCGGGAAGGGGCTTGCCATAGACGATTTTCTTGACCCGGCCTTCATTCAAAGTAGTGTGGCACTTCCTGTCACGCCAGATCGCTTTCCAAATCAGTTCAAGAGCTATCGGCGACTGGTTAAGGTGGCGAGCCTCGTATCGAAGTTCCGCCTTAGCGACGATGCGCTGGGGTGGTTGTTTGGGCCCATGGCTATCCCGGGTGGGTGGCTCAACCCTAACCGACTACCCACCGGACCTGATGAGTCCCCAGTCGGACTCATGTCGCTATTGCGCATGGCGAACCTCTTTCGGCTGCGGGATTCCATTCCTGGTGGGGAGGCGACCCTCAAGCACATCTTCGCGATGGCGGTGGATGAAACCAGGGGTCCGGTCCTCTTAGAGCGACTGAGCATGCTGACGGCTTGGAATCTCGACGACCTGAAATCCCTCACAGGTCCAACTGGCTTTAATTATCAGACTGAAGCGGCACTCAAGGCGGCCTTCAAGGACGAGATTCTGTTGCTGTTGCTGGTCGATTGCTTCGCCGTGATTAAGCGCCTCGGTGCGACGGCAGAGCAATGCCTCCGCTGGTCCAAAGTTGAGATTGGTCTAAATGAGGCAGCGGAGATCAAACGCCTGGCACGGTCCAGGCACAGCGATGCCAGCTGGCGAGAAGTGACAAAGCCACTCCGCGACGTGCTGCGAGAGAAACAGCGCCAGGCGCTCGTGGCGCACCTGATTGCCAAACACCAGTTTCGCGACAGCAATGATCTATATGGTCATTATCTCATCGACGTGGAAATGAGTCCTTGCGCGATGACTACACGTATGAAACAGGCCTGCGCGTCGCTCCAGCTGTTCGCCCAGCGGTGCCTGTTGAATCTTGAACCAGAAGTGCCGCCAGGTGCTATCGATACGCAAGTCTGGTCTTGGATGAAGAATTATCGAGTGTGGGAAGCCAACCGCAAGGTCTTCCTGTATCCGGAAAATTGGATCGAGCCCGAGTTGCGGGATGACAAATCGGAGTTCTTCCAGCAACTCGAGAGTGAATTACTGCAGAGTAACGTGACCCACGAGGCAGCACTTGACGCGTTCCAATCCTACAGCCAAAAGGTGGGCATGATTGCAAGAATCACGGTGATTAGCACGGCAGTAGAACGAAAGGAAGATGGATTTGTTACGCATGTACTCGGTCGCGATGGCAGCACGCCATACCGGTACTTCTATCGTCAATGGCGACTGCTGGTAAGTAGTAATGATGGTTATCCATCCGCTTGGACTGCATGGGAGGAGGTAAATGTCGGGATCGACAGTAACCATGTGCTGATGTATGTATTGGCCGGCTCGGTACGGATTGCTTGGCCCTCCATCACATCTGAAGGCGCCTCTCCACGGATGAAAATCTCGATAAACGTCGTGCAGCGCCAGTCGAAAGGATGGTCGGCACCTAAACGTGGATCCGGCTATTTATGGTGGGTCCCGCCACCCAACATCGATGACAGTAGGGGTCTTCAATTTGGTGTGAAGTATTTGTCGTCTGGTGATGTGCAGATCATCTGTATGGGAGCAATCTTTAGGGAAGGAGTAGTGCCCCGCCCAATTAACTTTGATATAAGTACTCCGTTTAAGTTTGATGAGTCGAATCAAGGGGGGAGAATTGAGGCACTAGCGTTAGTGCGATACAAAGACAACTATGCACGAGAGCATCATTGGATCGCGAAGGATACAATGATTTGGAGTGTACTTACTGGCCTTGCGCCAGACCTCAGGACTTTTGTTTTTTCCCGTTTGGGATATGAACAGGGCGACTTATATCAAACACCAGGCCTAACCAGTCAAGTAAGATGGATTATACAAAACGCACTTAGCGTGGAAGCACCTTCCCACTATAGGAAGCCTTCACAGATCAGTCAAATCATCGATCTAAGAGATGCCGGCCGGTTTAGCTGGTCAGGTGATTTTGTCCTCGATGTTCTTGACGTTTCCAGCTTGAACTACATAAACGTAAACCCAGAGCGAGATCTTGAATTTTCGCAGTTAGGTGCGTTTGCACTGAATCAGGCTGGTGCAGTGACGGTCCTTGAAGGGTCGCAAGGGGACTCGCTCCCGACTATCTTATTCCAGGACGCGCAGGTATTTAACTCGAATTTTCGAGAAAAAGCAGGTAGAGGCATTCATGATAAGTTTTCCACTCCTAAATCTGAGTTGCTCAAGGCAACCCCAGGGCGCTTTCTTGCCGGTCAGCTTGTAGGGCAAGACGCTTTCTTTTATACCGATGATAAGGCTGATCTGCTGTTCTGGCGCTTTATTCCTATCGACATACTTCCATACCAGATAATCCCGATAAGCGCGTGGTGGTCAGGAGAACTTTCAAGTCGTATCGAGCAGGAACAATTTGCGCAGGTAGCAGAGCTGCAATATCGTCGAGCGCCACGGGAGCAATGGTTAAAGGTCGGATCGGGGGCGGATCGCGCAGAGTCTACGACTACTCTGGAGATACCATTCGAGGATAAATTTCCATTCTCCACGTACAATTGGGAAACCTTTTTTCATATTCCGATTTTGGTTGCCACCCAGCTGATGCAGAATCAGCGCTTCGAGGAAGCCCAGCGGTGGTTCCATTTGGTCTTTGACCCAACTTCGGAGGAGTCAGGTAATACTGCCCAGAAATACTGGAAATTTAAGCCGTTCCGGGACGAGGGGCCAGGCAAATCAATCGAAGAGGAGTTGCTAGCCTTGGCAGGGGGGGACAAAAGTCTCGTCAACTTAATCGAACGGTGGAGGCGGAATCCGTTCAGGCCTCATCTGATTGCGCGTACTAGACACCGTGCCTATCAACTCTTTGTCGTTCGCAAATATCTGGACAACCTAATCGCGTGGGGTGATCAGCTGTTTCGTCGTGATACGATCGAGAGTATCAATGAAGCCACGCAGCTCTACATACTGGCGTCAGAAATATTGGGACGACGTCCTCGTCCGGTGCCTCGTCACAGGGAAACGAGTCTCACTTTCTTTCATCCATTGTATCCAGGATTGGAATCGGGGTGGGATAGTTTCGGCAATGCTTTAGTCCAAGTTGAGTCGCTAATTCCTCCCGTCGGCGGGGTGGGGAAGGGGGAAGGCGTCTCAAATCCGCCCGTCTATGCCCTCTATTTCTGTATACCACGTAATGAACACCTCGCTGATTACTGGAATGTCGTCGAGGATCGGTTGTTTAAGATCCGCCATTGCATGAACATCGAGGGCGTCGAGCGCCAGCTGCCGCTGTATGAGCCACCCATCGACCCTGCCATACTTGTCAGAGCTGCCGCGGCAGGTGTGGATCTCTCGTCCGTGCTTAACGATCTGCACAGCCCGTTGCCTCGTTATCGTTTCAGCATTATGGCTCAGCGGGCACAGGAGGTCCTGAGCGACGTCAAGTCTTTGGGGGCTGCACTCTTGTCGGCCGTAGAGAAGCAGGATGCAGAATCGTTGGCCCTGCTGCGCTCCACGCAAGAAATGGCTATGCTCAAACTGGTGACATCAGTACGCGAAGGTCAGCTCGATGAAGCGAACGCGACCGTTGCCGTGCTCCGCAAGACGCGCGAAGTGGCCGCACACCGTTACCAGTACTATCAGCGTTTGTTGGGTAAAGCCAACATCGAGTTGCCTGCCGAAAATGCTTCTGTGAGCTTGGAGGCGACACCCGGGAAGGCTGTCGTAACCCGCGACATCGCCGATCCCGATCTGGCTGGGATAGGATTGTCAAAAAGTGAGAGCGATCATCTTGGATGGATGAATGACGCCAACAACTTCACGGTTACAAGCGGCGCCTTTCAGACAGCGTCTGGGATCGCTTATGCGTTTCCGCAGATAACAGTAAAGACACCATTCGCCGACACCCAACATGGTGGAATGAATGTTGGCAGCGCATTAGGCGCAGTCGGATCGTTCTTCAATGTACTGGCGAGCAACGCTAGTTTTCAGGCCAATCGGGCCTCCACTATTGGAGGCCATCAAAGGCGTTACGACGAATGGGCCCTTCAGTCCAATCTCGCCGCGAAGGAACTGGAACAAATCGATAAGCAAATCGCAGCGGCTGAGCTGCGTGCCGCCATCGCGGAGCGGGAGCTCAGCAATCATCAACAGCAAATAGAAAACGCTCAGGCGGTGGACGCTTTTATGCGCGACAAGTTCAGCAATGCCCAGTTATACCGCTGGATGAGCGGTCAAATATCCGGTCTGTATTTTCGCGCCTATCAACTCGCCTACGATCTGGCCAGGCGGGCCGAGAAAGCCTATCGGCATGAGCTTGCTCTTGAGGATAAGGATTCAAATTTCATTCAGTTTGGTTACTGGGATAGCTTGAAACGAGGCCTGCTCGCCGGCGAGAAACTATCCTTTGATATTAAGCGTATGGAGGCGGCCTATCTCGAAAAGAATAAGCGCGAATTCGAAATCACCAAGCATGTTTCTCTCCGTCAGTTAGACCCTGTGGCTCTGCTAACCCTGAAGGCGACCGGCACATGTGAGCTGGCCATTCCCGAGTGGCTGTACGACCTGGACGGTCCTGGTCATTACCTACGACGGATCAAGACCGTGAGCCTCTCTATCCCAGCGGTCACTGGCCCCTACACCAGTTTGAGTTGCACGTTATCTCTGCAAAGCAGTTCCGTTCGTAAGTCGCCGCTGCTCAAGAACGACAAGTATACGCGACAGGCTGGAGAGGATAACCGGTTTGTCGATTATTTCGGCATGATCGAATCCGTAGTGACCAGCAGTGGAACGAATGACAGTGGCCTCTTTGAAACCAACCTGCATGATGAGCGGTTCCTGCCCTTTGAGGGTGCCGGTGCGATCAGTCACTGGATAATGAAACTTCCAGATCCACATGGCTACCCTACCTTTAGCTACGCCACCATCTCCGACATTATCCTGCATATCCGTTACACTGCGCGCCAAGGTGTGCAACCGGACAAAGTGCAGGAGGCTCTAGATGAAGTCTTCAAAACTGTGCCGCGGTCAGATTTGTCATTGCTCTTTAGTCTCCGTTACGATTTCCCCATTGAATGGGCGGCATTTCTCAATGGCGCGGAAGCCTTCACTGCCACAATTCGTAGGGATTACTTCCCTTATTTCATTGCACGTCCACAAGGCAAGGCACTCACTGTCAAGGGAATCGAGTTATACGATGGCAAGGATGTGACCAAACATCAGTCAGTTGGCGATCCAGGTGGAGCGACGACGGATTTGGCAACGAAGCAGCAGTTTGTTGTCACAACAAGAGAACCCGTATTGCCTCGAGTCGCGGATGCTGACGTTTTTCTGGTTATTTACTACTCGTTGTCCTCGTAGAGAGGTGGTCCGTGACTTAAAGCCTTTTCTTGGGACAAGTGTGAATCAACAGCCGTCATTCGCCACCTGAACTCAGCGGATCGTAGCACTGGAGTAAGCATATGACTGCCATCAGTGACAAACTTGGAGGATTGATGGGATTTCTTGGCTCACCGTTGGGGGGAGAGATTCCAGCGGCCAACGGCGGACTCAAACAGGAGTTCCAGAATGGGAACCAATCTACTGGCATCCGCAAATCGGTGAGTTTGAAACTCATGTCGCCATCCGCGCCGGGAGGTTATTTATATGGGTCGTCTGGTTACAAATTCTCGACTGAGCCAAATTCCTCTGAAACCAATCAAAGAGGCGATGGAACAGTCGAATCCCGATCCTCAGAGCGAATGGCCGGAATGGGCGGATAATGTCATCTCTACCAAAACGATAACCTATGCTCCCTGCGGTAGGATCACTCGGGAAGGTACACGAATCGAACACAAGCATGAGGCACACGAATTGGCCATGTGCAAGCGATTGTCTTTGCAGGCGGCCAAGATTATGAAGGGTATTCCAGTTGGGATGGGCGATGAGGGTGACCACGAATTTATGCCGTTCTATATTTGCGGAACGATGGGAGTTAAGGCTCCTGGAAAAATCACAGAAAAGTATCTACGGTCTGTTTTTGGAGGAACCATTCATCCGAAGATCGACATCACACTCAATGCCATAAAAATGAAGGGGAAGTGGTGGGATCGTTTCACTAGCCAGGATCGAACGAATCACAACGAAAACGGCTTGCGTGCTCGTAAGGCGCTAGTGGAGTGGTTCCATGCCAACAAAGACTTACATAGTCCTGCATTTGTCAGTACAGGACTGAAGGGTTATGCCAAACCTGGTTACGGATCCTCGTTTCCTCAGCTTGCTCTGGCCCTTACCAGAAAGGGAAGCGTACTGGGTTTGTGTGTCTGTCTGAACTGGACATGAAGTGTCCGGATATCTGTTCAACCTTCACGACCCCAAGTGGTTCACAGCAGGCGAACAGAGTTGCACCAGATGTGCTTGGGAGGGATTGTTCCTCAGGAGGCTATTGTTAGTAGGTTCACAATTTGCACGCGCAAACCCCAAAATAAAGGACGGTAGTATGCCCAAAAGACCTCGCGTGTTGGCGGCGAATCAACATATCGAGTTATACGGCGAAGTACGCAAGGTGCTTCTCTAAC
>ERZ1292630.4395-Hain-H41-02um-R3-4395-length-11943-cov-5_pt1 | contig 11943 bp, 10 predicted proteins | sample MGYA00564408_ERZ1292630 | MGnify/ENA primary metagenome ERZ1292630 (study PRJEB36523, sample SAMEA6512641) | groundwater metagenome | collected 2019-01-08 | study: AquaDiva: Metagenomics assemblies of 32 groundwater samples | reverse complement strand
CGCAATGAGAGGCAAAACGTCGACGCCGGGATGACGATGGAGATTATGAACATCGAGAAGAGCGGCAGCGGCGAATCGCAGCGCTACCCCATCGGGTAACGAGAGTGCACTCGAGTTGAGGAGCGATCGATACGTTTCGTTTTTTCTCGCCTCCAAAAGGAACTCTGGGTTTGGAGTAACCACAAGGCGCGACTGTGCGTTCTTCGTGGTGCACATATCCAAAAGACGAGCTTCAAGCTCGTCCTCCGTTACGTCATCAATGCGTACGCCGAAAAGCGTCAACGATCGCATATTAGTCTCGTTGTCGCCACAAGCCCCAAGCCACTATTGCCCCAACAAAGTCATTAAAGAAGTCATCCATGGTGTCCGAGAGGCCCATTTGAGCAAATCCGTATTCGCGAACCATGTTCGTCGCAAATTGGTCGAAGAGAAATTCGTACCATTCCCACGCGATGCTAATAATCATTGCAAACCCCACCACAAACATACCTTCAAGGATCGTTCGGGCAAATTTTGCTGTCGGGTCTGCTTTGGGACGAATATCCACCCGTTCCCCAATCCAGGCATACCCCGCCAAACCCAGCATCGCCATCACGTATCCCCCAAAAAAATGCATCGGAATGTCGAACCAGGACACGGCGTGGTAGGCGCCCGCAGAAATTGCGATAATATGAATGACGATGACGACGGCAATGGCGACAAATGCTGTTTTGAATCGGACCATAGAATATATAACGAATGGGCCAACATTAGCACAGATTTCATGGCCTGTGAATAACTTGCCCCGTTGACATCACCCCGATTAGCACTCTATCATTGCGAGTGCTAATCTCGGCTATGATTCCAAACAATTTTACCAGCAAATCCCAGGAAGCCATCCAAAACGCCCAGCAATTCGCATCAGAAAACGGGCAACATGGCGTTGAGCCCATCCATCTTCTTGCGGCCCTCGCCCGTCAGGAAGGTGGCTTTGTGGTGACGATTTTCCAAAAAATGGCGACGAGCCTCCCCGCTCTTTTAGGCGACATCGATCGCATGTGCGATGCCCTACCCAAACAAGGATCACCAGACCGAGGCGGCGTGGGACAAATTATTCTTACGCCACCGCTTGCGAACGTTCTTCAGACAGCAGCAAAGTACGCAAAACAATTTGGTGACGAATATATTTCTACCGAGCACCTCTTGCTCGGTCTTCTCGCCGACCGCCCGATCAACGCGATGCTCGCTGAACACCAGGTCGCTGAGGAAGCAATTCTCACCGCATTGAAAGAGCTTCGTGGAAGTCAAAAAGTCGATTCACCCGAACCAGAGGCAAAGTACCAAGCGATCGAAAAATACAGCTTAAACCTTTCGGAACGCGCACGCCACGGCAAGCTCGATCCGGTGATCGGCCGTGACGAAGAAATTCGTCGCGTGATGCAAGTTCTTTCTCGTCGCACCAAAAACAATCCAGTGCTCATTGGTGAAGCGGGTGTTGGAAAAACTGCCGTCGTGGAAGGTCTTGCGCAACGCATCGTCGCAGGTGATGTTCCCGAAACACTGAAGAACAAAGAACTTGTCGCGCTCGACCTCGGCTCCCTTATCGCGGGTACAAAGTTTCGCGGAGAGTTCGAGGAACGCCTCAAAGCGGTCATGCGCGAGGTTACTCAATCCGAGGGGAAATACATTTTGTTCATCGATGAGCTTCATATGCTCGTCGGAGCTGGCAAGGGTGATGAATCACCAATGGATGCAGGCAACCTCCTGAAGCCAGCTCTTGCTCGAGGCGAGCTTCGCGTGATCGGCGCAACCACCACCAAGGAATATCAGCGCTACATCGAAAAAGACCAGGCGCTGGAACGACGCTTCCAACCGATCATGGTGGAAGAGCCATCGACGGAAGACGCTATCGCCATCCTCCGAGGGATCAAGGAGCGCTACGAAATCCACCACGGCGTGCGCATTTCCGATAGCGCCATTGTTTCTGCTGTGGAACTCTCCGCGCGATACATCACCGATCGTCAGCTTCCTGATAAGGCAATCGATCTCATCGACGAAGCGGCAGCCGGTTTGCGTTTGCAGATTGACTCCATGCCGGAAGACCTTGATCGATTCACGCGTGAAGAAATGCGTTTGCAGATCGAACGTCAAGCGCTGTTGAAGGAAGATGATAAGGCAGCGAAGGCGCGATTGAAAGAAATCGAAAAGCTCATCGCCGACAGCAAAGAAAAATCTGCCGAGCTTTCCTTGCGTTGGACAAACGAAAAGAATCTTATCGCGGCGATTCGCGAGCGCAAGAATACGATCGATAAGCTCATGAATGAAGCGGAATACGAAGAGCGTCGAGGAAACCTTGAACGCGTCGCCGAAATTCGCTACAGCGAACTCCCCCAAAAGCGTGAGGAGCTTGTGAAGCTCGAAGAAGAGCTCAAGCAATTCCAAGCAGAGCGAGGATTGCTGAAAGAAGTCATCACTGAGGAGGACATCGCAACCGTTGTTGCTCGATGGACACATATTCCCGTTTCCAAAATGCTCGAAAGCGAAATGGTGAAACTTGCCCGCATGGAAGATGAGCTTCGAAAGCGTGTTGTCGGCCAAGAAGAACCGATTGTCGCCGTCAGCAATGCGCTTCGTCGATCGCGAGCCGGATTGTCCGAGGAGAAGCGACCGATCGGCTCGTTCATCTTCCTTGGTCCAACCGGCGTCGGAAAGACCGAACTTGCACGTGCGCTGGCTGGCTTTATGTTTAACGACGAAAAATCGCTCGTTCGTTTAGACATGAGCGAATACATGGAAAAGCACAGCGTCAGTAAAATGATCGGATCTCCCCCGGGATATGTGGGATACGAAGAAGGCGGACAACTTTCCGAAAAAATCCGTAAACACCCCTACTCGGTAGTACTCTTCGACGAAATCGAAAAAGCACACCCCGACGTCTTCAACATCCTTCTCCAAATTCTCGATGACGGACGCTTAACAGATGCCAAAGGACGAACCGTCAACTTCAAAAACACGATCATCATCATGACGTCCAACATTGGAAGTGATGTCATTCTGAACAGCGGTCGTAAAATCGGGTTCGCGGAAAGTGATGATGCAAAGGCTGATGGCACAAAGCAAAAAATCCTCGACATGCTTCGTGATCACTTCCGTCCCGAATTTTTGAACCGCATCGATGAAGTGATTGTGTTCCATGCCCTGAGCAAAGAGCACATCGTCGGCATCGTAGACCTCCAACTACAGCTCGTTGCCCAACGCCTCAAGGAAACGCGGAACATCATCCTTCGTTTTACCGATCGCATGAAAAAGTTCCTCGCCGAAAAAGGGTACGATGCAAACTACGGTGCCCGTCCATTGAAGCGTGTCATCCAGTCGCGTATTCTCGATCCGCTTGCCTTGTCGATCGTCAAAGGCGACGTTGCCCTAGAAGCAACCGTCACGGTCGACGTCAAAAAGGACGACGTGATCTTCTCGTAATGTATGCAGGGTAACAAATGGATTCGGCGACTTGATGGCGCGAGTATTGTACTCTTCGGCATCTATCTCGTGATGCTCTTTCGTGATGTGGCCACGATTGCATCATCGAGCACCGTGGATCTCTCCACGACACTTATCGTCTTCAGCGTCATTCTTGGATACCTCCTCGCCGATTTCTTGTCGGGCTTTGTCCACTTCCTCGGCGATACTTTCGGCAGCGCCACCACCCCAATCGTTGGACCAGCATTCATCTTTCCGTTCCGTGAACATCACCGCGATCCCGAAGACATCACCCGTCATGATTTCATCGATACCAACGGGCATAACTGTCTTGTTTCTCTCCCCGTCATGATGTTCATGACGCACGTTTTGTATCAATTCGCGATCACTTCTACACTCTTCGCATTCACCTATACCACGCTCCTCTTCCTCATTCTTGGTATTTTCCTGACCAATCAATTCCATAAGTGGGCCCACATGCCCGTGCCGCCAAGCTTCATCACTCCTTTCCAACGCGCTCGCCTCATCCTCTCACCCGCTCACCACAAACGTCATCACAACAATCCTTTTGATACATATTATTGCATCACCACCGGCTGGCTCAACCTCCTTCTGGAGCGCACGCGTTTCTTCCGCGCCGCCAAAGCCACCATTCGCCGCATTCCGTTCATGTTGAAAACTGCGGAGGAATATCCGGAACGCACATAACTCGTGTTCCAGAGGCCTTCGTGAACACTCCACACGTTCGTGTGCCTTTTTGGCTGTGGTTGGGTATAATTGTTCTGTATGCATGACCGTTCAACAAAGGCCCTGATTATTGGTGCCCTTCTTGCACTCCTGGCACCGGCGAGTGCAATGGCATTCGATCCAAATTACATCATTTCAGACAGTGAGCTGACCGACGAAAACGCCATGGACTTGAGTCAGATTCAATCATTCCTTGAACGAGGGACACTTTCTGATTATAAGACCACAGACTGGGAGGGACGCACACGATACGCTTCGGAAATCATTTGGCGTGCTGCACAACAACATCTCATTAATCCCCGCTTCATCTTGGTTCTTCTGCAAAAAGAGCAAAGTCTTGTTGAAGATCCTGACCCGACACAAAAACAGCTCGACTGGGCGACGGGGTACGCGGTTTGCGATAGCTGCTCGATGAACGATGGGAGCTTGGCGCGTTGGCAAGGTTTCGGGAAACAAGTCAATTCAGCGGCTATGCAATTTACGGAAGGCTACATGGTGGATATCGAAGAATACGGGGTGACGGCCGGAAAATACGGCCCACATGTTTCTGTCGAAATTGATGACACTATCGTTACGCCAGAAAATGCTGCTACCGCTGCCATGTACGCATACACTCCCCACCTTCATGGCAACGAAAACTTCGTTAAAATTTGGGATCGCTGGTTCGGCAAAGAATATCCCACAGGCACCCTCTTGCAAGCTGCTGGCGAGGATGGCGTGTACCGCATCGAACACGGATATCGCAGGCCGATTACCAGCCAGAGTGCACTCACCTCACGCTACAACAAGGATCTCATCATCACCGTGTCACGAACGGTTGTTGACTCATACCCGGAAGGCACACCGATCTCGCTTCCAAACTACTCACTCGTGAAGGACGAAGATGGAAACATCTACTTGCTTGTCGACGATACGATGCGCCACATTTCGAGCATGGAGGCATTTCATAACATTGGATATTCCAAGGATGAACTAATCGATATTACAGCCGAAGAAGTGGCGACGTATGTGCAAGGAACACCCGTGACAGCTTCGACACAGGATCCCCTCGGAAAGATCGTAAAGCTCTCCACGAATGGTGCGATGTTTTACCTGAAAGACGGTTTTCGCCAGGCCATTCTCGATCCCGCAATTCTGGTTGCCAACTTCCCGAACGCACCGGTCGCTACCGCACAACCTGTCGAAATTGAGCAGTATCGCGAGGGAAAATTCCTCAAACTTCCTGATGGCACACTTGTTCGTTCGTACGACAATCCCGCAGTCTACGTCGTTTCCGATGGCGAGAAGCATCCAATCCTTAGTGAATCGATCTTCACCGAATACGGATACAACTGGTCGAACATTATCTTCGTCAACGACGACGTGCTCGAACTTCATGCAACAGGCAATGAACTTGGTTCGTCTGAAAGCTAAAATATGATTGTTTTCGCGGGCATCGTTCCCTGTTCTCCGCTACTGCTGCCATCGGTCAACCCCGAGCACGTTGCAGAAGCAGACAAAACGCGAACGTCACTCGCAGAAATGGCCGAGGAACTTTTTGCAACACATCCGGACACGATCGTGGTCTTCTGTGAGCATACGCAATCGCCCGCGAACGCTTTCGCGCTGAACGTTGCCGATCCGTACACTGCAAAACTCACCGCGTTCGGCGATCTTGGGTACACCAAAACGTATCACCCCGACTTCATGCTTGCCGATCGCGCACAACGGGAACTTCGAAAACTCAACGAACCCGCAACGCTCATCACTGAGAGCGATCTCCCGTTTACCGCAACCGTCGCTCTCGAATTTCTCACCACCCATCTTCCCAACGTTCGCATTCTCCCAATTGCTCCCTGCGCATTAACGCCCAAGGAACATTTTGATTTTGGAGCGAGCCTTCGGGATATCCTTGTTGCGAGCGATAAACGTATTGCTGTGATCGCCGCGGGAGACTGTTCCCACACCCGATCTGCCGAGGCGCCAGGAGGAATGCACGCGGACGGCCAAAAGCTGGACGAACTTCTTGCAACGCTGATCGAGCAAAAGAATACCGCCGGACTCCTGCAAGTTCCCCCAGAGCTACTTCAAAACGCACAGGACGCGTGCTACCGACAAATCGTGATGCTCTTTGGCACGCTTGATGCGACCCTTGTTCGCACGCGTCTCTTGGCTTCCGAAGCACCATTTGGCGTTGGCGAGATCACGGCAGAAATGGTACTGAACTAGTGTGTTTGCTCGCGTCTATCCATTCGTTCGCCTGCCACGGCGATTTGGTTTCTTTGATTATCGCATTCCAGAAACACTCATGGTTTCGCGGGGCGATGTGGTTCGTATTCCTTTCCGCCACCGCGAAATCTTTGGCGTTGTAGCCGACGTTGTGAAAATAACCGAAGAGAAACGAACGCTGGACATTGTGAGTCGTGACCCGTTGTTTTCGATCGATCCTCACGACCTCTCTCGTCTCGAGGTGACTGCATGCGAACTTGGTCAATCCGTTTCGTCTATCCTCAACGTTGCCTACGACGGCCTGTCACCTTTTCCGTCAAAAATCCCATCTCTTACCCTCAAGACATCCGATTCTCCCTCGATCACAAGGCAGACGACAGCGATCGTCAAGGAAGTCCTCGAACAACTCACACACGATCGAACGTTTGCAGTTTCCATCGATGACGAATCGAGTATCGTTCTTGCCCACGCTTTGTGTAAAACGATGAAGAATCAGATCATCCTCTTGGTTCCGCGTGAACGAGATGCCGAGATGTTGAGCAACATTCTTGCTCCTTTCGCGCCGGTGCTGCTGACGGGAAAAACGAAACCTCGAGAACGAAATGCGATCATCCGGGCATGGCGCGATGGATCAGTTCGAATTCTCATTGGAACTCGTCAGACCGTTCTCATCTCTCCGAACTCTCTCGATGCGATCCTCATCTATCAGTCTGGTTGCGAAGATCATGATACAAAGCGACGAAATCCGTACCTCGACAACCGACGTATCGCCGAAGGCCTCGCAGCTGCCCACCAGGCCCGTCTGATTAGCTGTGACCCTCTTCCCCCGATTTCCGCATCGCTCCACATCGCGAAAGCTTCCAACCTCCCCGCCTCTCCCCTCATCGTCGATGCCACCCACCACGGGGAACGATCCGGCTTTCCACTCCTTACCCAAACGCTGTTGGAGGCGATAAAAACGGCTTTACACAGCCAAAAAAAGGTGCTATTGTCCCTCAACCGCAAAGGAGTTGCTAAACGTTTAGAGTGCCGCGACTGTGGTCACGTTCCCTTCTGCGGCACGTGCGGAAATCTGCCTACCGTTCGCCTGGACGATCTGTTGTGCGAAAGCTGCGGATCGGAAATGTGGAAGCCGAAAACATGTCCCGCCTGCCAGTCGATTCATATCGGTCTGCGGTCGATCGGTGGTAAGAAGATTGCCGACGATTTGGCGAAAACATTTCCCGAGGCTCGTATCGGGCACGTTGAGAAGGGCCAGGTCAATCTCGATGCAGACATTATCCTTGCCACAGAATACTTCTGGAGTAGCGTTCAGGAACCGTTCCGCAGATACAATCTTGGTCTCGTCGGTGAGATCTTAGCCGACATCGGCTTCGCGACCGGTGACTATACAAGCGGCGAACGAACCGCGCGAAAGATTGCTCGACTCACGAACCTCGCAGCACAAGAACACGCAGTGTGTATCATTCAAACCGTTGCTCGCGATCGTCTTCTCTCACTCCTCGGCACCGATCACGTCACCACGCTCGAATCGGCGGCACGTCAAAAATACCTTCTTCCCCCGTTTGGCGTCATCGTCACATTTGATGGAGCAATCAAGGATGAGCTCCCCGAGGAGATTCGCACATACGTGCACGAACGTCACGAAAAACTCCAAGTAAAAATAACACACCAAACACTCGTGCACTGGCAATCACTTTTTCCCCTTTTGCCTGACCACATAAAAATTCTCATCGAACGGTAATATGTCACGTCCTGTTCTTCACGAACCCAATGAACAGCTCCGCATCAAAAGTGATGCTGTTTCTGACGATCGTATCGTCACACCAGAAATGAAGCTGCTTATCGAGGAGCTGAAAGAAACGATGGCGCTTGAAAATGGCGTTGGCATTGCGGCACCGCAAATCGGTGTGCACGATCGCGTGATCATCGCCGAAACCGACGGTCGTCCCGTTGCCTACATCAACCCAGAAATCACCGAACGCTCTTTCCGCATGGTCGACAGCGAAGAAGGCTGTCTGTCTGTTCCGGGATGCTGGGGCATTGTGAAGCGTCATCGTTCGGTGGGCGTGAAAGCGACGACCGAAACCGGAGAGAAAATTGGGATCAAAGCCCAAGGACTTCTCGCAATTATCTTCCAACACGAAATTGACCACCTCGATGGCATTCTGTTCATCGATCGTGCAGAGAAGATCCACAAGGCGTCCGCGCTGTAAGCTATGCGCGTGATCTTTTTCGGAACTCCTCAGTTTGCAGCGGACATTCTGAAATCACTTCTCGATGAAGTGCAGTTCAAAGTGGTTGGTGTGGTTTGCCAGCCCGACGAACCCGTTGGCCGAAAAAAGATCCTCACCGCTCCTCCAACAAAACAACTCGCCGTCGAGCAGAACATTCCCGTTTTTCAACCAACAAAACTCAAAGATGATTCATTCCTTGCCGACGTTGATGCACTGAAGACCGATGTCGCTGTCATTGTCGCCTACGGCCGCATTCTTCCGAAGACACTCCTCGATCGAATCCCTCGTGGTTTCATCAATGTTCACCCATCTCTCCTTCCAAAATATCGAGGTCCGTCGCCGATGCAGGCTGCCATTGCCAACGGCGACGAAAAAACCGGCGTGACGATCATGAAAATTGATGAAGGGATGGATACGGGACCGATCCTCGCGCAAACCTCGATTGAAATCGCTCCAGACGAAACAACATCCTCACTCACTACCAAAGTCGTCAACGTTGGTGCGCCGATTCTCATCGAGGCACTCAAGGGCTATATGGATGGATCGATCACGCCCACCCCGCAATCCGGTGAACCTTCACTTTGCAAGCTCCTCTCCCGTGAGGATGGGAAAATTGATTGGAACCAAGATGCGAAGACAATCGATCAAAAGATTCGAGCCCATACTCCATGGCCCGGTGCATGGAGTGTTTGGAATATTCGTAGCACCGAGGTGCAGGTGAAGATCTTTAGCGCAACCTCCAGTACACAAACAACATCATCACCCATTGGTATTCCTACCCTTTCCGAGGGCAAACTCCTCGTGAACACTGGGGCGAACTCTTCTCTTCAAATTCTCGAGGTACAGCCTGCCGGTGGCAATCGCATGACCGGCGATGCTTTTGCTCGCGGATACTTGAAATAATCGTTAAAAGCTGATAACGTCCTCCCTTCCGGGTGTGATCCCGGGGCAGTCCTTCTGCCTCGCAACCACCCTCGGAGACCTTGCTCATGTTCCTCCTCATCTCGCTCGCTCTCGCACAACCGCCCACCACCTGCGCCGTGGCGTCCGATCTCCTGTCGCGCATCGAAGTCGCCGTCTCGCTCTCGCAGCGACTGGCGCGCTCCCACGGCGCAACCCCCGTCGTCATCGATCAGCGGGCCGATCCCATGCTCGACGATGACCACCCGATCACCACCGTCATCATCCCCAGTGATGCCGGAAGCGTGACCTTCACGATCACCCACTTCGAAGCCCAGCCGGTCGCCTCCCAGGGGGGAGCGATCGATCTGGTGGAGGTCAAGGAGGTGGTGACCATCAGCCTGTCGGGAACGGTCCAAGGCGCGAACACCTGCGAGGTGCTGTGGTCGCAGACCGAACGCCTCCTCGACCTCGCGGTGACGAAGGCATCAACGCTCTGATCACAAGGACAACCACGCCACGAACGCAACGGCGACCTCCAGGTCGCCGTTGTTCGTTCTAGAATTTGCGGATGGCGGTTGCTGTCGGCAGCGGCTTGATTGCCGCAGGAACAACTCTTTCCGTCACGCCTTCCTCTTTCAACGAGAATGTTCGCCAGGGGAAGAACGGCAGAACAAAAATCATGAATCCTAAACCGATGGGGTGATTGAGGTAAGGAGAAAATATGTGTGCCGCATACAACGCGATAATTCCGCACGTTAGCCCGACGGCAATCCAACGCGTCTCCTCTCGCTCGGTCAGCGACCGATATCCTGCACGGAGAATCGTCACGAGGTACCACATAAAGGCGAGAAGTCCTGGAAGGCCCATCTTCAACCAAATGTCTTGATAGCCCCACTCGAAGCGGTACGTTGTCCATTCGCCGGTACCGTTGATTGCGCGGAGGCGAGGATCATCAGAGATATACGTCACCTCGGTTCCAAAACCACTGCCCCACAACGGATCTTCACCAATCGCTTCCATCATCGGCGGCAAGAGGTTCCAACGACTCGATACTGCGAGACCACGCGTGTCGTCACCCTTACCACGATAGGAAGGACTATTGGAAAGATCGGGACGTGGAGGGATTGGGATGACGATAAGAACCCACAATGTCACCAGTGCGAGCAGAATCGAAATGATCCCCAGCACTTTCATCTTCACAACTTCTTTAAACGTCACTCGATCACGGAGCACTGCAAGGGCAAGAATGCCGCCGCCTGCCAGGAGCCCGAGCCAAAAACTCCGTGACTGTCCTCCAATGTCGACGGCGAAGAGGAGTGCAAGGAGCAGAGCGAGTGCTCGTCCACTTTGCAGATGCCCACGACAAAACCCAACAGCTGCGCAGACGAGAAGCGTGAATGTCATCACCGTGAATTGTCCTTGCTCAAAGACTCTAAAGTACCAGGGTGATCCGGGTAAAAGATTCACGAGCCATTCTGGACCGGACAACAGTGTCACCTCCGCCAGTCGGGCATCACGAACAAAGTCGTACACGGTCCAAATTCCTTGGGCTGATAAATGCGTAAACAGATACCACAACCCCAGCGTCGATCCCGCCACCCACGTGGCTCCGAGCGAGAACGTCCACAGAAGGATTCGCTTCGACTGTTGCGTCCAAACGATCATCGCAATTGGCAGTATGTACGCAAAGGTGACATACCCATTCATATCGTCGAACGCCGCACCGATGCTGTTTCGGGTAAAACCAGTAATCGATCCCAAGAAAACGGCTCCAATCAGGAAAAGAAATGGCACGTCGCGTTCTGGCACAAATCGCGGACGTGTTTTTTGAATAACCAGGTGATAGAGCGTACCAACCATGACGGCTGCAAAGATTCCCATGCGAAGACCGACTGCGAAGCTCCCAACAGACACATCGATCAAATGGCCGTGACCACCAATAAAGATTTCCAGCATGGCGATCGCTAAACCCCACACAAGTGATCGCGACGTGATGACCGCGACCGCAACAACGATCGCCACGAAAGGCACCACGCTCCACACGCTCTCCTGCACCACCCACGCGACAACGTGGAGTCCTAAGAGACCCGCCAGACCGTACAACGTGTTCTTGTCGAAAAACTGTTTTAAGATGGTTTTCATACGTGGTGTTTTTGTTCAATAACCTCTCGTGCAGCTTGATACTTTCGAACACGTTCCGGCATCCATCCGAGATACTTCCAAGGAAGTTTATAAACGAATGACGGAAGCCATGACGATCCTATGCGCGACGTCCCGTCGATCAACACGCGAAACCACGTTCCCGGCACCAATACACCGACTTTCCCCTTCTCAAGCATCGACAGCCATACATCCCAGTCTTGAAATCGCTTCATGCCGTCATCAAACCCCG
>ERZ1292630.4394-Hain-H41-02um-R3-4394-length-11943-cov-7_pt1 | contig 11943 bp, 4 predicted proteins | sample MGYA00564408_ERZ1292630 | MGnify/ENA primary metagenome ERZ1292630 (study PRJEB36523, sample SAMEA6512641) | groundwater metagenome | collected 2019-01-08 | study: AquaDiva: Metagenomics assemblies of 32 groundwater samples | reverse complement strand
TTCAAAGAACCGCCAACAGCCGCCTGCCCGGGCCGATGGTGAGGGGGGGGGTGGGGGACAAAAATACTACGTTAAATTGCAATACCCTTAGCCCGCCGCCTTTTTTGTGTGTGTCCACAGCGTTCAGCGAATCGAATTTCCTCTCTTTCCTTCCAATCCAATCCTATCGCCTTCTCGTAGCAAAATGTACGCTGCCTCGCCGTCGAACTTAGATTTGCCGCTAGACGGCTCGGGCGCACTAGGATCGGATCTCGCGAGCGTCACTTCCCGGAAATCAAACCGAACCGGTGCACCCCGCACACCGGTGGCGAACGTGCCGTTGGCCCCTGCACCCGCTTCCGCGGCGGTGAGCCTCTTGTCCGCACCAACATTCCCTGAAGTCACATCCGCCGCGAACGGCAAAGCCAAAGCGTACCTTGATGCGTCAATCAAGTGGCACACCGTGAGCGCGGTCCAGCACGTCTTGACCGTCAAGCCCGACAACCCCATCGCGGCCCTGGCAAATCATTTGTTGGATAAGTCCAGCGAGCTCCTGACATTGCATGCACCGGCCACCGCGGTCCTCGGCAAGGGTCTGACCGACGAGACGGGGACAGCCATTCCCGCCGCTGCATTCGGCGACACAGCAAGCAGTCATGAATACGTGGCTCCTGTCGTCAGGGAGGTTCGCACAGACGGTCGCACGTTTGAGCTATCATGTGTGCGAAAACGGTCCTTCGCGGCCCGACTCTACTCGCACCCGGTGTTTCCAATTTGCTGCATCGAAGACCCTGTTAACGTCCTCGAAGTCGTGTCCGTGGTTCAACAAGCCGTGATTCGCGACGAGAAACGCGATACTCCCGTTGCCTCCGTCGAAGCAACCAAGGCCCGGAAGCGCAACAGCGTCACGAGCTTGGTGCCGGGCTCATCGCAACCGCCCACCGCCACACCGGCCAAGGGAGACAACGCCGCCTTGAAGCTGCCGTCTACTGCCTCTTCGGGGGGTGGCACGGTGCTGGCCTCGACAAGCACAAAGCCAAGTGTGAAGATCGTGTGGCTCGTGCCGCAAGACAGTACCATGCTTCTGATCCAAGGGATGGCGCATCAAGCACGCGAAGTCGTGCGGAGGACAAGCAGCGTCAACGACATCGTCGCCGCCTTAAACAGCGGTCCCAAGCCGGTGAAACAACGAAATCCGTCACTCTCCGACTCCGCGAGCGAGGAGCAACCTCTACAAGTGTTAGAAGCTTCCCCCGAAGACACGTTGCTGGCCGCTCTCCCCAGCGGGGTCAAATCCCAGGCGTCCCCGTTCCGCCCGTGGGTGAGTCACGAATTTCCAAAGGTGTTGTCCAAACACGTGAACGTCCTCCAGGACGTCATCATCCCGCTACCATCGCAGAAAGCAGCGTTCGACGCCGCGTTTTGCGACGCCCTCGCCGACGTCGTCGGCAGGGACGATGCATGCCCCTTGGTCTCCATCGTCGTCGTATCGCTGTTTCTTCCTCGGGATGTGGTGAGCATGGCGCTCGCGTTTCTGAGCACGACCGTGGCACCCATTGAAGAAGTCGCACGATTCCGATTCAACGCGGAACTCAACGAACAAGAACGGACGTTCGAAAAGGACAAGTTGACCCGAAGCGAGCAGCCTGCGCCACTGGTCAACGCATCAGCATATTGGGCGCAAGTGCGGGATCGACGAGAATCCAGGGACCGCGGCAGAGAACAAAAGTACGCCGACATGCTAAAGTTGCTCAACCCGTTCCCACAACTGAATCCCAACTTGACCGATGACGAACGACTCGCCGAAGAGGCGCGCAGGGCGACGGAGACGAACAACCGCAAGGCCCGGGTCGCCGCGTATGAGACGGCTCGTCACAGCGCCCTCATCGCCCGCGCCAGTCGCCGAAGCAAAGAAGACGTCATTGCCGCGGACGTGCAGAAGAAGCAGCGCGACTACAGTGTCAGCTTCATTCAGGCCGTTATTCGCGGCTTTCTCGCGCGACGCCGCGTGAGACCGATGATTCATGCCAAGCGAGAGGAAGCGGACGAGGATGGTGACTTGGCCTCGTTGATGGTCTCCGTGCATTCGATGCGGAAGGTGCCCCGTTCGGGAAGACAACCTTCCTACGTCAATACCTCGCAATGGGTCCTCGAGCGTCAGTTCGCCGATGAACTTGTGACCAAGTACAACGAATCGCTGACTTTGAATCCTCCCACGAAGTGGGCCAGCGCGCGCACCTACACCACTTGGATACCGGTCCGGCAGCGGCTGCCAGCAGCGTTTGACGACGACGTCAGCAGCGAGGAAGAGTCGTGGGAGGTGCGCGCCAGGCTGTTGAAACCGAAGCGGCAAATCGCGCGACGTCGGCTGTTTCACCCTCAGTCCAGGGCACAACAGGCGATGCGCGATGCTGCGAGCGAGATCGACCGCCACATGGCGGACCTTCAACAGCAGTTTTTGAACATTTCTCCCCTCAACCGGCAGGCGTATTCGTACGTGTGGAACCGCTGCCTGCTGGTTGCGAATGCTGCCTTCTTGGAACTCGTGCACCGCGGGGATATTGCGCTGCCCAAGGGGCCTCGACCGCAACGGCCTTCGCTCATGGGTCAACTGACAAAAAGCATCCATTTGGATCTGCGCGGCGGCGAGGCGGCGGCGAAGAGCACCCTCCCGGCGTCGTCTGCTGATGTCACTTGGGACGCAGCGAACGCGGCATCAGCCCCATTCGTCGCATGGCTTCGCACGTCGTTTCCACAGCTGGAGGCACGATTCACGCACGCATGGCTGGTCAGCGCCTCGATCCCGCGGCCGGTTCCGCGAGCGGCACCGAGTGCGATTCCACCGGCGACGTCACCAAAGGGGCGGTCGCCACTCTCCGCTCTCCCTGCCATCGTCGTCGTCAACAGCGCACCGCACGAGAAGCTTTCGTCGCTTTCCAGCAACAACAGCGACGCCGCCGCGGCGAAAATTACTGCCACATCATCTTCGGCGACCGTGGTGCCGAGTGCCGTCGGTCGCAGGTCGGTCACACGCCCATCCGTCACCGAGCCCACGACCACAGCGGATGCTAACAAAGCACCGTTAACGTCACTGCTCAGCAACGACGGTGCCCCGGCAACATCAGACAATGCGCAAGCTGCAGCCACGGCGGGGCAGATCCCTTCCCCGCCGGCGCCATTGGACGCTCCTAGAACCGCAGAGAGCGGCCCGCTTTTACCGTTGCTACAGAGCCAGTTCATCGTGGCCTCCGATCCTGTTGATTTTCGCGCTTGGTTGCCGGCAGGGAGTCTGCCAACCAGCGCGCACGCCGCCGTGGTAGCCGCCACGACGTCCTCGAATGCCTCATCGCTAACGCAGTACCCGATTGGCGTAGCGCCGAATTTCACGACGCGAGGGCCCTCGTCGCAAACCGCACCTCCCAGCGTCGATGCCGCAGGGGCATCGGCGCAGCTGTTCAGCGCGGTGGGAGGAGGGGCTCCGCCGCCGAGCATCGACGTTCACCGGTCGTCGGAGGCGCCGAGCACGTCCTCTCCATATGGCTCGATTGCGTTGACTCCATCGCACTCCTTGGCAGCGGCAAATTTCTTGCGCATTGGGCATCCCGTGGCATTGGGGGTGCATCCGACCCCTACGGGGGCGACCACGCCTTCCCTCGCCACTGTCGCTGCTGCCACCACGTCATCCGCGCCACTCGCGACCAGCGCGACCATGTCGTCCGCGCCGTCCTCGGCATTAGAACCCTCGAACTTTCCCCACGTGCTCATGGTGCATGATTCGGTGACATCCGACCGGTGGCGAGTGGATGCTCACATGGTGCATGATCAGCTCAAGCTCAGGAATCTGACGTGGATCAGCGTGTCCTCCGCGCTTCTTTGTTACGTGTCGAAGCGCCCCTTCGTCGCGCTTCCTCGGCACGAGCGGCAAGTGGCCGCCGAAATGGGTTTGCACAGTGCGCGCGACTTCGTAGGCGAATCCAGCGTGAGCACAGCGGCGAAGCCGTCGCCGACGAATCTGCCGACCTCACCGAAACCGGAAGCCACGGCGTTTCCGACATCGCCTCCTCCGAGCGGCGTCGTGGCAGCAGCCTCTGCGGGGGCTGGAAAGGCAGTGTCGCGTGCGAACCGGGCTAGCAGTGTCCGAGGACCCAGTGTCGCTGTCTTTTCCCAGTCGACCACGGCGGGGTTCGTCGCCACGGCCGCCGGCAATGCCGCGTTGATGCTCCAGTCGCAAGCTGCCGAGTGGTTCGGCGTCAATTGGCTCCTCCTGGAGGACCGATTGAAGGATGAAATCGTCGCCCGTATCGACGCGACGGAAGGCATGTTGCAGTACGCTGTGGCGAGCGACGCCTTGCACCACGCCGCGACGGGCGGCCTATCGCCCAACGCGAATGTCATCGCGCAGTACGACAACCTCATGGATGCCGTGCGCAACTGTCTCGTTGACGGGACGATCCGCGGAGGATCGACCCGATTCGCGGTGATGCGAGAGGCGTTCTTCGCTCCTAAAAGGGCAGTGGAAGCGGCACAAGCCGCCGGGCAAGGTGCCCGCTACAGCCGCTCACAGGGACCCACGCTGTCGCTGGCGGTCGCAGCCGGAGGCGCGTCGGCGGGTAGCAGCGCAACATCGGCCTCACTGGACCCGCACCGAAGTGGGGGGAAAACCGCAACGGTGGCCGCCAGCAATGCCAGCGCGTCGTTCAAGCTTCCCTCGAGGGGTGGCGCTGGTGGCGCCAACATGATGCGTTCGCGCTCGTCCGTGGTTTCCGCTGGTCGCGAGCCTTCTGAATTCGCTTCTCACACAGGGACGACGGCGGCAATCAACGCCGCTACTGGCGTCCCTCACAATGAGAGTGGACCATCTCAACACCGGTCAAGTCTGGCCTCTGCCGTCTCGGAGCCTTCACACGTCGCCGGGCCACCGACGATTGGTTTACCGGTCCCTCCGGGGGGCAGTGATCGGGGCTCGTTCATGTCAATATCCGCCGCACCGCCGCCGCTGCCCATCTTAGATTCAAGTGCGTCCCTTGTGCAGTCCTGGCAGCAAGCCGCCACCGAGGCCCTGTGCGACCTCGACGGGTGCGAAACCCGCTTCGCTCGTCAGCCCATGCTAGACGTGGGTGGCCTTCCCTGGCTCGCCGCGGTGGACCGGCTGCTGGCCATGTCGTTTCTCGCCTGTTCAAATGATTCTCCGTCTGCCATTGTCGTGTCCGTCGGCACGAAAAGTGACGCCTTTTACGCGGCCGCCGTGGGACTCGTCGGCATCGCCGTCGGGATGGCCGCGAGCGATCGCATCGCGATGTCCGCCAGCATTTCGAAGCCGGGGCGGAGCCGTGGTGGGCCGGCCCAGACTGCCAGTTTGACCGCGAACATGTCCACCGGCGGATTTCGCTCACCAGGTCGTTCGATCACGGCCGAGTCGCCACGGTCGATGAAGCCCACTTCGTCGTTCCCCTCACGTCCGCAAGATGAGGGAACCTTCCGGTTCGTGCAAGACCTCGCAACGCGCTTCCCGACGCTTCGGTTGATGGAGGCCGCCACTGAGCTTGACGCGATTCTGACGGCGTCAGGTATCGTGTCACTCATCAAGGACGTCATCGTGGAAGCAAAGTACAAGGCACAGGCGCTCCGCGGAAACGTGGGAGACTGCCGCAGCGCCATTCGGCTAACGTGCCAGCTCATGGAGCGCTACTGTTGGCTCTTGCTCATCGCCGCGGCCACGGTGATCTCCCCGCCCATCGTGCTACCTCAGAGTGCCGCGGCGGGACGGTGTGGGAACGTATCACCGTTGCCGTTGCTCGCGGACTTCGCGACGACGGCAATCGGCCAGGCCTTTTGCGATCGCATCGCCTTGATGGATCCTTGGCTAGATGCCACCGCCAAGGAGCACCCGGATCCATTTCACGTGAGCTATACGGGTGGCTGGCAGCGGTGGCGGGCGATGCACTTCACGGCGCAGTTGATCTGATGCCAACACCTCCCTCCTCCGCCCGTCGAATCGATGGCTGTTGTGATGGCGTGAAGCGGGTTTTTGTCTTGTTTGGTAGACGCGTGGGTTTTCGGCCCGCGCACTCTGTAGAGTGGTGTTGATATTGATTTCGACTACTCCTCTCATCGCGGCAACGCCATGGCAACGCCTGTGCGTCTCCCATTGATTGTGTTGCTGCCTTGAACGCAAACATATCGACCAATTACTTAGACGAATATCGTCTCCACCACCACCACCCCCGCAATCAAAAATGGCAACGTTGATTGATGGCAAAGTCATCGCCGACAGCATTCGGTCGGAAATATCGAGTGAGCTTCGCCAGATCATGCAGGACCGCGCTGGGGCGCCCCGCCCCGGCCTCGCGGTCATCATAGTGGGATCCCGCAAGGACTCGCAAACGTACGTGCGGCTCAAGCAGAAGGCCGCCGAAGAGTGCGGCTTCATCAGCACCGTCATCGAACTTCCCGAGACGTCGACGACCGAAGAGGTGGTGACGAAGGTGCAGCAGCTGAACGCCAGCGCGGCTATCCATGGCATGATTGTGCAGTTACCGCTGCCCTCCCACGTCAACGAGGCGCACGTTTTGGAGCAGATTTCGCCCTCCAAAGACGTCGACGGGTTGCACCCAACCAACGTGGGCTTACTGCATACGCGCGGAAAGGCGCCGTTTTTCGTCCCCTGCACGCCGTTGGGCATCATGGAGCTGCTGAAGCGGTCCAATGTGGTCGTCTCTGGAAAGCGCGCCGTCGTGATTGGCAGATCGAACATCGTCGGCCTGCCCGTCGCGCAGCTGCTGTTGCAGGCCAACGCGACGGTCACCATCTGTCACAGCAAGACGGTGCGCATCGAAGACGTCGTTCGGGAAGCCGAGATCGTCATTGCCGCATGCGGTCAACGAGAACTGATTCGCGGCTCGTGGCTGCGTCCGGGCGCCGCGGTGATCGACGTTGGCACCAACGCCGTCACGGACGACACGAAGAAGGCCGGTTATCGACTCGTGGGCGACGTCCATTTCGACGAGGCGAAGGCGGTAGCGAGCTGCATCACGCCGGTGCCAGGAGGAGTCGGCCCTATGACCATCGCCATGCTACTGAACAATACCATGACGGGTTACAAGCGATCGCTTGGTTTGATGTGACTGCTGAGGCGGGCACGACCTTGGGCTGCGCTCTGGTGAACCAAAAAAACAGAAAAGTATCGACGCGCGGAACGGGTCGAGGCTGTGTTGACGGGGGGTAGTGCAAGAGGGCTGGGCTTCGTCCTATCGTCGTTTGACCCCCAATCACTTGCGAGATGCCCAATGTCGTGCCAGACTTGCCAATGACAACACACAACCTGGCCTTGGACTCGGAAGTACGTTTTTCACAATTTTGGTAGTTCCATGATGGGCAATTGGGTCCGACGCAATAATTTACCAGAACCGATCTTGCAAATATTTTCACCTTTTCCTCCGAGACGTCCGTTCTCTTTCTCCAGTTTCCCAACCACAATCTCGCCTTTTGTTCGTTCTCTGGACAGAAAGTCACTTCGATTATGTCGACGATTTTGCGCCATGGCAGCCTCGCCTTCGCATCGGTTTCAACGGTCCTTTCAATTGTACTTTTCTCATCGTTGAGTTCGCATGTCGTCGATCACCACTCATGGATGGCCGCCGCGCAATACGTGCCCAACTTAGAGGCTGTTAACTTCATTTCGGCCCTTCGCCTCGGATCAGGGTCGACGTATCTGCCGATTCCCTCTTTAACCGTAGCGGATACGTGTCTACAGCGTTGCTCGGTGAGCTATGGCACGGAGCGCGTTCCCTGCGACGCCAATGCCGCGCACTGTTGGTGGTCCACGGCAAACTCATCTTGCGTGCAGCGATGCGAGTCGATTCAATCGTGGGGCAGCTGCAACTCGTACCCCGAGTGCTATTTCGACTCCGGCGCCGGAAAGTGCCTCACGCGCTGCCCATTTCTGACGCTCGCCGCGTGCGCCAACCAAAGTGATATCTTCACCGTGAACCGATGCGAGCCATCCAAATTGAACGCGCAGGTGTGCGCCGCGAAGTGTGCCATCTGGGACGGGAACGCAACGGCCTGTGACGTCATGTCCCCACGGGACTGTTATTACTCCAACGGCACGGTGGACAAGGCATCGGAGAAAGGTTGCCTTGGGCACTGCTTCACGACGCTGCGTTCCGCCTCGGCCATCGACTGTCAGAACCGCAATGTCTACTGCACTTTTTTCAACGGTTTGGCACACTGGAATCCGGGTCAAGTTTCCGGACTCGGTGGCCCTTTGAACTCGGATCTCGGGCACTGCGCGACCTCGTGCGGCTACGCGACCCGCAGCCGGTGTGGCCAGGCGGGCTTCGAACTCTGCGCGTGGCACTCCGCGAACAACGTCTGCGTCCCGGACTGTTACGCGCGATACAGCAACAGCAGCACCACCTGCGATGCCGACCCATCGTGCACGTGGTTTGGGTCCGCCTATAGCCGAGGGTGTCGTCAATCGTGTGGGAGCTACAATGTGACCAGTGCGCATTGCCTGTTGAATAGTTCGAACGCGTGCATGTATCACGACTCCAACGCCACCACCCCGACGAAGCACTGCCGTCGCAATTGTCAAGTGTTTTCGAGCTCCGCGGATTGTGTGCTGGAATCGTTTTGCGAGTGGGCGGTGCATCCGTCAAAAACGGTGACAACCTTCAGGGATGGCGTGGCGGTCTTCAGTGCCGCCAACAGCAGCTGCTTGCGCAAGTGTTCCAACTTGGACAAGTACATTTGCCCAACGTACAGCCACTGCGTCCTCGCGAGTGACGGTACGTGCCGCCTACGTTGCAAGCACAAGTACTACAACATCGACCAGTCCAAGTTCGTGACGGATTGCTCGGCAGATACGAACTGCGCCGTCGTGGACCAAACGTGTCGCGATTCATGCACTTCCCAAGGGGAGGCCACCTGCGTGGCCGACTTGGCATGCGCGTGGACACCTCAAGGTACTTGCCGAAATCGTTGCTCCCTGTCCTCGTTACGCACGGAAGGGGCCTGCAACGCGGTGACCAGTTGCCAGAGCTCGGCCATTGACACCGCCGTTTGCCGCGAAAAGTGCACGCAGCACACGAACCGTACGCAGTGCTCGCAGGATTGGCAGTGTACCTGGCTCAACGTGACCTCGCGATGCGCCTCGAATTGCTATCTGATGTCTCCCATCGCGTGCAACACCGTTCAAGACTGTGAATTGGCTCAAGGTTCGTGCATTCCCACCTGCGCGTCTCGAGGGGACAGCGCGACGTGCCTTTCGTTCGGCAAATGCCAATGGAACTATGTCAACGCGACTTGCACGCGTCGATGCGATTCGCTGTACACCAAGGCGACCTCCAGTGCGTGCATCAGCGACAAATACTACTGCCAGTTCTTGGAACCGTCCAGCCAGTGCTTGCAGCACTGCGGTCAGTTTAACCTCTCGGAAGCACTTTGCTTGAGCGCAACGCACTGCGTGTGGCTACGCAACGCCACGTGCGTACCCCGATGCAACGTGTTGGCCACCACGGCGACGGCATCCGCCTGTGTCGCGGCGGCACCGCTATGTGATCCTGACGCGCAAACAGGGCAATGCAGCGAGAACTGCTCGCTCGCGGCCTCACCCAGTATGTGCGACTCGCTGGCGCATTGCCGCTGGAACGTCACCGGCGCTCAGTGCATTCGCGGCTGTGCGGCACTCTATAGCGGCCAAGCCAACTGCGACGCGGCGAGTGATTGTCAGTGGACCAACGAAGGCTGTCGCGCTCGCTGTACGTTGTATGTGAACGAACCCGCGTGCCGCAACGCGACCACGAAGCACTGCCTCTGGGACGGCGACTCGGCGATGTGTGTCCTTCCGTGTCCACGCATCCCGGATGCCACGCGGTGTAATGCCACGATGGGCTGTACGTTCTTGTCGGTGGGCTGCACGTATGACTGCACCAAACTCTCAGGTTCCAACTGCCGGAAACTGTACCCTAATTGTTACTTTTATCCCGGCGTTGGTTGTCAAACCGGCTGCAATGTCAAATATCCTTCGACAACGGACTTCACATCTTGCGTGGCCGACAGCTTGTGCTCGCCTTTTTGGCAGGTCGACCTTGTTTCGACCTCGACGCTCTTCCCCGTTGCAGTTCCGTCGCAATACCGCTGCGGACCGCAATGTACGCGGCTTTCATACCAAGAATGCCGCGTCGAGTCTCGTCACTGTTATTGGCGCGATGAAGGCACGCCAACGTACACCGGCGGGTGCTCCCCGAAGTGTACCAACCGACCCAACAACACCGCCTTGTGCGGCTTCGATGGGCAGTGCTTGCTGTCGTCACGCGGCTGCATCCGTGCTTGCTCCTTGGCCACCACGTCGCAGCAATGTCTTGCCTTGGAAGACACGCAATGCCTCTGGTCTCTCTTCCGTCGGGCCTGTGTACCGAACTGTCGCTACAAATTCGGGCATATTGAGCCGTTCAATCCGTTCATCGATAACGCCTCATTTGCGTTCCGCCGTGAGCTTTGCCTTCAAGACGCCATGTGCGAATGGGACAACACCACGTGGCTTTGCGACAATCGCTGTGAGGACACGACCACGGGGTCTTGCCGCTTCGGGTCGTGCACCACATCGGGCAATACCATCAGTTTGTGTTCCACGCAGTGCAATGCGGCCGCGTGTCTGGGGAGCAATCCGCGGTGCGCCAATGACCAACGGACCGTGCCGACTTGCCGTCAAAAGTGCTCGGTGTTTTCGGACAACGTGACCATGTGCTTCTTGTACTCTCACTGCACGTATCGAGATGGGGGATGCATGTTGAGCTGCGATTTCAATTCCGCGACGTGCGATACGGGCCGTTGTTCGGTCATCAGTGGGACCTGCCGCGATCAATGCACCGCGTTTTCGTCTCTTGGGTCGAACGTCTGCTCAGCGCGGTCGTGGTGCGAGTGGGAGGCTTCCACGAATACCTGCATCGAGCGTTGCAGCACGCAGTTCGGGACCAAGGCCACCTGCGACGCGTCGACGTCGTGCCAATTCCTCAGCAACACGAACGCCTGTGAGATCAAATGTTCATTGATCAAAGACGCTGGACTATGCTCCTCTACTAAGTCGCTGAGTTGCGTGTGGCTCAACTCGACCAACAGCTGCGCAAGCGACTGCTTGAAGAAGTACGGCTCAAACCAAGCGGACTGCGCCGCCGACAGTGCGTGTCGCTATAGCACTTCGCAAAACCGTTGCCTGATGGCATGCAACGGCGTGAACGCCGCCACATGTCCGCTCATGTCTCTCTTTTCACACTGCCTCGTCGACCCCGTGGGAAACAGCTGCGTGGAGACGTGTGCGGAGAAGCATAATACGGGACCGTTTGGTTCCATCAACAAGACCACGTGCGACGCCGATCCGTATTGCCGCTCCTACCAAAACTTTGCCAACGGATCGTTTACGTGCGAAGAAAATTGTGCCAAACGATACAACACCAGCGCGACGTGCGTGGCCAGCGGTCGCTGCAGCTGGGACGCTTCGATCAGCGCGTGCTACTCAACCTGCTCGCTCAACGACTTTGTCAATGGAACAGAATGCGTCAAGGTTCCGCAATGTCTTACGAGAACCACCGGATTTGGGAGCTTCTTCAGCGAACGATGCTTCGCTACGTGCAACGCCCGCGACTCCACTAGCAAGTGCCTGCAGTTTTACTCATCCGACTACCAGTGCTTCTGGGATTCCAACTTTGGCAAGTGTCGTCGGCAATGCAGCGATCTCACCGTCAGCACGTGCACGACGACCGACTCGCTCTGCACGACCTATGGCTCCTTGTGCAGGGAGGACTGCACAAAGCTCAACATCACGACATGTGGTTACTACTCCTACTGCCAGTACCGTCAGCTATCCGCCAGCTGCGTGCCGACGTGCATCTCGCTGCGCAGCAGCGGGGTCCCGGAGGCGTCCAGACAACCCTAATCTCACTGCCAGTTCATAGCGGATTTCGT
>ERZ1292630.4393-Hain-H41-02um-R3-4393-length-11944-cov-7_pt1 | contig 11944 bp, 5 predicted proteins | sample MGYA00564408_ERZ1292630 | MGnify/ENA primary metagenome ERZ1292630 (study PRJEB36523, sample SAMEA6512641) | groundwater metagenome | collected 2019-01-08 | study: AquaDiva: Metagenomics assemblies of 32 groundwater samples | reverse complement strand
CAATGCCGTGGAGCACGCCATTGCCGATGCGGTAAGGCAGGTGCTCCGCCACGCGACGCTCCCTGGCACGTCCGAGGATTTCTTCACCGCGCTGGGCGGTGATTCGCTGAGTGCCGCCGAGTTGATCACGAGACTTCGAGAAAATGCCCTGACCAACGCGCTCGATGTGCGCGATGTCTACGAGGCGCGTACCGTCGCTGCGCTCGCCCGGCGTGCACGACCGCGCGCCGCCAGCGGACCCATCGCCGCGCCGAAATCCCGCGCCAGCGTTCCCGTCGCGCGCACGACCGCCCTTCAGGCACTTTCGTTGCTGCGATCGCTGCTCGTGGCATCCGTGGCACTGTGGATCGGCGCGTTCCACGTGCTCCCCGTGGTCGTCAACCGTGTGGGACTCGTGCCGTCGGTCTTCCTTGCACCACCCTTAGCATTCTTGCTGTTGCTCGTGTGGGCGCCAGTGGCCGTGATGCTCGCCGTCCTCGGCAAACGAACGCTCATCGGACGCTACACCGCGATGCGCGCTCCGGTGTGGGGCCCGTTCTACCTCCGTCACTGGCTGGTGCAACAGTCGGTGAAATCCGTCCCGTGGTGGCTGCTCGAGGGCACACAGTTCCAGATGATGGCGCTTCGCGCGCTTGGCGCGCGCATTGGCCAGCGCGTGCATGTCCATCGCGGCGTCAACCTCACGCGAGGCGGATGGGACCTGCTCGATATCGGCAATGACGTCACGCTGTCGCAGGATTCCGCGCTTCGCATCGCCGAGCTCGACGATGGCCACGTCGTCTTCGGTCCGGTGACGCTGGGTGACGGCGTGACGCTCGGCATTCACGCAGGTGTCGGCAGCGACTGCGTACTCGAGGCCGGCGCCTCCCTTGCCAATAGTTCGTCGCTCCCGCGCGGCACGCGCGTTCCGGCCGGTGAATGCTGGGACGGCATTCCGGCGCGCCCTGCGGGCCAGGCGGCGCAGACGCCGGCCATCGATACCTCACGCGATCTTTCACCGCTGGCGTGCGACGCGCTCCTGCTCGGCGCGCGTTTCCTCATGTCGCTCGCTTTCGCCGCGCCGCTCGGAATATTCGCACTGCTCGCCGTGCGCGCCTGGCACGTGGAGACGACCGAAGCCACCGCCTGGTTGCTTGGCAACGCAATCAGCTGGCGCATCCTCGCCGGCATCGCCCTGCTCGAGATGTTCGCCGTCCCGTCGCGTCTCGTGCTCGGCGCGCTTGCCTGCCGGGTAATGGGACGCGTCCCGGACGGTGTCTCGTCCCGCTGGAATGCCGGGTACCTGCGCATCTGGCTCAAGCCGATGCTCGTCGACGGCGCCTCTCGCTGGTTGTACGGCACGCTCTTCTGGCCGTACTGGCTGCGACTCTCCGGCATGACCGTGGGACGCGACTGCGAGATCAGCAGTCTTATCGACACCGTGCCCGAAACGGTCACGATCGGGGACAAGAATTTCTTCGCCGACGGCATCTACGTCGGTAGCCCCCAGCTGCACCGCGGTACCGTGCGTGTGGCGCATACGACGTTTGGCAGCAGCACCTTCCTCGGCAATGGCGCCATCATCGCCGGGGGAATGCAGCTTCCCGACGACATACTGCTCGGCGTCTGCACCGTGGCCCGGCAGCAGCACCTTCGCTCGGGAAGCGCCTGGTTCGGCCACCCGGCCTTCGAACTCCCGCACCGCGAAGTCATCGAATACGACGCCGCTTTCACCTTCGATCCCACGCCGCTGCGCTATGCGACGCGCGTCTTCTGGGAACTATCGCGCTTCGTCGTCCCCGCATTGCCGGTCTTCGTGGCACTCCTCTGGTTCAAGATCATCGCCGGCTGGTCGGACGTCCCGTTTCCCGTGTTCATCCTCGGCGTCCTCCCGCTCGCCACGCTCGGTGCGAGCGCGCTCTTCGCCACGCTCATCGTCGTCTTCAAGTGGACGCTGCTCGGCAAGGTACAGCCCGCCATGCATCCGTTGTGGTCGTCGTGGGCCTCGCGGTGGGATCTCGTCTGCCTCGCCTGGAACGTCTGCGCCGGGTCGCTCGTGTCGCGGCTCGACGGCACGCTGCTGCTCAATGCCTTGCTGCGACTCACCGGCGTGCACATCGGCGAACGCGTCGTGTTGGGCACCGGATTCGCCGAGGACCTGCCCGACCCCGACATGCTCACGTTCGAGGACGGCGCCACGGTGGACTGCCTGTTCCAAGCGCACACGTTCGAGGATCGCGTCCTCAAGATGGATCGCGTGGTCGTCCGCGCCGGCGCGACCGTCGGCAGCAACGCCGTGCTGCTGTACGGCGCCGACATTGGCGAAGGTGCACGCGTGGCGCCGCACAGCGTGGTCATGAAGCACGAGCACCTGCGCCCCGGAGTGCTCTACGCCGGCTTCCCCACGCGACCGCAGGACGACGTCACCGCCTGGTAACCGTCCGGCAATGCCAGAGCGCCCAAGCCGCTGCGGCCGGGGCGCTCTGTCGCTTTCTGTCGTCTTCTGTCGTTCTCTGTCGTTCTCTGTCGTTCTCTGTCGTTCTCTGTCGTTCAGAGGCGCCGGTCGGGATCGAACCGACGGATGGGAGATTTGCAGTCTCCTGCCTTACCACTTGGCTACGGCGCCTTCAGAGCGGAAAACTAGCCCCCCGACGCACCCCTGACAACGTGCCGCCGGGCAAGCATCTTTGCGCCACCCTGCGCATGCAGACTGTTGCCCCACCCGGAGACCCGATGATCCGCCGCTTGACGCTGTTTGCCCTCCTCGTCACCTCGTCCGCCTCAGCCCAGATGCGCCCCGCACCGGCCCCCAAGGCGATGCCGACCCCCACCGAGACGTCGCTCTTTGCGCACTTGCGCTACCGCAACGTGGGTCCCGCACGCGGCGGACGCGTCACCACCGTGACTGGCGTCCCCAGCCAGCCCCATACCTTCTTCATGGGGTCCACCGGCGGTGGCGTCTGGAAGACCACCGACGCGGGCCAGGGTTGGGTGAACATCTCCGACCGTTTCTTCGCCGTCGGCTCCATGGGCGCCATCGAGGTTGCCCCGTCCAACCCCGACATCATTTACGCGGGAACGGGTTCCGACGGGCTCCGGTCGAATGTCTCCATCGGCAACGGCGTCTACAAATCCACTGATGCGGGCCGCTCCTGGGCGCACGTCGGCCTCAAGGACGTCGGCAACATCGGCGGAATCCGCGTACATCCGGCCAATCCCGACATTGCTTTCGTGGCTGCCATAGGCAACCCGTTCAGGCCCAGCAACGACCGTGGCCTGTACCGCACCACCGATGGCGGCACGTCGTGGCAGCGCATCCTCTTTGTGTCTGATTCCACAGGCGCCGTGGACATCGAGTTCCAGCCGGGCAACCCGAACACGATCTACGCCTCGATGTGGCGCGCCGAGCGCAAGCCGTGGACCATCATCTCGGGCGCACGCGAAGGCGGCGTTTACAAGTCCACCGATGGGGGCGCCACCTGGAAGAAGCTCGAAGGCGGGCTCCCCAATGACCTCGTCGGCAAGAGCAACGTCGCCGTCACGCCCGCGGATCCGAACCTCGTCTGGGTCCTCATCGAGGCCAAGCCGGGCGGCGGACTCTACCGCTCCAACGACGCCGGCGAGTCGTTCACGCTGGCCAGCAACTATGCGCAGCTCATCACGCGCCCGTTCTACTACACCAACATCACGGCACACCCCAAGGACGCCAATACAGTGTGGGTCGGCGCCGAGGGTTTCCACAAGACCACCGATGGCGGCAAGTCGTGGCGCGCGATGAACATCCCGCACGGCGACAACCATGACCTGTGGATCAACCCCAATGACCCGCAGCTGATGGTGCAGGCCAACGACGGCGGAGCCACTGTCACGATCAACGGTGGACGCACCTGGTCCACCCTGTACAACCAGCCCACCGCCGAGATCTACCAGGTGTACGTGGACAACCAGTTCCCGTACCGCCTGTACGGCGCCCAACAGGACAACTCCACGCTCATCGTGCCGTCACTCCCGCTGTCGTCGGGGCGCCCCGACTCGCCCATGCAGGAGTGGATGAGCGGGCCCGGCTGCGAGACGGGGCCGATCTTCCCGCACCCCACCAATCCCGACACCGTCTACGGCTCGTGCAAGGGACAGTTCTCGCGTCTGCGCATCAGCAGCGGCGCGGAGAAGCAGTACTGGGTCGGGGCGCAGTCGCTGTACGGCAACGCCACGCAGGACCTCATCTATCGCTTTCAGCGCGTTTCGCCCATGGAGTACTCGCCGCACGACGCGCGCGTCATCTACTATGGCTCGCAGTACGTGCACCGCACGCGTGACGAAGGCGTCACCTGGGAGCGCATCTCTCCCGACCTCACCTCGAATCCACCCGAACTCCGCACCCATTACAGCGGTGAGCCAATCACCGTGGACGGCACCGGCGAGGAGTCGTACTCCACGCTCTACGCCATTCGTGAGGCCACGCTCGAGAAGGGTGTGATCTGGACAGGCGCGAACGATGGCCCGTTCCACGTCACCCGCGATGACGGCAAGTCGTGGAAGAATATCACGCCGAAGAACCAGCCCGCCGGCTGCCGCGTGCAGAACATCGAGCCATCGCCCCATCGTCGCGGCTCAGCCTACTACGCCGTCCTCTGCTACCTGCTCGGCGACTTCAAGCCGTACCTCTGGCGTACAGACGACTACGGTGCCTCGTGGACGCTGCTCACCGACGGCAGCAACGGCATTGCCGCCAACGAGCCGACACGCGTCGTGCGCGAGGATCCGAAGCGTGAAGGGCTTCTTTACGCCGGCACCGAGTTCGGCATGTACGTGTCGTTCGACAACGGCGCGCGCTGGCGGTCGTTCCAGCTCAACCTCCCGGCGACGCCGATCACCGATATGAAGGTCCACCGCGACGATCTCGTGCTGTCCACGCAGGGTCGCTCGTTCTGGATTCTCGACAACCTCACCGCACTGCACCAACTCGCGTCCAACACCGCCACCGAGAGCGCGCACCTTCTTGCGCCGCGCGACGCCGTGCGGGCGCCGTACTCGGGTTCCTTTGGCGGCGTCGAGGGCAGCCGCAATGACCCGGCCGACCCGCAGTATCCGCCGGCTGGCGCCATGATCGACTACTGGATCGCGCCGGCCCTTGCCGGCCCGGTCACCCTGGAAGTTCTCGACGCCAGAGGCGTCGTCGTGCGGTCCTTCTCCAGCGAAGGTGCCGGCGAAACGGCTACCACCGAGCCGAGCATGTGCCAGATGATCACCGTCCGCGACGGCGCACCACGCCTCCCGCGCAACCCGGGCATGAACCGCTTCACGTGGGACCTCACCCTCCCCGGCGCATGGTCGATGATCGCCGCGCAGAGCGGTCGCAATGGCCCCACCATCGTCCCCGGCAGGTACCAGGTGCGCCTCACCGCCGGCACCACGACCGTCGCGCAGTCGCTGACCGTGCGCATCGATCCGCGTGCAGCTGCCGACGGAATCACGATCGCCGACTTGCAGGCGCAGTACGATCACAACGTGAAAGTCCGCAACCTCGTGACCGAGGTGAATCGCCTCGTCGCCACGCTCGACGAGCAACGTCGGCGTCTCGCCGGTGCGGGTGCTACGGCCGCTGACACCGTGCGCGGCATCAATGCCTTGCGCGCCACCGTCGTCACACCACCGGTGCGCTACAGCAGGCCGGCGCTGCAGTCACACATTCAGTACCTCTACTGCCTCACGTCACAGGCTGACCAGCGCATCGGCCGCGATGCCACCGAACGCTACGTGACCCTTCGCCAGGAACTGGACATCACCATGGCCAGGGCCCGTGCCCTCCTGGGAGCCAGCGTCATCGACAAGACCAGAGTGGTGCCGTGAGCCCCAAGGCCATGCGGTGGTTCGCCGTCCTTGGGGCGGCGGCCTTGGTCCTGGCCATGCCACGCCCCGACGGCATCACCGTCGAGTCGTGGCAACTGCTCGCCATCTTCACCGCGACCATCGTCGGGTCGATCGCGCAGCCAATCGCGCCGGGGGCCGTGGTCTTCCTCGGCATCTGCGCCATCGCGCTCTTCAACGTGATGACCCCCAAGTCCGCGCTTGCCGGTTTCGCGGACCCGATTGTCTGGCTGGTGCTGTGCGCCTTCTTCATTTCGCGTGGCGTGATCAAGACGGGTTTCGGACGACGTCTCGCCTTCCTGTTCATCCGCGCCATCGGCCAATCATCGCTCGGCCTGGTCTATGCCCTGATCTCCACCGATGCCCTGCTCGCCGCGTTCGTGCCCAGCAACGGCGCGCGCGCCGGCGGCGTCATCTTCCCCGTGGCCAAGTCACTCGCCGAGGCGTATGACTCGCGCCCCGGTGAGACGGCGCAGAAGCTCGGTGCGTTCCTGCTCATCGCCATTTATCAGTGCGACGTCATCGCCAGCATGATGTGGCTCACGGGGCAGGCGTCCAACGTGCTCATCGCCAAGTTTGCACTCGACACGGCACACGTCGAGATGACCTACGGCAAGTGGATCCTCGGATCCATCGTGCCGGGCGTCATCCTGCTCATTCTCGTTCCGCTCGTCCTCTACAAGCTCTACCCGCCGGGGATCAAGCACACGCCGGACGCGGCGCGCATCGCCGGCGAGGAACTCGACAAGATGGGCGCGATGTCGCGCGACGAGCGTACCATGCTCTTCGTCTTCGTCCTCGTTGCCGGTCTCTGGATGACGACCGCACTGCACCACATCAACTACGCGGTGGTTGCGCTGCTCGGCATCAGCGTCCTGTTCCTCAGTAACGTGCTGACCTGGGACGACATCACCGGCGAACGCCCGGCGTGGGATGTCTTCATCTGGTACGGCGGCCTTGTGCGCATGGCCGAGGCACTCGGCGAGACGGGCATCACCGTCAAGTTCGCCGAGGCTGCCGCGTCCATGACCATCGGCTGGACGTGGGGCGCCGCGCTCGCCGTTCTCTCGCTCATCTATTTCTACGCGCACTACGGGTTTGCCAGCATCACCGCGCATTCCAGCGCGATGTTCATCCCCTTTCTGGTCGTGGTCCTTGGCGCCGGCGCACCGCCGTTGCTCGCCGTGCTCACGCTGGCGTACTTCTCCAACCTCAGCGCCTGCCTCACCCACTACGGCACCACGCCGGCTCCGATCTACTTCGGGGCAGGCTACATCACCCAGAAAGACTGGTGGCTCTACGGCTTCGTCGTCTCGGTCTTGTCGATCCTCGTCTTTGCCACGATCGGCCTGGGTTGGTGGAAACTCCTCGGATGGTGGTGAACTAAGAACCAGGTTCGTCGATCGAGTAAAGAGAGCAATGACATAAGTCATTGCTCCACCGTACCTTGCGGTGAAATGAGATCAGTAAACCGCGATGTGTCGGCAGAAACGTGCTGTTTCAGCGTTTTTTCGTGTTCAATTGTGGCTTAATTGGACTTGAAGATGCCATATCGTTGAACTAGATTTGTATAATCTGCAAGAATATCAGAACGTGCAATCACACTCCCTCGCCCGGGTATCTCCCAGATGAACGCTCGCGCCGCCGCCCTCAAGGCCATCGCCTCGCGCGTGGTCACGCCCCCCGACATTCCTTCCACGCACGAAAACGGGCTGCCGATTTCGCACTACTTCGGTTCGCTTACGTTCGGCGTGCGTCAGATGCGTGACAAGCTCCCCAAGGAGGTGTTCGCGAAGATCAACAGCGCCGTCCGCCTCGGCAGGAAGCTCGATCTCGACATTGCGCCGACGGTCGCCAAGGTCATCAAGGAATGGGCGATGTCGCATGGAGTCACCCACTTCTGCCACTGGTTCCAGCCGCAGACGGGGCTCACCGCCGAGAAGCACGACGCGTTCTTCTCGTTCGATGAGAACAAGCTCCCCATGGAGGCGTTCACCGGCGAGCAGCTCATCCAGAGCGAGCCCGATGCGTCGTCGTTCCCGTCGGGCGGACTGCGCGCCACGTGGGAAGCGCGCGGCTACACCGCGTGGAACCCGGCGTCGCCCGTCTTCATCATGGAGTCGGCGGGTACCAAGACGCTCTGCATCCCGTCGGTCTTCATCGGCTACAACGGCGAGGCGCTCGACGAGGTCACCCCGCTCCTTCGGTCGTCCGACGTCCTTTCCCACAAGTCGATGGAACTCCTCGAGCTACTCGGCGACAATGGCGCGCTGCGCGTCTACACCACGATGGGCGCCGAACAGGAGTACTTCCTGATCGATCGCGGGCACTTCGCCCTGCGACCCGACCTCGTGATGGGCGGCCGCACGCTCATCGGCGCGCCGCCGCCGCGCGGCCAGCAGCTCGAGGACCACTACTTCGGCGGCATTCCCGAGCGCGTGCAGGGCTGCATCGCCGAGGTCGAGTACGAGCTCTATCGCCTGGGCGTCCCGATCGTCACGCGTCACAACGAAGTGGCCCCGTGCCAGTTCGAGATGGCGCCGGTGTTCGAAGAGACCGACATTGCCGTCGACCACAACCAGCTGGTCATGGCGATCCTCCGCAAGGTTGCCGCGCGCCACGGCCTCACCGCCCTGCTGCACGAGAAACCCTTCGCCGGCATCAATGGCTCGGGCAAGCACTGCAACTGGTCCATGTCTATCGCCTCGGACAACGAGCTCGACGGCGTCAACCTGCTCAAGCCGGGCAAGACGCCGCACCAGAACCTGCGCTTCCTCCTGTTCCTTGCCGCCGTCCTCAAGGGCGTTCACAAGCACCAGGGGCTGCTGCGCGCGGGCGTCGCCACGTCGGGCAACGAGCATCGTCTCGGCGCCAATGAGGCGCCGCCGGCCATCATCTCCGTGTTCCTCGGTTCGATGCTCACCAACATGATCGAGGACATCATCGCCGGACGCACGGGCACCAGCGCCGAGCAGGCCATGATCAAGCTGGGTGTCGCCAAGCTCCCCGAGATCTCCAAGGACAACACCGACCGCAACCGAACGTCGCCGCTCGCTTTCACCGGCGCCAAGTTCGAGTTCCGTGCCGTCGGCTCGTCGCAGTCCATCGCCTTCCCGGTGATGATCTTCAATGCCATCGTTGCCGAGGCCATTGGCGAGTTGATCGCGTCGCTGAAAGCCGAGATGAAGAAGACCAAGTCCGTCGATGACGCGGTGCTGCGGGTCGTGAAGGAGGCCTTCAAGGAGACCACGACCATTCGGTTCGAGGGCAACGGCTACGCGCCGGAGTGGGTCAGGGAGGCCAAGCGGCGCGGCCTTCTCAACCTGCGCGGCACGCCCGAGGCGCTCGACCAGATCAACGCCAGGACCACCAAGGCGCTGTTCATCACGCTGGGCATTCTCACGCCGCCGGAACTCGAGAGCCGCTATCACATCCGGGTCGAGCGGTACCTCAAGGACATGCTCATCGAGATGCACACCATGCGCGAGCTCATCGACACCATGGTGCTGCCGGCCGCGCTCAAGTACCTCGGCGTGCTGGCCGACGCGGCGCAGAAGTCCAAGGCCGTCGGCATCCGGGTCAATCCCGCGACCGTCGCCGCCACGGCGTTCGCCAGGCAGGTCACCGACCTGCAAAAGCGCGCCGCCGCGCTCCGCACCGCCGCGGACAAGGCCGATACCATGCACCACACGCCGTCCAGGTGCGCGCAATTCCTCACCTCCACGGGCGCCGACGCCATGGCCGCCGCGCGCGAAGTCTCGGACGCAATCGAGTTGACGATGGGTGACGAGTACTGGCCGTTGCCGCGCTACCGGGAGATGGTGTTTCCGGTGTAAGAGAACGACAGAGTACGACAGAATACGACAGAATACGACGGACGAGGCCCGCCATCGATTGATGCGCGGGCCTCGCCTGTCGTACTCTGTCGGACTCTGTCGTACTCTCTCTTATTCTATCGCTCCGCGATTGCCACCCCGTCGGGCCCGTCGCCCACCGCGATGGTGCGCAGCAGTTTGCGCGCGGCCACGTCAAGCTCGGCGATGGCGTTGATCCCCTGGCATGCCACGTACAGCCGCTTGCCATCGCGGGACCACGTCATGCCTACTGGCTGCGCGTTCGCCGGGGCTTCGAGCATCCCGACTTCCTTGCGCGTCGTTACGTCGATCAGCCGGATGCGCGCCGAGATCGTCAGCGCGGCCGCTGCCGTCCGGCCGTCGGGAGAGATCGTCACGCGGTACGGGCGTTCCCCCTGGTCGAGCGTCGCCACCACCTTCCAGCTCGCCACGTCGACAATCGAGATCGTCCCGGCCGTGTTGCTTCCCACCCACACCTCGCGGCCGTTCGGGGTGACGCCAATCCCCTCCACCTCGGGAGCGACACCCAGCGCGCGCGTGGCGCCGGTGACGAAGTTCACCTCGGTGATCGTCCCGCTGCGGATGTTGGCGGTGTAGCCCACCCTTCCGTCGGGACGTACCGCCATCTGGTGCGTGGACTGCTGTTCCGTCGGGTGGACGCGCCGGATTGCCCCGCTCGGTGCGTGCACCACGAGCACCGCCTGGTTCGCCTCCACCGTCACGGCGATCAGTGAATCACCCGGCAGGAACGCGATGCCGTGCGGCCGGCGGTACTCACCGAGGTCGATGGTGCGCGCCACCGTGCGCGTGGCAAGGTCGAGCAGCAGCAGCGAGTTCCCCGGGGAGCCTGCGCCGTAGCCGGTGACAACCGCCCATTTGCCATCGTGCGACGCCGCACTCTCGTGCGGTCCGGGCGCCGTCGGCACCACCGCAAGCGTCGCCCCCGTGCGCAGGTCGACGATGGACGCCGTGTTCGCCCGCTTGTTGCCGGCTACCAGCAGGCCCGAGGGTGACTGGGCGGATAGGGCACCAGCGCCGAGGACGCCGAGGAAGACGATGGCACGCATGGGGGGCTCCAGGGTTCAACGCAAGACGGCATGACGCGGCATTCTGTCGCACTCTGTCGTACTCTGTCGTATTCTGTCGTATTCTGTCGTATTCTGTCGTTCTCTCGCTCTATTTCTTGACCGCCACGACCGTCAGATACTCGTTCACGAGTCCCTTGGTCACCGTCAGTTGCACGCGCCGTGCCAGCACCGAGGGATGCCGCACGTACCATCTCAGCAGGCCGTGCCGACGGTCGCGCTGACGCGCGCCGCGCGATTCGCCGAACACGTCGCCCAGCGTGAAACGGTGGCTCTGTTCGAGCGCGCGTTCCTCCACGAAGCCGTGTGACGAGAGCAGTTCGCGGAACGAGTGCCGGGTGAAATCCCACAGGTGATGCGGGTTGCCGTCGGTCGATACCGTCACCGGCACCGACGCGATGAACCGTCCGCCGACCGGCAGCACCGTGGCAACGCGGGCAACGTACGCGCGCGGGTTCGGCAGGTGCTCAACAGTCTCGAGACTCACCCACACCGCGGGCTTTGACGACGGCGCGTAACGCAGGGCGTCCGCTTCGTAGTAGATGATGGACGGGTGCACGTGCCGTGCGCGTGCATAGGCAAGCGCGCTCCGGTCGAGATCCACCCCCTGCACCGACCGGGCGCCGGCCTGCGCCAGCATTTCGCTGCCGTAACCCGTGCCACATGCGCAATCCACCACGTCGACATCACGCACATACTCGGACGCCAGGCGGTAACGCTCCAGATGGAGCGCCAGCGTTGCCTTGTCGAACGGCGTCGACGAGGAAACCAGCAGTGGATCGAGTCGTTCGGCGGACAGCTGGAATTCAGGCATCAGGAGATTGAACAGTGAATGTCGGCAGGTGAAGGTCGTCCTCTGTCGTCCTCTGTCGTACTCTGTCGTACTCTGTCGTCTTCTGTCGTACTCTCAGTACTTCCCAAGATACTGCGCCAGCTCCCACTCGCTCACCTGCGTCACGTAGTCGCGCCATTCCTGGCGCTTGGCGTCCAGGAAGTGCCGGGTCACGTGTTCGCCGAGTGCCGCGCAGATTTCCTTGTCCTTCTCCAGCTCGTCACACGCTTCGTTCAGGTCATGCGGCAGGTCGTCGATGCGCAGGCGCCGTTTCTCCCGGAAGCTCATCTCCCAGATGTTCTCGTTCACCGGCTCGCGGCTCGACG
>ERZ1292630.4390-Hain-H41-02um-R3-4390-length-11948-cov-4_pt1 | contig 11948 bp, 13 predicted proteins | sample MGYA00564408_ERZ1292630 | MGnify/ENA primary metagenome ERZ1292630 (study PRJEB36523, sample SAMEA6512641) | groundwater metagenome | collected 2019-01-08 | study: AquaDiva: Metagenomics assemblies of 32 groundwater samples | reverse complement strand
AAATAATCCTATTCTGAAATCTCGTGTCGCTCCCTGCAATCGCGGCCCAAAATCAATGACATCGCTGGGTGCCCAATGCGTGTACCAATTAAACGAGAGCCGGGCATCGCTGTTCCCAAAAGCGCTTTGCAGATTCTGAGAATTGAGAATAGTAGCGCTTATAATATGTCGATTTGATTTGATCATTCCATCGCCCTGAGGGACTGGATAATTTTGCCACTGTCCATTCAGTGGGTCTCCATCGTTGTTGGCACACCAAGCGAGATTAACTGTGTCAGTCCATCCGCATTTATCGCCGCCAATGTCGGCGAAATGGAAGTCTCGCAGGAATCCCGTCACATTGTCATAACTACCAAGCCGACGGGGAAACCTGACATCCGGTCGCATCTCAAATCCGACAAACATTTGCTTGAGAACATTTTTGCCGATATTCCTTATTCGAAATCTAAAAAGAATAAAGTCACTTGCGTATCCGTACGACCACGCAAATGATTCTTGAGACACTTTGAGCCCTAAAGGCTTGTGCGGTTGTTTTGTGAGATCATCGTACCCAACAAAAGGAAATGGAATCCTAAAGGTATCCACATACTCTCCAGACCAGTCCTCCTCTGATACAGCCAGCCCGCCATGTTCAATTTTGCTAAGGATTGAATTAAACTTCAAATTGTTGTAGGGATATCCAACTGGCACCCACTCTCTACTGCCAATGACACTAGCCGAAACAAGAGTATCATTTAATTCTATCGCACCAATCCAAAGTTCGCACCAATCCAACATGTTCAATCTAGATCCTTTGGGATACTCGCTCGGATAGTCGGTATTATATCCCCAAAACTGTGAAGTGTCTGGGTTATAGACACTAAATCCCAAAATTGGCGAGTCTGCCACCGATAGCACTAACTGGCCTACATGGTGAACGGCATAATCTGCTCTGGATTGAATTGGAGAAAAGTATACTAATAGTCCGAGGACTAACATTAGTCGATAACAACTTGATCCCCGTCTCCATAGAACCAAAGCGCACCCGTCCCTCAATTAAGTTGGAAAAACCACTTGACAGAAAAAAAAAAAAAACAAAAAAATAAATAAAACTAAATAGTCGTAAAGCGTTACAATTCCGTAAAGAATGTGAGTGGGAGGAGTAGCAATGCGAAGAAGTATTATGCTCGTATTTGGCCTTGTGCTGACGGTCGGGCTTGCGTGGTGGGCTGGTGTTGCTATCGGTGAGCGGCTTAGCTCAAGCGATAAAGAAAAGCACTTTCAGCAACAGCGGGAACTTACCAAGACAGTCATTCAGCAAAATCAATCTATCAGCATTGGGGAGAAATGGCCTGATCCACTTCTTCAGGATCTCGACGGAAATTGGAGAAAAGTGTCAGAGATTGTAAAGGACACCGTACTATTGATAATCATCGAACCGGGGTGCGATGCCTGCGAAGCGGAATTTGACGCATTCGATGATTTACTCTCCAAAGAATCCGTAGCCGAAAAGGTGATTATCATCTCTGATGCCTACCCGCTGGACCTCGTACAAGTTCGCCAGGCACGACAGATTAAGTGTCCAATTCTCGTTGATCGGAGCCGTGAGGTTTTCCAGCAGTTCAACCTGATTGTATTTCCGACCAATATTATCATTGGCCCCGACAGAAAGATTATTTCTGTTACGGCTGGACCCCTTTCACGGGATCAGATAGATAAGATGATGCACTGAGAGGGGGGGTGGCGGGCTGCCACAAACCGGTTCGTTTATAACCCATAACTAATGAGGAGGAATCCTTATGAGAAGAAGTGTGACCCTTGCACTCGCGACTTTTGTCGTCGTATTTTTCTTTGCCCTGTCCATCACGCTAACTTTGGCGGAGAATGCGTCAGCCGATCTGGAACCGACATGTTGTTACCAATACATCTGCGGCCCTGGGTGCACTCTCCAGAGTGGAAAGATGGTTAAAGATGAAGAACTGCTTTGGCACTGCGTTGCCGTTCATGCCGGTGATCGAAGCGGATGTTGGCTCTACGACTGCAACTGTTTTTGACCCGCTGTTTCTGAGTTTTACTTAGAAGCGGCCTCTCCGCACCCCTCTCAGACAAGAAAAAGCCCCCGTCACTGGGGGCTTTTTAGTAAACTAATTCTTAGGCCAATCGGCAGAAACTCTGAATTATCAGTCCTTCATCGAGGCCAAAAACTTGGCGTTAGTCTTTGATTTTTTCAATCGGTCTATCAAAAACTCCATCGCTTCAATCGGATTCATCTCAGCGAGGAACTTGCGAAGGATCCAGACCTTTGAGAGCACGTCCTCGGGCAGGAGAAGTTCCTCTTTACGGGTCGAGGAACGGTTGATATCAAGCGCCGGAAAGATACGTCGGTCAGCCAGACGGCGGTCCATCACCATTTCCATATTGCCGGTTCCCTTGAACTCTTCGAAAATGACTTCGTCCATTCGCGAACCGGTTTCAATGAGGGCCGTGGCGATAATCGTGAGAGAGCCGCCATGCTCGATATTTCGGGCGGCGCCAAAAAAGCGTTTCGGCTTGTGAAGGGCATTCGAATCCACGCCTCCCGACAAAATCTTACCTGAATGGGGCACGACCGAGTTATGAGCGCGCGCAAGACGGGTGATTGAATCAAGGAGAATCACAACATCATGGCCGAACTCGACAAGACGCTTCGATTTTTCGAGAATCATATTCGCGACCTGCACATGCCGTTCGGCCGGTTCGTCGAATGTCGACGAGACGACCTCTCCCTTTACCGAGCGCTTCATGTCGGTGACTTCCTCCGGACGCTCATCAATGAGAAGCACGATCAGCTTGATGTCGGGGTGATTGGCCACCAGCGACTGGGCGATTTTCTGCAGAATCACCGTCTTACCGGCTTTCGGCGGCGACGTAATCAACGCGCGCTGGCCTTTGCCGATGGGACACATCAAGTCGATGATGCGAGTCGTAAGCTCCTCGGGATTCAGTTCGAGATTGAACATCTCGTCGGGATAGAGAGGAGTCAGATTGTCGAAGAGCGTTTTGTGCTTGGCGACTTCCGGCTCGGAGAAATTGATGGTCTCGATCTTGAGCAGGGCAAAATAGCGCTCGTTGTCTTTCGGAGGACGTACCTGTCCGACAACAACGTCACCAGTTCGCAGATCAAATCGCTTTATCTGAGACGGCGACACATAGATGTCATCAGGGCCGGGCAGATAATTGTTTTCAGGGGAACGGAGAAAGCCGTAGCCCTCTTCGAGAGTCTCGAGCACACCCTCGGCAAGAATAACAGTGTTGGAGCCGGATTTGGCTTCCATGATCTTGTAGATCAGTTCCTGCTTTCGCAATCCGGAAACGCCGGGGATATCGAGATCCTCGGCCATTTTCAATAGCTCAGCAATGGTCTTGTTCTTTAGTTCAATTACTTCCATAGCGATACCTTCGCTTTATGCGTGAAAAAACTATTCATTTCTCGGGATTGTATCAGTCGTCGGCAAGCTCCTCAACCGGGGCATCGCCCCATAATTTTTCAAGGGAGTAATGTCTTCGGAGAGGTTCTCTGAAAACATGCACTACAACGTCGACATAGTCAAGCAGTATCCAGTTACCATCTGAAAGCCCCTCGCGGTGGACGGCATGTTCTCCGATCTCCTCAAGCCCCTCTTTGACCGCTCTGGCGATGGATTTGACATGGACATCAGCGTCACCGGAGACGATGACAAAATAGTCGCAAACCGAGGAAAGAGACTTCAGCTTGAGAATCTTGACGTCAAAGCCTTTTTTATCGAGGGCAAGCCGCCCGGCGGCGCGGGCAAGAGCGAGGGGGGAAAGTGATTTCAAGAGGGGTTAACGGTTCTCCATCGGTTACAGAGTTGGTAGTGTCAGCCGGTGCCAGTCTTCGCCCAGCACGAGGGTGGTTGTCACCTGACGATTATTATGATCCAGCTGTCGATTAGTAATTCCTTCCGGTTGGATTCCTATGCGGTGCGCCAGCCCGGTGGCAGATTCGCCGTTTCCATCGCGACTAATGACAAATGACTTCGCGAGACGGGTGGCGTTGAGGTCATCGGTGTCAACGACGCAAACTTCAATGAGGCCATCGCCATAGTTCGCTATGCGCTGGGCGACGATCTTTGCGATACCGCGCTGGCCGGTGGCGTTTACTATCTGCAGTCGCACCTGATATTTGGGCGCCGGGTCTTCGCGAGTAATAACCCGCGTTGCCTGCCATGCCCATACCCCCGCCGCCGAGGCACTGACAAGAGCGAGAAGAATCAGCGCGGTGTCGGCGAGAAAATTCATACGACGACGCATGCCGCCAGTCTTTGGCGCGCTGTGTCTATGAGGTTGTGGTCTGTTTCGTCTAAATGGAAGGTTCATCAGAGGAAGGATTACGGCGAAACTCTGCCGCCGTCAACAAACGTTATTTTTTTTCTGCCGCGGTCGCTCCGTATGACATGGCGGGATTGTTGTACCACATCGGCGAATTCCAGCCATTGTAACTTTGGACGTCAAGAATCATTCTGAATGATGAGCTGGGGTGATAGTCGAGCGTAAAGCCCGGAAGGAGTGATGCATCCGAGCTTCCCTTGCCCACAAAAGCCGATGGATTATGCGAAACGCCGAGGCTCATCGCCATTGAAAGCTTCGGTGAAAATTCATACATAAGAGACGACCTTAGAAGTCCGTTTGAGCCTGAATAGCGGCTACCTGAGTAATATCCAAAAGAATAGCTGTGAGAAAAACGGAGCTTCGATAAATCGAGTAGCGACCAAGGGCTTGATGCCGGCTTTACTCCGAGCGGACGAGAATTGTTGATGGCGGTAAGGGTGGCACGGTCAGCCATCTGCGCAAATGCACATGATGCCATCCCAACGAGTATTATTAATATGGTCAGAGTCTTTTTCATCTGTCAGTCCCTCAACTATAATCTAAAGGCTACCCTATAATCTATTTCGGCAAAGAGGGCCGGTCAACTTAAAAGGGAGTGGGAGCGGAGTGAAATTACCGATCACAGCCATTATAACGATATGGGAATCAAAAGGTTCGGAATGGCCAAGTTATGCCCGGTCGGCGAAAATTGTGGCCAGCTGGTCCAATTGCTCGACGGAGTTGATCCCGCGCACTTCGTCGGGATCGTCAGTGACCGCCACCGAAACACGTAAGCCGTTATCATGAAATATCTTAACTGTGTCCGTCAGATAGTACTCCGACTGAACATTATTGTTTTCGAGCTTGTCCAAAACACCGAATAACGACTGGTTGTCGAAGCAAAATGTGCCGGAGTTTATTTCCCGGATTTTGCGAATTTCATCGCTGGCGTCTTTATGCTCCACGATTTCCTGAAGGCTGGCGCCGCTCCCGCGTACAATTCGGCCGTACCCGGTGGGGTCTTCTAGAAACGTCGTCAGGCAGGTGGCAACCGCGCTTGTCTTTTCATGTACCGACAAGAGAAGTTCGATTGATCGGCGGGAAAGAAGCGGCACATCTCCCAACAGTACCAGAGTAGTGCCGTCAAAATCGGCCATCTGCTCTCGTGTCATCATGACTGCATGTCCGGTACCATGCTGTTCTCTTTGCCAGGCAAAGGTAATCGGATAGCCCTTTAGACGCTTCTGCACCATTTCCCCTTCATGCCCAATCACGACACAAATACGCTCGAATCCGATAGGGACAAGCGTATCGAGAAGGATTCCCAGAATGGGACGGCCGTTGATTTCGTGAAGGACTTTGGGGAGATCGGAGTTCATCCGTTTCCCTTTTCCGGCGGCAAGAATGATGGCGGCTTTTGGTTTGGACATTAGCGGGGTATCTACTATTCCGGAAGGGGGCGGTTGTTGCTGTCGACATGGACTACCGCAGGTGAGAATGTGGAGGCTTCCTTGCGATCCATCTGACCATAGGCGATGATGATGACGAGGTCGCCTACTTGTCCGAGTCGGGCGGCGGCGCCGTTAAGGGTTATCGAGCCGCTTCCGGCGGGGGCCTCGATAACATACGTCTCGAATCTGGCGCCATTGTTGATATTGACGACATGCACTTTTTCGTATGGAATGAGGTCGGCCAGACGGATCAGATCGGCGTCAATGCCAATCGACCCGACGTAATTGAGATTGGCGTCGGTAATGGTGGCGCGATGAATTTTTGATTTGCAAACGCTTATCAGCATAGTTGTCTCTGGGCTTTCGGCCAGTCAAGAAATATACCACTATTCCCCCCTCTGGCAAGGCTCTTCTTGGGTCGTTCAGGATATTGAACATTCGGGGTTTGTCTTGGTTCCCTCGCCTCTCTGTCATTCCCCGGCTCCGCACCGGTGGGATTGTCGGGAATGACAGACCACGGAACCACATTTCAAGTAGCGCGGGTTCGCCCTGTACCCGCGCTCTCACTCTTGGGGTAGGTCAGGAGCCCTGCACTCCTGACATTTTTCTTTCCGTAACCAAGAAGTCAAAACCGCAGGGGTTTTGACCTACTCAACTATGGCGGGTTCGAAGACGGACCCGCCCTACAAAACCAAAGATATTCTCTTCATGTAGGGCGAGTTTGTTCTCAGACCCGCCATGTTTCCGACATCACAACGGAATCTGTTTCCAATTTTTCGCAGGGAATTGAGAGAGTTCATCGAAAATAGATTCGAGAACGGTGGCGAGATTTCGCCACGAGACTGTCTCTTTCGCTGTTTGCAAATCCGCCCAAAGATATCCGCTGTTTTCGCCACAGAGTGTTGGCTCGGCGTTGTTGTCTACAATCGCGAGGAAAACCGGCAGAAGCCAGACTTCATCCTTGAGAGGTTCATAGAACTGGATGACATATTCTGTCGCCCAAAGTGACACCAGTCGCAACCCCGTCTCTTCCGCAATTTCTCTCAGCGCTACCTGTGGGGCTGTCTCCCCTTCCTGTTTTGTGCCACTCACCAGGCCCCAGTGATCGGCATAGATAGACCCCGATGCCCGCCGCAGAAGAAGCACCTCCCATCCATCACTGCTCTTGCGAACAACCGCGCAGTTGACGCCCGGAGAGACTATTGGGATTGAAGGGCGATCGGGCATCTTATTTCAGCAAAATGTTGTCGATAAGACGGACGCCATGAAGCCGCACCGCCAGTGAGCAGACCGTTCCTGTTTTCACTGTAGTGACGGCGTCGAGCGTTTTGATATCGTTGAATGCGATGTAGTCAATCTTCGCCGACGGGCAGACAGTGTGGATGCGGTCGGTCATATCTTCGAGAATTTCCGCAGTATCAAGGATTTCAGCTTTCACCATCGCCTTCGCCTGTTGTAGCGCCTGATAGAGGCAGAGCGCTTCGATTCGGGCCTGCGGTGTCTGGAGATATTTATTGCGGGAAGACATCGCGAGACCATCTTTTTCTCTCACGGTGGGGGCGATGACAAACTTGACGGGATAACCGAGATCACGGGTCATTTGACCGAGAACTGCCGCCTGCTGGAAATCTTTCATGCCGAAAACCGCTTCATCGGGGCGAACAATATTGAAGAGCTTTGCTACGATAGTGGCGACGCCGCGAAAATGGCCGGGGCGAATCTTTCCTTCGAGCAGTTCAGATAATTTTTCGACAGTGATATAGGTTTGAAACGATTCGGGATATATCTCTTTGGCGGCAGGCACAAAGACAATATCCCCGCCGGCAGATTTGATCTTGGAAATATCCCCTTTTTCATCGCGCGGATATCGGGCGAAATCTTCATTGGGCGCAAACTGGGCTGGATTGACAAAGATAGTAACGACGATAACGTCGCACGATTTTTTCGCCCGTCCAATGAGAGAAAGATGGCCCTCATGCAGAAAACCCATGGTAGGAACAATGCCAATTCGTTTCCCTTTTCCTGCCAAAGCGCGGGAAAGCTTTTGCATCTGCGAGATGGAGCGGATGATCTGAATCTTTTTGGAGGCCATGAGTCCGCTATCAATCCTTCTTTTCATCTGAGGTGGATGCTGTGTCCGCAAAAATGGAGGGTTCGTCGCCAATGCGATGCCCATCCTTGAGATATTTAATGAGAATATAGACCCGCGCCTGCCCGGCTATGATGACACACAACCCATAGGAAACAGCGATAGCGAGGATGATGCAAAGGACGGTGGCCATTACATACCCGCCGAAATCTGAATCTGACGATGAGCGTGGGATAAGTGACATAAGATTTCCCGTTCGAATCCCCGGCCAGAGCGTCATGAGAAATTCGCCGCCGCGACTATTGACTGGCAGTTTCGCCAGGGCCGAGCGATACATCTCCTGAACCCCATCGCCGCCGAGGATGCTCCCCCCCCATACGAGAAGTCGAATTGCCGAGAGCGATGCCGTCAGAAAAAGCCAAGTGGCAATTTTGGCAAACAGAGCGGTCACGGCTGTCGCCCCAAGCCAGCGGAGAGGCTGGCGAATAAGAGTGGAAAATGTTTCGAGTATCGACATGAAGGATTCATTGCGACGGTCGGCCGCGGTGACCACCGGCAGAAGAATGGTCGCGATTCCCCCCACGACAATGATAAATACGAGAAACAAGGCAATCACGAATCCCGGAAACAAAACAATTAGGGCAAAGACGGATTCTCCGACAAAGGGAATCCTTCCCACGACTCCCGCAATAACGAAAAGGAGCAGGATGAATGCCACAAACGATGCAATGGCGGTTTCGGCCAGGACGATTTGCTTGAGTCGCTGGAGGGCGAAATCGATCCCTTGACTAAATGTCATGAACCGGTTGCCGCGGGACTCTTCCATGCAGAAGCCAGCCACGCCCGTAAATCCGGTCATCAGGCAGATGATTGCTCCCGCAACGCCCAGACCCAAGACCATTTGCGAAGCAATGCCATGGGGGATAGCGAAGGGGAAAACTCCCCATGTTCGAAAGAGGGAGTCGAGATTATCCCCGGCTATAAGAAATGAAGCATACGCAAAGAGAGCATAAACAGCCCACGACGACACAACGGCTATCGCCATGAGTGCGATCCGCTTGGCCGAAAGGGCAATCGCCGGGGCCTGGAGTATATCGGCGAAGGTGTATTGCGGGGTTCGGATCATGGTCACACTCCCATTTGTCTCTTGAACAATAATATCATCGGCGGTGCCGTTTCACAATATCCGCGAGGGTTTCAAATACCCGGTCGATATCCTTCATGGTCAGGCGCGGATGCAGAGGCAGGGACATGATGCGTTGTTCTGCGGCAATGGTATTGGGAAGGGCTTTGCGGTCTATCGCCATATGTTTCTTATACCACGACAGCTCGTAGATAGGGCGATAATGAAGTCCGCACTCAATGCCGCACTTGGCCATTTTATCGATAACAGCATCACGACTGACCGTAAGTCGATTTGTCTGAAGTTGAACGATGAAAAGATGCCAGCCGTGGGTCGTGCCGGGTCGTTCCTGTGGCAGTCTTATCCATTCGGAAAGCGATGACAAATTGCGAGCGTATCGCTCGGCGCAGAGGCGTCGGTGATTCTGGTCGGCGTCAAACCGTGTGAGCATTCCAAGTCCGATGGCGGCGTGGACATCAGAGAGGTTTGCCTTAATTCCGAAATAGGGAACATCGTATTTCCAGCGGCGATTCCTGCGGCGGTCATCGGCGTTAGTGGTCATTCCGTGGCGGGACATGAGCCGAATCTGGTCGGAGGCTGACTTGCTTTTTGAAACAACCATCCCCCCTTCGGCGCAAGTGAGGTTCTTGGTGGCATAGAATGAGAAGACAGAAAAATCGCAGAGTACTGCAACCGAACTCGCACCAACTTTAGCCGCAAAAGAATGTGCGGCATCGGAGATAAACCGAACCTTTGCATCCCGCGTGATCTTTCTGAGCCGGGAATAGTCCACTGGATTGCCAGCCAAATCGACTGAGACGATGGCGGCAGTTTGTTTGTTGCAAAGTCGCGCGACGGACAGGGGATCGATGGTCAACGTTGTCGGATCAATATCAGCAAAGCGAGGCTTCCCCCCGGCAAGGAGAATCGCCTCGACCGTGGCAACCATAGTCAGGGAAGTCGTTATCACTTCTTTCCCCGCTACATCGGAAGCCATGAGAGCAAGCTGAAGCCCTGAAGTTGCTGAACTGACGGCGACACAATTGGCAACTTTGAGCTGTTTTCCTATGGCAATTTCAAATTCTCGCGCGATCGGTCCGGTTGAAAGCCATCCCCTTTTCAGCACAGACAGAACACGGCGACTGGCGTCGGTGGTGACGCTTAGGTCAAAAAGTGATATGGGATCAGGACTTTGACGTTTTGGCATTGATTAAAGAATGGTACAGATTGGTCATTGAATCAAGGGAATCTTCCCAGCGATATTTGTCTCTCACCATGCGGTGCGCTGTCTCCCCCATCGATTTGGCGCGTGATAAATCGGTCGCGAATGAGCCGATAGCGGCCGCGAGGGCTTCGGCATTCTCCGGCGGCACAAGGAAGCCGGTAAGGCCGTGGCGTACAATCTCTGGAATCCCTCCCACATTCGTAGCCACCACCGGCCGTCCAACCGCGGCTGCCTCCAGAAGAGCCATCCCAAAACTTTCCCGACGGGACGGATTCACCACAATATGATGAGCGGCGATAAGGTCAAGGACAGCGGTCTTCGATATTAGACCGGGAAAGGTTACGCGGGAATCAATACCGAGGGTTCGAGCCAACTTCCGGAAACGCATGGTTTCTGACCCGGCTCCGGGAAGTGTCAGTTCGACGTCGTGTCCGGAGAGAACAAGTATTGCTACTGCTTTCAAGAGAATGTCGATACCATACACATGCCGATGCATCTTGGGACAGCAGATGCGAAGGGTCTTTGAGTCAGGCCATGGAGCAGGCTGGATTGGAACAGGCAGACTGAAAGGAATGACATGCAGTTTGTCGGCCACAGCGGGGAACAACTCGGCCGTGACGCTTTTCAAATAGTAGCTGGTGCAGGTGATGGCGTCGGCTTTCCTGAGCAATCGGCCTACAAAAACCCCGCCAATTGCGGTTCGCCCCACCGATTCGATATCACTTCCCCACACCGAGATTACGAGCGGATGCACCCCGCTACGCGCCGCCCAGTAGGCCGGTCCGGTAGCATAGTGCGCATGCACGAGATGCGGCCGAAGACGGGAAATCTCTCGCGTTGCTGATCGCTCATATTGAAAGTATCCCAGCACGCCACGGCGAGGAAAGATAACGGTGTTGACACCCTCGATAGGTTCTCCCCCGGAAGACACAACCGAAAGATCAAACCGACTGGCAAGCCCGATCGCCCAGCGCTGAAGATGGGCCGAATCAGCCCATCCGACCAATGCTATGCGGTGGCGTTCCATAATCGGTCTTCCCTCAAAGGCTTGTTGAAAAACATCCTCGCTGTGTCCCGAGTCCCACCTTAGGCGGGAGACGCTCGGTACCGCATCGCGCTTCGAGCGGGACGGTGCGAATCGTGCATCAAAAACTCCCCCAGCAAGCTGGGGACTACCGGATCATGTGCGCGGCAGACGTCTCGTCTGCCCGTCTTCCATTCGATCGAGCGTGTCGCCTCTCCCGCCCAAGGCGGGATGCGACACCTTTGGGAGGCACGTTTGAAATATCATGCCTTCACCACTTTTTCAACACTCTCTTCACTATGCCGCGGCAAGTACAGTCGCTATGACTTCGTCCTGCTCGGCGGTGGTTAATTCCGGGAATATAGGAATTGACAATACCTCCTTGGCGGCTTTACCCGAATTTGGAAACTGTTCGGGGCGATAGCCGAGGTAGCTGAAACACTCCTGTGCATGGAATGGAATGGGATAATAGACGTAACAGCCAATCTGCTTCGCTTTCAGTTTCGCCATCACTTCGTCGCGGTTGGGGACTGAGATAGTGTACTGGTTGTAGATATGAAATGTGGCGTAGTCCTTTACAACTGGAGTGCGGATGCGGCTGTTGCTCTTGAAGGCGTCGTCATAGCGGCGGGCATGAGCCTGACGCTTCTCCGACCAGCCCTGCAGGTAGGGAAGCTTTACGAGGAGTA
>ERZ1292630.4388-Hain-H41-02um-R3-4388-length-11953-cov-5_pt1 | contig 11953 bp, 7 predicted proteins | sample MGYA00564408_ERZ1292630 | MGnify/ENA primary metagenome ERZ1292630 (study PRJEB36523, sample SAMEA6512641) | groundwater metagenome | collected 2019-01-08 | study: AquaDiva: Metagenomics assemblies of 32 groundwater samples | reverse complement strand
CTCCACCTGTCGCTTCTCGGTGTTGTGGAAGATTTGCGTGACCTTGGTCACCGCCACACCGTTGTTGATTGTCACTCGGACGTCGTGCTCTTTGATTTCCAACACGCCACCCAACCCGCCATCGGCGATCAATAATCCTGCTGCGTGTGAGTTCGTTGGCAACGTCAGCGCCGTCAGTGCCACGGCGGCCAAAATGCCGCCCAGAGTTTTCCGCCAGATTCCAATTCTTGCTTTCATGTTCATGTTCTTTCTCGCGATTGCCGGCTCGCCCAACGCTCGCCACACGCAATCGTCTGCACCTCCATATCCATTTCCCGTGCCGCCGCCCGAAACCGTGGCGCAACCTATTGATTGTGAACTTAATGAAGGAAAAAAATCCGCCATTCTCTCACACGCAGGAAACTTGATTAGCTGGACAATTTATGCTGTCTTGACTTACAAATTATGAATGGCCGCTCAAACAATGCTCAGCCCGACCGACCGGGAGTTCTTCGCCATCGTCGCGGAAACCGCCTTCTGCAATCCTTTCAGTGAACGCCGCCCGCAACTCGACGCCCAAATCGTCGGTCACGCCGTCGCGCCCTACTCGGAAGCGCATCTCGCCGAGCTGACGCAGATCGTTTCGCACCGCATCGCCAAGCTGGAAGCTGAGGGCGGCGCGGACGTGCGACGGTTCGCAGCGGCGGAGCGGGAGTTGATGCAGACCGTTTTCCTATTCGAGATTTACCACCAACTCTACGAGGAGTTCGATCAACTGATCGTCGCGCAAGCGCAGGCGGGTGCTACCTCCCTGCCGGTCAAGTTCGCCAACGCCGCGTTGAACCGGATGCGGGCGCGGGGCATCGGCACGGAAGAAGCCGCGCGCTTCTTCAGCATCTTCTACCAACTGCGCCGCGCGTTTCACTTCATCGTGCGCGGCTTGATCGGCCAAAGCGCCAGCATGCAGGAGTTCCGGCGCCGCCTCTGGAACAACGTCTTCACCCAGAACGTGCAATGGTACGAACGCCACTTCTGGAATCGTATGGAAGACTTCTCCACACTGCTGCTCGGCGCGACCGGCACGGGCAAAGGCGCGGCGGCGGCGGCCATTGGACGCTCTGGCTACATTCCCTTCGATGTGAAACAAGGCCGCTTTCGCGAGAGCTTCATGCAAAGTTTAACCGCGCTCAATCTGTCGCAATTTCCCGAAACGCTGATCGAGTCGGAACTCTTCGGCCACCGCAAGGGCGCGTTCACCGGCGCGATGGAAGCACATCAAGGCGTGTTCGCCCGGTGCAGTCCGCACGGCGCGATCTTCCTCGACGAAATCGGCGAAGTCGGTGGGCCGCTGCAAATCAAGCTGCTGCAAGTGTTGCAGGAACGCACCTTTCGCCCCGTCGGCAGCCACGAATCCATGCGTTTCCAAGGCCGTGTCATCGCCGCGACCAATCGCGACATCAAACGGCTCCGCGAGCGCGGCTCCTTCCGCGATGACTTCTATTATCGGCTTTCCTCCGACGTGATCCACGTACCAACACTGCACCGGCGATTGCAAGAAGCGCCGGATGAACTTCGCCAATTGCTGCAACACACCGTCACTCGGCTGGTCGGTGGAAAGGCAGAAGACATGTCCGCCATGATTGAAGTCACGCTGCAAAAATCTCCCGGGCCGGATTACTCGTGGCCCGGCAATGTGCGGGAGTTGGAACAAGCCGTGCGTCAGATTTTACTGACCGGAAGTTACACGGGTTCAACCACACCCAAATCAAAAGACCTAGTGGAACGGTTGATCACCGGCATCGAAACGGAAGCCTTGGACGCCGACGCGCTACTGGCCGGATACTGCGCGATTCTCTACGAAAGCACCGGCAACTACGAAGCCGTCGCCCGCCAGACCAATCTGGATCGGCGCACCGCCAAGAAATATGTGCAGCAAGGGCTGGCGGCAAAGCCGAGCGCCATGCTGGATCAGCTTTAACGCCGCGCAAACCGCGCGAGCAACTTCGCGTGAATGTCGCCGAAGCCGCCATTGCTGAAGACACACACGACGTCGCCAGGCTGAACCTGAGTTCCGCAGTGCGCCACAATCGCATCGGCGTCGGCGAGGTAGGCCGCGTTTTTGCCGGCAGCTTTGATCGTGGCCATCAACTGTTCGGGATTCAAACGCTCCTCGGGCTTGAGCAACTCCAGCCGCGCGATCTGGGAAACCACCACGCCATCCGCATCCGCGAATGAGTCCGCGAGTTCCTGCTGGAAAACATTGCGCCGCGTCGTGTTGCTGCGCGGCTCGAAGATGGCCCAGATCTTTTCCTTCGCATACTTCACGCGCAACGCCCGCAGCGTCTCGCGGATCGCGGTCGGATGATGGCCGAAGTCGTCAATCACCGTCACGCCGCCGGAGATGCCGCGCACTTCCATGCGGCGCTTGATGCCTTTGAACGTGTCGAACGCGCTCTGGATTTCCTTGTTCGTCAGGCCGCAATGCTTCGCCGCCGCCACGACCGCCAGCGCGTTGCGCACGTTGAGTTCGCCGACGAGGTTCAGATGGAACTTCGCACTCGGAATCTCGAACTCGCTCGCCGTCGGGCCGAACCGGAGGTTCGTGGCGCGGATGGCATTGTTCTCGCCGAGGCCGAAGCGTTTCACCGGACAGAAATTCACGTTGAGCAGCGGAGAGAGATTCGCATCGTCGCCGTTGCCGAGCAGCAGACCGTTGCGCGGCACGAGGCGGATGAAATGACTGAACGTGCGCTGCACGGCGGCGAGATTGTCAAAGATGTCCGCGTGATCGAACTCGAGGTTGTTCACGATGGCGACCTCGGGCAGGTAATGGATGAACTTGCTGCGCTTGTCGAAGAACGCCGTATCGTATTCGTCGCCCTCGATGATGAACCATTCGCTGTCCGTGAAGCGTGCGCCTTGTCCGAGATTCGTCGGGATGCCGCCAATGAGATAGCTGGGGTTGCGGCCATTGTGCTCGAACACCCACGTCAGCAGCGACGTGGTCGTCGTCTTGCCGTGCGTGCCCGCGACGACGAGGCAGCGTTTGCCCCGGATGAAAAACTCGCGCAATAAATCGGGTAGGGAACAAAACCGCAGTCTGTGATCGAGCGCGAACTCTGCCTCGGGATTGCCGCGAGAGATGGCGTTGCCAATGACGACAAGGTCCGGCTGATGCGCGAGATTTTTCTCCGCATAACCGTTCATCACCGTGATCTTGCGGCTGGCGAGGAACGACGCCATCGGTTCATAGACATTGTTATCCGAGCCGGTGACGCTGTAGCCCTTTTCGAGCATGGCCACGGCCGCAGCGGCCATGGCCGTGCCGCCGATACCAACAAAGTGAACTGATTTGATTTCCGAAAACATCGCGGCCAAGACGATAGGCAAATCTGCGACTCAGGAAAGCGGGAAGTTGCTAATAGTCACGAATGCCGGAGCTCCGGACTCCGACCCGGCGGGTTTGTTCACAAGAAAACTCTGTAACGATGGCCCCAATCTATAATTGCCCCGGCAATCCCGGGGTTCGCTGTTTACGTGGACGTGGCGTTGTCGCGGCGGCCTGCGACCGACGACCTTTTGACTTTGGCGTCACTGGTAAGAGTGGCGCCGTCAGTTTTTCGTAGAGCGAGAATAGGAACTCCACGCGCTCGCGGTCTGAGTTGAATGCTTCCGGGCGGTAACATTTCTCCACGGCGCGATCCAGTTCCGCGTGGGCTTTGACCAGTTCCGGCGGCATGGAGAGCGGGTCGTAAAGGTCGGCGAGGGTGCTCATGCCTTTGGGTGGCAGATGTGGAGCACGAGCGTCCAGCACGGCCTGCGCCTTTTCTTCCACGGCAGCGCGCTGTTTGTCCGTCGCGCTTTCCGGCCACGGGTAATTGTTGTAAACAATCTTACCTGAATACTGGAAATCTGATTTCAAACGGCCAGTAACTTGCCGCACCCAAGCCATGTGCATAACTGATGCAAGCACGCCAAAGGTGAACTGACTTGCGCTCGAGATTGTATAAAGTTTGTTGCTTGCAACTATTTTAGGGGAAAGGAATGCGATTGGAATGTAGGCTCTGCGTTCTGACGAAACTTCGGGAACTGCAAGATAGCTTCTCACCGGTTGTCTGATTTCACCAAACCGTGTTGGAAACTTAGCCAACTCTCGCGTTATCTCTCGGCTGCTTTTCAAACGTTGCTCTCGCACGGCATCAACCCGCTTCATCACCTCTGGCATATCACGCAATTCTTGTGGCGTCGCATCCGCCAACCACAAACACCACCGCGAAAGTCCATTGATGAATTCTTCCGAGCCAAGAAAAGGCCGGATGAATCTTTCTGCCGCTGGTTCTTTGGCAAGAAGTTCTGCCTTTGCTTTGTCATCTAGCAGAAGATGGCCGCCGTCGTTTGGCATATTACCGAACGCAATCTCAGACACGTCTTTGGAAAGCGGCTTGGAGCTTTTCGTGACAACCTTGTCACTTCCTTCAACAAGATATGGGCTGATGTTTTTTGCTTTAACGACTGTGACACTCTCGGATTCATAATCATAAATCCGTTTGTTCATCGAGTCGAACACAGCGAAGCCGATGATAACTACGTGTACGTGCGCTTTGCCACGCGCTTCGCTTTCCCACGGAAAAGTCCGGTGACCAAAATGTATTTTCAGGCCGTGTTGAAATAGTGCGTTCCAAAGAATGCCAACCTGCTCACCTTGCGTGATTGAATTGGTGGATACAAAACCAACGACGATTTGTGTGCTTTTGATGTATTCCGCCGCTTTGAAATACCAAGCTGTCACAAAATCAAGTAGGCCGTGACCTTTGACCTGTCCGCAGACTGTCTCCATGTCGGCATTTTGTTCGCTCGTCATGTATTGTTTTCCCACGAACGGCGGATTGCCGAGGACGTAGCTGCATTGAGCGGGCGGGAGAATCTTCTTCCAGTCGGCTTGTAGCGCGTTGGCGCAATGGATGTGTGGGGATTTCTTGAGCGGCAGCCGTTGGTAAAGCTGACCGAACACCTCGGAAATCTTGACGTTCATCTGGTGGTCCATCAGCCACATTGCCACCTCGGCAATACGCGAAGGCCATTCCTCAATCTCAATACCGTAGAATTGATGCACGTCCACTGCGGAGAGGCGGTTGATCTCATACAACGTCAGTTCCTTCTGCGTGCCGCGTTCTGTGCCGTGTGCTCCGCCATACAATTCCTGCAAGGTTTCCAGTTCCAACTGCCGTAGTTCGCGGTAGGTAATGACGAGGAAGTTGCCGCAGCCGCACGCGGGATCGAGAAAGCGCAGGCTGCAAAGCTTTTTGTGGAACTCTTCCAAGCGTGCGATGCGTCCGGTGGATTTATCACGTTTGCGCGTTTCAAACTCGGCGCGGAGATCATCGAGGAACAGTGAGCGGGCGACTTTGAGGATGTCGCGCTCGCTGGTGTAATGCGCGCCGATCTGCCGCCGCTCCTTCGGCTGCATGATGGATTGAAAGAGCGAGCCGAAGATGGCGGGTGAAATCTCATCCCAATTCTTGCCGCAACATTCCAGCAAGGCGTCGCGCATGGGACGGTTGAAATCGGTAAACCCGAGGTGCTCACTGAACAGGTCGCCATTGACGTATTGAAATTGCGCGAGGTCTTCGTCGAGGTGGGCCTGCCGTTTGTCGAGTGGCGTGTTCAGGATGTCGAACAGGCGGGCGAGGTGTAGTCCTAAGTCCGAACCGTCCTCCGCAGTGTGATTCTCAATGTAGAGCTTGAACGATTCGCGCGGGAACAACCCGGTGTCTTCCGCGAACAGGCAAAACAGGATGCGGACGAGGAAGCGTTCGAGATGGTGGCCGGTGTAACCGCCAGCTTCCAGCGCATCGTGCAATTCGCCGAGGATTTCGGCAGCCTCGATGTTGATGGGGTCTTGTTCCTTGAACGTGTGCTGCTTGTAACCAGGAATGAACGCCAGCGCGTGGATGTGCTTGTGAAGTTCCGCTAGCGTGAATTCCGTGGCCTCGTAACGGCGGCCCGCGAACAAGGGCAAATCACGCTGCGTGTCTGGCTCAAGATCGTAGAGCACGAAGCGTTGGAAATCGGATGCAATGACATAGCGCGGAATCTCCTTGGCGCGTCCTTCCGCGCCCAGCGCCTGGATGTAGTCGAACGCCTGGGTCTTGGCTTTTCGTTCCAACTAAGCGGCATGGCGCGGGGATGATGCATAAACACGGAACACGAGGCAATGCCTCGTGTTGCATGGATGGAGGTTGGCCGAAAATCGCCCAGTGCCTGTTCGCAAACCAAAAGCCTGTCCGCATCGGAGTCGGTTAGGGGAAAATGTTGCCCGATTGAGGTTGCGCCTAGATTTGACCCAAGAGCAGGTCGCTGAAAAAACCGGAGTCAGCGCCCGCTATATTCAAAATGTCGAAGCCGGGGACAATTTTCCAAGCCTGCCGACCCTGGTAAAACTGAAAGCCGCATTAGGCTGCGGCTGGGAGGATTTATTTTCAGGCTGCGAGCGGGGCTCAAAGTAACTTCTACGGGAACACGCCGGGTCGGAGACCGGCGCTCCAAGTGCGGTGGCAAGATGTGCCCGATGCCAACTGCCACTAGCGCAATTCAAACTCCGCCACCAGCGGCAAGTGGTCGGAGGCTTCAGATTGTGGCAGCCAGATTTTACGCGGGATCAGAACTTCCGGACGGGTGAACCAAATGTAGTCAATGCGCCGGTTGGCGCCGTTCGCGGGAAAGCTGAAGCCGTCCCCCTCCCCGACCCTGGTCCAAGCATCTTGAAACGTATGGGCGAGCCGCTCATGAACGCGGCCCTGCGGCTGGGTGTTGAAGTCGCCGCAAAGAATCACCGGTTTGGCCGCGTGTTTGCTGGTCAGCGTTTCGATTTCACCCACATTCAACCAGCGCTCGACATCGTCAGGCCGTGAATCAATGTGCGTGTTCAGGAACACGACTTCGCGACCTTGCACCTCCAGCACCAGTTGTAAAATGCCACGCTGCTCGTTGGTGCGGAGCATCTGGTAATGATGATTGCTCCAGCGTTTGACCGGAAAACGCGTCAACACCGCGTTGCCGTATTCGCCGCCTTGAAAGTGAAAGTTGTTGCTGAAGATGCCGGTCATCCCGGTGAGCGACGCCAGTTCCGCCGTCAGATCGCGCCGCGCCGTGCGACGCACGCCCTTGTCCACCTCCTGCAACGCCACGATGTCGGCCCGCTCCTGTTTGATCAGTTCCGCGATGCGCGTGAGGTCCACCTTGCCATCCAACCCCGCGCCGTGATGGATATTGTAAGTCATCACACGCAGCATCACGGGGGCAGTCTGCGGGCGGCGGGTCGCGCATCCGCCAACCAGCAGCGCGCCCAAAATCACAACCACTGAAATCAGTTGCCACTTGCGGTTCAGCAAATTTGCGTCGGACATCGGATCAAATGTAACCGCCGTCCCGATCAGACTCACGCCTATTGGAAACATACCCGTGTGATGGTCATCCTCCCGCAGCGCGAAACCGCCGGTTCAAGGATTGAAGCGCACTGGAACTTTGGACATCATGCCGCCCATGAACTGCGTGGTCACCGCCGGGCCGACTTACGAGACGATGGACAACGTCCGCCGGCTCACGAACTTTTCCACCGGTCGCCTCGGCACGGAACTCGCCAATTTCCTCACCGCGCGTGGTCACACCGTCACTTTGCTCCGGGGCGAACAGGCGACGTATGCCGGCGAGTTCAAGGCGATGCGCGTCAAACCATTTTCCACCACGGCGGACTTGATGTTGAAATTGCAGGAACTGGCCAAACTCGACATCGGTGCGGTGTTTCACGCGGCGGCGGTGAGTGATTTTACGTTCGGCAAAATCTGGCTGCGCTCGGAGCAAGGTGATTTGAGCGAGATCAAGTCCGGCAAAATCTCCACGCGTCAGGGCACGTTGCTCGCCGAACTCGTGCCGACCCCGAAAATCATCACCCGCCTGCGGGAGTGGTATCCGAAAGCGAAACTCGTGGGCTGGAAGTTTGAAGTGGATGGGGATCGCGCCAGCGTGCTCCGCGCGGCGGAGAATCAACTACAGGATTGTCGTACGGATGTCTGCGTGGCGAACGGGCCGGCGTTCGGGCCGGGGTTTGGTTTGGTGACGGGCGCGGAACGCTGCACAGACTTGCCCGGACAAAAGGAATTGTTCGCCGCGTTGGGGAAACTCCTGGAGAGTTGAGCCCACAGCGGGCGGAGCAAAATGCCGCTTGCGCCCACCTATCCGACGACCTGGTCGGACCCAGACGCGTTACCGGAGAGAGGTTCCGCCCCTGGGATTTCAGTGAACACAAGCGGCAAAATTCGATTGCGGCTGTGGGGAAGAATTCCCGGCGGGTAATTTTGAACTCACGCCGACCGCGAACTGCTCCTGCCACAGAAGATGCCAGTTGCGGGTGAAAAGACGGGGAGCTGAGGATTAAAAAACGTTTAACGAAAGTTTGGACGGAGGCGGTAAGTGTCCCGGAGCGAGGCCGTCAGATCATCGGATCGGAGGCGGCAGGGCGAAGCGGCAGCGGCTCGGTCAGATTGATGACCTGACCGGTGGCGATGGGAAAGGAGAGACGCACCAGATAATCCCGCGCGCCCGAGCGGCGGCGATATTTGATTTCCGGTTGCAGACCGATGAGAGTTTTCACCACGCGCAGGCCCAGCCCGAGCGTTTCCGGTTGAGGCGAAGAACGGGCGCGCAGGCCATTGGCGATGATCAGCACGAAACGTCCGTGGCGCGGCGCGAGGCGGACATGGATGTTGCCCTGACCATGTTTGAGGGCGTTGGTGAAAAGGTTGTGCAAAATCTGCCGCGCCTGTTTTGGATCCGCCCGCACGGGACTGGGACGCATGGGGAATAAGCGGACCAGCCGATTATTTTCCTGGGCGAGCAGGGCGAAATCCTCCGCGACATCGGTCACCAGTTGCGCGAGATCAAACGTGCGCAGTTGCAATTTAAGCCGACCCTGCTCGGCTTTGGCGATGAGCAGCGATTGATCAATCACGTGCGTGATCTGATGCAGCTCGGTCTGCAATTGCTCCGCCAATTCCGGTGGGATGCGGTCGCCGGCCTGCTCCACCTTCAGGCGCAAAATGGCCAGCGGCGTGCGGAGTTCGTGCGCGACCTTGGCGGCATAATCGCTCATGTCGGTATAAGCATGGTCCACGCGTCCGAGCAATTCATTGAGGTGTTTGACGAGGCCGCGAAACTCAGCGTCCACTTCCGGCAATTCGATCCGCCGCGACAGGTCGGGCGCGCGGATGGTCTGCAATTGCTCGTTCAAATGCGCGATCGGTCGCAATGATTTGCTGGAAAGCATGAACCCGATGATGACCGCGACAACTGCGAGCGGAATGCCGTAGAGCAGCGAGATCTCAATCAACTCCTCCATGATGTCCGCCACCTCCGCTTCGGAATAACTGCCGTGAAGTTTCCAATCGGGATGCTCGGGATAGTTTTTCTGCCAGTTCTTGTTATGCAGTTCCGCGTTGAGAAAATGATACGTGAAACCCACGAAGGCCACCAAGAGCAACACCACACTCACCCCGAACCAGGCCGCCAGCCGCCAGCGCAACGACCTCACGGCGCTTCCTCCCGCACGGCAAAACCGACCCCGCGGATCGTATGCAACAATGGCTTCCACTCCGCCCGGTCAATTTTGCGCCGCAGATGTTTGATGTAAACATTCACAACATTCGTCTCGGAATCGAAGTGCTGATCCCAGACATGCTCGACGATGGCGATCTTGCTCACCGGCTTGGGCGACGCGCTCATCAGAAATTCCAACAACGCAAACTCCCGGCGGGTCAGCTCAATCTTTTCACCCGCGCGCGTGGCGTGATGACTGATCAAATCCAGTTCCAGATCCGCGACGCGGATGGTGTTGGAGGCTTGGGGGCGTTGGCGGCGGAGCAAGGCCCGCAATCGCGCGAGCAGTTCCGCCATGGAAAATGGTTTGGTCAGGTAATCATCGCCCCCGGCATCCAGACCGCGCACCCGATCCTCCACCTCTCCGCGCGACGTGAGAAATAAAACCGGCGTGGTGATGTTCTTGCGCCGGAGTTGGCGCACCACGGTGAACCCATCCTTCGCCGGCATCATCACGTCCAGCACCAGCACATCGTACGGATGGATTTCCGCGAGCCACTGCGCTTCGTCGCCGTCAGCAGCCACGTCCACCGAATAGCCCTCCGCCGTCAGACCCTGACGGATGTGTTCGGCCACTTTGCCGACGTCTTCGGCCACAAGGATGCGCATGCCTGTCATCTTTATCGGGCCGGGCCGGGAAACAAAAGCTTCTTCCGGCGGAGTCGTTGCCGGGTTCTGACCGGATTGTTTGTCGAACGAGCCTGTTGGTTGGACACTCACCCGCCCAAGCTAAAACTCTCAGGGGCGACTTGACGTGAATGCAGCGTGAAAAATATTTTAACTTCCGCACGAATCTGTCTGGGGTTGGCCGCAGGGACATCATTTATTGAACAACTTCAGCAATCCATCCCTCTCACAGCCGGAAGTCGGATTTAAGTTGGCCCGCCCGGCGGGCAAGCTGCTCTGCTTTCAAACAAAGAGACGCCGCAGGTAAAAGTATTTTAATAATGACGCGGGGTGTATCTTAAAACGGTTAAACTAATTTGCGCCGCCGAGAATGCTAAACATCGCAACAGCTAAAAAAGTTTCGCGCCGGGTCTTGTTCGTCAACGCCAACGAAACCACGCGCCCGTATCGCGTCGCGCCGCTCGGGTTGGCGTTTGTCGCCACGGCCACGGAACGCGCGGGGCATGAAGTGCGCCTTGTTGATTTGCCGCAAACCACGAAAGGTCAGCGGCAGTTCCTCGCCGCGTTGCGCGACTGGCAGCCGGAATATGTCGCCCTCGGCATCCGCAATCTCGACAACTCGGATTTCCACGCGCTCGAAACTTATCTCGACAGCCCCGCAAAACTGATTCGCACGACGCGGCTGATTGTGCCGGACGCCAAGATTATCGTCGGTGGCCCGGCGGGCACGGTCGAACCGGAACGCGTCGCGACGACGGTTGGTTGCGATCACCTTGTGCTGGGCGAAGGCGAGGAAAGTTTGCCGCAACTCATTGCGCGCCTCGAAGCAGGTGAAGCTGTTCCGCGCATTGTCGGCGCAGATGACAAGGGCACGCCCTTCCGCCTCGCGCTGCCGGACCAGTTGCCCGCGCCCGCACTGTATCGCTGGGTGGAAAATTTCGCGCCCTATCTGCGCGGCGATGCCGGTTATCCCGTGCAGACCAAGCGTGGTTGTCCGCTCAAATGCACTTACTGCACCTACGGTCGCATCGAAGGCGCGCGCTATCGCTTTCTCAGCCCGAACGCCATCGCGGATGAGATTGAAGGCGCGCTCACGCGCGGCATCCGCGATTTTGAATTCGTGGACAGCACCTTCAATCTCCCGGCGCGCCATGCCATCGCGGTGCTCCAAACCCTGCGCGACCGCAAGCTCCACGCGAACTACGTCGGCACCGGTTTGACGCCACTGCAACTTCCTGACGAACTGCTCGCGGCGATGCGGGAACTTGGATTCCGCAGTGTCATCCTCACCGCCGAAAGCGCTTCCGATGTGATGCTCGCGAGTTATCAGAAGAATTATCGCCGCGACAAATTGTTCGCTGCGGCGGAGGCGTTGCCTCGGCACGACATCCGCGCGCTCTGGGTATTCTTGCTGGGTGGACCAGGCGAGACGCCGGAAACCGTGGAGCAAACCTTGTCCTTCATTGCGCAATCCGTTCCCTCGCCCAACGCGGTTTACATCACGTCCGGCATTCGTATTTATCCGGGCAGTCCGATTGGCGACGAATTGGATCGCGGTCGCTTGAGCGCGGAAAGTTTGCGTCGCCGCGTCGAACATGCGGACGTGCCATTCTACTATTCCGAACACACGCCGCCCGCGTGGCTCGAAGCGCGCCTGCGCCAGTTCCAAAGCTCGCATCCACAAGTCATGCTTTCC
>ERZ1292630.4385-Hain-H41-02um-R3-4385-length-11954-cov-22_pt1 | contig 11954 bp, 11 predicted proteins | sample MGYA00564408_ERZ1292630 | MGnify/ENA primary metagenome ERZ1292630 (study PRJEB36523, sample SAMEA6512641) | groundwater metagenome | collected 2019-01-08 | study: AquaDiva: Metagenomics assemblies of 32 groundwater samples | reverse complement strand
CTAAAAGACAAAACAGTCGATTGCGACCTTCCAGATCAGTGGGCGGCGCTTCGCGCCGCCCGACAAGTCGGGACTTGGGTGCCGAGAGTCAGAGTCGAACTGACATCTGGGGTTTTTCAGACCTCCGCCGTGACCACCTTGGCTATCTCGGCAAAATATACTTTGTGGATCAGGATGGAGTCGAACCATCGCCTGTACTTTATAAGAGTACCGTTCTAACCGTTGAACTACAGATCCATTTTATCAGAGATTATATCAAATTTTAGATTAACCTTGGTGGACTTAGCCAGAATCGAACTGGCGACTGGTCAATGCGAATGACCCGGTATACCACTTACCTATAAGCCCTGCAAACCATCTTAGTGGAACGTAATAAGTCTTTGATTTAAACGTTCCAACCACGTTTAAATTTTTTATTGAAAAATTTATTACGTGGTGTTCCCGGGCAGAATTGAACTGCCATCAAAGCCTTCGGAGGGCCTTATTCTATCCGTTGAAATACAGGAACAGAAACTTCTATATTATATCAACAGGGGTACTAAAGAACAAAGAAAGTAAAAATAGAAAGAGATATTCTATAAATTCCAAATCCGGACAAAGAATTTTTTTGCAAAAAACTTACAAACCATTTTATGGCGATCAAAGCACTGAAAAAAGAAGTAATCAAACCTATAAATAAAAACAGTGGATTATTTCCTGCAAAAATTAATTGTGGATCTGTTTTTATAAAATCGAAAGTTGAAGCAGCTAGTAAAGTTGGTAGCGCCAAAACAAAAGAATACAAGGCCGACTCTTCCCTATTGAAGCCTAATATCATCATTGTCAGTATAACTGCTCCCGCCCTTGACACTCCAGGTACAACCGCCAGTGATTGACCAACCCCGATTAATAAAGCTTGAATAATCGTCATCTGAATAATTTTTTTATCAGTTTTAACAATTTTCTTTTTTAACAAAAATTCAAAAATAATAAAAAATAATCCAACCATAAAAAGACTGACGGCAATTAAAGTAAAACTTTCAAAGAAAACTCCTTTAATTACTTTATGGAGCAATAAACCAACGACCGCTGTTGGAATAAAAGACAAAATAATATTTACCAACAAATTTTTATTCTTTAAGATTGTTTTCCAATAGATAAATATCACCGCCAAAATTGCCCCCGACTGGATAAATACTTCAAAGAATTTTTGAAACTCCGTCGCCGGAATATTTAATAATTTGGAGGAAATTATCAGGTGAGCAGTTGAGGAAATTGGAAGAAACTCGGTAATTCCCTCGACGAGCCCTAAGATAATGGCATTTAATACATTCATCAAAATATTTTACACGATCTTTGAAGTTCGAAGATACCAAATTTTTTGCGGTTTGTTGTTTTCCGTCAAAAAATTTTCGGTATCGAGAACTTTCAGAAAGTACGATATAATTGCTTTATGAAAGTGGCCTTAGCACATGATCAACTCCGGGAATTTGGCGGCGCAGAACGCGTCCTTGTTTCTCTAAAAAAAATCTTTCCCCAAGCTGATATTTATACAACTACTTTTGATTTAAATTCTTTAGGATCGCACAAAAATTTGATTAAAGACTGGAAAGTTTATGTGAGTTGGTTTGGAAAGATTCCATTTCTTAATAAATTTTATTCTCCTTTTAGATTTCTAACGCCTTTGATCTGGGAAAGCTTTGATTTCTCAAAATATGATTTGGTTATTTCTTCATCAGGTTCTTGGATGTCTAAAGGAATAAAAACAAACAAGCCGACCATTCATATTTCGTATATTCATCACCCACCCCGCTATCTATATGGATATGAAACAGCTATTGAATGGCAAAAATATTTTTTTATTAAAATTTATGGATATATCGTTAATCATTTTTTACGTATTTGGGATTTTACCTCCTCTCAACGAGCTGATTATTTAATTGCCAACAGTGAAGAAACAAAAAAACGAATTGAAAAATTCTATCGCCGCGATTCAACAGTGATTTACCCTCCCGTCGACATTCCCGATAAACTTGATGAACTTGACAAACTTGATAAACTTTCAAGCTATTATTTAACAGTTTCTCGCCTCGCTCGTGCCAAACATATTGATGTTTTAATCAAAACCGCTAACGCTGCCAAATTTAATTTAAAAATCATCGGTAGCGGTCGAAATGAAGAAAGATTAAAACAAATGGCGGGAACAACCGTTGAATTCCTTGGAAATTTGACCGACGAAGAAATGAAAAAAATTTATCGAGGAGCTAAAGCCTTTCTATTTGCCTCCAAAGACGAAGAATTTGGAATTGCAGTTGTAGAAGCCATGGGATATGGACTCCCGGTCATCGCATTTCAATCTGGTGGTTTAACGGAATATGTTATTAATAATAAAAACGGTTATCTATTTAACAAGTTAAATGAAAGTTCGTTAATTAATAAAGTTAACGAATTAACGAGTTTATCAGAAGAAAAATATTTGGAGATGAGAAAAGAAGCCAGAAAAACAGCGGAAGGATTTAGTGAGGAAAAGTTTAAAACTAAAATACTTGATTTTATTAAAAATAAGGTCCGTCCTTAATAAGGACGGACCTTATAAAGAGAGTCCCTTATGCCCGAGCTACCTGAAGTTGAGATAATAAAACGCAAACTTAAACCAAATCTTATTGGAAAAATAATTTCTGATGTTGAAATCCTTTCCCCAAAAAATTTTGTTGGCAACAAACAAGAAGTTGTTGGAAAAAAAATAATTTCTGTTGATCGATATGGTAAAGTCCTTGTTTTCAAACTTGAAAAACTTGACAAACTTGATAAACTTTATAACTTCTTGAACATCCACTTTAAATTATCCGGTCAAATTCTTTATTCAAAAGATGTTAATCGTGCTATTTTCAAAAACATTATCCCATTCACCGGAGGAAATAAAATGCCGGCAAACACAACAAGGGTTATTGTCAAATTTACTGATGGATCAGGAATATTCTTCAATGATTTACGTAAATTCGGCTGGATGAAAATCAGCGATCAACCATTGAAACCAAAAGGTATTGATGTGTTAGATAAAAAATTTACCCTGAGCGTAGTCGAAGGGTTAACCCGCAAAACTCGCAAACCAATCAAAGTGCTGTTGATGGACCAAGATCTAATCACTGGAATCGGAAATATTTATGCTAATGACTCCCTTTTTCTGGCCAAGATCCATCCGCAAAGATTATCAAATTCTTTAATAAAAAAAGAAATAACACTACTTTATAAAAGTATTAAAAAAACGATTAACGAGGGAATAGAAGATTTGGGATCGTCCGGAGCTGACGAAGCTTTTATTCTTCCTGATGGATCAAGGGGCGGTCATCAAAGAAATTTTTTAGTTTACCAACGGGAAAATAAACCATGTTTAGTTTGTAAAACAACTATTAAACGAATCAAACACAACGGCCGGAGCTCATTCTTCTGTCCAAAGTGTCAGAATTACTCATAGCGAATCGCCTCGACCGGCTCGAGATTAGCCGCTTTGCGGGCTGGCAAAACCCCAAAAATAATTCCAATTGTACTCGATACTCCGAGAGCTAAAGCAACTGATGTAAAATCCATATATGCCGGGAAAAATGGCTGAACAATTAAAATTCCAACATATGCCAACCCAAGTCCTAAAGCTCCACCTAGAATCGAAAGAGCAACTGCCTCAACGATAAATTGAAATAAGATATCGTTCTTTCGAGCACCGATCGCCCGCCTTATCCCAACCTCTTTGGTTTTATCAGACACTGTCACGTACATAATATTCATTATTCCAATTCCTCCAACAAGTAGTGATATACTCGCTATTGCAACCAGAACTAAATTTAAAATCCCAAAAATTCCGTTGACAACCGATAAAATTTCCGTCGGCTCAACGATGCTAAATTCATCATCTTTATATCTTTTCAGCATCTGAGTTTTTACTTCTTCTTTGACTGTTTCTATCTTAATATTTTCATCCGTCTTTAATGCAAAGCGGATAAATTTTTTGTCAGGATCAAAGATAAAACCGGTTGTGTAAGGTCCGAAAAAATATGAGTCATAGTCCGGCCCTCCAAATCCACCGCCTCCCTTACTTTTTATCACACCAATGATAATAAAGCTGACATTATCGATTGAGACTTTTTTATCAAGCGCCTCACTTATTGAACCAAAAAGTTTCTCGGCAATTTTTGGACCGGCTACAAGCACCTTCGCTCGCTTATCAACGTCGCGCTTATCAAAAAATCTCCCCTTATCTATCTCAAAACCTGAAATGTCAAAAAATACATCTGAAGAAAAAAATATAGTTGAGAATTCAGATTTTTTTGTACCTTTGGCTGTCCCTGATTTTGACGCAAGAGGTGTGATTGCTTTAATACTACGAACTCGCTTTAAACTATTTAGATCTTTTAGGTCAAAACGATTTCCAAGTAATGATGACGCGCCCATCCCGCCGCTTCCGAGTAATTTTCCAGGGGCTACAAATAACGTATTACTTCCAAGGGCATCAAATTGATCAGTGATATATTTTTTCAATCCTAAACCCATCGCAGTTAATGTCACCACAGCAAAAACCCCAATCAAAATTCCTAAAGAAGTTAAAAATGTTTGCATTTTATTTCTCCTAAAATCTTCAAGCGCCGATTGTACAATAAATAAAAAGTATGACATATTAAATAACCCTCCCGTCTTTCACGTGTATAGTTCTTTTTCCATATTTTGCAATATCAGCTTCATGAGTAACTATAGCTATGGTTATTTTTTCCTCCTCGTTTAAAGTTTTGAGCAGTTCCATTATTTCAGTACCGGTCTTACTGTCAAGATTGCCTGTTGGCTCATCAGCCAAAATCATCTTTGGCTCCATTATTAATGCCCGTAATATTGAAACTCGCTGTTGCTGCCCGCCGGAAATTTTATTTGGGTAAGAATTTTCTTTTCCCAATAGACCGAATCTTTTAATTAACTCCATGGCTTTTTCTTTAGGATCATATTCAAGTTTTTTTCTAGTATAAAAAGATGGCAAAAGAATATTTTCAAGAACAGTCAGTTTTGGAATAAGATTAAATTGCTGAAAAACAAATCCTATAAACTCGTTACGGAGTGAGGAAATCTGATCATCGTTAAGGCCCGAAATTCTTCTTCCCTGAATAATAATTTCTCCCTGGGAGGGTTTATCAAGCAAACCGATTAAATGCATTAAAGTCGACTTGCCCGATCCGGAAGGACCTATTATTGAAACAAACTCCTTTTCTTTTATTTCAATCGACGATTCCCTCAAAGCATAAAAAGTTGTTTCTTCATCTATCTTGTAACTTTTAACAACTTTATCTAATTTAATCATAGATTATTTCTTTTTCTTGGAGTCCGTTTGTAATTACATATTTTCCGTCAATCTCAGTCGAAATATCAATATATTTTTTTACTTTTTTATCAAGGCTTCCAACATATACATAACTACCCTTCCCATCTTTTTTTATGAATGATGAAGGAGCTGATAAGACATTTTTTTCCTGTTTGATTAAGAAATCAACATCTCCGGTCATGGCTAATTTTAGTTTAAGTTTTTGTGCTTGGTCATCTAATTTAAGTCTTAATTCGTACACAGTACCTGTTTCTCCATCCCTTGGAGAAAAGGAGATGTAATATAAAGTGCCTTTAAATTTTTGTTCAGGATAAGCATCAAAACTAATTTCACCAGTTGCCCCTTCTTGAAGATTAATGACGTCTCCCTGTTCAGCTGCGACTGAAAAAAATAATGTTTTTGGATTAACCACTTCAAAATCAGCTCCGGCTGGGGTAATGTTGACTCCGGCAAAAGGGACCGATACATGAGTAACAATTCCTTCAATTGGGGTCCAAAGATTTGCATACTCCAAAGATAAGTTTTGCAACTCAACATCCAAAACCGAATTATTTAAATCATGCTGGCTATCCTGCAAAGTCCGCTCGGCGCTTTTTCTTATTGACTCTGAAAGATCATATTGTTTATTCCAATAATCATCTTTTGTTTGTTCAAAAGTTAATCTTTGACTGACAAAAGTATTAAGATATTTTTGCATTCTATTTTTTACATCCCGCGGGTCAAGACTGGCCAAAGTTTGATATTTTTTAACATAATCGCCTTCTTTTACTCCAACCCATGCCAATCTCCCCGAAGTTTGAAATTTTAAGGTAGCTTTTTCACTGGCGTCAATTTCTCCGGACAGTGTCAAAACTTCTTTAAGATTTTCCCGTTTTATGACATATTTATCAACTTTATTTTTAGCTTTTGAAGAAATATTATTTTTATAAACAATAAAACCAACAACAAATATTGCTAATAAAATCAAATACCATCTCTTTTTAAAAAATTTAAGCATAATTAATTTTATCACAAAAACGCTGACCAGTCGTTGATCGGCATGACATTATAAAGAAGTAAATTCCAAGCGTACAAAAAAATGGCCGGTAATAAAATGACAAAAATAATCAGAAATTTCTTTGAAGTAAAAAACTTCTCAAAAGCAATTACGGCCAATGGCCAGAGAGGTAAAGAATAACGGCTGATGTCACGATGCTGGACAAATAAAGTCGCCGTAAAAAATACTAAGCCGAAATAAAAGAAGCTTCTGTATTTACTGTCTTTTAAATTAATTAAAGCTAATCCGTACATAAAATAATAAAAAATAATTTCTTCAAGCCAGGCTGTCCCTACCCAAGATTTTTGAAAATTGAAAACTGAATAAGGAAAAACTAAATGAATATTATCACCGGAATGAAAGTAAGCAAAAAAATCTTTATATTGTTTCGCATATAACCCAAATACCCCCAATAATCCTAATGGAATTAGGATAATTCCTAACCATTGCCAACTAACTTTCTTTGTTTTAATAAATCTTTCAACAAACACTAACCCGTACCCTGCGAATAATAATATCCCCGGTGTTTTGGTCATGGTTGCTAATCCCCCAAACAAACCCGCCCACCAAAACTTTTCCTTTTCAAAAAAGAAAAGAGATAACAAAATCATCAGCAAAAACAAACTTTCCGGAGCTCCGACTGTCCGTACCACTAAAAAACGAGGTAAAAATAATAAAACCGACGCTAATATTAATGGATTTTTTGTCAGTTTAAATTTCTTAAGCAAGTAGTAAAAAAACAGGACCAAACCAATAGTTGATAATAGATTTACTAAAATCATTGATTTGAGATAAGCTAATTCGTTAATTCGTAATCCGTAATTTAATAATTCTTTTAATCCTCTTATTAATATCGGATACAACGGCAAATGTGCCGCAAAATAATTATTTGAAGATCCTGTTGTCACATGAAGATTATCAATTTCTTTTGGATTATAAAAAGTTTTGGCCGGAATTATATATAATGGCCCATCATAGTGTTTATATATATTAAGAAAACCAACACTCAACCAGAGAACAATAGTAGAAATTAAAACAATAGATGTTAGAATTAAATAAGAATATATGCGTCGCATACTTAATATTTTAGCAAAAAAATATTTGGTTTTAATTGGAGTTCTTCTTGTTGGAGTATTTTTACGTTTCTATCGACTTGAGGGTTTTGTTACTTTTTTGGGTGATCAGGGCCGCGATGCCATTATTGTTAAAAGAATTATTTCTTTAGAACATTTTCCTGCAATTGGCCCCCCAACATCAATAGGGCAGGTGTATCTCGGGCCATTTTACTACTATTTTATTGCTCCTTGGCTTTTGTTCTTTAATTACCAACCAGTAGGATTAGCCTTTGGCGTCGCTTTTTTTTCTGTGATCGGTCTTTTAATTAACTACATGGTTGTCAAAGAGCTATTTAACAAAAAGATCGCTTTAATTTCTACTATTTTTTTAACTTTCTCCTCCGTAATGATTGATTTTTCCCGTTTTTCCTGGAATCCCAATCTTCTTCCTTTGTTTACCCTACTAACGGTTTATTTTGTCATAAAAAGCTTAAAAATAAACAAGTGGTATTTTTTTGCTTTGTCCGGTGCTTTTCTTTCTTTCTCCATCCAACTCCATTACCTGGCTCTTTTTCTTATTCCACCAATTGGAATTTTATTTTTGTCGTCATTTTATAAAAAATCTACCAAACAATTAATTTCTCAATCTCTTAATCTCTCAATTTCTGTTTTTTCTTTTATTCTTTTCTCCTCTCCCCTAATCATCTTCGATCTTCGTCATCAATTTTTAAATAGCAAGCTTTTCCTATCTCTTTTTAAATCTTCAGGATCAACCTTATCAACTAAATTTAATAGCCTTTTTGATTCTTTCTATTTTTTGAACCTTTACTCACTCAATATTAATTTAAATAAATTTTTGGTTTATCTTCTTTTGCTTTTTCTCTTACTCGCTTTTGTAACTTTAATAAAACGAAGTTCTAATTTTAAAACTTTTCTTCTTTTTTTTCTTTTAACAATGTTTGGAATGTCTTTTTATAACGGTCCTAAACATTCACATTATTTTGGAGTTCTTTATCCACTTTATTATATTATCATCAGTTATTTTTTAGTTTTTCCTAAGGGTTCGTCATGGGAAAAATTTTTAACTATATTTTTTGTCATCGGATTTATCTTTCTTAACTTTCAAAAATATCCTTATTTTAAACATCCTTCAAACAATCAAATTTCGCTCGCTCAAAATATTGCTCAAAAAATCTCAGACAATGTTAAGAAAGAAAAATTTACTGTGACTGCCCTGCCGGAAAAATATTCCGATGCAACATACCGTTATTTTTTAGAAACTTGGGGAAAAAGAGCCATTGAAAAAGACTCTCTTGATAAAGCCGATGAACTTTTTGTCGTCTGCGAAAAAAAATGCTCACCGATTATTGGCAACCCTCTATGGGATATTGCATATTTCGCACCGAATAAGATTGTTGGAAAATGGAATGTCGAGGGAGTTATGATATATAAATTAATAAGATAATAAAAAGCGATGGTATCTATTTTTGAGACTATCGCCAGGGGCCCCCTTGGGGGTGTGGCGGTCGAAAAAATACGATACTGAGCTTTTCAAAATATATATGAAAATTTCTTTAATAATTCCTTGTTACAACGAAGAGGTTAATATCCAAAAAGGCGTTCTAGACAAAATCGGTAACTATACTCAAAACGATCAAAGATTTTCTGAAGTCTTAATCGTTGATGATGGTTCAAACGATTCTTCAAAATACGTTATTAAAAATAAATATTTAAAAACGTACCCAAAATTCCGTCTTATTCAAAACTCACATCAGGGAAAAGCCTTTGCTGTTTTGACCGGTATCAAACAAGCTAAAGGTGACCATGTTATCTTTACCGATATTGATCTAGCCACCCCAATTGATGAAGTGGAGAAGTTGATTGCCAAAACAAAAGAAGGTGGACAAATTATTATTGGTTCTCGAAATAATAGTCGAGAAGGTGCACCAATACTTCGAAAAATTATGGCTAAAGGATTTATTGTTATTAGAAATGTCATTATTGGTCTAAAAGGAGTTCGCGATACCCAGTGCGGTTTTAAACTTTTCGAAAAACAAGCCGCTTTAAAAATTATTGATAAACTCCAGGTGTTTCACGATAACAGGATTGCCAAAGATTCATCCGTCTCGGCCGGATTTGATATTGAATTTTTATTTTTAGGACAAAAATTAGGTTATAAAATCATTGAAGTACCGGTTGTTTGGAGACACGTGGAAACGAAAAACGTAAACTTTATCAGGGATACGATTGAAACTCTAGTTGACATCTTCAAGATAAAATCACTCGATCTTAAAGGAAAATATAAATAATTATTTGATCGGCAATTCTATCGTAAAAGTCGATCCTTTTTTTGGAATGCTAAATAATTTCACTCTTCCATTATGGGCCTTTACAATTTGATGAGTGATATATAAGCCCACTCCCAGGCCCTTTTTTTCTCCGTCTGTGGGTGTCACTCGCGTAAAACGATTAAAAAGCATTTTTTGTTTTTCCAGCGGAATGCCGATCCCCTGGTCTTTGATGACAAATTTTCCTATGCCCTTGCTGATAAAAATTTTAATTTCTATTGGCTTATTTTCTCCATATTTAATCGCGTTTGAAAGCAGATTAGTGATTACCTGTTCTATGCGGGCTCTGTCCCAAAATCCAATTACAGGCGATTTAACATCAATTTTAACTAAGTAATGTTTTCGTTCCAATGCTTCGGAAAAATTTTCTTTAACTCGTTTAGTGGCTGCTACCAAGTCAAAATTTTCCAAATCTAAATCCATCCGCCCCGTGGTAATAAGGGAAACGTTCAATAGATCGTTGATCATTGTTGCTAAAGATTTTATTTGCTGCTCGGCATTTTCAAGCACCCTCATCAGCTCCGGAACGGAAAAATTAGCCAAAGAAACATTGCGGACATTATTAATCATATTGTGAAGTTTAAGCAGCATAGATGTGAGGGGTGTTTTCAATTCGTGTGAAGCAATCGAAAGAAACTCATCTCGGGCTTTGATTTCTTCACGAGCTTTGACATAATCATCATGTAATTGAATAAAAGTTTGAGCATAAACTTCTTCCCTTTTTTTTAACTCTTTTACTTCGATAGTGCGTCGAACTATACCTATTAGAATCCTAATAACAATAACACTCAGTATAAAAGCGACCAGTTGCATCAGCAATTCAAGGTCTGAGGAAGATTGTTTATTGAGTGATTTAAAGATAAAAAAAATTCCGATCGTCGTAATGGCACTAACTAGGACAGAAAATAAAACTAGAATAAAATTCTCAATCCATTTTGATACCTTGTACCTGCGAGAATAATTATATAAATTAATATATAATTTATTCTCTATCAGAGAATTCTTTTCCATACTTAATAAGTATATAATATAAATTATATGCAAAAAACTATCCTCATTGTCGAGGATGACGAATCTTTAAGAGATTTTCTGAAAAAAACTCTAACCGATCATAATTTTAATGTTATGGTCGCCGACGATGGAGCCGAAGCTTTGGAAATGGTCGGGAAAAAACTCCCAGACCTAGTGGTACTTGACCTTGGACTGCCAAAAGTATCCGGTGAGACAGTCTGCGTAGAAATTAAAAAAAATCATCCGGAAATAATTATAATTGTCCTGACGGCAAAATCAGAAAGCTTCGATGCCGTCCGCAGCTTGCAGATTGGAGCCGACGATTATATGAGCAAACCGTTTACAATAGAAGAGCTTATGGCCCGGATCGGAGCCCGGTTAAAAACTACTGAGGGAAAAAAAACCCAAGCAAAAGAAGTTCTTCCCGAATTAAATAAAATAACCTTTAGAGAAAGTGTGGTTTTGATTGGAATACGATTGATTATGACTCAGTTTCTTTTCGGATTTTCATTTTTACTGGCCGTCGCGGCAATTTCATTTTTAGGTCAGTATATAACTTTAGAAAATTCTTTTCCTTTGTATTTAATTTTTTTAGTGACACTCTTTATAGTTGATGTGGGAATTATTTTTTCAATTGTTTTAAAATGGCACTTTGAATACATTGAAATTACCAGAAGCGCGATTATTAAACATAAAGGAATTCTTTCTAAAAAAGAAGAAACTTTTGCCTGTAATTTTATTGAAACTATTACTCTTGATCAAGATTTTCTCGGCATGATTTTTAATTATGGATCATTGGAATTATTTGATCCTGCCTTAAAGGCGCCAATATGTATATTTAATATCGCCAGTCCTAAAAAATATAGTGATGTCATAAAAAAAATATTTTCTAAAAAGAAAGATTCGTCAACGATATTCATTTCCCAAGAGACTAAATCAAATGATGTATCTAGTTCTTTATGATAATCTCTTTTATTTAATTATTTCTACCTCTTTGATCGCTTCTCTGTACTTACAATAATCACAGTCTTTTCCCGATTCAGGAAGTTTTCCGTTCAAACATTTGTGAATATCTATAATAGTTTTTTCAACCCAAGAATCGTCCCCAACATAAGGAATTATTTTAACATCAAACTCCAATTTCCCATCAAACGCTTCTTTATCTG
>ERZ1292630.4384-Hain-H41-02um-R3-4384-length-11954-cov-25_pt1 | contig 11954 bp, 9 predicted proteins | sample MGYA00564408_ERZ1292630 | MGnify/ENA primary metagenome ERZ1292630 (study PRJEB36523, sample SAMEA6512641) | groundwater metagenome | collected 2019-01-08 | study: AquaDiva: Metagenomics assemblies of 32 groundwater samples | reverse complement strand
GCCTCCAAAGATTTAGATATTAAATCTATCGCCGAGATCATTGAGATTATGAACAATGAGGACAGGCAGGCCGTGGAGGCGGTCTCTCAGGCAAAGGAGCGGATAGAGAAGGCCATAGCGGCCGTTGTGGAGACATTTAGCAACGGCGGGCGGCTCTTCTATATCGGAGCAGGGACGAGCGGAAGGCTTGGAGTGCTTGATGCTTCAGAGTGTCCGCCAACCTTCAGCGCCCCTCCTGAGATGGTTCAGGGAATTATTGCAGGGGGGGATACTGCCCTGAGAAAGGCCGTTGAAGGGGCTGAGGATGACGAGGAGGCTGGCAGACAGGCCATCCATGAGAATGGGGTAAGCCGGGGGGACATGGTAATAGGCATATCCGCTTCCGGGTTGGCTGCCTTTGTGAGCAGCGCATTGGAAGAGGCCATGATGATAGGAGCAACTACATGGCTGATTACATGTAACAAAAGGATTGAGCCATTTGTCGAATCTATGGTTGATGGCATTATTGCCATTGACACAGGAGCGGAGGTAATTGCGGGTTCAACGCGCCTTAAGGCTGGGACTGCTACGAAGCTTGTTTTGAACATGATAACAACGATTTCGATGGTTAAAACAGGAAAGGTCTACGGCAATCTTATGGTGGACGTAAAACCTACAAACAAAAAGCTTAAAGAGAGGGCGGTGAGGATAATATCCGAGGTCGCGCAATGTGGTATGGACGAGGCAGGAGAACTCCTTGTTGCATCTGGAAATATGCCAAAGATGGCAATAGTAATGAAGATAAAAGGTTTAGAAAGGGCCGCCGCAGAGAAATTACTGGCAGAACATAAAGGAATCTTGAGAAAGGCGATAAAATGAAGAGGCTTATCGAGGTGTTCGATAAACCGAGTAGAACTGTCCTTGGTCTTATGTCCGGGACGTCCCATGACGGGATAGATGCGGCTATTGCAAAAATAAGTGGCCAGTGGTCAATGATCAGTGGTCGGCAAAAAACAGTAAAAGTTGAGCTGCTTCATCATAATATCTATCCTTATGAACCTGGACTTCATGAGGCGATTGGGAAGGCATTCAACGGCACCACTGAAGATATATGCAGGCTTAACTTTGAGTTGGGGGAGGCCTTCGCCGATGCTGCCCTCAAGTGTATAAAAGAGGCAGGGCTTAAACCTAAAGATATTGACATTATTGCGTCGCATGGCCAGACCATTTATCACATCCCGCCGTTGGAGGGGGAAAAGGGCTCGACCCTTCAGATTGGAGAGGCCTCGGTAATTGCGGAAAGGACTGGCATAATCACTGTTTCTGATTTCAGGAGCAGGGATATGGCTGCAGGAGGGCATGGAGCTCCACTTGTTCCTCTTGCTGACTACATCCTCTTCCATGAAAAAGGAAAGGGTACGGTAGTCCAGAATATAGGCGGGATCGCCAATCTAACAGTAGTTACTGAGAGGCTTGAAGATGTTATTGCCTTTGACTCGGGGCCTGGGAACTCCCTCATAGACGAGGCTGTAAAGGCATTGACCGGCGGGAAAGAGAGCTTTGACAAAGACGGCAGGATGGCATCAAAGGGGAAGGTTGATGAGGCCCTGTTAAAGGAACTTATGAACCACCCATACCTTAAGGTGAGCCCACCAAAGTCTACGGGAAGGGAGTTGTTTGGACTGGAGATGGCTAGGTTGCTTGTAGAGGCCTCGAGGAAAAAGAAAAGGAAACCAGAAGACCTCATTGCGACGCTGACCATATTTACAGCCGGGTCTATCTATGATGCCTACAAGAGGTTTGTATTCCCAAAATACAATGTTGACCAGATCGTCCTTACTGGGGGAGGAAGCAAGAACCCAGTAATGGTTGGATATCTAAAGGAATTGTTTCTAACGTCTCCCTCGCCCCTTGTGGGAGAGGGTCGGGGTGAGGGGATTGTTCTTATTGATACCCTTGGCATCCCCTCATCAGCCAAAGAGGCCCTGTCATTCGCCATACTCGGAAACGAAACCATATCAGGGAATCCTGCGAACCTGCCGAGGGCAACCGGGGCAAAGAAGACAGTTGTCCTGGGGAAGATCAGTCTTTAAGTACAACTGTTTTACTGCTGTTACTCCTTTTCCCTTGATTTGCAAGTGAACGTCGCCTATTATCATTCATCATGCCGCTTTACACCACTGAGGCCGTGGTCATTGGCTCCATGGACTTCGGCGAATCTGATAAAATAGTTACATTCTACACCATCTCCTTCGGGAAGCTGAAAGGGATCGCAAAGGGTGCAAAGAGGAGTAAGAAGAGGTTCGGGATAAACCTTGAGCCATTTTCCCTGGTAAGGCTTCATTTCTTTGAGAAAAAGGAGGACTCCCTTGTAAGGGTCTCGGCATGCGACCTCATCAACCCGTTTCAGGGGATAAGGGATGACCTTTTCAAGATTGCCTACGGCAGTTACATGATCGAGGTTGTGGAAAAGCTGGCCCCTGAAAGGGAAAGGCACCCTGAACTGTTTAAGTTACTGACCGATTTCCTGGGGATTCTAGAGGCCAGGGGCGTAACAGAAGACCTGTTGAGGGTCTTTGAGGTGAGGCTTCTGGATGACCTGGGTCTCAAGCCGCATCTATCTGATTGTGTAATCTGCCATACCCTTTTCAACAGCGGGACAAAGGTGCGCTTTAGCCCTGAGAAAGGTGGCACCCTCTGCAACAGGTGCGTCAAAGGCTTATCAACAATCCCGGTTTCAATAGGCACCCTTAAGACCCTTGAGATGGCAATTAAGATAGAGCCCCTGAAGATCCCCAGGCTGATATTCAGCAGGGAGGTGAGAGATGAAAGCAGAGAGATTCTGCGGGGTTTTATCAGGTTCCATACAGGATCGGTGCTCAAATCTCTTGAGTTTATTGAGAAGATCAAGGATATTAAATAGCGAATCACTGGTTTCTCAATGCAAAATTGTCTGTTATACAACCAAGGCCTTGACTGGGGGCATAGCCTATGCTATCTTTTCGCGTAATCGGTGAGATTTCCATTATTTCGGAGGGACAAAGATGAAGCAGCTGAATATAAAGACGAGCCAGCAGACAGAGATGATAGACATAACTGGCGATGTGCGGAGGGCGGTCAAGGACAGCGGTCTGGGCAGAGGAATATGTTATGTATACGTCCCTCACACCAGCGCGGGTGTGACCATAAATGAGAATACAGACCCCCATGTCAAGGACGACATCCTCAATCAGCTTACCAGGATGGTGCCTCAGAAGGGGGAATATAAACATGGTGAGGGTAACTCTGCTGCCCATATAAAGACAAGTATAGTTGGTTCTTCAGAGGTAATCTTTGTCGAAAATGGCAAACTTGTCCTCGGCGCATGGCAGTCGGTATTCCTTTGCGAGTTTGATGGCCCCCGCAGTAGAAATGTTCTGGTAAAGGTAGTTAAAGAAGACTAAACTGACTGGACGCAGATATACGCAGAAACTGCCTGATTTAAAAATAAACCTTAATGAAGTATCTGCGCTAATCATGATAAATCCTGAAAATCTGCGTTCTATTTCTCCCATGTCAAAAGTCGTCCTCAAGAGATGCAAGGATTATGATCCTGAACGTGTTTACCAGTCTGTAGCCGAATCGATAGAACTCCTCGGCGGTATCTCATCCTTCATAAAAAAAGGCGAAAGAGTCCTTCTCAAGCCCAACCTCCTTTCTGCAAAACCTGTAGAAAAAGCTGTTACAACCCATCCTGCGGTAATAGAGGCAGTCATACGCCTTGTTAAGGATGCCGGTGGTACCCCATTCATAGGCGACAGCCCGGGCATAGGTTCTGCCGCACAGGTGGCTGCAAAATCCGGGATAAAAGAGGTTGCAGATAGATACGGAGTTGAAATTGTAAACCTCTCGGATGGAATCCAGGTAGAAAACAGCAAGGGTAAGGTGTTTAAGCGCTTTGATGTATCAAAGACGGCATTTGAGGCAGATGCGATCATAAACATCCCGAAGCTGAAGACCCACGCCATGATGACTTTGACACTTGGGGTAAAGAACATCTTTGGCTGTGTCCCGGGAAAGAGGAAGGTAAGCTGGCACTTTGAGGCAGGGCATGACAAGATGGCATTTGCAAAGATGCTGGTGGAATTTTATCAGATGTTGAGTCCGCGCCTTACCATACTGGACGGGATAATAGGCATGGAGGGGGACGGCCCGGGGAGCGGAATCCCAAGGGATATGGGGATCATCGCCGCTTCATCCGATGCAGTAGCCATGGACGTTATTGTCAGCCGGATGGTCGGTCTTGAGCCTGATGAGCTTCCTACCACAAAGGCAGCCATGGAGCTCGGCATCGGTGAGACAGACCCTGAAAAAATAGAATTAATTGGGGATGCAGTTGGGATGGTCTTCGAGGACTTTATCTTGCCTGAAACCACAGAGCCGAGATTTGTATCCTGGCTTCCCTCCTTTGTAAAAAAGCAAATGGATAAGGCCTTTACCTCAAGGCCTGCTGTGAAGCATGACCGTTGCAGATTGTGCAATATATGCGTAACCTATTGCCCGCCCCAGGTCATGGAGATTACCGATAAACTAAGGATCAATTACGACGACTGCATCCGATGCTACTGCTGCCATGAGCTGTGTCCTGAAGGGGCGATTGATATAAAGAAGGGATGGGGGATTAGGCTCCTGTCTTGAATTGCAAAGTGCAAAATGTAAGATGCAAAATGTAAGATTGAAACTATTTTGAACTTTGAAATTTGCAATTTTCATTTTGCACTTCCAGCTTCAACAGCCATTCCTTTATCCATACCCCTCCTGAATACCCGCCCAGCGTCCCATCCGAATTTATTACCCTGTGGCATGGGATTATTATCGGGACAGGGTTCTTTCCGTTTGCGCCTCCCACAGCCCTGAAGCCTTTAGGGGAGCCAACCTCCTCAGCAAGCCATTTATAACTTCTGGTTTCTCCATAAGGTATATCAAGGAGTTTTTCCCAGACCTTTCTCTGAAATGCTGTTCCAGTCTGAATATCCAGGGCATATCTTTTAAAATCTACCCTCTTTCCGCTTAAGTAGCATTGAAGGTCTTTCTTAAGATCGCTGAATCTTTGGTCGTCTCTTACCGGCCTGCCGAGATTATTGATTTCGGAGAGAAATATTTCCTCGTTAACAGAGATGGAGATGGAGCAGATACCGGCAGGTGTAGAGGCTATATATATGGTTCCTATTGGAGAGTCTATGGATGAGTAGAAAACAGGTATCATCGCAGGTTGATTTAAATCCCCCTCAATCCCCCTTTTTAAAAGGGGGAAGTTTAAAGCATCCCCAGATACCAATATATAATCGGTTCTCCGAGGAATAGGTACAAAAGGGCGCCCATGGAGAGAAATGGCCCGAATGGTATAGCGTATTTACTGTCCTTGCCCTGAGCCACCATAAGGGCAACCCCGATAACCGTTCCGATCAGTGACCCGGAAAATATAGTAAACAGGACACCCTTCCATCCGAGGAATGCCCCAACCATTGCGAGAAGTTTAATGTCTCCTCCACCCATACCCTCTTTTTTTGCAAGGAACTCGTATCCGGCGGCCACAAGGAAGAGGATGCCGCCGCCTGCAAGGATGCCGATAAGCGACTCCTTATAGGTGATCTCGGGAAGGGCGAAGGATGCAATAAAACCTATCGGTATTCCCGGTAGAGAGATAATATCCGGGATTATCTGGTGGTCCAAGTCAATGAATGTGATCACAATCAGGGAGGCGATGAATGCAAAGTAAATAAAATAGCTCAACGAAGGCCCGAACTTTATGAAGGCAGCCAGTGACAAGAGGGCCGTAATAAACTCTACAATAGGATACCTGGCGGATATCGGCCCCCTGCACTTCCGGCATTTACCCATCAGCGCCAAATAACTTATTACAGGGATGTTATCGTACCACATTATCGGGGCCTGGCACTTGGGGCAGTGAGAGGGCGGGAATGCAATCGACTTACCCGCTGGTATGCGAAATATGCAGACGTTCAGAAAACTTCCTACTATGGCGCCGAAGATGAAGGAGATGACAAAAAGCATTGGTGATAAATACCCTAAATGCCCGCAGATGTCAAATAGCAAGACGGTGAGGCCTTGATTTAAAATCCATAATGCCCTAATATTCTTTATACTGGAGAACGGAGTGTCTTGACACCGGTTGTATAGGCTTTTAAATCTCAGATTTATGAAACTTATTAATATAGCCAGTTATTTTAAGATATCTGGCTATATCTTAATAAATTAGGCAGAATCAATCAAATTCAACCCTTGCCTTTATTGTCAACTTCTATTAAAAACACACTTCATCCCTTAGCACTCTTGATATGAGAGTGCTAATTTCATAAAGAGGGGTGAGGCAAAAAAATCGGGCTTGACGATTACAATATTTTGTTTAAGATTACAAAATAGAAAATAAAATAAAAGGAGGAGAAAGGAACATGAAGATCAGGCCATTGCAGGACAGAATCATCGTAAAGAGGATCAAGGAAGAGGAGAAGACCAAGGGTGGTATAATCATCCCGGAGACTGCCAAGGAAAAGCCTTCCGAGGGCGAGATTGTAGCTGTAGGAAAAGGAAAGGTCCTCGAAAACGGGACGGTATTGCCTCCCGATGTCAAGGTTGGCGACAGGATTCTTTTCAGCAGGTACGGTGGTTCCGAGGTGAAGATAGAGGGTGTAGAACACCTGATCATGAGGGAAGACGATATCCTCGGAGTTATCGAGAAGTAAAAATACCATTCACCACAAAGGCACCAAGGACACAAAGTTCTTTGACACTGATTTACACAGATTTTATATGATTTTCACTGTGAAAATCATAACTGATCAGCTTCTATCTGTGTCGAAATATATCTAATAAGGTATTTCTTTGTGGTCTTCGTGTTTTGGTGGTTGATTCATGTATTTATGGCATTTAAATAATTAAAAATAAGGAGGAAGTTATGGCAGCAAAGCAGTTAGTATTTGGACAGCAGGCAAGGGACGCGATACTCAAAGGGGTAAACGTCCTGGCTGATGCAGTTAAGGTTACACTCGGTCCAAAGGGAAGGAACGTTGTGATAGAGAAGTCCTATGGCTCTCCTGTTATCACAAAGGACGGCGTTACAGTTGCAAAGGAGATAGAGCTCAAGGACAAGTTTGAGAACATGGGAGCCCAGATGGTTAAGGAGGTAGCATCCAAGACATCTGATGTGGCTGGTGACGGGACGACTACGGCGACCGTTCTTGCCCAGGCTATTTACAGGGAAGGCGCAAAGCTTGTGGCAGCGGGACACAACCCCATGGACATAAAGAGGGGTGTTGACAAGGCCGTTGAAGCCGCTGTGGCTGCCCTCAAGGATCTCTCCAAACCATGCAAGACAGAGAAGGAGATTGCACAGGTAGGCACAATATCCGCTAACAACGATCCGACCATCGGTAAGATCCTTGCAGAGGCGATGAGCAAGGTTGGTAGGGAAGGGGTCATAACCGTTGAAGAGGCAAAGACCCTCGAAACAACCCTCGATGTTGTGGAAGGCATGCAGTTTGACAGGGGTTACCTCTCACCTTACTTTGTAACAGACCCGGACAGGATGGAGGTTGCTCTCGAAGACCCGTTCATCCTTATACATGAAAAGAAGATATCCAACATGAAGGACCTGGTTCCTGTGCTGGAGCAGATTGCAAGGCAGGGCAAGCCCCTCCTGATTATAGCTGAGGATGTGGAAGGCGAGGCCCTTGCTACGCTGGTTGTCAATAAGTTGAGGGGCACCCTATCAGCAGCTGCCGTAAAGGCCCCTGGGTTCGGAGACAGGAGAAAGGCGATGCTGGAAGACCTCGCAATCCTTACTGGTGGAAGGGCTATTACCGAAGACCTTGGCGAGAAGCTTGAGAATCTGACGCTTGCCGACCTTGGCCGTGCAAAGAAGATTGTAATTGACAAGGACAACACGATTATCGTGGAAGGGGCAGGGGACAAGAAGCTCATAGAGGCCAGGGCAAAGCAGCTCAGGACTCAGATTGAGGAGACCACTTCATCATACGACAAGGAGAAGCTCCAGGAGAGGCTTGCAAAGATAGCCGGAGGCGTTGCAGTTGTCAAGGTTGGAGCCGCCACAGAGACAGAGATGAAGGAGAAGAAGGCGAGGGTAGAGGATGCCCTTCATGCAACAAGGGCCGCAGTTGAGGAAGGGATAGTCCCTGGTGGCGGAGTCGCCTTCATCAGGGCGCTTTCAGCACTTGAAAAGCTTACCCTTGACAAGGAGCAGCAGCTCGGCGTGAATATCGTGAAGAGGGCGCTCGAAGAGCCTATCCGTCAGATAGCCATGAATGCAGGCTTTGAAGGCTCCATAGTGGTAGATAAGGTAAAGAACAGCAAAGGCGCCTTTGGTTTCAATGCCAGCACCGATCAGTACGAAGACCTTATACAGGCCGGCATCATAGATCCGACTAAGGTCTCCAGGTGTGCCCTTCAGAATGCGGCCAGCGTCGCATCCCTGATGATAACCACCGAGGCCCTCATTGCTGAGGTTCCTGAGGAAAAAGGTTCTGCTCCTGCAATGCCAGGCGGCATGGGCGGCATGGGCGGAATGTACTAAAGGCAGACGTTAGAAGTTAGTGATTAGTCGTTAGTTAAATGAAAGGCCTCCCTTCGAAAGAGGGGAGGCCTTTTTGTTAGGTTCTTATGTAAATGAGATAACCTTAAATTGATTCATTCGTAAAAACTAAAAATTAACCGCAGAGACGCGGAGACGCTGAGTTAAACATCTTGAAATTATTGATTCTTTTCTCTGTGCCTCTGCGCCTCCGCGGTGGGAATAAGAGTTTTTACGATTTTATCTTAAATTGATTAAAAACGATACAGCATATCAAGCATCCATATGTTGTTTGATGCATTACTATCAGAGTCCCTGTATTCGTAGGAGATGCCGATCTTTTCTCCTCTCTTTCCAAAGAGATCAATAGACAATCCAAAATCATTTTCCACAGAAACCTGACCGCCTCCGCTGTGCCAATCCTTCCTCTCAAAATGCAGACGCGGAACTATGCTGTCAGTAAGGGGATGAGAGATGCTAAGAAACATATCTTTTCTGTTACCGGCCCCCTGGGTATGACCAAGGACGAAACCTTCGTTCCTGTACCCTTCTGTGAACTGATAGTGGTCGTACCATGAGACCTTTGCATCGAAACTGGTCGAGTACTCCATACTAAGCTCGGTCCTCCCGTTATCGAGATACAGGCCAAAGAGGTTGCTGGTAAAGCATGTGCGGGGCAATTTGGTCAGCTCGTCCGACACCATGGTCTCTCCACCCCACGTCCAATAGACCTTCATTCCCTTAAGTCCTAACTCCTTCATCAAATTATGGTCTCCTCCCATATTCAAGGAGACGTCAAAGGCAGTAACACGATTGGCCACCGGCCCTGAAGTGTCTTCTTCCTCATTGCTGCCGTAAGTAGGGATAAATGTCTTACTTATATAGTCGAAGGAGTACCCGCTTCCTCCCCTGTCTATAAGCTCTACCCCCTGTGAGACCCCAAGCTCTATATACCTTGAAGGACTAAAGTCAAGTCTGCCTCCTACAAACAAAGGTTCTTTATTGTCCGTAACTGGGATGCCATTATCTATGTAATTTACGGTCTGCTTGCTGATCTTTCCCAGGAGGGCTGTAACCCTTGTATTTCCCATAAAACTCAGGGGCAATGGAGGGGTAGTTGTCACCGCATTAGAAAGCTTAATCATTTCAAAGGCCGGTGCATTATTGGTCAGGACCCAGTTGCCGCGCCGCCCAGGCCCCCACCAGAGGGCGTCCCTGCCGATCTCTATCTCTATGTTTTTCAGCCATGCGACTACATACCCTGAATGGATATCCAGCTTGTCCTCAACCTCATCCTTAGCCTCAGCCTTATAAAGATTATACTGAGGCCTTAACTCGTAACCTATTGAACCCCACCTACCTGAAGTTGAGGCCTCGCCCCTGATGCTCAGGTTCCCGCCTTTAAAGCCGTAGTCGTTCTCTATTTGCACAGGTGAATCAGTATGTACCGCCTTTGCCCTCACCCATCTCAAAGGTTTTACACTGAACTCCCCGGAAATCCCATCTTTCAGGCCCTTGATCTCCTCAGACAGGTCTTCTTCAAGTCTTTTTAGCAATACCTTATAATACTCGTCATCAACCTCGACCCTGTCGGCCGCTCTCAATACCATTTTGGCCATCTCCAGCCTCGATATGGGTCTCGTGTTTAAGACAGTATTCTCTCCGGTAGCCAGGGAAAGCCTCTCTATTGCGTCATACTTCCAGTCCCATATGGGATCGCTGGTTGAGACCCCGGCGAAGGCGAAGGATGAGGTTAAGGCAAAGATTAAGGTCGAGGTTAAGGCTAAGAATGAAACTAAGCTCTTCTTCCTAAGGTGACTTTCAGTAAACTCAATTCTTTCCATATATCCTCTATTCCGTTAGAACTTCCCACCTTCTATCCTTTCAGCTTTGAGAAGAATATGGGTCAATGCACTGTCGAACTATGAATGGAATCATAAGATGTATCTGCGATATGAATTGCTGTGGGTGGGAGTGGTGCAGAATGGTACTCCGGTACGAGGGTTTTTAAGATAGCCTTTAAGGTACTTGCTTCCCCATTTCTAATTGCTATTTCCAGCTCATCAAGTGCCTGATATACAGCAGTTGCATTTACTTCGGGACTCTCCAGCACCCATATTTTATTGTGGTGAGTCTTCTTTATCCCCTCCCCATCAATAAGAAGCTCTTCATACAGCTTCTCTCCCGGCCTCAGCCCAGTATACACTATATTTATGTCCTTCCCTGGAGTCAATCCTGAAAGCTTTATGAGGTTCTCTGCAAGGTCTTTAATCTTTACCGGCTCCCCCATCTCCAGCAGGAACAGCTCTCCGCCTTCACCCATTGCCCCTGCCTGGATAACAAGCTGCACAGCCTCCGGTATCGTCATAAAGTACCTTGTAATATCAGGGTCTGTAACTGTAACAGGCCCACCCTCTGCAATCTGTTTTTTCAGCAAAGGAATTACGCTTCCATTGCTTCCAAGGACATTCCCAAACCTGACTGCAACGAACTGGGTACTACATCCTTCCGATGCCGTCTTACACTGAAGAATAAGCTCTGCCACCCTCTTAGTGGCGCCCATGACATTTGTAGGCCGTACGGCCTTGTCAGTCGAGATCAGGACAAACTTCTCAACATTGTATTCAGAAGCCAGGTCGGTCATCACCTTTGTCCCGAAAATATTGTTCTTTACTGCCTCAGTCGGGTTAGTCTCCATCATCGGGACATGTTTATAAGCTGCCGCATGAAAGATGTACGCCGGGTGATATAACTCCATACATTCCCTTACCCTGTCCCTGTCTCTTACATCTCCAACAAAAGGAATAAACCTCGTATCCCAACTCTTCTTTCTCAGCTCTATATCAAAATGATAAAGGTCGTTCTCAGACCTCTCGAACAGTATCACCTTTTTGGGACCGAAACGGGCAACCTGTCTGACCAGTTCAGACCCTATGGAGCCGGCAGCGCCAGTCACCATTATCACCTTATTTGCCAGCTCATTTCCGATCAGGGACATATCCAGGGTTACAGCATCCCTCCCAAGGAGGTCCTCGATAGCCACATCCCTTATCTGGCTGACACTGACATTCCCATCTATCAAATCTCCTATAAAAGGAAGCGTCTTAAACTTTACGTCAGCCCTCTTGCATGTATTTACGATCCTGCGCATCGCCTTGCCGGTTGCCGAAGGGAGAGCGATGATGACCTCTTCAACATCAAATTCATTCGCCAGCCTGCGGATATCCCTTGTATTTCCTAAAACGCTCACTCCACGAATCATTAATTTTCTCTTATTCCTGTCATCATCCACAAAGCCCACCGGATTATAGCCAAGCCTCGGATTGTTCTGCATCTCCCTTAATATCATCTCGCCTGCGTCCCCTGCGCCCACAACAAGGATATTTCT
>ERZ1292630.421-Hain-H41-02um-R3-421-length-44923-cov-8_pt3 | contig 11954 bp, 13 predicted proteins | sample MGYA00564408_ERZ1292630 | MGnify/ENA primary metagenome ERZ1292630 (study PRJEB36523, sample SAMEA6512641) | groundwater metagenome | collected 2019-01-08 | study: AquaDiva: Metagenomics assemblies of 32 groundwater samples | reverse complement strand
GCTTGTTATGGAATTATTAGTTGGCTGTGCTTTTACCATAGCCACCGGATTGTTTCCCTTAATGATATTTTCCGGGGTATTTGAAACAGCAGTTTTTTCTTTTGAAATAATTAAATAAGCCCAAGATAAAGCAAGTATTAAAATCAAAATAGCCACTGCAATTTTCAGCCTAGTCATTTTTTAATTATACAACAATAAATGGAAATTTCTAATTGCTCTAATTGCTCTAATTGACCTAAACGAATCCCGAATCCCAATTACTCATAATTATTTAATTTCCCTATCCTGCCCTTTTTAGGTTTTGGGATTTGAGTCATTATTTAGAAATTAGGAATTAGGTTAATTAGAAATTTATATTGTATTGTGGTTATAAATTCATTTGTGAAAGCTTTATTATTTGTTCAATGGATATATCTTGAGGTCTGGAATTTAGAGGCAAGTTTAGCGAATTCAAAATTTTTTCTATTTCTGCTCTGGAAATGCCGAGCCCGTCTTTCAAATTGTTGGCCAGGGTTTTGCGCGGCTGTTTAAAAATAATGTGAATAAGTTTGTAGTAATTCTTCGTTTCTAATTCACTAGTAGCCAATGTTCTAGTGGCTAGTTTTATTACCGCCGAATCCACTTCCGGGGGCGGATCAAATTCTTTGGCTTTAAGATGCAAGATTATTTCCGGGTCGGCCCAGTATTGCGTGGCTGCCGCCAGTAAATTCATTTTTGGTGTCGCGGCGCAAATTCTTTCCGCCACTTCTTTTTGTACCATCAAAACTGAAACGCTTGGTTTATTTTTTAATTCACTTATAATTCTTAAAAGTTTTCCGGTGATGTAATAGGGAATGTTTCCGACCAGTTTGTAAGTTTGTCCCGACTTTATCGAGGACTCTTGATTTTGTCGGAGTAAGTTTGTAAGTTTTAAGTTTTTGATAATTTCGGGAAGCGCTTTTAATGCATCGTCCTTAATAATTTCAACATTTTCCAATTTTAATTCTCGGATTTTTGAGATCAGCGCATCTGCCAGTTCCTCATCTTTTTCAATGGCAAGTATTTTGAAATTAGGAATTAGAAATTTGAAATTCTCTGCCATAGGCAGAGTTAATGCTCCTTTTCCCGGACCTATTTCAATAATAGTTTCTCCTGATTGAATATCTAAAGCCGCAATTATTTTTTTAATTGCTGAATTATTTTTTAAAAAATGCTGACCGAGATATTGCATATTTACAGAGAACCGCCGGCCATTATAATGGGCAATCCCGTTCCAGTAGGCACGGTGCCTTTCGTGCAGGTAATGGGAGTTGGTTTAAATAACCCAAGCGTGAATTGGCCAACGCGCGGAATTGAAAAACTTGGCGTTAGACGGATTGAGCCGTGCGTTAAAATATAGAGTTTTGGAATGGGCTTGCCGACGCTAATTCTAATACCTTCATTACAGACTTCCGTGAAAGTAATTAGTCCGCCAAAAGGGAGCGATACTATTGCCTTGGTTGTTTTGACATTAGCGGCTATTACTATTAAGACAGCAAATACAAAAATGACTAAAAGTATGAGTTTGTGATGTTTTTTTAGGGCCATAAGTTAATTATACATGATATAGCAATTAGCCACTAGCCACTAGCCACTAGCCACTAGCCATTATTTTTTAAGAAATGCTGGCCTAGTTTTTGATGCATAAGATAAGTTTAAATGTAAATATCAAATTTTAAATCAAATCCAAAGTTCAAATGTTTAAATTTTAGGATTTGGGATTTTAGTCATTGACTTGTCATTTGGATTTTGTAATTTGTAATTGTTTTAGTCATTTACTCTATATATATCGTTTCATCGTCCCAATCCATTTGTTTTTCTCCGTAGCTTGAAACCTTTATAAATTCTATCAAATCCCCCGGTAATTCTCCTAAAAATCTCGAAGGAAGATTGTAAAAACTGATAAATAATTTTTTTCTGGCGCGAGTCATAGCTACATACATAAGCCTTCTTTCTTCTTCAATTTCGTCGGCCTTATAAAAAGATTGCTCGTGCGGCATAAAGCCCTCATTGCATCCGGTTAAAAAAACATTATCAAATTCCAATCCCTTTGCCGCATGAACCGTCATAAGCTTCACGGAGTCTTTTAATAATTTTGGCTTTCCATCTGACGCTGACATCAAGCTCACCTCTTCTAAAAATTTATGTGGGTCATCATATTTTGAAGCGAAATTAATAAGCTCTTTTACGTTCTCCATTCTTTCGGATGGATTTTTAAAATTCTTAACCAAATAACCTGTGTAGTCAGTACTCTTCATAAAATAACTGATTATTTGAACAAGTGTGAGTTCCTTGGTTAGTTCTGGTAAATTTTCAAAGATTTCCTTACTTTTTGTTTTGGTAAAGTTTTTATTGAGCCTATCAATGCTGGCTGCATCTTTTGGATTGTAGGCATATCTTAATCCTGCAATTAAGTCTTTAATTTCTTTTCTGGCATAGAATTTTAGACCGCCATAAATTTCATATGGAATTTTACTTTGAATGAGCGCTTGTTCAATAGCTCGAGACTGGGCGTTGGTTCTATAGAGTATGGCAATTTCACCTATTTTAACGGGTTCGTGTTTAATTTCGGGAGTGTCCAAAAATACATTGGTAGCTTTATTTTTTTGAGGAGGAGTGTTTTTTAATTGCTCAACAATTTTTTCGCAAATTCCCCAGGCTTCTTCTTCTGCGTTTTCATAAGCGGTAATCTTTATCAAGTCCCCTTCTGTGTTTTTTGTCCACAGTTCTTTTGGCTTTTGCTGTTTATTATTTTTAATAATGGCCGAAGAAGCAGATACAATAATTGACGTGGACCTATAATTTTGTTCAAGCTTAATTATTTTGGCTTTTGGCCATTCTTTTTCAAAATTCAAGAAGTTGCGAAAATCCGATCCGCGGAATTTATAAATACTTTGAGCGTCATCGCCGATAGCAAAAATGTTTTGATGTTTTAGGGATAGCAGTTTTATCAATTGATATTGCGCTGTATTTATATCTTGGTATTCATCTACTAAAATATATTCGTATTGGTTTTGGTATTTTTCCAAAACTTCCGGCTGCTCATTGAATATTTGAACCACTTTTGTAATGAGGTCATCAAAATCAAAAGCGTTGCTTTTTTGCAAGACCGCTTCATATTCCCTGTAAGTTTCAATTATTTTTACTTCAAAGGAATTTTCCGGGTTTAAATTATCAACATCCGATATTTCGCTTTTGAAATTTGAAATTTTGCCCAGTATGCCGATAGGGTTATATCTTTCTTTCGGCAAATCTTTTTCTTTAAGTATTTTTTTGATCAAACTTAGGGAATCGTCATAATCAAAAATGGTAAAGTTTTGGGTTCGCTTAAAATAAGGAGCCTCATTTTTTAAAATCTTAACTCCAAAGGAATGAAAGGTTCCCACAAAAAGTTCATTAATTCGCTCATTCGCAGTTGATTCGTTATTCGTTGATAAAGCAACGCGTTTTTTCATTTCACTTGCCGCTTTATTTGTGAAAGTTATGGCGATTATTTTTTCCGGCGGGACGCCGGATTTTAATAAATGCAAAAGCCTGCTTACCAAAGTTTTAGTTTTGCCCGAACCGGCGCCGGCGGCAATCAAAAGGGGCCCCTTTCCGTGCCGTACGGCTTCAATTTGTTTGTCGTTTAAATGGTCCATTATTAAAATTTCTAATTGACCTAATTGCTCTAATTGACCTAAACAAATCCCAATTCTCAAACAACTAAATAAGAATATACCTTTTGAATTTATTGGTTTTTGGGGCTTGGGACATTATTTAGAAATTAGAAATTAGGTTAATTAGGTCAATTTATATTGTCATTATTTAGAAATTAGTAATTAGAAATTGTTTTAGTTTATCCATGTGTTATTATACCTGTTAATGACCAACTTTTCGAATATCATGAATAAAAAATTAGAAAAAATCTTAATAAAGACGAATTTTTTTATCAGAAAACTTGGCGGATGGATAAAAGAATACAGGGCGGCTGCAATACCGATTTCCTTGATCATTTTTATGGCATTTTTAAATTTTGGTTTATTGTCTTATCTTGAAAAGCCGTGGGGAATTTTTAGTTCATCGGATTTTTCCGAGGGTTTTGGCCCGCTTCGCCAAAATTTCAGCGGGGCGAGCGGGATTAATGAAGATGTTGAAATTTCAAATTATTTTGAAGGGGCGGTTGCCAATCAATCCCCGATAGACAGTTTTAGCTTATCTGATTCTAGCGGACAAATTAATTTTATTTTGGTTGATGGCGCTTATTTATTAAATAAAAGCAATCCATTAAGCGATTCCTTGCCAAATCGCGACGGACTTCTTACTTACAAAGTTCAGAAGGGAGACAATCTTGCAAAAATAGCCGCTAATTTTGGAATTTCTTTGAATACAATTTTGTGGGCAAATACTAAATTGAATTCAAACTTATTAAAGATCGGGCAAGAGATAGTGATCTTGCCGGTTTCTGGAGTTTTGTATGATGTCCAGCCCGGCGATACATTGGATTCTATTGCTGAAAAATATTCAGTTGATGTCAACAAGATTATTTCTTACAACATCGGACTTTCTCCTTCAAAATTGGAAAACAGGAATACAATAATCATTCCGTATGCTAAGCCATTAAAAACTACATATTATACCAGTTTGGCTTTGCCGGAATATCCCGGATATTTTGCCGTTCCGACAACTGGTTGGAATTGGGGAAAATTGCATAATTATAACGCGGTGGATATCGCCAATGCCTGCGGAACTCCGGTTTATGCTTCTGCCGAAGGCTTAGTTTCGGAAGTTTATTCTTCCGGTTGGAATAGCGGATACGGAATATATACTGTTATTGAACATCCCAATAATACTAAAACTCTTTATTCTCATATGCAAAAAATAATTGTTTCTATCGGGGATTATGTTTCACAGGGAGATGTAATTGGTTATATTGGCAATACTGGAAAAAGTGATGGGGCGACCGGATGTCATTTGCATCTTGAGGTAATTGGAGCCAAGAATCCATTTGCCAAATAGTTTATTGGCGCGATACTAGCTAGATTTATTTAGAACAAGAAGCGAGGAGGAAATCGTGGTTTACCACCTTTCCGACGAGCGACGATGTAATAAATAAATCTAGCAGTATCCCTTTGGGTTGTTGAATAAATAAATTATTTCTGTGTTGCTCCTCCTCAATGTGGAATCATCCACTATTTCGTCGTCGCGCCTTGAACTAATTCATTTATTCAAACAACGCACTCAAAAACTATTTGGCAAATGGATTCTAACCCTTTTGCTAAATAATTTCTAAACGCGTTGCTAGAATAAAAAATGCTCCGCCGCATTGTTTTTGAGGAAACAGCATAATTTTATTGCTATAAAATTTGCTTCTCTCTCGGCGCGAAAACGCCTCCGAGATGTTCCTCTAAAACAATTGGCGAAACACTCATCCATATTAATCTTATTTGTTCTATGTACTAAGTTGCCGTGGAGAAGCTCCGGAGCTCCGACGGGCTTGGTTCTGCCGTCGGAGCGAGGCGCAGGAGCCGTCCCGCGCTGGACGGGACGGACTCCGATTCTCGTAGGCAATTTAGTATGTAGAACATCATATTTGCTTTTGCTCAGTTGGCTGGTATTTTTAAAAAAAATACCCCCTCACTCTAACTAGAGTGAGGGGGTTGGCCATTTGTTCGTCAGTTGACGAACATAGGCGGGGTACTTATTCGTGAGAGGTTTCCCTAAGAACTTCCCTGATAACTTCACCGATCGGGAAGCCTGTGATCTCCGGCGCCTTTTTTCCGATCGCAGAGATCGGATCCTCGAAGACAATTTCCAGAATTTGCGCCTGCATTTTCTGGACTTCGCCTTCTACTTTGAGCTGTTCGATTAAAACCTGAACAGCCAGTTCGCCGTTACCCACGATCTCTATTGGCCCAGGCAGCTCTTTCCGGTCTTTCTTGCCCAGCATCTCCCAGCCGCGGACATAGTCATCCGCCGCTTTTTTGAGGGAATAAGCCAGGGGCTTGGTCTTTTCCGGACTGTCCGAGAGGTAGAATACCAAGAGCGCTTCAGGGGCGCCCTGAATGTATTCTTTTTGGAGTTCTGCGCCCCACCGTCTCTTGAGGTCATTGCGCACGATCTGCCGGTAGGCTTTCACGAACGCTTCGCCATCCTCCTTGACCTTTCTGTCCAGCTCGGCTTTTTTGGTGGCATCCGCGGAGCCCTGTTTGTTATTCCAGGTTCTCTCGCGGTTGGACCTCATAGCCATGATCGCTAACTGCATCAGGTCGGAAAACTTGGCCATCCTCGCATTCTTTTCCTGATTGATCCTTGCTTCTTCGAGCTGTTCCATCCTAGCTCTCAGCTCGTTCGTTTTGTCTGCCTTGTTATAGTGGCTCATAGAGCCTCCTTTTAGTCTGCGATTTTACTGCTTATTGGCTTTTTAAGGTGCTTCTTTATCACCGTCTTGTTTTTATATGATAGCACGATACTAAAAATCTGTCAAATATCAAAAATTATATATAAATAGTGAATTTGACCACGTCCAAGTTTTCTATTAAACTAAAAGCATTATGAATGATCAAGAAATATTAAAACTTAAAATAGAATTAGAAGCTCGCAAAAAAGATTTAGAGGAAAAAATTAAAAAATTATTAGTTCCCGTGGATTTTGGAGACGATGTTCAGGGCAATGATGATATGCCGGAAGAATCCGATGAAGCGGAAGAATATGGAAACAATCTTTCCGTTGCCGATGCCTTGAAAAAAGAATTGGCGGACGTAAATGGCGGTCTGGAAAAAATAGCAAAAGGAGTTTATGGCGAGTGCGGGTCTTCTTGCGATCACTGCGATCACTGTGGATAATTATCTGTGAAATTTTATGCACAAAGCCGTTTCAAAATCTGGAACGGTTTTTTGTTATACTAAACCCCCGCACCTATTTAGGATATTTTTTATGAGTTATAATATATAGCGAAGTTTTAAATATTTGGTTTGAATTATAAATAATTTTAGAATAGTCAAAATACTGATCCTAATTAGGTGAGGGGGTAAATAACGTTATTGTTAATAATTAATTAAACCAAATTCTGGAGTCATTGCGAGGAGCGAAGCGACGAAGCAATCTATATATTTCTAGATTGCCACGGGCAAAACCCTCGCAACGACATAAATTAGTAATTATAAATTTATGCAAAATTTTTCCAAGGTTTTTTCAGCCGCGGTTGAAGGAGTGCAGTCAAATTTAATAGAAGTTGAAACAGATATCAATGTCGGACTTCACAGTTTTAATATTGTGGGGCTGGCGGATAAATCACTTTCCGAAGCCAAAGAGCGCGTGAGCTCGGCTTTAAAAAATAGCGGAGTAAAACCGCCGTCCAAAGAGAACAGAAAAATTGTTGTAAATCTGGCGCCGGCCGATGTTAAAAAGACCGGATCGCAATATGATCTGGCGATAGCTATTGGATATTTACTGGCAACCAAGCAAATAAAAGATTTTGATGCTAAAAATAAAATCTTTGCCGGCGAATTGGCGCTTGATGGCGGATTGCGCGGAGTGAGCGGAGTTTTGAATATCAGCCGGATGGCTAAAGACAAAGGATTTGAAGAAGTGTTTGTTCCTGCCGTTAATGCCGCTGAGGCGGCCATAGTTGGCGATATGAGGGTATTTGGTTTTAATAATTTAAATGACCTAATTTTACATTTGGAGGGTAGAAAAATTATTGAATCACAGCCGAAAACTGAAATAAAGCCAAGTATTTCTTCGGATCACCAAATGATAGATTTGTCCGATATCAAAGGACAGGAAAACGCTAAACGGGCGCTTATGATTACCGCCGCCGGCGGACACAATCTTTTAATGCAGGGCAGTCCGGGTACCGGAAAAACAATGCTGGCCCAGGCGCTAGTTTCCATTCTTCCACCGCCCACGCTTAAGGAAATTATTGAAATCACTCAAATATATAGCGCGGCCGGTTTATTGAATGGAAATTCTTTTATCAGTTGGCGGCCATTCCGCACCCCTCACCAAACCGCTTCCCCGCCGGCTATTATCGGCGGCGGGCAAAATCCCAGACCGGGAGAAATAAGTTTGGCGCACAGAGGAGTTTTGTTTTTGGATGAACTGCCGGAATTCCGCCGTGATATTTTGGAAGCTTTAAGACAGCCGATTGAAAGCGGCAAGGTTTTTATTTCCAGAGCAAAAAATAATTTAGTTTTTCCGGCTAAGTTTATTTTAGTGGCGGCTATGAACCCATGCCCCTGCGGATATTATGGCGATGCCGAAAAGGAATGCCGTTGCAGCGCCTTTGAAGTTTTCAGATATCAGAAAAAAATATCCGGTCCGTTGTTGGATAGAATTGACTTACAGATAGATGTGCCGCGAGTGAAGCTGGATGAACTCCAAAATAAAAACAGAGACACTAAGTCGGCCGAAGAAATGAGAAAGAAAATTATTGAGGCCCGCGAGATTCAAAGAGAAAGATTAAAAGAATTCAAGATTTTAACCAACTCGGAAATGAATTCCAAAATGTGCGACGAGATGATCAAATTAGATAAAGAAGCCGACAATTTCTTGAAAGATATTTTTGAAAAATCTTTAATTTCCGCGCGCGGATATTACAGAGTTTTGAAAACAGCCCGTACTATTGCCGACTTGGAAAATTCTAAAGACCTGAATGTTTCACATTTGGCGGAGGCGTTTCAGTATAGGTTGAAAGAAAAAGAATAGGGATAGTTAATTAGCGACTAGTCACTAGTCACTAGGGATTAGTAAAGTAGTAAGAGAATCAAAAATCTCATATTTAGGCGACGTTTTACCTTTTTTAATTTATTGGACCCAGTTCTATCTTATCTAGCTTTCTTGACAGTTTATAAGGACTTGTTATACTAACAATGTCTTTCGGTTATCCATAACTGAAAGGGTATAACATCCAAGGGTCGCCCTCCTCACGGAGGGCGACTTTTTTATTTACGTTTCTTTTCTAATTCTGCTCTATGTTTCAATTCCTTGCCCCAGACACAATCAATATCTAAAATATCAAAATAGCCATCTGAACCAGTCCTTAATTCTTGTGATATATTATTTTCTGAGGAAAATATAAAAACTTTTTTCCCATGATTTTTTAAATATGTTATGAGCGCCAAAAAATCTGAGTCTCCGGTAAAGAAAACCGCTGTGTCATATTTTTTGAAATGATGAAGGGCGCCTATAACCATTTCCACATCCATATTACCCTTTTCTTCTATTATCTCGCCGTGTTCATTACCCACATTAATTCTTTTTAATTCCTTTTTTATAACGGCGAATCCCAAGCCTTTTTCTAGGAATGTAAAGAACTTATGTTTGCCATCTAAACTATAATTTCTTGTTCCCTCTGCTGGATACGCCGTATAATAAAAAGCTTTTATAGATGTTCCATTAAACTTTTCTTTAATGTGTTTTATTGTTTTGTCAAAATCTAAAAATTTACCCTTTGCTTTAAGCGCTTCCCACAAATTAGATGCGTCAATAAACACATAAACTAAATTTGTTATTTGATTTTGAGAAATATTTGGGAACCTATTCATAATTTTAAAAAACAATGAATTAGTGATGGTTTTTAATTTTGGATCAATTTTCTTTTTGTAGAGTTATTAGTTATTGAAAATCTCAGGGTTTGCCTCTTCTATTTTATTGAAAAACTCTATATTTGCTTTTCCATCAGCTTGTTTTTGAGTTTCTGTTCTTGTGTCATAGTAAGCCATTATTTCATTGTATAAATTTAAAGCATCTTTATTTTCCGAGTCAATAAGTGATCCAAATTCATCAATGCTCAAATTATCAAAACAGTTTTTGGTATTTTCGTTTATTCTTACATCCTTACTTAAAGCAATGCATTCCATGATTGTCCGACCTTCTTGTGTGGAAGTTTTAGTTTTAGTATTTTCAATAAATAATCTATAACTGATAACTATTGCGATAATTATTATCAAAATTTCAACCATTATAAGTATCTGCTTTTTCATTTTTAGTTTACTATTATTTCTAATTTTTAGTTGCTAGTGGCTAATTTCTATTCAGCATCTTCTGATGTTGTTGTTTCCGGGGCTGCGGCAACTCCGCCTTCCTGGACCTCTTCCGGCTTGGCTTGGGATCTTATATCTATTTTCCAGCCGGTAAGTTTAGCGGCCAAGCGGACGTTTTGTCCGTTTTTTCCAATGGCTAGACTTAATTGATCTTCCGGAATGAATGCCTTGGCTTCGCGCCTGTCTGAAATTTCAACCGAAGTAACTTTGGCAGGAGAAAGCGCATTACTGATGAATTTTTTCGCGTCATCAGCCCATTCAATAATATCTATTTTTTCCTGGCCGAGCTCGTTGCTCACGGCCATTACCCTAGTGCCTCTCTGTCCGACGCAGGATCCGACCGGATCAATGCCTTCGGTCTTGGAAGCTACGGCAATTTTAGTTCGGCTTCCCGGTTCTCTGGCGATAGATTTTATTTCCACGGTTCCGTCATTAATTTCAGGAACTTCAATTTGAAATAATTTATGGACAAATTTTGGATGAGCCCTGGAAAGTATGATTCCCGGAATTTTTGATTCTTCCTGAACGGCTACAACATAAAATCTCATCCTGTCCCCAGAATTATAATGTTCGCCGGGAATCGCTTCATTTGGAAACATAATTCCAGTAGCCCTGCCTAAATCTATAAAAACATTTCCTCGGTCAAATCTCTGGATTACCCCGCTGATAATTTCATCAACTTTGCTTTGAAATTCTTTAATCACCGAGCCTCTTTCAGCTTCTCTTAATTTCTGAAGCACAACTTGCTTGGCAGTTTGCGCGGCAATTCTTCCGAAATCATCATGTGATTCAAGCGGAAATTCCATTTCATCCTCAAGTTTAGCTTTGGGATTTATTTTCTTAGCTTCTTTAATAAAAATATGCCGGTCTTCATTGTAGCGAGGGAGAACGTCTTCAACGTTTTCTTCTGATGTTCTTGATATTGTTTCACTGATAGCGGGAGCAGGAGCAACTGTTCCATCGGCGAGCAAAGGAGCTTCTTCTTCCTCTCGCACAGTTGTTTTATCAACTACCGTTTTTACCTGCCAAAATTTCAGATCACCGCTCTTAAAATCAAGCTTGGCTTTAACCACCTCCGTTCTTTTGCCATATTCTTTTTTATAAGCGGCGGCAACAGAGCTTTCAATGGCTTCCATGATTTGCGCCGGATCAAGGCTTTTTTCTTGAGCTATCTGTTCCACTGCTTTTTTTATTTCTTTTAGATTGAACATATAATTTACTAAAACAATTTCTAATTTCTAATTTCTAATTTCTAATCAAATCTCAATGACTAAAAATAAGAAAATAGATAATATAAAATTTGTTTGGTTAGATTATTTTTTTGCGACTTTGTTATTTTTTATGACTGATTTTTTCCGTTTTGGCCAGACAGGCCAACTGGCGGGTGATTTTGAAAAAAGCCCCGCATCGCGGAGCCTTTTTCAATCATTAACGTTATTATACGAACAGACTTATTAATTGTCAAATTCAATTTTCTTTATTCTTTCTCTCACCCCCTCCTTTTAAAGGAGGGCTGGGGTGGATTTAGATTTCTCTGTAAATTTTTTCCACTACATTTTCTATATTTTTCAGGACATCTAAATTTGTAAATCTCATTATCCGTAAACCTTGTTTTTCTAAAAAAGATTCTCTAATTTTATCATTTCTTGCATTTTCGTCTTCATAGTGTTGTCCTCCATCGATCTCAATTACCAACTTTGCTGCATTGCAATAAAAATCAACTATGTAATTTCCAATCGGCTTTTGTCTAAAAAATTGATAATTTTTTATCTGTTTTTTTCTTATTTTTGACCAAAGTAATTTTTCGGCGTCAGTAAAATTGGCGCGTAATTGACGACTCAAGCTTTTAAGATTTCTATTGTATAGAAGCATCATTTTAAATCTCCCCTAACCCCTCCTAAAGGAGGGGGA
>ERZ1292630.1508-Hain-H41-02um-R3-1508-length-22910-cov-6_pt1 | contig 11957 bp, 10 predicted proteins | sample MGYA00564408_ERZ1292630 | MGnify/ENA primary metagenome ERZ1292630 (study PRJEB36523, sample SAMEA6512641) | groundwater metagenome | collected 2019-01-08 | study: AquaDiva: Metagenomics assemblies of 32 groundwater samples | reverse complement strand
CGGGAACAAAGCACTCTTTATTACCGAGCGAAGATCGGGAAGCGGACACAGCAGTGCGTGCGTGGTACGACCGAACGAGAGTGCTGAATGTGCGATTGAGGAGCGAAGGCGACGAAATACTGAGTTCAGCAGAACGAATGTGCGATGGAACAAAGCACTCTTTATTAGCCAGTAAAAATGACGACTTTTCGTCGCAACAAGTTGATGATATTAAAAGAGCAAACGAGATTATAGAAACCGTATTTAACAAAAATAAGAAAATAATAATAATGATCTTTAGAATTGGGTATGCCGAGGATCCTCCAATTAAAACATTAAAATTGCCACCCGTGATATCTTTTGAGTAGTCGCATAGAGCGTTTTTCTTATATGTTCAGTGTGTGTAAATTAATGTATAATCTTTTGTAATGCTTAATTTTACGCAAAACACATTTCAAAATTTTGATATTTTATCGGTTGGCGTTGTCGTTATCGCTACGGTACTTTTGGGGTTTATTGTTTTTTTTAGCAATTCTAAAAGCGTTACGCACCGAACTTTTTTATTGTTTTCGCTTGCCACGGGTCTTTGGGGGATTATCAACTATCTTAGTTATCAAATTTTTCCTCCTGAAATATCTTTTTGGTTTTTGCGCCTCACTGTTTTTTTTGCTGTATTGCACGCGTTTTTATTTTTTCAGTTTTCATATGTATTCCCGAAAGAAACTTTTGAGTTTTCCAAGTTATACCGGATTGGTTTTGTTCCTGCTATTATTATTTTTGCATTACTTACGCTAACCCCATTTGTTTTTTCAGGGATTTTAGAGCTTAGTGCTAATGGACGGATTATAAAAATTGCAAACGGTCCGGGCGTAGCCTTGTTTGTAATTATTGTTTTGTTTTTAATAACGGGTGGGATTTATTTTTTGATAAAAAAAATGGCGCGGGCGCGGGATAAAGAAAAAAAACAACTTCGCTCAATTCTTATAGGAACAGGCGCCACCTTTTTATTGTTGATCGCTTTTAATCTCGTTCTCCCAGTCTTTTTTGATAACCCAAGCTTTGTCCCACTCGGGGCGATTTTTATTTTTCCTTTTGTTGTTTTTACTTTCTACGCAATCGCGCGACAAGGGTTTATGGATATAAAGATTATTTCTACGACAATCGTCGTGTTTTTATTGACGCTTACAACATTTTTAGAAGCGCTTACCGTTGAAAGCATTGATGCATATATTCTTCGCTTGACGGTAGTCGCGCTTATGATTCTTTTTGGCGTTTTTCTTATTCAGAGTCTGTCAAAAGAGGTTTTACAGAAAGAACAGCTTGAGCTTTTATCAGAAAGTCTTGTGGTCGCAAATGAAGAGCTCAAAAAATTAGATGAACAGAAATCGGACTTTATTACCATCGCCTCTCATCAGCTTCGTACTCCGCTGACGATTATTAAGGGGTATATTTCGCTTGTGCTTGAAAAGGACTATGGGGCGTATCCGCAGGAGATCGCTGAACCGCTCCAGCGAATTAATACTTCTAACAATCGCCTTATTAACCTTGTTAATGATCTCTTGGATCTTTCGCGTATTGAACGGGGAAAGATGACATATGTTTTTCAGACGGCATCGTTGGCTCCAATCGTTGATGAAGTATTTAATGAAATGGCTGAAATGGCGAAAGAAAAAAAACTTGAACTTCATTATGAAAAACCAGAAGGGGAATTTCGGTTTTCAAGTATTGATCCGAAAAAAATCAAAGAAGTTATGATGGGTTTCGTAGAAAATGCGATTCGCTATACTCCTGAAGGGTTGATAACAATGAAACTTCTACACGACAAGAATAAACGCGTTGTACGGTTTTCAGTCGCGGACATGGGCATCGGTTTGACACAGGATGAAATCAATCGTCTTTTTGTAAAGTTTTCGCGAATGGATAGCGCCAAACGCATAAGTTCGGAAGGAACTGGCTTGGGGCTTTATGTTGCCAAACTTATCGTTGAAGACCACAAAGGAAAAATTTGGGTAGAGTCGGAGGGTCACGGCAAAGGATCGGTCTTTATATTTGAACTGCCGACCGTTGTTTAAAATTTTTTTATTTTCCCTCCGATGCTATACTGAAATTGCTTTGATTTGTTTCTCTGACAATAACCGGCATTACAATTTAACTCCCAGCTCTTTGTATATGAACGCGAACATATCGGTGAACTTTTTTATAAGAGGTGTAATTAAATTTGCTCCATTATGACCAGAATTTTTTTCAACGCGCAGCAAAATTGGGTTTTTTTGTGCGGGATTGTTTTTTAACCGCGCAACCATTTTGAATGAATGCGCGGGGTGGACACGATCATCTTGATCAGAAGTTGTAAACAGGGCGGAAGGGTAATTCATTGTTTTGACATTATGATACGGACTGTATTTTAAGAGATATTTTTGTGTTTCTTTATCATCTGGATCGCCGTATTCTGAAATCCAAAAACGACCGCCGTGAAACAAATGAAAGCGAAGCATGTCTGTTATGGGGACATCAATAACCGCGGCTTTATAGAGTTCGGGATGCTGAATCATGGTCACGCTCATTAAAAGTCCGCCATTGCTTTCACCCCAAATAGCCATTTTATTTGAATTTGTATATTTTCTTTTTATTAAATAATTTAGAGCAAAAGAAAAATCATTGAAACTTTTTTGTCTTTTTTTTAAGATAACGCTTTCATGCCATTTTTTTCCAAATTCGCCCCCTCCACGGATATTAACAAGTACAAATATCCCGCCGTCTTCTAAAAATGGCACAATTGATGAAAAAAATTCAGGACACTGAGAAACGCCAAATCCTCCATAGGCATATATAAGAGATGGGTTATTCCCATTTCTTTTTGTGATTTTTTTACGCATTATAAACATCGGTATGCGCACAGCGTCTTTTGATGCATACCATTCTTGGGTAATAACAATATCCCGGGCTTTTAATTGAGCGCTTGCTTTCCAAACGGGTTTTATTGATGAAGATTTCAAATTTATTTTATAAATTCTTGGAGGAATGCTGAATGAACTAAAATCTATAAATACCGTTTGAGTTTTAAAATCAGTTGAAAAAGCATTGATGGTACCAATGTCGGGAAGTTCTATTTTCCGTTTCTTTTTTGTTGTTAAGTCAATAACATACAATTGACTGCTTGCGTTGATTAAATATTCTAAAATTAAGTAGTTTGAGACCACAACAAAACTTTCAAGTTTGTTGGGAGTTTCATGCACGAATGTTTTCCATTCGCCAAGACCCGTTGGCAGTATTTTTCTGCATAATATTTTCCTATTAGGAGCTTTATAGTTTGTATCAAGATATATATAATTATTTCCTATATACGGATATGACTCCGCTTTAATATCCCGGGTAATCTCTAAAAACCTTTTTTCTTGTATTTGTGTGTCGTGAAAAAAAACTTTCGTTGTTCTGTCGTTTTTGTGTACTGCGATAGTTATATATTCTCCGCCATGGGACAAATTGAGAATCGGCCAATCCTCCTTTTCCAGGTTTTCACCAAAAAACATTTTATCCTTTACTTCTGATTCTCCAAGTTTGTGAAAATATAAACGCTTGTAGTATTTTTTTTCCGTTTTTTTTAAATTACTGCGGCATCGTACATACCAAAAACCACCGGATTTTTTATCCCAAGTTTGAAAATACGGGTAATGAGCGCTTGAAATTCTTTCTTTTAAAAATTCTTTCTTTTGCGTATCAAAAATTCTCAACTCATTTCTGTCATTACCAGCTTTTGAGAATTCAAAAGCAACATAGCGCGCGTCTCTTGAAGCATGCCATCCGTTCATGATCGCCCTGTCTTTTTTAGGTAAACTGTTCATGTTTAAAAGAAGTTTTGGCCTTGCATTAAGTCCGTTTTGCATATAAAAAGACCGTTCTTCTTCATTTGATTTTCGATAGCAAAAAAATAGATACCCATTTTTATAGTCAGGGATCGTCATAGAATCAGCATAAAAAAGCTTTTTGAATCTTTTTTGAAGATTGTGTTTATTTTCAGAATTTGAAAAGTAGCCAGAAAGTTCTTTTTTTTGGATTGTCAGCCATTGTTCTGTTTTTTTAGAATTTTTTTCTAACCAAAGATAAGGATCTTTGGTTTTTTCGTATTTATGACGCATTGTTTTCATAGAAAAATATAGAAAAAAAGGAGAACAACTATTAAGACAGTCGCCCTCCTTATTTTTTTGTAACCATTCAGAAAAACTTCGGTCGAGGTCGCGGTAGATGCGGTGGCACATCTTTGCCCTTATCTTTAAACATATACCCCACATCCTTTCAATGAGCTGTTTTTACCAAACCACCGCGGTTTGGCTTCGCTCTATCCTGCTATAATACTAATTCTATGTCAAGCATTTGAAATACGGGTTTTTTTGGTGTAGGATAGGGAAATGAAAAGAACGCTTATTAGAGAAACCATCAATAAAAAGGGCGAAACCATAACTCTTATGGGATCGGTCTTTATATTTGAATTACCGACTATTGCTTAATAAGTTTAGCGATGAGGCATAATACACATTACGCATAATAATGTAATCTAGCGCAATCAATTCTCCCTATTCTAATGTTCTCAAGAACATTAGAATAGGGAGAATAATGAGAACACAGGTTAATGCCGTAGCCTCCGGCAGACGAGCGACCGTGCACGGCGGTCCCATTTCATTGTTCAGCCTCTCCAATGTTGTTGCGTGTTTGAGGGGAAGGTTATAGACTAATTACTAATGATGGATTACCGCTTATTGTTAGTATTAAATGTTAGATTATCCAACTGAATTGTAAACAACGCTGGATAATCTAACAACTCAAACCATGACAATCAATACACGCGCTCTCGCGCTCTCTTTTGTTCTAGCTCTCTTTTCGCTCTTACCAATTTCCTCTCATGCCACGGTCTTTTTTGATGACAGTTTTGAGGGGGCCAACCCCGGAGCGTCTGGGTGGGGCTATGCGCTGAGCTCCTGCTCGGGAAGCCCCTGCCCCTACCTCGACGTGTCTACTGATGTGGCCCATGCAGGGTCGAAATCGTTGAAAAAGACGTACACAGAAAGCTCGAATCTCATCAACAGCACCATTACCGTCGGGCTCTATCGTGGGTTTGGTACCTCGGCGACCGACGTGTATAAACGCTATTGGTATCGGACCAGTGGGTTTACGTATGGGATCGTGGGCACGAAGCATATGTACACGGAGGGGCAGAGGCCCTACTTTTATTCTGCGAATCTGTTTGGCTCACGTGAGATGACGATTGTGACGCAGACCGTGGCAGAGTGCGGCTATTCGACCTGCAATCTCTATCCGAACATGGCGAGTCGCCCGTTGGCGGACAATGTGTGGTACTGCATTGAAGAGCACACCAAATTGAACACACCTGGGCAGGCCAACGGGGTAGTGGAATTATGGGTTAATGGCGTGCAAACCATTGGCTACTACAATCGAACATTCCTTGGCCCCAATGTCAGTAACCCGAACGGCAATTCTTCGACGCACACCTTGAGCGGGGTCAAGTTCTATAAAGAGGGTGGCAACGGCGCGATATACTACGACCAGGTTGCGGTAGGCAACACCCGCATCGGCTGCGGCGGAACCCCACCCCCCTCCGACCCATCTTCTCCCCCCTCATCAACCCCACCCCCAGGAGGTGGTACAACCCCTACACCCCCTCCTTCCACCGCGCCTTCCCTCAACGCTCGTGTTAAAACAACCGCCGTCTTAAATGTCCGTGCTACCGCTTCAATTACAGGAACGCTTCTCGGCACTCAGGCGTTAAACGCACAAGGAAGGGTCATTGGCGGTCCTATTAATCAAGATGGTTTTATCTGGTGGAATATTGACTACGACACTGGAGCAGACGGATGGAGTGCGGAGAATTATCTTCTCAACATCACACCAGCTCCTGCTCCACCACCCACACCTACGCCAACTCCTCCACCACCCCCCCCTCCACCACCATTGCAAGATCCATCAACCTTTACCCCATCAACTTTTGATGACAGCTCTATTGTGTCCTTTATACGATATTTAAGTGCGATCGCAGGCGGTAGATCTGCACAACCTTCTTCCATCGCTACCTCTACTGCAACTTCCTCCATTATTGACGCTGGTACTATAAGCGCATTTTCTATATCTGAGGATAGAACTACGATCAATTTTGATATCACGGGCGCGACTAATGCCACCAACAATACCACTCAAACGCCCCAAGCAACTTCTTACAAAATTCGTTATGGTTCGGGTATTGACCCACTGTTTTCTGGGTTAACCCCCGAAGAGTTAAGCGTCGTCGCTCCTGTTGGGGCGGAAGTCCTTATTAAAGCAAGAAATGATCTTAATGAGTTTTTCCGTTTAAATTCACAGTACACGAGTCCTGGTTCAGACCCGAACGCGCCATCTTCTGGGCTAACTTCTGTTGAGGAGCAAAAACTTATTAAATTAAAAGATGATCTCATTAAGCTTTTCAATGTAGATCCAAATAATACAAGTCCTGTTTCAGCGACCAACCCCACCCCTCCTCCAACTCCTCCTTCCCCTACCAACCCGACCATCAACGCTCGTGTTAAAACAACCGCCGTCTTAAATGTCCGTGCTACCGCTTCAATTACAGGAACGCTTCTCGGCACTCAGGCGTTAAACGCACAAGGAAGGGTCATTGGCGGTCCTATTAATCAAGACGGTTTTGCTTGGTGGCGTATTAACTACGACAATGGAGCAGACGGATGGAGTGTTGAGAATTATCTTCTTACTTTTTGAAGTCGCGCCAACTTTCGCCTCAAATAACTAAGGCGTGTATTTGAAATTCCGCAGTACAGTCGTTTGAACTGTTCGCTTTCTTGGTATAGGATAGGGAAATGAAAAGAACGCTTATTTCTGAAACGGTGCGGAAAAAGGGCGAAACCGTTATTCTGAAAGGGTGGGTTTCCGTTCGGCGGGATCATGGAAAGATTATTTTTTTTGATCTTCGCGATCGCACGGGAGTTATTCAGGTTGTCTGCGTCCCGTCAGAAAAAGAAAGTTATGCAATCGCACAAACACTTCGTCCTGAGTGGGTTATTGAACTTGAAGGGGTTGTGAACGACCGTCCAAAAAACATGGTTAATTCGGATATTTCAACAGGAACAGTTGAAATTCTTGCGAAAAAAATTATTGTGTTAAATGAGGCGTGTACGCCTCCGTTTCCTCTTGATACTTCCGGCATTGAGATAGACGAAGAGACGCGTCTTAAATATCGTTATCTTGATCTTCGCCGTTTGCGTCTTCAAAAAAACATTCGTACGCGGGACGCGATTATTTCTTTCTTTCGTTGGTATCTTCACGCGGAGGATTTTGTTGAGATTGAAACACCGATACTCACAAAGGGAACGCCTGAGGGCGCGCGCGAATATATTGTTCCGTCTCGTTTGTATCACAAAAAATTTTTTGTTCTTCCACAATCCCCACAACAATACAAGCAACTCCTTATGGTTGCTGGTTTTGAACGATATTTTCAGATTGCCCGTGCGTTTCGCGACGAAGATCAACGCGGTGATCGTCAGCCGGAATTTACCCAGCTTGATATTGAGATGAGCTTTGTTGAAGAAGATGACATTCTTTCTTTGGGCGAAGATATGATAACCGCGATGACAGTAAAGCTTTTTCCAGAGAAAAAAATCAGTTCATCGCCGTGGCCACGCATTTCATACAAGGAGTGCATTGAAAAATATGGCACTGATAAACCTGATTTACGAAAGGATAAAAACGATTTGAATGAATTGGCGTTTGTGTGGGTGGTTGATTTTCCGATGTTTGAAGAAGGGGAGGGCGGGCAATTGCAGGCTATGCACCATCCGTTTACGCGCCCGAAAAAAGAGGATGTTGGGCTTTTGGATTCAAATCCGCTTATGGCGCGCGCGGTTGCCTATGATATTGTTTTAAATGGATATGAAATTTCTTCGGGGAGCATTCGCATTCATGAACGGGCTCTTCAAAATAAAATTTTTACGCTTCTGGGGCTTTCAGACGACGAGATTCAAAAAAAATTCGGGCACATGCTTTCAGCGTTTGAATTTGGAGCGCCTCCGCACGGAGGATTCGCGCCGGGAATCGATCGCTTGGTGATGATATTGATGAATGAAAAAAGCATTTCCGAAGTTATTGCGTTTCCAAAGACAGGTAATGCTCGTGATCCGATGATGAGTTCTCCGTCAGAAATTTCCGATAAACAATTAAAAGAATTAGGAATTAAATTTGAATAGCGCGTGGCGTTCAGCGTTCTCCGCCAGAGGCGGAAAATTCTACACGCTATACGCGTACACATTGTGCCGTTTGCTGTTCAGCATGAAAAATTTTCAGGACCGTTGGATTTTCTTCTTCAAGAAATTGAGAAGGAGAAGCTTTCTATAAATGAAATTGCTATCGCGCGCATTACTGACGGATTTTTGAATTATATCAAGTCCATCCCATCACACGCGCATCATGAGATAGCGGAGTTTTTAGTGATTGCGTCACAACTTCTCCTTATTAAATCCCGTTCATTGCTCCCGAGTCTGGAGATTACACAAGAAGAACAGATATCAATTGAAGAGCTTGAGAATCGTCTCAAGGCATTACAAAAAATCAGAGAGGTCGCGGAGGAGTTGAGGGGGCTCTTTGGAGTAAAAAACATTCTTTATGAAAGAGAATCGCTTGTGGGGCGTAAGATTATTTTTTATCCGCCACCACAATTGACCGTCTACGATCTTGCCGAAGCATTTCAAGAGATTTTGGCGGCAATTCCAAAGCCTCGCGAACTTCCGACAGACGAGATAAAAAAGATCATATCTCTTGAGGAAAAGATCGTGGAACTTCAAAAAAGAATTGCCAATCACGCAATTAGGCTTTTTTCAGATATGGTAAAAGGAACGACGGATAAAGCGGAAATTATCGTCAGTTTTCTTGCAATTCTAGAGCTTGCGCGAAAACGCATTATTGATATTGATCAGGACGCGCGTTTTGGAGATATATCTATAAAAAAATCTACGGATGAATCCCACACATAGCGGTATTTACAAGATCAAAAAGATTTTGCACAGAACCTATGTGTGAGATGAATCTCGCCCATAGTATCAATAATAAAAGAAAATGATTATGAATTAAAAGAGTTTCTGCGCGAGTCTAAAAGATTTTGCACAGAACCTATGCGTGGGATGAATGAATTAAAACAAAAAATTGAAGGCATTCTTTTTCTCTCGGGTGAACCGATATCGGTAAAAAAACTTGCTTCACTCGCGGATGTTAAAATAAATGAAATTGAGGAGGCGCTTGAAGAGTTGTCAAACGATTATCATGCGCGTGGTTTTCGTTTAGCGCATAAAGATGGCGAATGGCAGATCGTTACCGCTCCAGAGATTTCCAAAACGCTTGAAAAATTTGTACAGTCGGAATATTCAGAGAATCTTTCCCGCGCCGCTCTTGAGGTTTTAACAATCGTTGCGTATAAGGGTCCCCTTACACGCGCGGAGGTGGAATTTATTCGCGGAGTCAATTCTGTGTACTCGTTGCGAAATCTTATGATGCGTGGTTTAATAGAAAAAAAAGACAATCCAAAAGATGGTCGTTCGCATATCTATTCCGTCTCGTTTGATTTTTTGAGGCATTGCGGGCTTACGAATATATCAGAGCTTCCGCGCTATCAAGAATTTAATTCTGCGGAAGTACCAAAAATTCCCGAAGAGTTGTTGTCAGCAAAAGAAGAATAATTAAATGTATTATACGCATCGAGGGATTTTATTGAGTTTTGTTTTAGTTGCTGTTGTCGCGTTTTCCCCTGCGGTGAACGATTTTTTTCTGCATTCACCGGATGGCATACTAGATTCAGTGAGCGAAATATACGGCGTGCAAGGCGGTGGCGCGACAATGGTTGCTGGTATTTCTTCTTTTGTTCATCCGTTGCCATTTCCAGATATCTCATCGGAGAGTTTTTTTATAGGCGATATGAATAGCGGAGTAGTATGGAAGGAGAAAGAACCAGACTCAACGCATCCTATCGCAAGTCTTACAAAAATTGCAACCTCACTTCTTTTTTTTGAAAATATTTCGCAAAACGAATGGTATCGCGTATCAAAAGAGGCAAAAAATACTATTCCAAAACTTTCTTCAATTCCCGAGGGTGCGTTTATTTCAGCGCCCGATATCATTAGGCTTATGATGATGGAATCCGACAATGATATTGCGCAGGTTGCCGCGGAGAAAATTGGAAGGGCGATTAACTTTGAAAAGCAAGATGATCTTGATTATAATTTCGCTTTGCAGGCTACGATTTCTGCCATGAATGCGCGCGTGCACGAGCTTGGGCTTCTGAATACGAATTTTATCAATCCAATCGGCCTTGATGACGCGTTGCAATATTCTTCGGCTCGCGATCTTTTCTATCTTGTGAAATATATTTTTGAAAATCGTTTGACGATTTGGCATTTGTCTCGCCGATATCACGCGAGCGTTGTATATAAAAATCTTGACGGAAAGATGTCCGAAATTTCAATTACCAACACGAATCCCTTAATTCAGGATTACCCCCGCATTATTGGCTCTAAAACCGGACTTACCGGTGATGCGGGGCAGGCATTGTCATTTATCTACCGCTTGAAAGATGGGCGCGCCATCGGCGTTGTGCTTTTAAAATCACAGGATCGTTTTGGCGATGGGGAAAAAATAATCCAATGGCTTGACGCGATGCCTCTTAAAAAATAATTTAACGGTTTTGTCATAACAGCGTAGGGGATGCAATTTCAATTTTGGTAAGACCAAAATTGAATACAAGGCGTTATAGAATTTTCTTCTGTCGGAGGCAGATCCGCCTCTTGCGGAAAATACTAAATTTCATACCCTACACGCTCCGCAAAGTGCAATCTGATCTCATTCTTAATGTTGTTAAAGTGACGCTTCTTTCGGTCGCGAGTTTTGCGACTGCGCTTGCTGTAACGCCAATTCTTACCCACTATTTATATAAATATAAAATGTGGCGAAAGGAGGCGCGCGCGCTAACGCCAGACGGTCAACCGGCGATAATTTTTAATAAACTTCATCACGAAAACGAAACCACACGACCGCGGCTTGGTGGGCTTTTGGTTTGGGTTGTCACGCTTGGCGTTGCGTATTTTTTTTGGGCACTTGCTCAAATAACGGACATTCCATTTTTAGATAAATTGAATTTTGTAAGTCGTAATCAAACATGGGTCGTTCTCGCGACTCTTTTTGCCGGTTCTTTACTTGGACTCGCCGATGATTTGATGCAAATTTTTGGTTTTGGAAAATATAAAGCAGGCGGAATGCGTTTTACGCGACGGATTGGATTTGTAATGCTTATTGCATTAGCTGGAGCGTATTGGTTTTATTTTAAACTCGGTATTCAGTCGGTGTATATTCCGGGCTTTGGCGATATGTATATTGATGGTTGGTTTATACCGCTTTTTATTCTTACAATGCTGGCGACTTTTAGCGGAGGAGTAATTGATGGGCTTGATGGATTATCTGGTGGAGCATTCGCTGCGATGTTTGCGGCGTATGGCGGGATTGCATTTTTTCAAAATCAAATTGACCTTGCTGCGTTCACAGGCGTTTTATTAGGCGCGCTTTTGGGATTTCTTTGGTTTAATATTCCGCCCGCGCGGTTTTATATGGGTGAGACGGGAATTATTGGTCTTACGACTTCTCTTACTGTTCTCGCGTTTCTTACGAATTCAGTTATTGTTCTTCCCATTATCGGCATTCTTTTGGTCGTTGAGTCTTTGTCCGTTATCATTCAGCTTCTTTCAAAGCGCTGGAGAGGTAAAAAAGTATTTCTTATAGCGCCACTGCACCATCACTTTGAGGCAATTGGCTGGCCTGCGTATAAAGTTGTTATGCGTTTTTGGATTATTGGAGTTATTGCGGCGATTGTAGGAATGATCATTGCTCTTATTGGACGCTAGCGAGGAAGGTGTGAAAATAGGAGTTTTCATACCGACCGAGCG
>ERZ1292630.4383-Hain-H41-02um-R3-4383-length-11961-cov-6_pt1 | contig 11961 bp, 6 predicted proteins | sample MGYA00564408_ERZ1292630 | MGnify/ENA primary metagenome ERZ1292630 (study PRJEB36523, sample SAMEA6512641) | groundwater metagenome | collected 2019-01-08 | study: AquaDiva: Metagenomics assemblies of 32 groundwater samples | reverse complement strand
AGTTGTTTTTTCGGCCCGCCGCTGCTTGCGCCATCTCCGCGGCGTCGACGGCACTGTCGCCAGCGACCGGCACGTCGTCGACCGCGGTGGCCCAAGCGACCGCGCAGAGGCTCCTCACGACGGCGGCGCGGTGGGATGGATCGCCCCCCGATCCGCCGCTTTGGACACCGCACAGTCGACGAAGCGCCGGATTTCGCATTCCACCGAGGGAGTGAACCGCCCACAGTGCGGCCAACTCGGCGCGCTGTTGATCGGCGGTCGACGACGCCTGTCGTGCGGTGGGATCGGCGGCGGCGTCGGCCACGGCGGAAACGACGTCGCTGGGTAAACTCACTCCTCCTGTGACGGCTGCTGCGGTGCAGCTGTGTGGGTTGCCAGCGGTGGGTGTGGAGTGGCACTCCTCCAACAGTCCGTCGGTGACCAACTCGATCGCCGCGGACGCGACGGCCACCACGAACAGCTCCGAAGTGGACAGCACGAGACCGTCTTGAACCGCCACTTGCAACTCAGCCGCTTCCGCATGCGACAGCTCCCACGCCGCCGGGGTCGGTCTGCACATGTCGGTGGACCGAAGGACCTCTGGCCAACTCAACACTGCATCACCGCTGGATGTCGCGGCGGCGGTGCGACGCGGAACCCACGACATGAGGGCGTCGTCTGTGCCGCGGTCGCCTTCAACCGTTCCACGATTCACTCGCCGCGTCGCCGTCGCACGACCCGCCACGAAGGCGGACGCGTTGATGACGACCCCCACGCCCCGCTGGCAGCAGGTGCAGCTGACCGCCACGTGCTGCGCCGCCTCCGCGCCGCCAATGTGCGGCCACACATCGCCGCTGTGCTCTGCGATGGGGCCCATCGACGCCGCATAGAGGAGCGCCCCACGACGGTGGGTGCCAAACGTGGCGTATCCGCAACACAGGGGGAGCTTCGCGCTGACCGCGAAGAGCGGCGCTCGGCAGCCAGAACACGCGTAGTGGGGATGGGCGGCGACCGCGCTGGACAGAGCGGCTGCGGCCGTACGTTGGGGTGGTGGTGGGCTGTGGCTCGTCGTCTTCGGTGCCTCCGCCCGTTGCGCTGGGAGTGACAACGCCGCCCTCAACGCCCGCCGCAGCCATCCATGGCTCGGCGTGCCACTCTCCGCGGCGATGGCGGCTTGCAGACAAACGCGGGGCAGCGAGAAGAACCGCCGGTAGTGGTGGCCCGTCCCGAAAAGCTCAAAGTGCGGCCGACTTAACGGCGGCGGCGGCGGTCGGCATTCACTGGGCACCGGTGTGGTGCGGCTGGTTGGTCCCGCATTCATCCCCAGCAGACCTCCCGGCCCCGCGGTGGGGTGGTGGTGGAGCGGCCGCTCGTCTTGAATCACGACGCCCTGCGTGAACAGCCGTCGGATCATGTCGTCCGCAGTTGCCGGCGACCCTTGATCCACCATCGTGCTCTTTGGTGTGGGTGCCGAAAAGCCAGAGTCACGTCTCTTTGAGCAGTGAGTCGATGATGCCGGCAGAGGCGCGGGGATGCAGTCCGGTTGGGCTGCTCCCGCGAGCTTCCGACGCGACTGCCGAGAGTTGAAGTACGCGGACACAATGTCAATGGTGTTCTCGTGGTCAGCGCGCGATCCCGGGGCCGCCGCAAAACGGTCTGACGCTGCTGTTCGCGCCGTTGCGTGTGGGTGTCGCGTCGCCGTCGTAGCTCTCTGGTCGCCGCCACTAGCCCACGACGGTCGTGTCGCCGCCGCCGGTTGCTGATCATCCTCGCCCCAGTCGCTGGTCGAGCCAGTGGTCGATGTCGTCGTGGCATCCACGTCGCTCTCTTCCTGATCACTCTCTTCGCTGGTTGCCGATCGTTCCTTTTGCCGCTGCGGCGGCTTAGAGAACATCGCGGGTTTCGTTGGTCGATGGGCGACGGTTACTCGCGTCTCGCCACGGGTCGTCGACGCATCGATGTGTGGCGCGGTAACCGGTGGGTCGACCGCTGTCTGGGCCAGCAATTTTCGGAAACGTAGCATTTTCTCCGACATTTGGGAGGCGCCGTTCCCGTCCTCGTCACCGCGCGGCGTGGCCATCGTTGGCACGGCGTTCTGGGTACCTGCGACGACGAGGGCGGAGGGCGACGCATGATGCAACGTCGTGCCGAATCGCGGCGTCGTGACGAGCGCCGGCCGCGGGATTGATGCTCCTTCCGTCGTCGTCGTGATGTGACCACTCGTCGCGGCGAACGTGCCGCTATTCAACGTCGCCCCACCGACGACGGACCGGACGTACACCGAGCCGCCTCCCTTGCTCCGCGAGTGCTGCACGGTGGCTGACGATGGCCGTCGCGCCGCCGTATCACCACCCCCGGCAAGAGAAGGAGGAGGGGGTGGGTGGCCACCCTGCTGCCGATGCCCCTTTGCGGTGCACGCCACCGGCGAAGTCAGCAGGCCCTTGGACGGTGGGCCAGATGGCGCCCGCCGCATATCCTGGGCCGCGGTGCCGACGTCAGCCAGCGGCAACGCGCGGCCATTGGACGACGCCCCTCGGGTCGACATCTCTTTCACAGCCCGCGCGAAGGAAAGGCAGAGATGTACAACACAATCATACCTCGCATCGTTGTGACACGACGTCGAAGTCCGTCGAAAACGACGACTCTCGCAGAGTATCATGTTCGCTTGGAAGAAGGAGGGGCCACTGCGTCTCGATTGGCCGGTGTGGTAGCAGCGGATAAGGGGGGTGTTAGTAGGCATGGTTAAGGTGGTGAAAGGCGACACGCCGATGGGATTGGGGGGGCGGCTCTCACACCCTTGTGTTCGCGAAACCAAAAAGGAATACCGATAGGTCCGTTTATTACGCAGGGGATGACTGCGCGGCCGCCTCCCCGTCGTCCTCCTCCTTCGGCCAGGCAAGAAAGGACACTTCACCCGTCGCGGGGTCGGTGAAGGTCCAGTCGCGGTTGATGTCGGTGTGCTTCTCCGCCACCGCCCGGGCGGCGAATGCCTGGTCCAGCTCGTAAGCCTCGTAGGGGGGCCGATAGTACGGAGGGGGAATAATCGGCCGCGGCAGGTCTTCCGACGCGTCGGCAGCCACGGCGGTGGACTTCGTCGTAGTGATCGGCGGAGCTGCGGTAGATGCTGTGACCGGCTTCAGCGAATCCGCCTCGGCGGCAGCGCTGAGTTCAGCAATGGAGGGACCAATCGCGGCGCGAACGAAGCGTCCGTCGTTCATGTCCGTCGCCACCGGGGCGATCGCTTCAAGCGGCTCGCCACACACAAGATCATCGCCGCCTTGTCCGGACGTCTGACTTGAATCCATGGTCGGTTCGTGCACGGCGGCGCGGTGACCGCACAGCTTCGCTGCGTCGTCCAGGGACAATTGAATCACCGGGGACAGCTGCAGGCGCGCCCACACGTTGACGCCGACTCCCATCGTGACGGCGACGAGGCAGAAGGAGAAGCCACCCCAGTGCAGCTTCATCGCCATCACCAGCACGGCACCGACGGTTGCGAATAGGTGCAGTCCGAGGACGAGCTTCACGATCGTACCCGTCATCGCGAAGTCCATTTTGGCGGCCGCCGCCTTTTGGCTCTGCACCGTCAGCGCGCGGCTGGCGACGTACGTGTTGACGAAGTAGAACCACGCGAACACGCCGAGGAACGGGAGGGTGGCGTAGAAGAGCATGCCGATCGCGAAAAAGAACAATTGTCCGGCGACGACCATCGGCACGTCGACGGGCCGCGGCGCAAACAGATCGTTGAAGGCGGACTGTGAATGAGTCTTTCCCCCGAAGAGAACAGCGAATAGCACGGGCAGCAGCTCGAGCAGGTTGAGATAGGCGCCGAGGAACCCAGCGGTCGCGATGAAGGCGAACCAGTATCCGCCCTGCGGCGACACAATGGCGACCACGAGGGCGAACGCGCTCTCCTGGGTGGGGTTGGCAATGAGGGCGCCGAGCTGCGCGAGGCCACCCTGCAGGGCCGCCTGGATGACGATGCCGGACATTACGCGGAAGACGAAGTTCAACAGGACGACGCTGCTGTCCTCTGCCCCCTTGGTGCGGGCGCCCGCGAGGAACGCGAAGATGCGCATCAGCGCTGGCAGGACGATGTTGAAGATCGCGAGCACGATGACGGGCAGGTAGGACTGCAGAATGCCGCGGATGACAACCGGGACGCTCTTCGTGAACAGCGCGAACGTCGGGCCGATGCCTGGCAGCGTCGCCAGGCTGTCCAGTGACCCAAGAAAGCCGACAGGCACTCCCCAGAAGAAGACGAACGCGATGAACACCGCGATCATGACCATTGTCCGCAGGACGATGACGGGGCCGCTCGCCGCGATGTTGCCCCAGATGATCCCCGTCTTGTCGCCCATGATGCTGGCCACCGACCCCTTGAGATCCTCGTGAGGCACAAATTCCGGAAGCAATTTTTTGGCCCCTGGAAGTGACAACGCCGTGCCGAAGCAAGCGTTGTACTCGTGGCAGAACCGCAGGGTCGACACGGGGTCGATAAACGTAAGAACGGCGACCCCGATGACCTCCTGTTCCGCACGTTCGGGCAAGATCTCTTTGATCGCCTGTTGCAGCTCCTCGAGGTCCTTTTTGCAGGCATCCACCGCGGCGACCTTCTTGCAGCACAATGGCGGGCGGCGCGCCATGAGGGGTGGCTCGTCGTCCTCGTCCATGTGCTGCTCGTCGGCGACGGTGCTCCGCAGCGCCGCCTTTGCCGCAGCTTCGTCCTCCAGCAACGCGAGCAGCTTTTTCGGCGGGGCTCGGTAGACGCACATGCGCTCATCGGGGTCCAACTCGGCTCGAAAGCTGAAAATAGGATTGGCATCGGACGTGCCGAAGATGCAATCGTACAGCCCCTCGGTGCTGCCGCTGGCGGCGGCCACAAGGTGGGACGACTCTTTCGAGAGGCCTTGAAGAAGGGCCGTGCGCGACCCCACCGTGGTGGGGGTGTGGGCGGCGGCTAGCCGGGACGCGAGGAGCGCCGCGGCGGCGTCCTCCGCGCTGCGCTCTTCGTCAGTTACGATGGCGCCGTTTGGGGCAGCAGCATCTGCGCCCTTGTGGGACGGCGAGGTCGACGGAGGCGATCGGCGACCGGCGCTCCGGAGGATGACGCGCAAGGTGCGCAGCATCGTGATCTTCGCCGCGGCGACTGCTTTGATCATTACGAAGGAGAACGAGGCCGTGAACAGCACGACGCACACCCCCATGACCCAGAGGCGCCAGGACTGCGGCGTCGGTGTGATGTTCGCGGCGGACAGATCGAACAAGCCCCGGCGGTCGGCTGTGGAGCAGTAGCCCGTGGCGGTGTCGTTGGACGGTATGGAAGACGTCCCCGAGACCAACTCGCAAAAAGGCGCCCCGTCGCGACAAGCCTTCACGGACAAGCTTTTACAGCCCTTGGGATCACTCACGCGAGTGGCGGTGTTGAGATAAGAGTCAGTGGCGCAGATGGGCACGAGGATCACATTCGAGACCAAGCCTAGCATGAAAATCCAGCCGGCTGCCTTCAGGAGAAGAAGGTGAAGTGCTGCGTCTGCGCCGTGCGACTGAAGGACGTCGTCGTCCACGCCCAAACGGAAAAACGCCTTGGCGGAGTCGAGTAGTTTGGGGCCGGTGGAAAGAGGGCCTAAATTAGGTCGGAGCACGCGAGCGAGCTTCGGCGCCTTGTGCATCGCCATGGCCACGATCGTGAACACGGCGAAGGCAATGGCATTCAGGATGAGCGAGAAGTACAGTCCCTGGTCTTCCCACTCCGGCATCCGGCGGACAGGAGGTAGAAAAGAAAGCGGAGAGAGAGGGGGGACAGGGTCCTTCGGTTTAACTGAAAATAAAAACGAACTTCCTGTCGTTATAATAAAAAGAAGGAGTCGATTTTCCCCCAATCGCATGGTCGACCGCAATCAATAGGGCGGAATAGCCGCAGCGGTGAGAAAGAGGGTGCGCGAAAAGAGTGTCGTGTGCTGTTGTGTGCGGTTTTCATGCTGGACCAGGGACACAACCCGGAGGGGAAGGGGACCCACCAGACGGAGGGGGGAAAAAATCAAAGTGATAAGGGGCGCCGTCACCACCAAAGCACGCCGCCATCACGACGGAGGCGGGAGAGAGAGCAAAGGCGAACGTGTGAGAAAGACGCGAGGGGAGGGAGATCTGTTTAGAGACGGAGAGATGTGGGCGAAACGGAAGGAAGGAATAGGGGTAGGAGAAGAGCATCACAGTATGCCCTCCGGCCAAGACGGCGAGGGGAGGAGGGTTCGATCAACCTTCCTGGGAGCGACACAGCAAGGCGTTGGCCAGCGACCCCATTGACACCGTGGCGGCGCCGTTTGCCGCCACGGCCGCACTCATCGCGGCGGCGGTCGTGGGGGGCGGGGCGAGGGGAAAGGTCACGGACAGGGGCGACGGGGGCCCTACCGGCGGCGCAGGTGGCGTGCTGCACACGAGTTTGGCGGCTCGAGTCGAGAGGCAATGGGCGGCGATGCGCAGGTACTGAAGCAGCGCCTCGGAAAGCGTCACCACCGTGGCTCGCGCCCCGTACACGGCATTCGGGGGCAGGTGCACCTTACCGAGCATCGCGATGCCCGCCGCACGCGTGGCCGCCTGAATGATCTCGGCGCCCTCATCCATCATCAGGGCGTCATGGGGGGCGGTGGCCGGGTCCCCCGCCTCCCCGCGCCCCCCACGGTTCGAGACGGTCGGGGTGTGAACCATCAGCTGTCGCAGCAGGTACCGCCGTGTCGTTTCCCAGAGCAGCCTCATGTCCTGCGGGGGGGGCGACGCGGCGCTGATCGCGGTGGTCTCCGTCAACGTGATTATCGCGGCGACCGCGAGGTCCAGGATGTCGGCGGCGGCGGTTGCGGCGGTACGCGGGACGACTTCGACGCCGCCCGACGGCGGCGCTGGCCGAACGCTGACCTTGACGGCGACGGCTGCGTCCACTGTCGCAACCTCCGCGTCGTCGTCGCCGTCCGAGGCGGTGGGAGGACGTTGGTGCGGTGCTTCTTGGTGACGGTCCTGGCCGTTAGTAAGGATGGGAGACGGCGTAGCGCCCTCATGGTCCTTGAAAAGATCGATGTCGACGTCCGCCTCCTCCAGCTTAGCAAGGGCATGCTGCAGCCTCGCTGAAAGCGATGCGGCGGATGGGCGCCTGGTGACAGCCCCCGCCGTGAAGCGATTACTGGGGGGTGGTGGCACGGCAACCCGAACCGCTGTGGGAAACCGTGCGAGGGCCGCACCTCCAACAATGGGTAGTTCGCGTGACAAGGCGGCTGCGAGCACTGCTTCCCCTCGGCCGAGCGCCCCACCATACCCAGCGCCGGCGGCTGGGGTGATCGTGGTGTCGGCCGTGGACGGGGCGGTATGTGTTGGTGCGGGCAGCGTCGTCGCGGGAGGAGAAGGAGGAGGCTGCTTCTTTGTCGCAGCTTTGAGTTCGGGTTGGCTGACGGATTTCAGACTCGTGACTGGCGCGAAGTTGGCCGACACTGGCGCATCGGTGATAGGATCTGGCGCCGACGACGCAACGGCGCCGTCCGCCAGGTCTGGCGGCTGTGGGTCGTCCGAGCCGGCGACGGCGGTGTGCGTGCTTCCACGCTGCTGCAGAACGGGGGACGTCGCATTGCCGGATTGGTGGGCGCCGAGGCTGCGGGACAACAGCAGCTGCAACACCGAGTGGCTCGTACGCCCGCCACCGCCCAGCCGACCGGGAAAGTTGTTGTCGCTGAAGTAGCCCTTGATGCTGAGGTGACGCACGGACTCCACCACCTCAAGCGTGAAAAGGGACCACGACGTGACGATCGCGGCGGCCTTGGAGTGGCCCAGGCTGCCCGGTAACGCCGCGGGTTGGCCGTCCAACAGCACCACCCAAGGACCTTGGGACGAGGCGTCGGTCGTCATCGTTCCTGACTGCAGCGACGGCGACGTCCGCTCTCCGTCCACCGGCGGGTCGGGCAGCATCAATCGGCGTGCCGTTCGGCTCGCGCTACGGAGATCGACGCGAGGGGGGAAGGTGATGAAGGCCACGATCAGTCGCGGGAACTGGGCGCACATCGTGTACTTCGCGCGGACGCACTGGTAGAGTCCTGCGGCGCGGCGAGCCTGTCGGGCTGAAATCCCGGGTGTCGCCCATGTTTCTTCCATGCGTGTTCGCACTTGGTCCAGTGTCGCTTGCAGAACGGGCAAATGGGCGTACGACAACAGGATCATGGGGAGCACGCACTTGAGGAAGGCCCGACTTTCGTAGCAGCCGTAGATGAACTCTCGCAGCGACGCGAAGCGGTCCACGTCGGAAATGGTGTCCGCTACGAACGCGCTTTCCGACGCGGAGCGATCTTTCTCTTCCCCGTCGGTCTCCTCCTTCTGGTTGCTTCCCGGCGGTTCCTCGGCGTCGTGAATTGGACCGGACGATCCGCCGAAGAGGAGGAGGCGGCCGAAGTAGTAGAGGAGCATCGTGGCGTATTGCACCGCGTCTCGAAGCTCATGCGTCGTCGTCGCCATCGACGACGACTGGCCGCAGGCGGTCACGAGATTCTCGCGCAGACGAATCGGGTCCGTCGAGGTGCCGTCCGCGCGGCGGCGAAGCACAGAATCCGGATGGTGCAGGAGGTGCTGAGCCAGCTTGAGCATCGTGGCTTGTGTGGGCTGCACCGACAGCGCGCTGCTCATTTCGGCAATCTTGTGAATGTGCGTGCACGACTGTTTGGAGGTGCGCCCGGAGGCGGTACCGTTGTTCGCTGGCATGACCTCGGCCGCATCGCGCACGCATACGTCGAGAAGAATCTCCGTCACGTCCAGCTGCTGCTGCGTAGGAGCCCGTTGGGCCTCGCTGATGGCCGCAGCGGCCGCCTGGACCGTCTGGAGGGAATAGGCGTTCCAGAACTGTGTGGCGATGACGTAGCCGCCACTCTCGTGCGAGTGGTGGTGGTGGCGGTGGTCCTGGTGCATGCCGCCACCCTCCGCATGCGGCCAGTGGGAAGGGTGCAGCACCGTCGTGGATGACATGGACAGGCAGTTGTGGTCGACCAGCGCCGTGAAGCCGGCGAGCAGACGCTCCTCCCACTCGTGGACCGCCGGCGTCGCGCCGGACGATGCCGTGGCGACCGGTGACGGCGCCAGTCCGACGGTCGCTGACGAACCATGTAGTAAGAACTCGTCCTGCGCCGCTTGCCACTTGGTCACGACCCCCGGGAAGCGGAGCGCGTCGTGTGCGACGGCGTCACCGATGAAACTAGCGGTGTCGCGAATGGGTTGCAAGGGCTGGGGCCGGAGGTAGCCGAGAAGGCTGTCAAACGACTGCTGCATGGAAACGGCCGTGGCGCCGGCGGCGGCCGACGACGTGGCGGGTGCATGCGAGTCCCCTCCTCGCGTGGCGTGCGGGTGGTGGTTTGGGACGACGCCGACGGCCACCGATGGGGCGGCTCCTTTCTGCGGGTGGTGGTGGTGGTGGCCCTGCGCGGCACCGGCGGCTGGCAACGCGACCGCCGCCGGCGAAGCAAGCGCCACGCCGAGGCTGGAGCGTGGCGGTGCCGCCGAGAACGGGAGCGTCGATGACTTGTGGAATCCCCCGGCGGCAGTGGTGTCGGGCAACGCTGTGGGCGGCGCCAGCGACAGGGCTGCTCCGATGCTGCTCTTGGGCCCGACGGTGACGGACAGCACCGGGGGGCCGGGAGGGGACGCGACGCCACCGGCAACAGCCGTCGGCGCTCCTCGGCTTGCGGGCGCGGCCCCCACGACGATAGGAGGACCTGCCGGCCCCGGCGGCGTCCACATCCCTGGGGCCCCTCCCTGAACCGCGGCGCCAGAGTGCCCGGATAGCGGGTGACGCGGATGGCGAGGCAGCGCGACGGGGATGGGCTGGCCAACCTGCACCGAGAAGAAGGGCACAACGCTGGCGGGTGGAGCCGTGGCGGAAGGTGCCGCGCCGTGCACCGTCACCACAGGGGCGGCAATGCTCCCCCCTGCGGCTGCGGCGGGTGTGAAGGGGACAGCGGCAGCGGACGGCCGGAATTCAGCTGCCGAGACGTTGAGCTTTGGCTTCGGCGCCGGTGGGGTCGACACGGTCCCACCGTCCGCTCCGACCGCCGTGACTTGGTAGTCCGCGGGTCCGCCGACGACAAGTTTGGCATCGTCGGGGCTGGAGCCGCTAGTCATCATGGTCGGAGCTGACTTGCTCGTCCAAGGCACACGACGACGGTAACGAGTCGCGAGGAGAGTGGGTTGAGTCGATGTGGTGGCGAACGACGCGGGAGAAGAGAGTCGCGCGCCAAGTGAGAGAACGTTGGCCTACGTAGGTGCGTTCCAACCGTTATTTGGTATCGCCGGCGGTACACTCGTTTCAGCGACGATGACGAGGCGATTGGGCGACGGCGGCTGCAGAAGGAGGGCGATTGGGCGACGGCGACGAGTGGTCGAGTGTCAATGGTGGCAGGGAGAAAGGGAGGGAAGGAAGTTGAAGAAGTGGGAGTGTGAGTGCCGCTCACGGGGGAGCGAGCGACGCCGAGAAGGTGGGGAGGAGGGTGATCAAAGGTGACTGTCATGCGAAGTGAGCGCGCGACCCGGGGAATTTGTAGTAGATCGCCGAATGTGATTGCCGTCCCGACACCAGTCAGAAACGATCTCCCGCTCCGGGAGGGTAGCAGTAGAGCAACGCGTGCCAATAGCTCACGAATAAGGGAGCTGGAGTGTGGAACGGAGGGGAGGGGCGGAAGAATGAAAAGGCAACGAACCAGGGCGATGCGCCGACGGCGCCGAGACGAAATAGGGTCAACGTGAGCGGCATAACGTTCTCGCGAATGTCCTCGTCGGAAGGGGGTTGAGGATGGGTTGGTGTGGGATTAGAAAGGGCGTTCCAAGCCACTAATGTGATGAATGCGCGCGCCGCTTGACAGCCTTGAACTTCGGCGGTGGACGGCGTGGCACGTCGTAGTCGCGTGTGTCTAGCTTCAGTCGCAGCCGCTTCGCGACCAGTGACATCACGTCGTCGATTTTTGCAAAAAATCGGAGGGAGGCGACGTTGTCCATCGCGGTGCGTTGCAAGCCGATAATGACCACGCCTTGGCCTCTGCCTCGTCCATCAGCAGCCGCGGCGGTGGCTGTACCGCCGCCACCATAGCGGGCGGCACACTGCGACACGCACATGTCCGACGTCATGCCGCACAGCGACGTGCCCATAGCGATCACCAGGTCAGCGCGGTCGCTGCAGTCCGTCATCCACGCGAAGAGGTCCGGCCGCAGCGCCTGGTCCATGGCGAGCACGGGATTGTGGCGGTCGAACCAAGACCCGTGGATCTCGTTCAACTTGTCCGTCGGAAACCCCGCCTTCTGCGCCAGCCCATCGTGGTTTTGCTGCAGCCAGTGGTGCACGTGGCCGCGCTTCTCCATGGCCGCGAGCACGCGGTGCGCCAGCGTCGGGGGCAGCGTCTTGCGGTTGACGCTGTCCGTCGGCTGCACAAGAGATCGCGTCGCGCGCGACGCGTAGTCTTTGATGCCGGCGGCGGTGCTGATCCCTGCGCCGGTGTAGACGAGCGCGTAGGGGGAACGAAGCCACATGCTCAGGAGGAAGTCCACCTTCGCCGTCAGCACTTTCGGCAGGTCCAGGTACTCAGCGGCGGTCGCGGTCTGGTACCCTGGTCGTGCTGCGACGGAGCTCTCGGCCACGCAGCTGGGCAGCGGCACATCGGCAAGCCCCTCGGTCTCTTGGCAGTGAGCGAGAAACGCGCCGCCGTGCATCTCATCTCGCCTCCTGGTCGCATCTAGCATCGAGAGCCAGCTGGGGCCCATACCATTCGGGCGCGCATTGCGGACGGCGACGGCGGACGCCGCACCGTCTGTCGACGGATCGGACGACATCAGTGTGTCAACACGGTGACGGGCTACGGTTGGGGGGTCGTCTACAGAAGTTGAAACAGGCCGGACCGGCAACAAAGGATGTCATGTGAACATCACAACAGTCCACCATCCGCACATCAGCTGCAGGCTACAGGCTGCGTG
>ERZ1292630.4381-Hain-H41-02um-R3-4381-length-11963-cov-5_pt1 | contig 11963 bp, 9 predicted proteins | sample MGYA00564408_ERZ1292630 | MGnify/ENA primary metagenome ERZ1292630 (study PRJEB36523, sample SAMEA6512641) | groundwater metagenome | collected 2019-01-08 | study: AquaDiva: Metagenomics assemblies of 32 groundwater samples | reverse complement strand
AAATCCTCTTTAACCTCCGAGGTTAACGGTTAAAACCTCGGAGGTTTTCCCAGATTTGCGTAAGTCCTGTAATCGTCTATTAGTTTACTTGTCGAAAAGGTTCGGCTGATTAGCCACCATGGCGGTTGGCAAACGGCTCAAAATACCTTTAAAACCCAGATCAACCAAAGCTGCTCGGGCCCGGGCTGGCTCATAATTGCGGCGGTGAGCGGCCGCCAGATCAAGGGTTACTGGTGCGTCAGTGCGAACTGTTAGGAGGTCGCGGTTAGCGAAGGCCCGCTCACGATACATGAGTAACGACTCACGTATCGAATTCCGAATGACGAATTCTGAATTCTGAATTGATTTTTCATTCGTCATTCGGAATTCGTCATTCGGAATTTCCAATTCAGCGTAGAGCCCCTCTAAATTCACATAAGCCTTAATCAGCTGAAGCGCCGTTTTATCGCCCACCCCCGGCACGCCAATAATATTGTCCGACGGGTCGCCGCGAAGAGCCTTCCAATCTAATAATTGGTCTGGTGGCAAGCCAATTAAATCTGTAACGGCCACTTCATCAAGAAGAACAATCTCTTTCGTCCCATTTCGTAATAAGTAAATCTTCACTTTCGGTTGCGACAACTGCAGCAAATCCCGATCGCCCGTCACAACAATAATTTCTTCAACATCTGTTTCGGATTTCGGCCTGCCTGCCGGCAAGGCAGGAGTTCGGCCTGCCTGCCGGCAAGGCAGGAGTTCGGATTTTCGCAACCCTTGATCAACAAGGGTTGCGATTAAGTCATCGGCTTCCCAGCCAGACACCGCCATGTGCGGTATACCAAAAGCCTCCACCACTTCTTTCGTCATTGGTTCCTGAATAATAATATCGGGGGGTGTTTCCGCGCGTGTCGCTTTATAGTCCTTATAGACTTCTTCTCGAAAGGTCGGCCCGGGGGCATCAAAACAGGCCACAACCCAGGTTGGCTCGAGCTCTTTTATAACCCGTACCAAGACGTTGGCAAAACCATAAACCGCTCCCGACGGCCGACCATCCGGCGCCGTAAAAGGCGGCATAGCATGAAACGCCCGAAAGAGAAGGGCGTGGCCATCGAGCAAAATAAGACGTTTAGATGTCATGCTCGCATCATAACGAGCCAGGCTGATCGCGTAAAGAAAGCACGACTTAATCGGCAGTTTGCTTTCTCTGGAACCGGGCCAACAACAAATCTTTCACAATTCGTCGCTCATTCCAGGGAACGCGCTGGATACCACCCTGGCCATCGCCTATCGTCATCCACCGTTCATCGCCCATGCCGGTAATAATCACGACATCATCTTTTTTGCCTAATTCCAGCGCCCGGGCAATCGCCGCTTTGCGATCGGTAATCCGCTCCCACCACACCCCCTCGCCCGACTCTGTCATTCTTAATTCTGAATTCTTAATTCTTAATTCTGATTTTGTTCGTCCCCGTTTTAACCCCTCGATAATTTCCTCAATAATCTTCTCTGGCTCCTCGGAATAAGGCTCATCGCTGGTCAAAATAGTGTAGTCGGCCGACCGCGCCGCCAAAGCTCCCATAATTGGCCGCTTAGTCCGATCGCGATCACCGGTCGCACCAAAAACATGAATGAGACGACCCTTCGTCACCGGTTTTAAGGTCGCGTAAATCTGTTCGAAGGCATCGGGTGTATGAGCGTAGTCGATAAGCACTACAAAGTCTTGGCCAACATCCACCCGCTCCATCCGTCCCGGCACAACTGTCACACTTTCCAGCGCCTGTTTAATGGTTTCTAAACCAATTCCTTGTGAGACACCCACCGCAATCGCCGCCAGGGCGTTGGCGACATTAAATCGCCCCGGGAGAGCCAAGTTGATCGCTATCTGGCCAATCGGTGTCACCACCGTAAAGAGCGTGGCCGACGGTTCAACTAACATCTTTCGCGCGGTAACCAATGCCTTTGCCTCAATGCCATACGTAATTTGTTGGCTAGCTGGTAGAGCTAAAAACTGACCCGCCGAAGCATCATCGGTATTAACCACCGCCACCCGCGGCCGATGGGCAAACAAACGGAGTTTGGCCTGGCGATAGGCTTCAAATGTCTTGTGATAATCGAGGTGATCGTGGGTTAAATTGGTCAGCACGACGATGTCATAATGAATACCCCACACGCGTTCTTGGTCAATCGCGTGCGAGGTTGTCTCCACCACCGCCATATGGGCACCTGCCCGCACCGCCTTAGCCAAAAATCCTTGGAGAACCCAGGGGCTGGGGGTGGTCATATTGAGCACGTTCGTCTCCTTTTGATCACCAATCTGAAAAGCGACCGTCGAAGCAATGGCCGTTTCGTACCCCGCCCGCTGCAAAATCGCCCCGATCAGATGCGACGTGGTCGTTTTGCCATTCGTGCCCGTCACACCCACAATACGGAGCCGCCGACTTGGAAAGCCATAATAAGCATTCGCCAACATGGCCTGAAATTTATGACCTGTCCGAATCAGATTCGGCGAAGCATATGAACGAAAGAGTGATTTTATGGTCATAAAACACTAATTTCGAATTCCGAAGTTTAAATGACGAATGAAATACCATCGAACCATTTGATCATTAGAAATTAATTCGGAATTCGTCATTCGGCCTTCGTCATTTCCGTTGGCAGTGGCCAACGCGCTGTCATCAACATTGGCTCAGTTTCCGAAGCAGGCATATATTGCCAAATCACTTCGGTCACAAAGGGCATAAACGGGTGGAGCAGACGGAGGTTGGTCTCAAGAAGCTGGATTAAAAGAGCTTGAGCCACGGGGCGCTCCTTGGGATTATCGAGTCGCATCTTTTGGGCTTCGATAATCTTATCAGCAAGCGTATGCCAGACATATTGGTAAAGCGCTTCCGCCGCTAAGTGAATTTTGAGACCATCAATCAATTCGGTTACTTCAGCAACAGTTTGATCAAGCTCTGCGAGTATTGTCTTATCTGCTTCGCTCCAAACAACAGGAACGGCTGGATCAAAACCGTCCAAATTCATCAAGATAAACCGGCTGATATTCCACAATTTATTCGTAAAGTGTTTATAGCCCTTCAATTTATCTTCATGCAGCCGGGTATCACTGCCCGGGACAGTGGTCGCCGCAAAATAAAATCGAATCGCGTCCGCGCCATAAAGCTGCGTCATCTCGATTGGGTCACCCCCGTTCCGTAACGATTTGCTAAATTTTCTCCCTTGCCCGTCGCGAACCATACCATTGAGCAAAACATCACGGAACGGCACTTGGCCAAGTGTGTAGCCGGTCATTAAAATCATTCGCGCTACCCAGAAAAAGAGAATTTCTGTGCCGGGTTGAATCAGCGTCGTCGGGTGATATGTCTTCAAATCCATTGTTTGGTCCGGCCAACCCAAAGTCGAAAACGTCCAAAGGCCTGAAGAGAACCACGTATCCAGTGTATCTTCGTCCTGAACCCAGCCCTCGCCCTCCGGCGCCTCAACGCCTACATAGATATCTTCTTCATTTTTGAGATTTGGAATTTGTTTGTAATTTGGCCCGTCTCGCTGAGGCTGAGCCGAGGCGGATGCTTGGGATTTGGAATTTTCCGGTGTGCGATACCACACCGGTAGTCGGTGTCCATACCAAATTTGGCGGCTGATACACCAATCGCGCAAATTATCGATCCAGTGAAAATACGTTTTTAGAAAGTGGTCTGGTGTGATCCGAATATCGCCACCGGCCACTGCCCGACGCATCAGATCTTTCAGCGTCGTCTGCGAACCTGAAGCAATACCGTCTATCTCCGAATAGGGAATCGTGAATTCCTTATTCACATTTAAAAACCATTGAAGTTTTGGCAGTGGTTGCACAACACCACCGGTTCGTTCTGCCGTCGGTACATTTTGCGAAATCGTCTCTTCTTTTAGAAGTAAACCGTGTTCTTTGAGCCACTCGACAATAACCTCACGCGCTTCAGTGACTTTTTTACCTTTTAAATTATCGGATTCAACCGTCATGCGGGCGTATTCATTAATAACACCAACCACCGGCAAGTCGTGGCGGCCAGCCATTTCCCAGTCAATCATACTATGCGCCGGCGTCACCCCGAGTGCGCCGGTTCCAAACTCTGGATCAACACCATGATCAGCAATCACCCGAAGATGAAGAGTTACACCACAAAATAAAACCTCATACGTTTGGCCAATATAAGCCTGGTAGCGGGCGTCGTCGGGGTGGACGGCGACTGCTGTGTCACCGACCTTCGTCTCCGGCTGGGTCGTTGAAATTGGAATCGGAAAATCTTTACTATAACGAAAGGTATACAGCTGTGCCTGACGCGGCTCGTAGACAATTTCGTCATCAGAAATCGTCGTCTGCCCCTTCGGGTCCCAGTTAACCACTCGATTAGCTCGATAGATCAGCCCATCGTCATACATCTGTTTAAAAATAGTTCGGACTGCGCGACTTCGGGGCTCATCAAGTGTAAAGGCCTCACGTGACCAATCAGGCGAGGCACCAAGTACGCGCATCTGTTTTTGGATCGTCTGACGACTATCATTAACATACGTGCCTATCCGACGGAGAAGTTCTTCACGGCCTAAATCGTGACGACTTTTCCCCTCGGCTTTATAAATATCTTTCTCAACCCTAGCCTGGGTGGCAATGGCGGCATGGTCAGTACCGGGCAGCCACAACGTACGATAACCCCGCATACGCGCTGTTCGCACTAACAGATCTTGCCACGAAACCATCAAGGCATGGCCCATGTGTAAAACGCCAGTCGCATTCGGCGGGGGTAGCATAATTGTATACGGCTCTGCGTCGGGCTTGGTCAGCCCGGCGTCAATCATTTTTTCAGGATTAAAAAAACCACTCGCTTCCCAGCGTTGGTAGATCGCGTCTTCGTATTCGGCCGGATTGTAGGCTTTCGGTAATTCTTTCATAAAAATGTCCTCGACGTTCGGAATTTAAAATTCGTCATTCCGCCTCGGCCGACCTGCCTCGACTGCCGTCGGGCAAGGCGGGCGCGAGTCGAGACGGGTCGTCATTAGCTAACGACATCTTGTCGTTAGCTTGTATATCGTACCAGTTCTGAACCTGGCCCGCGAGAGCCTTCAGCAAACCAGCCGCACCAATCATGGCGCCGTTATCCGTACAGAGCGTCGCCGGCGGCACATGAAAGGTTGGTCGAGTACCTAATTCATAATTCCTAATTCCTAATTCCAGCGCCGCTCGCAAGCGGCCATTCGCCGCCACTCCACCCGACATAATCACCGATCTTGGCTGATAGCGATCAACAGCCGCGACCGTTTTAGCCACCAAGACATCAACGATAGCTTCTTGAATCTCGTAAGCCAGCAGGATCTTTTTTTCCTCGTTTAAGGGTTGATTCAGTTCCACCCATCGGCCAACCGCAGTTTTAAGTCCTGAAAAACTAAAATTAAGATCCCCCGAATCCAACATTGGCCGCGGTAACGGAAATCCCAAATCCGAAGCATCAAATCCGAAACTATGCGGTATTTTCGATTTTTGATTTTGAATTTGTTTCGGATTTCGGATTTCGGATTTCGGATTTTTGTATCTTTCTGCCAATCGACTAATTTCCGGTCCACCAGGATAAGGTAACCCCATTAGCCGCGCTGTCTTATCAAAAGCCTCCCCAGCCGCATCATCGCGTGTTCGCCCTAAAATTTCGTAGTCCCCAATCCCACGCATCAACACCAACATAGTGTGGCCTCCCGAAACAACCAAGGCCAAAGCTGGCAGCTTTGGCAATTCCGAATGACGAATTCTAAATGACGAATTTATCTTATTATTCAAATTATTAATTCTTACTTCGGTATTCTTACTTCTTACCTCGGCGGCCAGCCGGGCGGCCACCGGTAACTTAGGAATTCGGAAATCGGAATTCATCATTTCGCCGCTGCTTTCTAAAAAAGCAGCGGCAATGTGTCCCTCGTGATGATTCACCCCAATCAGAGGCTTGTTTAAGGCGTAAGCCAAGGTTTTAGCCGCATTCACCCCCACCAGCAACGACCCAATCAAACCTGGCCCGGCCGCGACAGCAATCGCGTCGATTTCATTTCGAATGAAATCGCGCAATTCTGAATTCTGAATTCTGAATTCTGAATTCGAAGATTGGCCCATCGCTCCAGCAATAGCAGACTCCAACACAAGGCCAATCTTCGTCACATGTTCCCGACTCGCGACCTCTGGATACACGCCACCATATTGTTGGTGAAGCGCGATTTGCGAATAAACAGCGTTCGCAAAAATCTTCAGTGGGCCGCGACCATCACCCTCAATCACGGCCACACCCGTCTCATCACAACTAGTTTCTATCCCAAGCACTTTCATATAGACAAACTCTATCTTATAATCAGGTTAAATTACCAGACTATAATAATGACGAAGGTAGAATGACGAATTCTGAATCAAAATTCAATTATTCAAGTAAAAAACTTGACTTAGAAGAAAGAACTGCTGCTTTCGGTGAAGCAATTACTCTTTTCGTAAAATCGGTTCCCAAAGATATTGCGACTGTTTCGATCTTGAACCAACTCATTCGGTCTGGCACATCGGTAGGTGCCAATTACTGCGAAGCAAATGATGCCGAATCACGTAAGGATTTTATCCATAAACTTGGCATCGTTAGGAAAGAAGCGCATGAAACAAAACACTGGCTTCGCATGATTGCCGTTGCCGAACCATCGTGTATCGAACAGGCTCGTAAACTGTGGCAGGAAGCAAAAGAATTGAATCTTATTTTCAGTGCAGTAATTCGATCAACTAAAAGTAATTTAAACTCATCCAATGAGCATTAATTCAGAATTCAGAATTCAGAATTCGTCATTTAAAAGTCTGCTTCAGACTTCAGAGTGGGCTGACTTTAAAGGCCGTCATGGCTGGAAAATTGTGCCTTTTCACAATCAGTTTCTTCTCGAACGATCTTTCCCCGGCAGAGTTAAAATTATCTATGGGCCAGAGCTTGAATTGCCAGATCACGCCGAGCACCGCTATAAAATGATCAGCGAACTTCAAAATCTGATGAACTCACGCCGTGCTTTTGTCGCGCGCCTCGACTTCTTTGCAGTGTGGTCTGATAAGCCGGCCAATGAACTCCAAAATTTGGGCTTAAAAAAATCGTTCGAAGAAATCCAACCAGAATTTCGCCGTTGGATTGATCTCAAACCTGATCAAGATGCCATCCTCGCGCAGATGAAACCCAAGGGTCGCTACAATATTGGTCTGGCTGACCGTCACGGAGTCACGGTCGAACCGAGTACCGACGCCTGGATTTTTACCGCGCTTCTGGCCGAAACCGCCCAGCGTGATGGTTTTAGTATGCGAACGGCCAGCTATTACCACGATATGATTGAAACTCTAACAAAAAATGGCCTCGGCGAGCTTCTCGTGGCCACCTATCAGGGCCAGCCCCTTGCCGCGGCAATTATTGGCTATTCACCACTAGTAAGCGATCAGCGATCAGCGATCAGCGATCAGAAGAACAATTCGCCATTCGCCATTCGCCATTCGCCATTCGCAAGTTATCTCCACGGCGCCTCATCGTCTACCCATCGCGAAGTAATGGCCCCTTTCCTTCTCCACTGGCAAGCCATGCAGCGTGCGAAAGCGCGTCACTGCAAAGTATATGATTTGCTAGCAGTTGCCCCACCAGAGGAAAATTCGTCATTCGGAATTCAGAATTCGTCATTGCGTACAAAGTACGCCGGCCTCACCCGTTTCAAAGAACAGTTCGGCGGCCAAACCGTCCGCATGCTTGGGGCTTGGGATTTGGTTGGTCAACCGCTGACGTACCAAATCTTCCGCACGCTTGAGCGCCTCCGCCGCCACTAATACATCTCCTCGTCATCGCGAGGGAGCGCACGACCGTGACGATCTCATGTAACATGTCATCCCCGAGCTGGATGAAATCCAACATCGGGAATCCAGGCCACGAGGTTGTCGCCGCCTGTGGCGGGGCTCCTCGGAGGTGATTTCCTGAAACGCGGTGTATTCGTACCCCAGGCTATTTACTCTTAATTCCTAATTCATTATTCTTAATTCTAGAAGTAGGAGGGGTGTGTCTAAAAACTGGTTAGGCAAAACCACCGCTGGAATCCTCATCATTGCAACGCTGTTGTTGGCTTCACCAGCGCCTTTTTTAGCAGCCCCAGCAGCACCAGCCCCAGCCGCAACCCCTTTCGAATCAATAGCACCCGTGGGCACTCCTGAACCACCAAGCAACACTGGTGGCCAGAGCGGGGGGTCAACGACCATCATTAATCCAGCGACGTCTGCCAACAACTCTTCAAGCTCAACCAAAGGTAGCTATGTTTGTGGCAATCGCAAATTCAGTATCTCTGAATTCTTCTGGAATCTCCTCCCAAACAACGTTGTCACGACCTTCTTTCAAGAATCAGTCTGCGTCTCAATCATTCTGACGGGGCTGGTGGTTGGCAGTCTCGCCTGTTGGATAATCAGTACTTTTATCCAGCCCGTCTTTACTTCACAGAATTCAACGTACAAGGCGTGCACACCCGAACCGGTTAGCCCCTCCCCGCCGGCGACAACTCCACCAAATCCGACAGCCCCACTCGTCCCACCACCAGCCACTACTCCTCCTCCTAGAGCCCCAGTGCAAGTAACCCCGATTGCTGGAGCATCAAGCCCGCCCGGCCTGGTTAATAATTACAACCTCTTAAAGACTGCTACCAGCCACTCAAGTCACCAAAACCCGAGCTTTATATGACACACCGTCGCTCTTCAAGACGGGTTAGATTTCTGTTAACCATACCCTTCGTTCTTTTACTAGCCTTTTTCGTCAGTGGTGATCTGGCCACGCGGGAAGAAGCCTACCTGAATAGCCAACTTAAAGCTGATTCCACCGGCGTTAAAAGTCTCCTAAACGATCGTTTGAGCCAAAGCAACGATCCAGCGGGTCTTGTTAAACTTGGCTATCGTTTAGCCAGCGCTGATCAGTGCGATCTAGCCCTGCCCGTTTTTGATCGAACCCAAACCTTAAACGCTGGCTATCGCGACACCGCTCTTCTGGCAGGTTGGTGCCAATTAAAACTCGCCCAAAGCTCCACGAGTCGGGCCGATCAACAAGCCAAACTCGCCCTCGCCAAAACTCTTGTCAGTCAAGGTCGCCTTATCGATCCCCTCGATACCTTTGGCCAAACGCTCCAGGCTACCCTCGACCAAGTTGAGGTTACAACCCCATGACATATCTATTTAAAACAGGCCTTACACAAATTGGGAACACTCCAGGAGTGACGATCCTGAGCCGTGCGAAGGACACTCCTAGAGTGAAGGAAAATTTGCGTAAGTCCTGTCGCAATAACGAAAGTCCGAAAGCCCAACTATTTGCCCGCAAACTAAGCCTCCGCCTATTCCTTGGGCTTGTTATTGCCTTTGCCGTAGTTATGCCACTGCAAGTTTCGCATGTGGCCGCCGCCCCGCCGACCTGTGTAATTGGCGGCAACCCCAACGCCAAGCCCATTTATTTGAACCCCGCCGGCATTAGCGACTGTCTCGAAGAAAATCACGCCGGGCCCAGCTTTAGTTGGATTATCTCTACCTGGAAATGGTCACTCTCGGTCGTTAATATCTTTGCTGTCCTGGTGCTCGTCTTTATGGCTTTTGCCAATATTCTCTACCCCTGGAAAGCCCTTGAACCCTATCGCATTCGGCAGCTCTTGCCCAACTTTATCGCTGGCATTATCCTCGCCAACGCTTCGTTACTCATCGTCCGGGCGGTGACTAATGTCTCCGATATCCTGATGGCTACACCTGGCATCCAACCAACTGCCGAAAGAATTTGGGGCGCCTGGGGTATTGATTTTCAACTCCTCAAATACGGTGTCGTTCAGGCTGTCTATGGTGAACAGGGTCTTTCGTCCACGATTGGCGGCATGGTTTACCAATTTCTTCTCTCGATGGTGCTAGTCTACCTCCCAATTATCGCTCTCCTCCTCCTCGCTCTCTTCTTCTACGTCCGCTTTGCCGTGATCTTTGTCTTAACGGCCGTCGCCCCGCTCGCCTTTGCTTCCATTATCTTTCCGCCCACCAAAAAATTCTTAACCCAGTGGTGGGGTTACTTTTCTAAATGGACCTTTGGCGGCATCATCGCCTACCTGCTGATGTTCTTAGCGATTCAAGTTAAGGGTGACACAAGCATCGTTTCCAGTACGGCTGGCATAGGAGTGGCCGGTGCCAACGAAATCGCCGTCAACTTTATTCCCTACGGTATTTCGATCGTTCTCTTTTTCACTGCCCTGGTTGCTCCCTTTAAAATGGGCAACTTTATGGCGGCCTTCAACCGCGCCAAAAGCCTGGGCCTCAACTCGACCAAATTCCTCGGCAAACAAGCCATCAGCCGAGGTTGGGCTGGCTACGGTAATCTAATGGGTATCGCAAACAAGTACGGCTACGCCTCTACCGAAAAACGCGGCGCAAATTGGAAAAGCCCTGCCCGCGAACTAATTGAAGGTCGCTCAAAAAATAAATGGCTACGTAATCCGCTAGGTCGTGCCCTAGGTTATGCCGGTGTGGCGGCTGGTCACGCTTCAAAATACAATTTATATAATGCCCGCGAGCTTATGAAAACCAAATCTAAAGGCTGGGAACGTATTCGTATGGAGGGCTCGTGGCAAAATAGGTTAACTGACAAATTAGCTGGTGCCGAGGAGGCCATGCGGTATTGGATCCTCCAAGATAAAGATTTCTACGCCGGCAGTAGGGTTCCAGACGTTGAGACAGCCATTCGCAAACTTCTGAAAGACCAAGGATTATCGGAAGACTTTCTGGATGACCTCGAAAAAACTGATCCAGAAAATTATCGCCTCTTAAAGGGGTCGGCAGGGGATCGCTGGAGGGCGGCCACTACTATTCAAGCCCCTGATGGGAGAGATGGCACGAAGAGTATGATGGATTTTTTTAAAGAAAGCTCTAGCATTGAAGACTTTGCCAAAGTCACCATCGGCCTTCGTCAGATCGACAGTACTAAAGAAATGCTTGGTCAAAGTAAAAAGAAAGACGAATTTGGCACTGCCTCCGACGAAGCGGCGGCGGCTGTTGCTCGTGATATGCGTAATAAGCGTTCAGCCGTGGGTGATATTCCCACCGCTGAAATCGAAACTGCTATTGCCGATGCTATCCGGACAGCTGCCGGACAGGTTAACTTAACACCACCCGCTGGCTTTGCCCCCGGAGCCATCGCGAATAGCGTCCTTAACCAATTACGTGCTGGGCACCCAGCCCTCACCGCACTCGACCAACGCACCATCGACCAGCTCAACAAAACCCAAAAGGATATTAAAAATGCGGTCGACAAAGTCCATGACGACACCAAAACCCGCGTTCAACACACCGCCGCGACTGCCACTGCTCCCGCCGATCAACGGCCGCTCAAAGACGGAGCCATGGAAGCCTGGAAGCTTGTCCGTGACGAGCATCTTGCCGGAGCCACCATTGATCCTAACCTCGCCAATACCGTTACTGGTCAAGCTAGCCTCGTTAATCAATTGAAAGAAATGCAGATTAAGCTTAAGACTGCTCAAGATGGCGACGAAAAGGCCCAAATCGTCAATAATACCTTTACCGCCTCGATTAGTAGCGGCAGTATGACCAGTGTTACGAAGGATAATGTGGACGCCGCGGTGGCTAGACTCACCAAGAGCGCTCATGCCCTTGAGTTTTATGCCAAAGAGGCTCAGAGGTCTGCGCCTAGCGCCGGTGCAGCTGCAAAACTTATCAGCGACCTGAAATAGGTTCAACAATCTTATGGCTAACCCTCTTACCAACCAATCTGGCGGGGGAACACCTCTACGACCGGAGGCTAGTTTAGGCTACCCCGAGTCAGCCCCAAGCGAACAGCGACCGCTTGGTAGTGATGGCCACCGGCCCTCCCTTACGGCCGAAAATCTCGACCTACTCGAAGACCACCAGACGGCTGATCGCCTTGAGCTCGATCAGGCGGCCGGAGTGGCCGGGATGG
>ERZ1292630.4380-Hain-H41-02um-R3-4380-length-11963-cov-6_pt1 | contig 11963 bp, 7 predicted proteins | sample MGYA00564408_ERZ1292630 | MGnify/ENA primary metagenome ERZ1292630 (study PRJEB36523, sample SAMEA6512641) | groundwater metagenome | collected 2019-01-08 | study: AquaDiva: Metagenomics assemblies of 32 groundwater samples | reverse complement strand
GGGGAGGGAAAACCAATCTCCACAATTTTGAGGCTATGTTTTGACGGCTCAAACTAATCGCAGAACCACAATTTCCTTCCTTCCTTGCTCCCCCGTCCTCTATCACTCGGCGGCGGATCGACGTAGCATCCGCGTCATCGTGGGGATGATGAACCGTGTGTGGATGAGAATGCCAACCGTGAGAAATAACACCGCGGTGCCCCAGGCGTTTGCCACGTTGGGGCTGAACCAATCCTCCTCTTCCGCGGTGGCATTCGCATCAGCTTGCCACCGCCCGGTCGCCCACCAACTACGAAGCGTTGTTTGCACCAACAACATCCATGTGGGATTCGCGGCCGTTTTTCGGCCACCCATCATCCACAGCGCCGCTGTCGACGGCCAACTTCGGCTGAAGTTCCACACACTTTGGAGAACCGTCAGACAAGCCCCGGTGTTGACAGGCCACTTCTTCGCGGTCAGCCCCAACAGCGTGACGATCGACACGCTCGTCCCAAGCCCGACGATGCTCGACGAGAGGGTGGTCGGCATCACGACGAAGCAGAGCCAATTCGGCCGTAGCAGCGGTCGCCAGAAATTGCTAAACGCGAAGGGCAGCAAGAGCATCACGACAACGAACGACAGAACCAGCTCCAACCGAATGGAAATGCCAAGCAACTTCGCGGCGCCCACTTTCCGCACAAGGGTGCTTCCAAATGGGGCGATCAAGAGCGATAACGGGATGAGCAACAGCGACAGCAACGCGGCGTCACTTGGACTCAAATACTCACGGGCTGCGGCTTCCGTCCGGAATAGCGACCACCCGGCGTGTGGTACCCCTTGCAACAGCAGGCAGAGGCACAGAAGCCGCTCCGTGGGTGAACTGAAAATGACCAACGTGTCGCGGTAGCTGCCACGAAGTGTGGTCCAAACCGACGACGACGATGATGAAACGGACACCCGTTGTTTTAGCTGAATGTTACTGTTCGTCGCGACCGCGGCATCAGCGGCTGCGTCGACAACGGGGATTTCGCATTGTGCACTGAAACCACAAGAAGCGGCTGCAGCAGCGGCCGCCGCACGGGAAAGCCCCCGCCGACATGTTTGGGTCGCCACGTAGCCCAACGTGATGAGCAGAATCGCGACCTGCACGATGACGATCGCTGTCAGCAGCCACCACACGGCATCGCGACCACCACCACCACCACCCTGAGGGCTCGACGCCGTGGCGGATGCCGTCTTTCCCCAGAAGCCCTTGTCGATCACCACGACGGAGAGCTGCATGCACCCAAAGCCGAGGACAAGACCGATGGTTTGCGCGGTCGCTTGGTAGGACAAGTTACTGGCCGCCACGCCCTCAACGGCCCACGCGTCGACGGCGACGTCTTGCGTCGCGCTCACGAACATGATCGCGAAGAGCCACGCGATTAATCGGCGGACACTGACAGGATCCGCGATCCACCGCGGTGCCTTTGAGGAGGCGGAGAGGGAGGTGGCAGAATCCGCGACGACCACGTCATAGATGTTCAGGCGCATGCCAACGAACATCAAGACGCAAATGATGGCTTGGCACGTGACGACCCATATCGGCCGCCTCCAGCGGGCTCCACCCACGGCATCGACGATCGGGGACCACAAAAACTTGGCGGAAAACGTATACACCGGCAAGGAGAATAACGCCAGGGTCGCCGGTTCCAGGTCGGCAAATTTAAACGGCCGCGCCGCTACCCCGCCTGCATCATCGTCGTGTGCCCCAGCCTGCATCGCAAGCTTCGCCGCGGCGAAGACGACGAATGTCGTCGCATTGGAGTTGATCGCCTGGATGAAACCCTGTCCGAGGTAGAGAATTACCATGAAACAGGCGTGAACGATGTCGGCGTCGTACCTCCAGCGCCACCAACTGGGGAATACGTGGCTCGATCGCGCCGCATCCTGGCGACGTGATCGCGAGCTGTACAACGGCAGCAACATCACACACAGGGTGGTGATCGAAACGTTGCGCTTGATTTTGCTTTACCAATGGAGGGCTGCTTTTGGGTGGTGGGGTGGCAAGGAAGTCACAACGTCACTCCACTGACAAAAAAAAATACCATCGCATACGACTCCACACATCATCATCCCACCATCATGACGAAGGAGGGAGTGGCCGAAATGCAGCGCCATACCTGGGAGAGGTGGGGCGGTGAAAAAAAAGGGGGGATCGACGAATACTGCGAGGCCAAGGGGGGACACGAGGAGGGGTGGGGGGGTAACAATTCGGGCGATATCGGCCACGCGCCTTCTTTCACCGGGAGTTTGCACGCGTCTTTTGTCATTCTCCTTTCGGGTCACTCACACGCCAACGGGGAGCATCGAGCGACGAATCACGTCACGACGCATTTTCAACAGCCTGTCGTAGAGTACGGCGTTGGCAATCGCGCTGAGGGGCATCGCGTTGTGGGTGGACGCGCTCGCGGCGTGCACGTGAACGTCGCAGAAGTCAAAGGTAGAGCGGCTTTCCTCATCGAACGCGTCGCTCCGTGCTTCGGAGAACCGGCCACTGCCGCTGCTCACGGTCGCGGCGGCGGTCGGGTGGCCTGTCGAAGGCGTCGTCACCGACGCCGCCACCGTAGTGTTGGGTGATGCCGCGCGCGGCAGGCCGCCGGCCCTTGGGACCGCGGCCGAAGAGGCGTCGAAGCAATACACGGCGTTTGGTGGGTGAGCAAAGTCGAGGAGCGAGGTGGCACCGCTGACCTGCTCTCGATGTACTGCCACTAGTACGGCGTGTGCGCGTCGCGATGCATTCGCGGTGCCTCCGCGCTCAACGGGAGCTGGGATATCTAGAGTCACGACGGGCGGCGGCGGCTGCACGGCAACCGTGCCGACCGCGTCGACGTCGTCCAGTGTCAGCAAGCCTCGTAGCTGGTGGGCCAAGTCTGTCGCATCGAACGCTGTGTTGCTCGCCGGAGGAAGGGGATCGGCGCTGTTTCCTGCGTAGCCGCCGCGGCCTTGGAGACGATGCGTCGTCAACAAACCGGTTGGCATGGCGGCGACGAAGCCCTCTCCCATCGTCAGTGGCGCAAGGCGCACATACGTTTGAGCCCGCGAGCAGTACGCTAGCCACGTCGCGCGCGCTGTCGCGGTGGGGCTGCCCGGTATCTGAGGAGCAAACTCCGGGGTTCCAGAGCCTTGGGGCTGAAGGCCCAGCACTGTGCGTTTCCACAGGTCTTTTGGCAAGGCCGTGACGCCGACGCCGTACTTTGCGGACACCGCGATCGTCGACTGGCAGTCGAAGTCCGATGCATCACGCGACACGATCGCAAGGGCCACGGGCTCGCTACTGCGCCGCAAGCGCGCTAACAAGGCGTCGTGCGTGCGTTGCTGCTGAAGCACGTGCAGCGTGTTGCTGCGCGCGCGCGCGGCACTGCCCCCCGACGCCGCCGAACTGGTGCGGGACATCGACGTGGCCGTTGACGCTGCCGTCGAGGAGGACCGACGCTCGGAAGAACCCTCAGCAGTCGCGTCCGGATGTGAGTCAGACGGCGGCACGTCCGCCGGTACGGCCCTTTCCGCCGGAGGTGGAGGGCAATGGTGGGGGGACGTGCCAGGCATCGTTGTCTCCGTTTCCGAGGTGGACCCGGCCTGATCGCGATTGCACGTCGACGCCGCTGCACTGAGCGAGTTGTCGGTCGGAGGGGGACATTTCGGGGACGCCGGCAACGACTCGGGAAAGGCCCTTGCAAGCGCTAAGGGGCACGGTGGAGTGGTGCCAACGACGTCCGTGTCGGGTCCTCCCCGTCCTCCCCGCATTGTCGTAAGATGCGGCGCCGGTGGTGGTGGTGCCGTGGATAGCGGATCGCGATCCTGAGTAGCCTCTTGAGCTGCCGCGAAGGGCGCCTCGGATCGTGGAGTGCCGCTCCCCAGAGGCGACACTTCCTCTCCCGACGCGGCGGTTGGGATGCGCTGTGGATGAGTTGGCAAACAGTCGTGCTGGGACTGATGAGCATAGTGAGTGTAATCGTCGCCTGCGCCTCGACCTTCACTGGCGGTGGGCGACGCAGGAAAGGCGCTCTCCAGTCTTGGCGGCTTCGTCTCCATGACACGGTCGAATCCCACGACGGTGGTCGTCAGTCGACTCACCGGCATCCACCCGCGGAGGTTGGCAACGACGTCTTGATGGAGGATGGGGTCCGCGCTGTGGCCAAAGGGTGGTGTGGGTCCCGGAGACGTTGGGTAGGCGCTTTCCAGCCGGGACGGCGGCAACGGCGGGCCGCTGCCCTCCACCTCGACGGGGTTCTCGTCCTCGTCGTCCTCCAGGTCCATCGCGCCATCGACGGAGGAGTGCATCGATGGGGTTGTCGTAGCGGCCGTGAGGCCGTCCAACTGCGACGAGGAGGGGGCGCTTTTCCCCAGTAGTGGGTGCACACCTGTTGCCGCCCCTCCTCCTCCACCGCCGCCTCCTGTCGAGTACCCTGAATGGCCAGGGATGGACACTCTCGCCACCCAAGAGGCGGCCGCGGCGACGCCGGCGGAATGTGACGGCGTGGTGGTACCCTGGTCCGCGGCAACGCCGTCGCCAAGGCTTGTCGAAACATCCCCGGGGGGCAAGGCAGGTGACGGCGGAAAGGCACTCAGCAGCGGCGAGGGGACTCCCGGGGCCATGCTGTTGGCCGCCATCTCATCGGACGCGCCGTTTGGCAGCGAGGGTGGCTTCCGCCCGCCTTCCGCGATGGCTTCGGCGATCGAGCTGCACGACGATCCTGCCGACGATGACGATGTCGACGCGGTGGGTGTCGGCATGGAGTCGCGCGAGGCTCTCGAGGCGCATCCATCTGCGGCCGTGGGGCTTCCCGAGGGATCGGTGCACACGATGATCGGCACCACGGTCTCATCCGGCGGCGCTGGGGACGGCGGGAACGCGCTCGAGAGCGGAGATGGCACACCAGGTGCGATGCCCCACGACGATCCACCCACGGTGGACGCTGGCGGAGCCTTCTGGTGTCCAGCCAGGGGGACAGCAAGTAAAGGATCGGATGCGCCGCGGACATTGGGCGCACCGACCGCCGCCGCAGGACTCTCCGACGGCTCGGCGGTCCGAATTCTCGGCAGCGGTTGATCTGGCGACGGCGACGGCGGGTGCGCGCTGAGGAGCGGTGACGGCACGCCTGGGGCGATCGACACGATCGGTAAGACGTCGCGCAGTGGATGGGGAGGTACGACCGCTCCTGCCGCTGCCGCTCCTTGTTGGCCTCTGCCTCCTCCACCTCCATTCAAAACGTCACCCATGGAGTCGCTGGATGCCGAACTCGCCGTGGTGGGCAGCAGCTCTCGAGACGCGAGGGCGGCATCGCTGTCGAGCACCGTGGAGATGCCCCGGTGACTTGACGGTGCGGCTGTGTTAACGTGGGAATGCGGCGACACCTGCATCACAGACGCCGTCACAGGGCTGTCCTCGTGAGTTGGCGTCGCATGTAGGTGGCTGCCTCCACCTCCTTCGTGCGAAACCGTCCGAACCGCCCTGACGGCCGCTGCGTCGGAATGATCCGCCGTGATGGTGCTTCCGTTGGCGGCGGCAGGTGGCGACCACGACGACGAGCGGGGCACGGGAGGCGTGTACAGCGCGACCGTTTCCGGCGGCGGGGTGTGGCAAACCTCCGTTGATGGCGGAGGGGGTGGCGGTGGGTGAGCCGCCGCGTGAACGGTCGACGCACCACCCACGACAGCGGTAGCGCCATCTGCTGCCGCCGTGACGTGACGGGCGGAAGCGGATGATCGAGTCGGGGGGGAGGAGGATCGTTCTGGACGCCGGTGCCGGCTGAGCGCCGCCCACCGATACACAATGGTAGCCGTGGCGAAGCCGAGCCACGCGGCGTGAATCCACATTCTGATCGGACCGCATGCGGCGGCCGACGCGTCAGAGTCCGAGGAGCTGGTCGCGACGGTTACGGCCGAGCTTGTCGCACCCAACAGATGCGGCGGTGCAGCAGGCAGGGTCGATGCTTCCCCCGTCACGACGGCATCCGAAACCGCTGGGGCCGTTGCCACCGTCCCGACGGGTGGTGTCACGGTCGTCGTCGTGGCAACGGCCGAGGTCCCCCCCGATTCACGGCGAACACCCAACGAGTAGCCGGCGGCGCCACATACGAGGCAGGCCAATGACGACGCCGCGTAGGCGGCCATGCGTGTGTTCGGTCGCTGACAAGAACAACAGACACTTTGCAATCATCAGTTCAAGGTGAAGAGTCGATAGACACACATTATACCAAAAGAAGACCCAAAACCGCCCACAGCTATTTGGGGGGAGCGTTACTTCGATCGGGCCGAGCGCGACGGAGAGCGATCTCGAGCCCCCGACCTCGAACCTTGCGAGTCCGCACGACTGGAAGGTGGCGAGCGGGATACTCGACGACGCCGATCGCCGCGGTTGCGGCTGGTCCTCGACGATGATCGGGTTGATGTTGATGTGGACGACGACGAACGACCGCCCGACGACGTCCCTGACCCGCCGCGTCGTCGCGTCCGGTCGTTGGGTCGGCGGCTTCGCGATCGGCTCCGGGAGCGTCGAAACCTCCCTCGGTGGGGACGCGAACGGCGAGATGACGACACACTTCGTGAGGATCGGCGTCGGTACTGCGCCTCACGCGAACGGCCGCGTTTCTGCACCGGCAGCCGATTCACGATACGCCGGAGTCCAACGTTGAGGAGGCAACCATCCAGCGTCACACAACCTTTCAACGCAACATACGCGGCAATTGCCTGTTCCGTGTTCTGCACCTCGACCTCAGCAAGACCGTTGGGAAACGCAACAACAGCGCTAGCCACGCAGGGGAGGAAGGGCGGAACCCACCGGTCGGCGCGGCTGTCTTGCGGATGACCACCGCGCGGACGTAGCGCCGTCGCAGCAAAGGCGCTATCTGAGGGAAATTTCTGCGGTGGAAGGTCGGCAGAGGGTCCGCCCTGACGGCGCGACGAGGCCAGGGGAGCTGGAGCTCGGCGTCCCAGCTGCGACTGATCGCGCGCCACGTAGGAATCGCACGGTTCGATGCGAACAACCGACGCACCAACTCGCTCGAACAGCTGCTGAAGTTGACTCCTCGTCACATTCACCGTCAACCCTGATAGCTGAAACCGAACGGCTGGCATCGTTGACGACGAGGTCATTTGACAGATACACCACACGATGAGAGAGGGAGAGACTGCCAGAACGAGAAGAAAGAGAGAAGAGACAACTGGGAACAACGTTTTACTTGGATTCAATCCCTTCCGGTCCTGTCCCCTCCATCCAAAGGGGGGTCAGGAGCCGATCGACGGATCCGAGAGTAAATTTATTATTTGGTCAACACTTGAGAGTCGTGCACGAGGCCGTCCATGTGATAGTGAAAAAAGGAAAGCTGCGTCGCGTTGACGACGAGACGACTGTATCCCCACTCCACGAAGTCCTTGTACTCGGTGAGGGATGATTTAAACGTCCACGACGGTTCCGGTTCCGCCCCGGCGACGCCGTCGACGATGTACAGCGGCGGCATGCCGCTCTCCATGGACATGGTGTGCATCGAGGTCAAGTTCCAAGCCGCGGGGATGAGATCATCTAGGCAAGCCAGCAAGGTACACTTGAACAAGAGCCCCTCATGCATGACGCCGACGCACGGTCGGGTCGCGTTTCTTCCCTGCCTCGCGCAATGCATCCGGCAGGATGGCAGGTCGAAGACTTCGTACGTCGTGTTCATCGCGCAGCGCACCATGGACGCCGGGGACAGTTGGACCGCGCCGAGCGACGTCCAGACATCTCGAAACCCCCAGTCGGCGCACACGTCGTTGCTAATTTGGCACGTTCGTTCGTAAAAATGAACGTGACCGGTGTACACGAGGTCCACGTTGTAGGTGATGAATAAGTCGACCAATGTATAGCGGTTCACCATCGACGTGATTTCAATGAAGCACGACGTGTACAACGGGCGATGGATTTGCACCACGAGCCAAGGGCACCCTGTCTCCGCGCGGCGGTCCAGCGTGGGAAGCAACTGCCGGAGATAGTCCGCTTGGACAGTGATGTTGTGCTCGCTGGAAAGCGTGATGACGCACAAGGGGCCGTATGTGGTCAGATACCATGGATTGGCGATGTGGAACCGCTTCGCCGCGACGAGGCCGCATTCGCCACCCGAGTCGCTCCCGCGCAATTCGAAATCGTTGACCGGATTGTGGCCCCAGTCGACTTCGTGATTGCCATATCCAGCGACTATCGGGACGTGAGCGTAAATTGGCGACGTCAGAGTGTGAAAATGCTCCCATGCGTAGGGCCACCCCTGCGCGTAGCTCAAGTCACCGTTGAAGATGTGAAAGTCATCCGTGACGAGGCCGTGAGATTTTCGCGCGTAGTGCGTTGTGATGGCGGTCACCACTTGATCGAATCCATTGGTCTTATGCTTGTTGTCCAACGCACCACCACGAAAGCCCTCTCGGGCCATGCCGAACCCGCCATCCGCCATCAGCAAAACGGAAATGGCGTCGTCCACGTTCAACGTTGCCGTCCGGCGGTGCACCTTCTGGCCGAGTGCCCACGGCGACTTCACGTACAGCACTTTGGACACTGGCCCGCTGAGTTCCCCAACCTGGTAGTAGTAGGTCGTGCCGCCCGGAATAAGGTCCGTGATCTCCGCGTAGTGCAGCTGACCAGGGTCCACGAACTGTTCGCAGGCGGTGCGATCTGTGAAGCAGGGCTCATTCGTCGGGAATGAATTTCCGCATCGGAGAAAACGCGAGGCAATGTCGTCGAAGGGTGCTTTTCGAATCGGAATGTGTGGTAACCCCACGAGGGTATTGATGTCCGCGTGCGTGAATGTCGTCACATTGGCGTAGGCGACACGATCCAGCTGGTGCGGCGACACGCCGTATCGCACGACAGGGGTCACGGCGGGGTCCGTGGCCGCACTTCGGTTCGATATCCAATGCACGCGCAGCTTGTCCGCCTCGTTCCCGACGAAAGTTACGCGAACGTGCATAGGATAGGCACCGTTTGGTTGAACGGCGTTTGACGTGGCCAGCAGCGTGTTGCCACGGTAGTAGCGAAACCGGTAGCCATGTCGAGCGTTATGGAGCGAAAAGCACGTGGAATTGGTCTCTGTCAAAGGCAACACGTCGAAGTATTGAATGTAGGTGGCGGCGTACGGCTCCCACCAACTGCTCACCCAATCGTTGGAGAGATCGCCCGTGGCCCCAGACCACGACACGACAACACAGGCGTGCTCGTCGAAGTGTTCGGGCTGGATTGCCACAATTTCAACGAACGTCGCGACGGCGTCAGATGCATCGGGTCTTGATGGTGCCGATATGGAGGATGCTCGAACAGCGGACGTCGCGACGAGTAGCGCGACGAACGCACAACGTCTCATAGCGATTAGTGAAGGATACGATGATGGTTTTTGGACTCTGACCCTCTCTCGTCTTTGTGTCCCTCTCTGTCTTTGTGTCGTCGTGGGAAGACAACACACGAGAGGCCATCAGCCCACACACATCAGCCCGCACATCAACCCGAGTGGCCGTGGTAGGCATTTTGTATTGCATCCGGTCGCTAAGTAATCAGGCAGTGGTGGGAAGGAGGAGGCACTCAAATGCGTCGAAGGCGCACATGCCGACTGGGGCTACCACAGGCACCCCGGCGGTGCCAGACGCGCTGCGAGGCAAGTCAGCCGAGGTGACGTAGAAACCGGTGAGCGACGCGGTTTCCGTGGCGAGCACCTGAGGAGCGGAGGATGCCGCGGCGGCGAGAAACGAAATGATCTCGGCGACGCTGCATCGTCCACGATTGATCACGCCCTCGGGAATGAGGGAGGCGGGAAGCGCCATCGCCCGCAACAACACGCCCAGCGCGTGGACGACTGCCGCCGTCGCTGTCACACAAGGGTGGCAGGCGCACAGGAGAAACAGCTGTGCTGCTTGTTGTTGACGCCGTCCGGATGTCCGTCTCCGTTGAAAGCCCTCCGGCAACGACGATGTCACATCGGTGTTCTCCGCCATTCGCGGCTCCTGCCGCGCGGCAGAAAACATAAATTCGGTCAAATCCGGCGCACTCGACTCGACCCGTCTCCCGCCTTCGTTCGTCGCCGCTGAGTCTCGGCGCGGTGGGAGGAAGACGTACAGACGTTGAAGAACGGCCAGGGTGGTCTCGCCAAGGGCTTGCCAGATCGATGCCAATTTTGACGCAGTCGGAAGTCCTAAGGGAGCGCCGTCACCAAAGTACCCCACTTCACGCACGGCGCGTGACAACTTCTGACCCGCGCTTGGATCCGCAAGAAGGCCCACCGCCAGCCACTCGACCGCGGACAAACTCCCGAAGTCAGCCCGGTGGCTGTCCGGGCGCTGCGGCGGACGCTGGGATTCTCCGGAGCTCTCAACGGCGCCACCACCACCGGCGAAAGAGGAGGGTGGCGATAGATGTGACGTCTCATGACGATACGTTGGCGACGCCAACAATCCCATTAGGGCAGCCAGGATCCGGCGCACATGCCTCTCGGGAAGGTCCAAGGCGAATGATAGTGTCACGGGCCGCAAACACAATCGTGCGAGCAGCAGCTCAAACGACCGGCTTTCCTGTGCCACCACCTTTTCAAACACCTGCCCAACAAAGGTGGCGGCGTCTCGCACCATGCCGAAGCCGTTTTCAGCGTACGTACGTCGCCGTGCGTCCGCGTCGCTGCTAAACCGCTGCGACAGACCCTTCAGTGCCTTCGTCGTCATCCGAACGGAGCCCGGGATCCAAGTCGCATCGCGGTCCGATGGGGCCGGTGTGATGGTGGTGTCCCTCGTCGAAAACCAATGGATCCATCCCTGACCTACTGCCGTCGGGTCGCCATCGGAAGCCGACAGATTGAATCCAAAGATGCGGCGCGTCGATCGGTCTAAAAGCCGATGAATCAGCGGCGAACAAATCGCTAACAGTGAGGCCAATCGGATGCTGACGCCTCGTAGCTTCGCCGCGAACGTCAATCACGCCAACGCGCTGCCGACGTTGGTGCACGTTGTCCAAATGTCCTTGGACAGCTGCGTGGCGGCAGGCGCTGGTGTGTAGTGCCCGTTTGGGGACGGCGCCGTCGTTCCAGGAACGGGGAGGGCACGGGGGCCATCCTTTTCTTCCTCGCTCGTCACACCCCCCGCCCCCCCGAGGCCGTCGACGACGTCCGGGAGCCAAAACGGTGCGTGCACGATCAACGTTTCGACTAGGCTGAGATTATCCGTTAGAAATAGCGTGTGGTTGACGTCGTCGACGTCGTCGTTCAAGCCGCTCCTCGCCGCCGCATGCCCACCGATTTGAGCTTTGGATGCCTCGTTTTCACCGCTGTTGTCGGCGACGACTTTCTGGCCCGCTCGTCGTCTTGTCCATTCCGCGTCGTGCTGCTTCAGGGTCGCCCGGGCTCGGCACAAGCACTCCTCCGAGTCTGGACTAACCTCAAAGGGTCCGGCACGTCCGTCGTAAACCAGCAAGACGCGCCATCGGCTGCGCGCTGATTCACTTATGTTGCTGTCCTCGTGTTCCGGCAGCTCCACCCCCCACGGCTTGACTTCCCCCCCGGACGTCAGCGCCGCGTACCGATGCCACAACATCAACGCGGTTCGCATGGTCAGCGGGTTGGCGGCGAAGTAGCCGGTCGCCGTCGCGATTTCCACGGGCGGCTCTGCGCGGAGGTCCACGACAGCGTCCGTCGGGTATGCAACGGCACGTTCCCGCTTCTTCAGGACCTGCTGCTGCTTCTGTTGAGTGTACTGTCGTATGGCCGCGGTCGCGAGGAGTATGCACTCAGCCGCGGAGGGGGCGCCACCGTCGCAGAAAGGTTTGTCTGTCGCAGAATGGGGTCCTGCTGCGAATGAACCGTCGGTCGGCGGGGAGACGTGCGAGCGGGCGGCCATGTGTGGCAGTCACGAGTCATTCAGTATGCCGAGCCTTCCTTCTTGGTTTTGCCTCGATGCCACGCCGTTCTCTATCGTATGGAGTCAACACTGTCTGATAAGCAATT
>ERZ1292630.4377-Hain-H41-02um-R3-4377-length-11968-cov-7_pt1 | contig 11968 bp, 13 predicted proteins | sample MGYA00564408_ERZ1292630 | MGnify/ENA primary metagenome ERZ1292630 (study PRJEB36523, sample SAMEA6512641) | groundwater metagenome | collected 2019-01-08 | study: AquaDiva: Metagenomics assemblies of 32 groundwater samples | reverse complement strand
CGCCGCCGCATCGAGCCAGTCTTCCAAAAGACCGGAGATGATCGCCGCTCCGATCAATACCCAGACAATGACGCTCGCGAACTGAGAGAGAAACAGCTTTAGAAGGGACGGTGGCAGGGCCTCGGGCAGTTCATTGGGGCCGAATTCAGTGCGACGGCGCTCGACTTCATGGCTGGCGAGCCCAAGCTCAGAATCGGTGCCAAGGAGGGCGGTGAGTTTGTCCGGTGTGAACTGCCAGGTCTTGGTCGTCTGGTTCTCTAGCAATTGAGGCATGGCGGACATCTTTCTCATTGAAAAGGACAACCGAGGTCCTCGCCCGCATGATTCGCGAGAGTTTGTCGAGAACGCAAGGCACCCGGCTAGGCCATGGGCGTGAGCCCGCCGAATACTTGCTATGGCCTTTCTGGCCTTCTTCTGTATCCCAAAGATACGCGGTAGAGGCTGTCATCCACAAACGCGTTCATTGTGGTTCCCATCGCATACCCCCCTCGTTCAATCTGCGCCAATCCGCAGGCAACAAATCCTCCCCCCGCATTACGGATGCAGTTCTGCCTCGCGCTGTATCCATTCCGCCTGTCCAGCCTTCACTTTCGTCAGTCGATTCGCAAATCCTGGCTCAATTCTGCATGCCGTAAATCTTCACTCCGCGGGTTTTCCCCTGCTCGCCCGCGCTTCAAATCCGGAGATGACGTCGAACAATTCCTCGTCAATGCCACCCTGGCGCAACCGATGGAATGTCCCGTTGAGGTCCTCCAACAGTTCGTCGATGTTCTTGTCGGCGCGTTGCATGGCCGCCAGGCGGCTCGCGTTCTCGCTCGCCAGAGATTCGGCACACACCCGGAAGAGCGACACAAAAAGATATTCGTGGATGAGCGCCCGTAAGGTCGTGGTGTCGTCCCCCATGACCTCGGGCAAATTGTTCGTGGGCCAGGGAAGCTTGGCCAGCTTGCGTTGCCAGGAGTCGTCCAGCGGTAGCAGTCGCTGGCTGACGGGCTCATACACCGCCCCAGACTTGGGGCGGTTATAAAAGAGGTGGAGTTCGGTGACGTCACCCTGGCTGTGGCGCGCCTCGCTTTCCACAAGGATCTGGCCGACGAGTGGGGTGATGGCCTTGACGGAGTTCGGGACAGCGAAGAGTCCGACCAGTGGCAACCCCGAGTCCGACAGACGCCCGTGTACGCGTTCGCCGACCGCCCAGACCTGAAGTGCGCCGGGAAGAGCGGCCAGAGTCTTCACCGCAAAATCCGCCACCACGTCATTGAACTGCCCCACCAACCCCTGATCGGAACCGAATACAACCGCACCGACGGTGGCCTCATCATTGCGTCCTCCGCTTTTTGTCATCAGCGCTACCTGCGCGTTTTCCCGAAAACAAATGTTCAATCCCAGCTCCACCGTCCGATAGTAGTCGGCCAGCGCACGCGCCGATTGTTCATATTGGCTGATACTTGAAGCGGCTAGGGCTTTCATCGTGCGAACGACGGATTGGAGATCGCGGGCACTGCTGATCTTCCTACGCAGGCTCGCCGTGGTGTCGCTCATGTCTGCTCCTTCGCCGCCGCCTTGGGCTTCGGTTTAGCGTCTTCTTCTGACCTGGGGTTGACCTCCATTGAGACACTCGGCTTGGATCCGCCATTAGGCTTGGGGTTCGGCTCCAGGTTCACGTTTTGATTCCGGCTTGGGTTGGAATCGCGCGAGCGCGTGGCGGGCGATTTCGATAATCGCGTTGCGGTCCTCATCGCTCAACGTGTCGGCAGTTTCGAATCGCGCGCGCACCTCCGCCGGGATGTTCGCCGCCGCTTCGTGTAAGGCGTGCTCGGCGTCCGTCATCTGGTCAATTGGCACCGAGTCGAAGAGCTTCGCGGTCAACGCCAGCAGTACAGCGATTTGTGCGGGCACGGATACCGGAGCGAATTCCGGCTGCTTGAGGCAGGCGCGGATTCTCCGTCCATGTTCGATGATCATGCGTGTGTCGTCATCCAGGCGGGCGCCGAACCGGGCAAAGGTCTCGAGTTCCTCGAACTGCGCGTAGGCGAGCTTGAGGTCACCTGCTACCGCACGATAGGCCGCCCGTTGCGCCTTGCCGCCGACGCGCGACACGGATTTCCCGACCTCGACCGCCGGCAGCACACCCAATTGGAACAGCGATGGTGACAGGTAAATCTGCCCGTCCGTGATAGAAATCAGGTTGGTCGGGATATAGGCGGAAATGTTCTGCGCTTCGGTCTCGATAATCGGCAACGCCGTTAGCGATCCTCCACCGAGTTCCTCGCGCAAGTGCGTAGCGCGCTCCAGCAGCCGGGCGTGGATGTAAAAGATGTCGCCGGGGAACGCTTCCCGACCGGGTGGACGGCGCAGCAACAGAGAAAGCTCGCGATAGGCGCGGGCATGATGGGTGAGATCGTCGTATACGATCAGCACATCGCGGCCTCGCTCCATGAAATGCTCTGCGATGCTGGTGGCGGCGTACGGAGCGATGTAGGCGAGGCCGGGTGGATCGTTGCCTTCGCTTACGACTACAATGGTGTAATCCATCGCGGCCTTTTCGCGCAGGGCAGCGACCACTTTGGCCACGCCGGACGCCCGCTGGGCAATGGCACAATAGACGCATAGAACATTCTTGCCACGTTGGTTGATGATGGTATCGATCGCAATGGCGGTTTTGCCCGTCTGCCGGTCGCCCAGAATCAACTCGCGCTGGCCGCGCCCGATAGGAATGAGCGCGTCAACGACCTTCAGACCGGTTTGGAGCGGCACGGTGACTGGCGCGCGGTCCATGATATGCGGTGCCGTCCGTTCAATAGGTAGACGCCCGCTGGTAACCACCGGGCCATTGCCGTCCAGAGGTCGGCCCAATGGATTAATAATGCGTCCGATCAATGCGTTTCCCACCGGCACGTCCATCACGTGCCCCCTGCGTTCGACTTCATCGCCCGTATGCAACTGCCAGTAGTCGCCCAGCAGAACCACGCCGATTTCGTCTTCATCGACGTTGAATGCGATGCCATACACATCTCCGGCAAACCTCAGCACCTCCTCAAAGCCCACGCCCGGAAGGCCGGAGACTTTTGCGATGCCCGTAGCGATGCTGGTGATCGTGCCCACCTCTCGTGGCGCGAGTTGTGGCGTAAAGGCTTCCCTCGCATCGCGCATTCCTGCGAACGCGCTGTCGAACACCTGCTGGAGGCTTTCAGGGTCCTTATTCATTGGCTCTTTGTTTCGGGCTTAGGTTCTTCAGATTGAGACGCAGCTTTGGCTTCAGGTTTGTTCTTTTCTTTCAGCAGTTCGTCGACGCCCTCTTCCAGCAACTTCAGATAGTCCGCGATGCTCCAAGCCACCTTGTGTCCATTCGTGGCGAGTTCGATTCCGCTGATCAAGTCTGGCGTCGTCTCGAATCGGACGTGAATTTCAGCCGAGAAGGTTTCGTTGAGCGCCTGTTGTATCACCGTGCGCTGCTTCTCAGGTAGGTCAAACGCACTGCGCACGAGCGCGGGGTGAGGCGCTGTCTTGAGGGCCGCGGCGAAGGCTGTTTTCGCCTTGCCGTTCAGCTCTCGCAAGCGGCGCGTAAACACCTCGCTCATGCGTTCTTCCAGGCTCGTCGTGGCGAGATCCATCAACGCCTTTCGCGCGGTAGCAAACACTTCTTGCTGAGTCCTGCGACTGATGGCGTGATTGAGGTTATGGGCGTCGTTTCTCATCGTCTCCTGTCGTTTGGCACTCAACGCATCGGCCGCTTGCCGCGCTTCGTCGAGGAGGCGCTGACGTTCGACGTTTACCTCATCCGTAGCCTGGCTTAAGAGCGCGGCGCGCCGCCGATTGAACTCCTGGTTCTTGTGCCGAAACTCGTCGCGTTCCTTTATGGCTTCGGCCATTTTCGCGTTGGCATCCGCAAGTTCCGTGGCGATACGCTTCTCTCGCGCGTCGATGGCATCGAGGATCGGCTTGTAGAGGAAGCGCTTCATCAACCACACCAGGATGAGAAAGTTGAGCACCTGCGCAACGACGGTGAACCAATCGATGAGCATGGGTTACTTTCCCGCGGCTTGGGCGATGACGTGGTTCCAGAACGGGTTGGCGAAAAGAAGAATCATCGAGACCACGAAGCAGTAGATGGCCGTGGATTCGATCATTGCCAGGCCCACGAACAAGGTCCGGGTGATGGTCGCGGAGGCATCAGGTTGCTGGGCCAGCGAAGTCAGCGCGCTCGAGACCGCCTTCCCCTCGCCCAATGCCGGCCCTATAGCGCCGAAGCTAGTGGTAAGGCCTGCAGTAACAATTGATGCCACCGCGATAATCGTCAAGCTATCCATCCGTATCTCCTTTTGTTGTCGTACTTAATCGTTCAATGTTTTGCATCTGGTTCAGGCTTGGGTCTACGGACTCGCGTGGCGGCAGCGATGTATACTGCCGCCAGGATGCTGAAGATGTAGGCCTGTACCATGCCGGTGAGCAGACCGAGCGCCGTCATGGCGATCGGAAAGATAAAAGGCGTAATAGTAAGCAGGATGCTGATAATCATCGCGCCGCTCATCATGTTGCCGAACAGGCGGACGGCCAGAGCCAGCGTGCGGGAAATTTCGCTGATGATATTGAACGGCAGCATGATGGCCGTCGGCTGCGCGTAGGACTTGAGGTATTTCCCCACGCCCCGTTCCGCGATGCCGAACAGCGGTACGGCCACAAATACGCACAGTGCCAGTGCCGTTGTGGTCGAAAGCGAGCCAGTCGGCGGCTCGTAGCCGGGGATGACGGTGCAGAGGCTGGCTGCGGCGACAAATAGGAAAAGCGTACCCAAAAAAGGGAGATATTTCTCCGGGTGGCTAAGGCCGACTTCTTCGATTTGTTTCTCGATCGCGCTGACGATGATTTCGAGAAGGTTCTGCCAGCGGGAACGTTCGAGACCGGTGGAAAGTTTGCGCGTGATGACTCGTGACCCGACGGCCAGCACGAGCATGAGTCCCCATGTGAATACAATAGTGGCATTGAGTTTAAGGAACCCCTGTTGCCAGAAGATGATCTCGTCGGGACTAAGGCGCATGGCCGGCCTCCTTCGCTGGGGCGTTGTAGTGTTCGACCGGCGAGCCGGTAAGCCTTGTCACGATGAAATGCGCGATGACAAACCCTAGGAGACACAGTAGCAGCCGCACCCAATGACCGCTCGAGACATAATAAAATCCAGCGAGGACGGTACCTGTCCGCAACAGCAGGCTGCCCAGAAACCACACCGCCGGACGTTTAGCCGAAACGCCCTTCCGCACCGTCCACCACAGGCCGCCGAAGAATATCGTCCCGAGCACCCCTCCCGCCACCAAAGCCAGCGCCAGTGCCAGCGTTTCATTCATTGTTCTCCTCCTGTTCCTCCCGCATCTCCCTGTCTTCCTTGGTCACCCAATGCCACGCATTGAAACAGCCGATCGCGAGCCCGGCCACCAACAGCGCCAGCGTCCAGGAGCGGCCTCCCGGATAGCGTCTGTCCAACCAGAGACCCAGCGCGGCGCCGAGCAGCGTCGGAATCGCCACCGACCAGCCGATCAGTCCCATCATGCCCAGGCCAAACCAAACGGTCCGCGTAACATGGCGCTGCGCCCGGAGTTTGCGTGCCGCCTTCGCGCCGACCTTCTGACTGAGCGGCGGCTTCGGCTTCAACGGTTGATGTTGTCGTTCGTCAGGCATGATGAAACTCCGCGAAGCGGCGGATAAACCCGTTCTCCATTTTCGCGAGTACCGAGCGGACGGTCTGCTCACGTTCGTTCAGGTTCAGAAACTCCCGCTCCACCGCCTCGCGCAGTTGGCGGAGGTCCGTTCCGGCTATGGCGTTGCGTACGGAAACGAGTACCTCCGAGCCGGTCTTGATCAGCACCCCTTCATCCACAGCGACGTACACCTCGCCCTCGGCTTCGTCTTCGTAGATCAGAATCCCCGGCGCAAGCGCGGCCACGCAGTCGAGTCGGTGCGGCAAAATCCCAAACGAACCCTCTCGGGTTTCCGCGACGATGCGGGTCACGCCGGTCTTCTCGGTAAACACGTGGAATGGCAACAGTACTTTAAGATTCATGCGTAGCGTCTGCATGTCCGGCCTCTGGTGTGGGCCTCGGTCCGAGCTTCGGCGTCGGCGTGGATCCGGCTTTGGACGCGGAATCGGGGGCAGGCTTCTGATCGCTCTGGACTTCGGCTTGTGACTCTGATTCGGCGAAGGCTGCGGGCTGGCCGGGTTTCACTTTCCCCTTCACCTCATCCACCGCCCCGATCATGTAAAGCGCGCGCTCCGGGTAGTCTTTGAATTCATCATGAAGGATTCGCTCACAGCCGTCCAGCGCGTCCTTGAGGCTGACAAGCTTTCCTTTGAGACCGGTGAACTGCTCGGTCGTAAAAAATGGCTGAGTGAGAAAACGCTCCAACCGTCGGGCGCGGGCGACGACGTTGCGGTCATCAGGCGAAAGCTGCTCCAGACCGAGCATGGCAATGATGTCCTTGAGTTCCGCATATTGCGCGAGCGTCCGCCGGATTTCGTGCGCCAAGCCGTAATGCCGTTCACCGACGATGCCGGGTGTGGCCATTTTGGAGCTGGACTGCAGTGGGTCGATGGCCGGGTACAGTCCTTCGCTAGCCCGCTTTCGCGAGAGCACGATCGACGCGGAAAGATGCGAGAACGTATGCACCGCCGCCGGATCGGTGAAATCGTCCGCTGGCACATACACCGCCTGAATCGAGGTGATAGCCCCGGTGTCAGTGTTGGCGATGCGTTCCTCCAACCGCGACAACTCGGTACCCATCGTGGGTTGATACCCCAGGCGGGACGGCATTTGGCCCATCAAGCCGGACACCTCCATGCCGGCCTGGATAAAGCGAAAAATGTTATCGATGAGCAGCAGCACATCGCGATGTTCGTCGTCCCTGAAATACTCGGCCATCGTCAGCGCGACGTGGCCCACGCGGAAACGGCTGCCGGGGAGCTCGTTCATCTGGCCGAACACCATCACCATGTGCGGCAGGACGTCGGCTTCCTTCATCTCGCGGTACAGTTCTTCGCCTTCGCGACAGCGTTCGCCGATGCCGCAAAACAGGCTCACGCCCTCGTGGTGGCCAATCATGTTGTGAATCATTTCGGTGAGCAGGACGGTTTTGCCCACGCCCGCCCCGCCGAACAGGCCCGCCTTGCCGCCGCGCTCCAGCGGCATGAGCACATCAATCACCTTGATGCCCGTCTCGAAGACCTCTGACTTGCTGGAACGCCGTGCCAGCGGCGGCGGAGCGCGATGGATGGTGCGCCACGCCACGTCCGACACTTCCCCTTGACGATCGATCGGCTTGCCGAACACGTCGAACATACGCGAGAGAATCCCTTTGCCCACCGGCGCTTGTAACGGCCCACCCGTGTCCTCGACCGCCATCCCGCGTGAGAGGCCTTGGGTCGGGGTCAGCGCAATGCCACGCACGCGATGCGCGTCGAGTTGCGCTAACACCTCGATGGAAATTTCCCCCTCCTTTGCGTGCAGCAACGAATAGATCGCCGGCAAATGCCGCTCGAACTGGATATCCACAACACTGCCGCGCACCGACACCACCGCACCGACGTTCGAAGGGCTGGTCTTATCGCCCATGCATCCGCTCCTTGTTGTTCCGGCAATGCTGGATCAGCGTGTTGGTTGAGCTATCGTGCGTGAGTGCAGACTCGGCCTTGCTCTCCAGTTCTGGGATGATGCCCTCAGCCAGCACCTTCCCGAGCTCCACGCCCCACTGGTCAAACGAGTCAATGTGCCAGATGGCCCCTTGCACAAACACACTGTGTTCGTAGAGCGCAACGAGTGTTCCCAACGTCGCCGGGGTCAGCCGCTCTAGAAGAAGCGTACTGGACGGACGGTTGCCCTCGAACGCTTTGTGCGGGACCAGCCATTCGGGTACGCCCTCAGCTTGGACCTCCTGCGGCGTCTTGCCAAAAGCCAGCGCCTCGGCTTGGGCAAACACGTTGGCCAGGAGGATGTCGTGGTGGCGACCAACAGGATTCAGCGGCTGCGTACACGCGATAAAGTCGCAAGGGATGAGCTTCGTTCCCTGATGAATCAGTTGGTAGAAGGAATGCTGACCATTGGTGCCCGGCTCCCCCCAGTAGATTGGTCCGGTTTGATAGGCGACCTCTGTCCCCTCAAGAGTGACATGCTTCCCATTGCTCTCCATGGTCAACTGCTGGAGATAGGCCGGAAAGCGCTTCAAGTATTGTTCGTATGGCAGGACTGCCATAGTCTGCGTCTTGAAGAAGTTGTTGTACCAGAGGGCGAGGAGTCCCATGAGGACCGGCAGGTTGCGCTCGAACGGAGCCGTGCGGAAATGTTCATCCATTTGGTGGAACCCGTCGAGCATGGCGTGGAACTGTTCGGGGCCGATGGCGATCATCGTCGAGAGGCCGATCGCGGAGTCCATCGAGTAGCGCCCACCGACCCAATCCCAAAACTCGAACATATTGGCGATATCGATCCCAAACTTCTCAACCTCCTCGGCGTTGGTCGAAACCGCGACAAAATGCTTGGCCACAGCCGCCGGTTGTTTCAACGTCGCCAGAACCCATTCGCGCGCCGTGCGCGCGTTGGTCATAGTCTCCAGCGTCGTAAAGGTCTTCGACGAGACGATGAACAGCGTCTCGTCGGCATCAAGCTCACGCGTGGCCTCGGCGAAGTCGGTGCCATCGATATTGGAGATGAAGCGGAAGGTCAGGTCACGCTGGCTATAGTGCCGCAATGCCTCATATGCCATCACCGGCCCCAGGTCGGACCCCCCGATGCCGATGTTGACGACGTTGCGGATCGGCTTGCCGGTGTGGCCTTTCCATTCCCCACTGCGCACCTGGTTGGAGAAATTGGCCATTTTCTCTAGCACGGCATGGACCTGCAGCACGACGTCCTCACCGTCCACGAGGATGGCGTACCCTTTAGGGGCGCGTAGGGCCACGTGCAGGACGGCCCGCTTCTCCGTGACGTTGATTTTGTCCCCGCGAAACATGGCATCGATACGAGCCCGCAGTCCGGATTCCTCCGCCAATTGCACCAAGAGCGTGCGTGTCTCGTCGGTCATGCGATGCTTTGAATAGTCGAAGTAGATGCCGACGGCTTCGACTACCAGGCGTTCCCCACGGGTGGCGTCATCTGCGAAGAGTGTCCGCAGATGGAGATGCCGGACCTTGGGGTAATGGGCTTCAAGAGCTATCCACGCTGCGCGGGTGGTGAGGGGTGCCATGGTGGTCATGCTGGTTCCTCTTCGATGTGCAGCTCATTGATCCCAGCCCGGACGATGGCCAGAAACTGGTCGGCATGCAGGCTGGCGCCGCCGATGAGGGCACCGTCCACGTCAGGACGGGTCAGGAACGCGGCGGCGTTTTCCGGCTTGACGCTACCGCCGTACTGGATGACGAGCGTCTGAGCCGATGTCTCCCCGAACATCTGCCCGAAGCGGCGCCGAATGAGGCCGTGCGTCTCCTGAGCCTGCTGGGGGGTGGCGTGGTGTCCGTGACCACCGATGGCCCAGACCGGTTCATAGGCGATACTCAGACGGGGCAAGGTCTCCGCCGACAGGGCGGCCAATCCCTGGGCGAGTTGCCGGCCGAGCACCGCCTCGGTCTGGTCGGTCTCACGTTGGTCCAGCGTCTCGCCGACGCACAAGATCACGTCGAGGCCGGCGGCCAGGGCCACCCGTACCTTCTGGTTGATGAACGCATCGGATTCGCCCAGCTGGTGTCGGCGCTCACTGTGTCCGAGGATCACATACGTGCAGCCGAGATCAAGGAGCATCGTCGGGCTGACCTCGCCGGTGAACGCGCCTTCCTTCTCGGGAAAGAGGTTCTGCGCCCCGAGCGCGACGCGGCTGCCCGTGAGTATCTCCCCGACAAGGGCGAGATAAGGAAACGGCGGACAGACAGCGACGGAGACGCGGTCCTCAATGCTCATCATGCCTATGCCATCCACGATCGCCTTGGTCAGCTGTCGGGCTTCGGCGGCGGTGGTATACATCTTCCAGTTCCCGACGACGAATTTCTTGCGCATGTCCGGTTTCATCAGGTGCTCACGGCGCGTGTGACAGATGCTCCGGCACGTGGCGCATGCTCCCTACCATCCATCTCCATCGCGGTAGTGTATTCACCACGACGCGCCGCCTTGTTGCACTTGGCTCGGTGAACCAGAGCGTGCTGTGCCGCCGGCACATTGGCCTCTTGCCCCGCCCAGATTTCCAACGCCGGTTGCTGGATGGCGCGCGCAAACGAAAAGGCCAACGCCCAAGGTAGTCGGGCCTTGAATCGGACGTTCATGGCATTCAAACGGGCCGAGGCCAGTTCACCGGATTGGCCGCCCGACAAGAACGCAATCCCCGGAACGGCAGCGGGGACGGCTCGCAAGAGATACCGCACCGTGGCGTCGGCCACCTCGTCCACCGCGGCTTGCGTGGGGCAGGTCGATCCCGGAAGCACCATATTGGGCTTCAGGATCATCCCCTCCAACATCACCCGTTGGACGTACAGCTGGGCGAACACCGCTCGCAGAACGTCCTCCGTGACCTGGCCGCACCGCTCTAGGGGATGCGCGCCGTCCATGAGCACTTCTGGCTCGACGACGGGTACCACTCCAGCTTCCTGGCACAACGCGGCATAGCGGGCCAACACCTGCGCGTTGGCCTCGATGCAGCCCCGGCTGGGAATCCCATCACCTATGGTGATAACCGCGCGCCACTTGGCAAAACGGGCGCCCATGTGAACATATTTCTTGAGGCGGTCGCGCAATCCGTCCAGGCCTTCGGTTATTTTCTCTCCGGGAAACCCCGCCATCTCCTTCGTGCCTTGATCGACTTTAATGCCGGGAATAATCCCTTCATGGGTGAGGACGTCACTAAACGACGTGCCATCGCTTTTCTGCTGACGGATCGTCTCGTCGTACAGGATCGCACCGCTGATGCTCTCACCGAGACCGGGCGTAGTCACAATCAACTCTCGATAGGCCCGGCGTGCCTCCTCGGTCTGAGGAATCCCCAACCTAGCAAATCGTTTATTACAAGTGGGATTACTTTCATCCATCGCGAGCAGGCCCTTGTCACCGGCGAGCAGCGTCCTCGCGGTGTCGATCAGTGTTTGCGCATTCATTTAAGGTTGCTCCACTTCCAGTTCCTGATTTCCGGCATGTCCTGCCCGTGCTTGTCGATGTACTGCTTATGCTCGATCAACTTGTCCTTCAGCTGTTGCTTCAGATAGAGGCCCTTGTCGCCAGTCTGCGGCAGCCGGTCGATGGTGTCCATCACCAGGTGGAAGCGGTCCAGGTCGTTCAGCACCGTCATGTCGAAGGGCGTCGTGATGGTGCCCTCTTCCTTGTAGCCGCGGACGTGGATGTTGTCATGGTTGGTGCGGCGGTAGGTCAGCCGGTGGATCAACCACGGGTAGGCATGGTAAGCGAAGATAACCGGTTTGTCCTTGGTGAAAAGCTCGTCGAAATCCCTATCACTCATGCCGTGTGGGTGCTCGCTCGGTGGCTGCAGCTTCATCAGATCGACGACGTTGACTACCCGGATCTTCAGTTCTGGGGGCGTGTCAAGTTTTCTGTGTAACTGATTGTGGTTAATCACTGGTGGGCACGCGGTCTCCTACGATCATGGCAAATTGATTGAGCGCTCGTTTCCATTCCGGAATCGGGGCGGTCCAGTGCTTGGCAATGCGCTGCAGGCCCAGATAGAGGACTTTGAGGATCGCTTCATCCGTGGGAAACGCCCCACGCTTTTTTACCGTTTTCCGTCACGAATCATTCAGGGATTCAATGGCATTCGTGGTGTAGATGACTTTGCGAATGGCTGGGGGATAGTCAAAGAAGACCGTGAGCCGTGTCCAGTCCCGCCGCCAACTCGTGCTGATCGTGGGATAGTGCGTATCCCACGTCAGGGCAAAGCGCTCCAAGGCCGCTTCGGCTTCCGTGACCGTCGGCGCGCCATACATAGCTCGCAG